>Ga0172382_10001666_pt1 | contig 39230 bp, 57 predicted proteins | sample Leawel138RmetaG_FD_122245 | JGI IMG/M metagenome (GOLD analysis project Ga0172382, IMG submission 122245) | Leachate microbial communities from a municipal landfill in Southern Ontario, Canada - Leachate well 138R metaG | ecosystem: Engineered > Solid waste > Landfill > Unclassified | place... | reverse complement strand
TCGATTTCTGAAAGCCCGCCCGCATGAAAAAGCGGAGCCGGCCCCTTGGGGAAAGGGCCGGCTCCTGAACCCGGTCGCTTGGGGACGGGGAGGGTGGGGACTCGACCGGTGTAGCGCGCCAAGAGGTTTGCGCACATTTGACAAGAGGTTTGCGCAATCGCCGGGCCTCCATTTGAGCGCCATTTAAACACTCTCAAACACCTCGTTTAAGCGTCACTTATAGCGCCCTCACCAGGCCGGCGCATCCCCCTTCGCAACCACCTGCCCGGTGACATGCAGGCCGGCCTTCATGGAGGCCACGCGGGCCTCGGCATCGGCCCAATCGTAGGCAGCTATCTGGACCGTCCAGCGCCGGCCGTCATGCTCCCAGTCGACGGCGAAGATGCCCATGGCCCTGCCGTCGCCATCGTAAGAGATGCAGTCAGGGTCCGGCCCATTGGCCGCCTGCTCGCGCCTGGAGCGCACCTCGCCAAGGTCAACGATCGCCACGGCCGCCCCCGCTGATAATCAGCTCGCCCACCTTCTTCGCGCCCTTGGCTGACAGCGTGTAGGTCGTCTTGACCGGCTCCAGGTGGAAGCCTGCGAACAGGTCCCGGACCTCCTCGCGGTCGTTGATCGAGAGGATGAAACGGCCCTTCAATTGGTGCAGGAGAGCAGCCATCCGCATGAAGTCTTTCCGCTCGAACATGCCCGGCCCGTAGTCGCCTTCATTGCCCCAATATGGCGGGTCCAGATAGAAGAGCGTGCCCGGCCGATCGTAGCGGGAAATGAACTCATCATAAGGCAGGCGCTCGATCACCACCCGCGCCAGGCGGGCGTGAACCTCCTCCAGCATCGGCCCCAGCCGGGTGATGTCGAAGCGGGCCGGACGATCGACCGCCACCCCGAAATTGCGCCCCGCCACCTTGCCGCCGAAGGCGGTATTCTGGAGATAGAGAAAGCGCGCCGAGCGCTCCAGGTCGGTCAGCGTGGCCGGGTCCGTCTGGGCCAGTCGCTCGAACTCGGTGCGGGTGGTCAGCTGGAAGCGCATCATGTCGATGAAGGCCACATAGTGCCGCTGGAGCACCCGAAAGAAGGTCGCCACGTCCTGGCTGTAATCATTGATGACTTCGGCCTTGGGCGCGTGCTGGCGGCGCAGGAACACGCCCGCCATGCCGACAAAGACCTCCGCATAGCAATCGTGCGGGGTCGCATCGATCCGCTTGATGATGGTCTTCGCCAAGTTGCGCTTCCCGCCGATATAGGGCGCGAGCGGCGCAAGCGGCTTCACATTGATCCAGTCACTCATGGGGCCTCCTTCCACGCGGCGGCGGGATGAAGGCGACATCGCCAAGCACCCGGCTGCGCAACCTGAATGTGTCAGCGTGGCCGGCATGGCCGACCCAGCTCATCACCACCTGGCTGACCTGATCGAGGGTGATCTTGCCCTCGTGATACTGGCGCGCCATGCGCTTCATCTTGCGGCGCATCCGGCCGGCGCTGTCCTTTCTGATCTTCCGGTGGGTCGGCCAGATGCGATATCCGAGGAAATCGAGCGACCGGCCATTGGTGATGGAAACGGGAAAAACCTGCGTTTTGTGATTGGTCCGCAGGCCGAGATTGGCGTGCAGGAAATCCTCGATCGCGCGGCGGGTTTCGTGCAGATGTGCCTTGTCCGTGCCGATGACGGCGAAGTCATCCATGTAGCGCAGATACCGCTTTTCGCGCAGCTCGTACTTCACAAACTCATCCAGCTCATGGAGGTAGATATTGGCGAAGAGCTGCGAGGTCAGGTTGCCGATCGGGATGCCGCGCGGCATCACCATGCCCGGCTCGGCCGAGCTGTCGATGATGCCGTCGATCAGCCAGAGTGTATCCTTGCAGGCGATGCGGCGGCGGATCAGCCGCTTGAGCACGTCATGGCAGACGCTGGGGAAGTATTTCGAGATATCGGCCTTGAGGACGTAAACCTCACCCTGCTCGCGCAGGGCGGCGCGCAGGAACGCCTGGGCGCGATCGGCACCCGAATGCGTGCCCTTGCCCGGCCGGCAGGCGTAGCTGTCAAAGATGAAGCGCTTCTCCCAGATCGGCTCGATCGTCTCAACCAGAGCGTGCTGGACGATGCGATCCTTGAGCGGCAGGGCCGAGATATTGCGCTCCTTGGGTTCGAAGACGCGGAAGTTGCGATAAGGCCCTGTCTGGTAGGTTTTCCAGATCAGGGCGTTCTGAATGTCGATCAGGTTCGGCTCCAGATCGCGCTCGAAGCGGATCACGTCCGTCTGGCTGCGGCGGCCGCGAATGACCCGGCCCCAGGCGCGGTGCAGCGCCTCGAATGTGGTGAAAGAGCCGAACAGGTCATCATAGGTTTTCGCCATCATGCCACCTCACGAACTCGACCAGGGCGAGGGGTCGCCGCCTGCTGGCGGGTACTGTCCCGGCCTGGCCTGTTCATGTTTTTCGGCACTTGGCCGAGGATCGCAGGTCCTTTCGAGGGCGTGCTGGAAGGGACCCCGTAAGGTCCCGGCTTCTGACTTTCCCCGAGAGCGGGCCGGAAGCCGATGTTCGTGTTCGCGTTCGAACGCGAGTTGTTCAGGTTGAGGGCGAACACGCCGGCATTGACGCCGTTGTTCCAGTTGCCCCCACGGATCGGCAGACGTGCAAGCCACATTACCCGCGCCCCTGTTCGCTTAGGCTCCTGAACCATCCGCCCACCATCCGGCCGATTTCGTCCAGATGGCGGCTCCACACCTCATAATTCTTGAAGGGCAGGAAGCCGAGTTTCTGGGCGATCCTGATCTGGCTGCGCAGCAAATCCAGCTCGGCATCAAGGTCCTGCATGGTGGTCTTTTTGAAGTACCGCCGGTTGCAGACGATAATGAGCCGCAGGAGCGCCCACATGGTGGTGCGGATTTCCTGGCTAAGCACATGGCGCTCGGCCTTCGGAAACTGCTTTAGTACCTGGTAGCCATAGGCGATCATATCTTCGCACTTCCGACGAATTTTCAGATCGTCCACGCCGCACCCCCAAAAAGGCAAATGGTTACATACGAAGGGACGGGCTATCGCCCGCCCCTACAGGTTTCAGGTAGCCAGATTTCAGAGTACGAAAGCGGGCCGGAAGCCGAGGTGCGTGCTCGCGCCCGAACGCGAGTTGTTCAGGTTGAGGGCGAACACGCCGGCATTGACGCCGTTGCTCCAGCTGCCCCCACGGATCGGCAGACGTTCGTCCACGTTGCGCATGTGGAAATGCCCGCGATCGATGTCATTCGCGTGCGGATAGAGCCCGAGCGCCTTGAGGATCGGTGGCGGCGTGACGCCATCGGCCGTCAGGTCCTTGTAGAGCCTGTTTGCGTAAGTTTCGCCATCGGACTGGCTGGTGACGATCGTGGAGAGCACCGGGTTTCCAGCGCCATTCGCTCCCGAGGCGTTCCACTTGAGGGTGTTGGCCGTGCCGGGATCGACCAGCGTGCCGTTGGCGAGGATTGCGCGCCAGAGCGGGCTTGCTGCCGAGTGATCGGCATCGGTCATCGCCGCATTGTTCTCGGGGATAATCTGGATTTCGCCATCCACGAGACGCATACCGCGCACCCATTCCCAGACGTTGCCGCAAAGGTCGGCGATGCCGGCCGGGCTGTTGTCGTGATACCAGCTCGCCGGGCCGGAGCCGGTCAGCGTCCGCGCTGTGCCCTCGGTATTTCCGGGCGCGCCACCATCCTGGCGACGGCCGGCCTCATAGGTCTGGACATGGTCGCGGCCGTAGTTGGTATTGCCGCGCGGCATGAAGCCGTTCTTCCAGCACCACAAGGCGACGGCCGCCCATTCGGCGTTCGTCATCATGTGCCAGCCCGGCCCCTTCGCCACGCATCGCGCATTGGCGGTATCGAAGTTGATCGAGGCGGACGGGTCCTGACCGGGCAGCGAGAGCGCATGGCCGTCATGGACGCGAGCCTGGAACTTGCCGACGAAGATTTCCGACTTCTGGACGCCGCCGACCATGAAGGCCGGATGCGTGCCGGTGCCGAGGTCGGAGTGGATGTCTTCGAGGTTGAAGCGCGGCACCACGCACATGATGCTCGGATAGCCCTTGCTGTCGTAAAGGACGGTATTGACGCCGCCCGATGCGGCCTCGACGGACTGCCGGAGAGCGTCCGGCGTCGAAATGGTGACACTCATCGTGTTCACTCCTCGCTTTCGTGTTCAGGGGTTTCAGGATTTTCGGGCAAGGCCCAGAGTTGCAGCGTCACGGCCTCGGCCGAGCATGGCTGCGGCACCGATATGACCTGGGTGACTTCCTCGTTATCCACGGTCTCGGTGACCTCCTCGTCCACATAGCGACGGGGAGGAATGATGATGATGGCCGCGTAGGCATCGCCCTCGGTCGAGAGCTGGCCGGCGTTGTCGGCAAAGATCGAGATGACGCGCTCGGTATCGCGCTGCTCGCTCTCAAGGTTGATGACCATGCCGCCGAGCGTCAGCTCGCAGCCATCGAGTTCAAACTCGGCCTTCCGGCCCTCATTCAGGTGCTGGATGTTCATCGTGCGCCTCACTGGTAGCGGGTGTTGAGCAGGGTCCAGCGCACGCGCACATTGTCCGCGCTGCCGGTCTGCCTGATCTTGAAGCCGTTGCGCGCCCGGTCGTACGCCTGGAGTGCGCCGACCGCTGCGATGTTGGTGGCGCTCTCGACTTCGAGCGCGACCGCATAGTCGGCGGCCGGGAGCGTCTCATCGAAGGCGACGGTCGCGAAGGGCGCGACGGTGGTCACCCACGCATTGGCGGGCTGGATGACGCGCAGATCGGTGAGCGTGACGGCCGAGAGATTGTTGCCGGTGTTTCCGGCCGGCACGTCGATCCGGTAGAGCGGCAGGCCGCCCGGCGGCACCTCGGCCGCGATCTCGACGCCGTAGGTCGAGCCGCCCACGTTCACCAGATACGCGAAATAAACCCGCGCCTGATCGCTCTCGTTGGTCGGCACCGAGACGTGATAGTCATCATCGGCCAGCGTCACGATCATGCCGTCGATCTGGGCGCGCGACACGCCGGCCCCGAGCGTTCCGGTCTGGGAAAGGTGCAGCGCCCGGATATCGCTCTTGGTGAGCTGCATTCCGGCGATGACATATTTGTTCTTGATGGTGACGACGCCCTGGGCCAGCACGCGGCGGCGCAAGGTGTCCATCTCGACCGCCAACACGCCCGCAAGGCGCATCGCCTCCTGGAAGCCGACAATGATCGAGGTCTGCTGTTCGGGCGCAAAAGCATCATAGCCGGCCAGCCGATCGCCGAGCGTGCCACCTTCGCCGCGCGCCTCGATCACTTCGTCGGCAATGCCCTTGAGCCATCGGGTGCGGTTCGCGAGCTGGCGCGCCTGCACGTTCGAGATGCCGTCCACACCACCGACCACCGGATCAACCAGCTCGATCTGGTAGATGCCGGCCGGATAGGTGTTCGTTTCGGGAAGATTTGCCATTCCGTAGGCTCCTTTCGTCAGAAGATGATGGTCCACGCCCCGTCGAGGCTGATGTCGTCGGCCTTCTCGATCGGCGCGCGGGTCTTGCGGGCAAACAGGGTGGTGTCGGCGGTGATGAGGCCGAACTCGCGGATGACCAGGCCATTGGCCTCGGCGGTCTCAAGCCGCCAGTTGAACTGGACGCGACCGCCCGCCGGATACTCGAAGCCCTGAATGTTCTTGATGAAGGCCCCGGTCAGCGCGGTGTCGTCGGGTGTGGGGCCGCTGCCATTGGTGCCGACACCGATGCGGGTGATGACCTTGCCCGCACCCTCTCCGGCGATCAGCCGGGCGAGCGCATCGCGCGCGTCGAGCATAATCATGTTGTCGTCGCGCCAGCTTTCGATCAGCTCGCCCGACCGACGGACGTTGATGGCGAGAGAGCCGCGCAGGGAGATGGTTTCGGCAATGTTCATCATGGCCTCAAATCGCTGTTAACCGGGTGATGACCGGGCTTTCGTGGAAAATTCCGGTGAAGTGGGAGCGCGAGCCGCCGTGGCGCTGCTCGCCATCGTAAAGGTCGCCCGCGTGGCGATACTTGCCGTCATGGCGGACGTGACGGCTCACGATGATCGGCATGGCCTGATCGGCGACGGATGGCTGATTGAGGCCATAGGTGATGCCGTCATGAGCATAGCGGCCGTCATGGAGCGGCAGGATGCCCATGGCGTCCTCGATCGTCATGGACACCCGGCTGGTCAGATCGACGCGCTTGTTGTCGTAAAGCTCGCCGGTCTCGCCCCAGCCGGTATGGTCGGCCGCCCCGGCGTGATTGATCGCGCCGTCATGGAGGTGGCGGACGCCATGATCGTGGTCGGTCGAGCCGTCATAGAGCCGACCCCAGGGATAGACATCCTCGCCCACATAGACCGCGCGGGCGTCCATCTCGTCGTCAACGTCGATCGCATCCTCGGTGTTGGCGCGAAAGCCGATATCGACCAGATGCGAGCGGGCGTTCTTCCAGATTTCGATGAGGTCCACGAGCTGGCGGATGCGCGTGGCATCGACACCCTTGTCCTCGCCCAGATCGAGCAACACGCGGAACATCGCCCAGCGCACCCCGCCGCCATAGCTCTCGGCCCCCGAGTGGTTGCGCTCGCCATCGTAAAGGGTGACCGGCAGGCCCTCGATAATCTCGGCATCGGCATAGCCCAGCGACTTGATCGCCTCGCGGATGGCCCAGGGCGTGCCGGTATAGCGATGCAGCTCGATCGCCCGCTTGATGAGCGCACGGCGCTCCTCGGGCGTACCAGCAAGGTCCCAGCCCTCCACGCCCATGACGTGGAACTGCCAGCCGAGCAGGTGAAGCGCATCGTCCTGCAATTCATCGACGCGGTAGATCAGCAGCTTGGTGAGGTCGAGGTCGCCCTGGCGACCGATCAGCCTGACCAGCGCGCGGGTGCGCTCGTCGTCAATGCCGGCCGGGATCAGATGGAGAAGGTCATCAGCCATCTGCGACCCCCGCCAGCGTCAGATCGATGCCGGTGCAATCGGCCCACTCGGCCGGCCCCAGCTCGCGCCAGACCGGCGTGGCCAGCTCGACGCGATAGACGCCCGACACGGACAGGGCGGCGATGCACTGGCTTTCAACCAGGTCGCGGCCCAGGCCCCGCCTGCGCTCGCCCGCATACGCCTCGGCCGCCGCCTGGACGGCCGCAAGCGTCACCTCGGGATCGGTGTCCCTGAATAGGGTGATCGTGCCGGTGATCTGGTACGGCACCCGGACGGGCGGCGCGACCTGCACCGTGTCGGTCAGCGGCCGCACCTTGTCGTCGGACACATGCGCATAGATCAGGTCGAGCAGCTCGGCGCTGGGCAGGCCCTGATCGGTGAGGGCATGGATGCGCACAAGGCCGGGGCGCGGGGAAAGCACCGCCGCGTCGATGATCGACTGATGCGCGCTCATGGTGTGCCAGCGATAGGCCCCGACCGGGCCGGCGACCGAGAAGTGCTCGGGAGCTTCGCGGATGCGCTCGCGCAGCCGATCATCCACCTCCAGAGCGCGGCCGCCATAACTGACCGAGGAATTGACGGCCGTGGCGACATGGGCGATCGGATCGAGCAGCGATGCGATCTGGCCCTGAATGTAGCCATTGCCGATCTCGCCGGCCGTCTGCGCCTGGGCCACCACCTCGGCGGACAGCTTGCCCGCCGCGATTTCAAGGTCAGCCGTGGTGGCGAAGGTGACGCGGCCATCAGCGGTGCGAACCCGCGTGCCGGCCGGGATAATGACCGAGCCGGGCTGGGCGGCGGCAAGAGTGAACAGGATCGTGGTGAGCGCCGGCGCTTCGGGCAGGCGCGTGACGCCGAGCAGCTCGCCCAGATAGTCGATCATCGGAAAGCGGGCGAAGGCGAGCAGGTTCTGCTTTGCCGCCTCCTGGATGGCGACCCGCAACAGGCTCTCGCGATAGGCGATCAGGTCGATGATGAGGCGCTCGACCTGGGCGGGCTGGAGCTTGCGGCCGGTATAAGCCTCATAGTCGGCGATCATCTGGGCGGTGAGGCCGGCCGGATCGCGCTCGATGAAGTCGGGTTCAGGCAGCGACATCGCGGACCTCCGTAACCATGAGGTCGCCCTGGCCGGCGATGCGCCACTCGACGGTGATATGCAGATGCGCAACCATCTCGATCGGCACGAGGCGCACCACCTCGATCCTCGGCTCCCAGCGCGCCAGCGCCTCGATCCCCTCGCGCACCACATGCGGCACGGCCTCGCCGACCGGGTGATCGACATAGTGCCAAAGGTCCGAGCCGAACTCGGGGCGATGCGGGTCCGAGCCTTTCGGGGTCAACAGGATGATGCGGATGCACTGGTGGATATCATCGAGACCCTCGACAATCTCACCATGCGCACCGAGCAGTGGCTGCCAATGGGCGGCCGTTATCTGACGAACATCCTGAACCATGCCGCGATGATCGCGCGCAGGCGGAAACCCTCACACCCGGACAGGTGTCCGGGCCAAAGCGGGGTGACGATGGAGGATGAGGCCCAATGCTACACCGGAACGGCCGCCGCCGCCAAGATGTCAGTCGGGAACATCGGTGCTTGCGGGACCCGGCAGGATGCCGCCATGGGTATGCGTGTCGTCAATCGTGGTGCCGTTATGCGTCACGCTGCCGCCGGTGATCGCCACGCCGCCCGGCGAAATCTCGACCGAGACACCCCCCACGGCGAGCCGGAATGTCTGACTGCCCTTGTCATAGGTGAGCGAGGCCCCGTCGCCATAGACGATGGTGTGCACGTTCGGGTCCGACGAGGGCGGCGCGTCAGCCTCCGAATAGATCGCCCCGGCGATGACGCCGGCCTCCTCGCCCTTATCCATGATGACGACGACATGCTCGCCGGTCACCGGCATCCAGTAGGTCTTGTCGCTCTTGGTCTTGCCCTGGAGCACCTGGAGCCAGAAACTCTGAACGTTGTCGCGGTCGGGGAACTGGACCCGCGCCTTGGCGGCGGCCGGGTCGGTCTCGGTGACAATTCCAATTCTAAGGGACACGGCGCACCTCGACTTCGGTGGTGTAGCCCGCGCTGCGCTCGATGCGGTGGCGCGAGGTCTCGACGTAGTATTTGCCGGACAGCTTGCCGAGGCCGGTGACCTGGATGTTGTTGCCCGCGATCATGCGGTGATCGCCGATGATCTCGATCCGGCCGGTGAGCTTTTTCATGTTGGCCTTTTTCAGCGCGGCCTCGGCGCGGCTCTTGGCCTGCGCCTCACTCTCGACGCGCGCCTTGACCTTGAGGGTGTCGCCGGTCTTCACGTCCGGGTCCTCGACCGTCACCTCGATCAGCTTGGAGGTTTCGGGGTCGTGGTAGGAGAGCGTGCACTCCTTGTAGACCTCATGGGTCTTGTCGTTGAAATCGAAGCTCTTCATCTCGGTGCGCGGGATGACTGCCACCGGGCCTTGCTCCTCCAGGCTCTTGATGGTCGAAAAGAAGATCACCTTCTCGCGCACCGCAAAGACGTGCGCATATTCCTCGGCGATCCGCTTTAAGAACTCCAGGTCGCGCTCGTCGTTCTGGGTCACCCGCTTGATGGTGATGTCCTCGATCTCGCCATCGACCGACATGCCGTGCTCGCCCGCGATCTCCTCGGCGATCTCGCGCAGCGTCTTGTTTTCGAAGCTCCTTGTCTTCTTGGTGCGCAGGCTGTCGGTCACCGGCGCGGCCAGGCCCCGGATGATGACGGTATCGGGCGGGCCGGTGAAGTCGATCTCATCGACCTCGAACTTGCCGCACGGCAGGAGGCCCTGGCCGAGCCAGCCGATCGAGAGGTCGATCACGTCGCCCTGCTCGGGATACCAGCTGCCCTTCCAGCGGTGCAGCTTGTCCTCGAACCGGGCCTCGATCTCGTCGGACTTGCCGTGGTCGAAATCGGTATAGACCACCATGAGCGCGTCCGAGCCGATATTCGCGCCCTGGTAAACCAGCACCCATGTCGCCTTCGGGACCATCATGCCTGGCGGCCCCGCTTCCACGGCGGCAGATCGCGATCGAGCACCACCTCGTCGGGCAACACCGGAATGCGCAACTTGATGCCCGAGGCGATCGACGGCCGGATCGGCACCGAGGTGTTGGCGACGATGATCGGCTCATAAAGGTGCGGGTCGCCATAGTAGCGCCAGGCGAGCAGGTCCCAGCGGTCGCCCTCCTTGGTGATGTGCTCGACATATTGCTGCATGGTCATTGCCTCACGATCGAGCCGGACGAGACCCCGCCAGGATCGCCCGAGGGCGCAGCCGGCGGCGGGCCGGAGCGGGCATTGCCACCGGCACCGCTGGCGCGGGCCACATTGTTGACCACCGAAATCACCGCACCCAGCAGCCCGCCGAGGCCGCCGAGGCCGCCATGCTCGACCAGCGACACGCGGGCGGTAACCGCCACCAGCGCGCCCCGGCTGTTGGTTTGGCGCGCGGTCGATCGGATCGACTTGATGACGAACATGCCGACATACTGGCCCGAGCCATAGATGAAGGGCAGCGCGGTGTGCATCGAGCCGGCAACCTTGAGCTTGGCCAGCTCGGCCTCGGGATTGCAGTAGGAGACATGGAACATCAGGTCGATATCCACCTCCTCCAGATCGTCGCCGATCCATTGCAGGCGCGGCTTGCCCTCGATCACGTCATGGCGAGCATAGTCATAGCCGCGCTTGTTGGTCACCCCCTCGAAATAGGTAATGAGACGAAAGCTGATCGGGCCGAGCATGGCGAACATGGTCAATACTCCGTGCGCTCGCGGCGCTTCAATTCATCATGGACGAGCTGCACCAGCTCGTAGCTCATCGAGCGGAGCAGCTCGCGCATCTGCTCGCGCGACTGCGCGCTGCCACCTTCGCCGGCACCGCCGCCTGGCATGGTGATGTTGGGGCTGAAATCGATCGACACCTGGACGGCAGGCTGGGCCGACCCGATCGCGCCGGCCGGCCCGGCCGCATCCGCGCCAAGGCCGACCTGGGGCATGGCCAGCGAGACGGCCGGCAGATTGACCGGGCTGATGGCCGGCAGCTGGCTGGCGGCGGCCGGCATGGAGAGCGTGGCCCCGGCAAGCGCGGCCGCCATGCCTGCCGTCATGCGCCGCACCGCCTCGATCGCGGGCGCGGGGCGCACGGCATCGGCAAGCGTCTCGGCGAACTGGACGCGGTGCAGGTCCGAGAGCGGGCCGACCTTGGCCGGCGAGTGCGGCAGGTGATCGCGCATGACCTGGACGGTATCGCGCACCGCCTCGACGGCCTGGGCCGCCCCGGCGCGAATGCCGGCCGCCAGCGTGGCCATGAGCGACACGCCCTCATTGTGGAAGCTGGCCTGCTGGACGATCGAGCGGGCGGCACGCACCGCGTCGTCGGCCGCGCGCGGAATGCCGGCCGCCTGGTTGATGGCGTTGGCGGCGGCATCGGAAACCGCGTTGACACCATCCTGGGCGGCCGAGAGGTCGAGGACGGCAACGCCCTCAAGCGCCGTCGCCAGATCGTTCGCGGCGGCCGTGGCGCGCTCGATCGAGGCGGGATCGCGGGCAGCCAGATCGACGGCATCGGCGCTGGAGAACAGCGAGGCCACCCGGTTCCACGCCGCGCCGGCCATGTCGGCCGCATCCGAGATGAAGCCGACCAGCGTTTCGCCAATGCCCCCGAAGGCCCCGGTGATCGCCTCGATCGGCGACCACTCGAACAGCGCCTGCAACCGGCCCCAAACCGCATCGACCAGCCCGAAGGCTGCCTCGATCGGCGCGGCGATCGCTTGCGTGACGGCCGACCAGTCGATCTCGGGCGCATCAGGAATGAGCGTTGACCAGTCGAAGGTGGCAACGCCGTCCAGCACCTCGGCCCATGAGAAGCCGGGGATGAAGTCGAGCCAGCGGATCGGTAGCAGCCAGCTCGCCCAATCGAGCGCGGTGAGGAAGTGATCCCACGAGATGGCCGGCACGAACGCCAGCCAGGAGAGCGGGGTGAGCAGCATCGACCAGTCGAAGGCCGCGACCGTGTTGAAGATTTCCGCCCAGGAAAAGCCGGGGATGAAGTCCAGCCAGCGCAGCGGGGAAAGCCAGCTCAACCAGTCGAGCGCGGTAAGGAAGCCCTCCCAGCTGATCGGTGGGATCAGCGTTGACCAGTCGAAGTCGGGAATGATCCCGTCCCAGCTGATCGCATCCCAGGCGGCGGCGATGGTTTCCCACCACCCTGAAAGCCAGCTTGAAAAGCCTTCAAAGGCCGTTTGAACATTGCCCCAGAGCGAGACGAAGAATGCGGAAATCGGCTCCCAATATTGCCAGATCAGAAAGGCCGCCGCCGCGATCGCCAGTGCGATCAGCACCACCGGGTTCATCAGGAAGGCCAGCCCCATGGCGCGGGCCGCGCCCGTCACGGCGCGCAGGCCGGTCAGCAGCGCCCCGCCCAGCGCCGCGCCCATGGACGCCAGGCCGGAAAGAAAGGCCGGAACGGCCGAGGCAGCTGCAAACGCCATCCGATAGGCAAAACCAAGAATGCCTAGCGAGGCAGCCAAAATCTTCGGCGCAAGCCAGACAAAGGCAACCCCGACCTTTGACAGCGCGACCAGACCGACGCCGGCCATTGTGGCGAAGCCGCCTATGATCGATAGGATTGGCGCGATCACCATCAGCGCCCCGGCCGCGATCAGCGCGATCTTGAGCGCCAGCTCGGCAAGGCCCGGATTGGCCTCGGCCCAGCCCATGAGGCTTTGCACCACGCCGGCCGCCGTGCGGGCCACCTCGGTCAGGGTCGGCAGCAGGAAGGTGCCCAGCGTGATGTTGAGCCCCTCCATCGCGCTGTTGAACTCGGTGAGCGAGCCCAGATAGTTGTCACCCATATCGGCGGCGACCTGGCTGGCGCGCCCGGCCGAGTTGGTGAGCTGATCGACATAATCGGCGATCGACGTGCCCTGCGCCAGCATCTCGGCCGCGCCCGCCGCCGCCTGGCGGCCGAACACGGTGCCGATGATCTGGAGCTGCTCGGCCGTGCCCAAATCCTCGATTGCAGCGCCGACATCTCCGATCAGCTCGACAATGTTGCGCATGTCGCCATCGGCATCCGAGACCGAGATGCCCAGGGCCTCAAGTGTCCTCGCCGCCTCGCCGCCAGGCGCGGCAAGCCGGGTGAGCATCGAGCGCAATGTGGTGCCGGCCTGGCTCGCCTGGATACCGGCATTGCCGAGCAGGCCCGCCATCGCGGCCGCCTCCTCAAAACTCATGCCGGCGGCGCGGGCCACCGGGGCGATATACTTCATCGTCTCGCCGAGCATCGGGATGTCGGTATTGGCGGTCGTGAAGGTCGCAACCATCACGTCCGCCACCCGCGTCATCTCGGCCGCCTCCAGCCCGAAGCCGGAAAGAATGTTCGAGGCAATGTCGGCGGCCTGGCCCAGATCGGTCGAGCCGGCCCGCGCCAGCGCCAGCATGGACGGCATTGCGGCGAGTTGCTCATTGGCGGAAAAGCCCGCCTTGGCGAGAAAGGCCATGCCCTCGGCGGCCTGGCTGGCGGAGAACGCCGTGGTCGCACCCAGCTCGCGCGCCTGGGCCGAAAGCGCCTCGAACTCTTCGCCGGTGATATTGGCGGTCACCGCGCGCACCAGCGCCATGGACTGCTCGAATTGCGCGGCGGCACCGATCGGCCCCTGCATGGCATTCCAGATGCGGTCGGCGGCCCCTTGCGTCAGCGCGCCCGAGACCGACATCTGGTTGCCCCATGCCTGCATCGCGCGGCCGCGCTCGGCCATTGCGTCCAGGTCCGATATGGCCTGCGCCATCTCGCGGGCAGGCCCGGTCAGCTGATCGACCGCCTGGATAATCACCGCAAGATTGAAAATGCTGTCCATATCGAGTTAGACTTTCAGCTTGGCAGAAAACAAAAGGGTCAGGCCATGGAATTTCTGTTTCTGTTCTTCATCCTCTTCGGCGTCGGCGCGATCCTCGGTCTGGCCTATGTCGGAATAGTCGCCATCTACAGGGCCACGCGCGGCTCGATCTGGTTTGCGAAGGAGCTAAAGCGCGTGAACAGCGAGGCGTGGGCAAAGGCGAAGGCCGAACACGAAGCTGCCCAGCTCAAGAAGAAAGAGCGGCTTCGCGCGCAGCCTTGACTGCCCTGGCGTGATCGGCGGCCTCTTCGAGCCAATCGGCAAGATCGGTGATGTCCATTCCATCGATCTCGGCCGCCGACCATCCCGTCACCGTTACGAGCGCGAAAGCATCTCTTGGGGTAGGGACTTTCCCGGCAGCGCGCTCATGATCGCCCCCACGTCATCCATCTCCATCTCGTCCAGGTCCTCGGGCAACACAGGATTGCCGTCGATCTCGGTCAGCTGCGCGGCCAGCGCCATCGCATAGCCGATCGGGTCCTGGGCGGGATTGACGTGACGCGCGGCGATGCGCATATCCTTGCCCTTCCCCTTACGAATGGTCGCAACCTTGCCCGAGCTGGGCAGCGTCACGGTCTTGACGCCTGCGGGTGCAGTGGCGGCGACGGTCTTGTCTTCGGTTTTGTCAGTCATTTGGCCTGTCTCCTGGCTGGCCTGACAGGGATCAAAGCGGCGGACGCTGGTCAGGCCGGTCAGCGCCCGCCGCCGTCACCTACGCCCCGATGTTGAGGCGATAGGTAGCCAGTACGTCCTCTCCGGCGACCTTGTAGATGTTCTCCAGCACGTCGATTTCGAAGATCTCATTTCCGTCGATCGCCATGGAGGCGTAGTAGACGGAAAGGACGGTATCCACGACTGCCGGCTCGTGCTGTTTGAAGGTGCCGAGCGGGAACTCCTTGAAGGCGGCGGTCAGCATCATGACCACCGGAACCTCGGCCGTGCGGCCCTGGCCGGTATAGGTCTCAAGGCTGGCGCGGGCTTGCAGGCGTACCGTCTTGAACGGGTTGACCGCCTCGCGCATCACCTCGGAATAGAAGGACGCCCATTTGACCTTGGCCTCCATCTTCTCGATGCCCGAGAAGAACTCGGCCGTGCCGACCATGCCGAGCGCCTTGTGCTCGGCCATCTTGTGTTTGATCTGCGGCAGCTCCAGCTCCTCGGCCCGGCCGAGGAGGGAGTTGCCGTCCAGATAGATATTCGCGTTGGTGACGCGATTGATGGCGATCTTGTTGACCATGGGTCAAACCTCCTTACTGGCCGCCGCCGAGCTGGCGCAGCATCTCGATGTTGATGAAGCTCTCGAACGTGATCCGCTCGGCCGGGGTGGGCGGCATGAACTCGATGTCGAACACCAGATGCCCGAGCGCCAGCTGGGTCGGCTCGTTCTTGGCCGGATCGTAGAGGCACTTGCCGTCGATCAGCGCGCCGCGCCCGATCAGCGTGCGCATGAAGGCGTTGACGCTCTCCTTGATATCATCGATCAGCGCCTGGTTGATCGGGCGGTCGATGAACTGGAGCATGGAATATTCGATGCTCTCATGGATCACGTCCGCCGTCCGGCGCACGTTGATGAAGTTCTTCGGATGCGTGACGGTCGGCCAGGCGGCTGAGCGGTTGCCCCAGGTGCGCAGGCCGGTGCCGAACGAATTGAACAGCGTCACGATGCCGTTCTCGTTGAGCAGGTTCACCTCGGTGGCGGGATCGTTAATCATGGCCGAGAGCTTGCGCTCGACGCCGGTGATGCCCTTGATCTCGTTATTCGAGGGCGACCACCAATAGCCGCGATCATTGTCCACCGCGCAGATGACGCCGGCCAGGCGCTGACTGAACGGCTCCAGGCGCTCCTCGTCGGTCGCAATGTCATAGACCTTGAGGTGCGGATAGCAGAGCACCATCCGCTCGCCCGAATAGTTGAAGTTGATCGAGCCGTTCGGGCCGCGACCGGCGATGGCCTCGGCAAACGTAGTGCCGATCGGCGCATCGACCAGGGCGACGGCGCGCAGCTTGGACGCCATCACATTCAGCTCGGTCGCCACCGCGTTGAGCGTGCCATAGACCGGCGCGATCAGGATTTTGGCGAAAAAACCCATGTCATTATAGGTGTCCTGGAACGCCTGGAGGCCGGTGCGATTGCCCGCCATATCGACCGTGCCGATAATGTCGGAGGGCATGACCTTTTCGAGGTCGGCATAATCGTACTCGACCAGCACCGAGGCCGAGGCCGCGATCGCACCATCGGCAAGGCGCGTGACGATGCCAGCCACCGGGTCGATCTCGTAATCGACGCCCAGTTCATGGGTCGTGTTGCCGTCCGAGGACTTGACGACAAGATTGAACACGCCCTGATGATCGAGCGTGAGCCGGTCATTGGCTGCAAAGCTCTTGGCGGCCTCGGGTTGGGCGGAGGAGTGCTCCTCGGGATCAAAGACATTGACCACGATGGCGATGCCGCGCCCCTGATCAAAGATCGCGTCCAGCGCCTGGGGGATGGTGTAGCCCTCCATCTGCGGCCCGAAATACTGCGCGGCGTCACGATCGGACAGGACGAGCACCGGCTCGTTGATGGTGGCGAGCGTGCCATCGACGGCAAAGATCGGCGCGGTGCCGACAAGGCCGACCACGGCGGTCTTTACGCCCCGGATCGGGCGCGGACCCTTGTCGATCTCGATGGTCTCGACGCCATGAAGGAAGTTCGCAGCCATTACTTGGTCTCCTTGTCAGCAGGCTGGGGAGCGGTCTTGCCCTGCGCCCTGGGCGCGGAGCGCGGTGCCGTCACCGGGACGAGCCGCTTCTGGGCCACGAGGCTCTTCACCCATTCGTTATTGTCCGGCAGGGTGACTTCCTTGCCGTTCATGAGGATCACGTCCGTGCCGTCGCGCAGCGTGGCGGCGGACATCGGACCCTTGTAGATGAACTTACCCATTGGCTTTCGAACCTCCGTTGTGCCGGGTTTCAGTCGTCATCAGGCGCAGGCGCATCGCCGCCGTCATCGCCATCATCGTCGCCACCATCCGCACCGCGCGGGGCCTGGGTGGTGCCGTAATCGTCTTCGGTGTTGACCCGCTTGAGGAGCGGCAGGTCTTCTTCCTCGGCGCATTCGACCACAGTGACCGAGTGCGCCATGGTCAGCACGAACGTCCACACGCCCTGGTTCTGGTCGAGGAACTGCTCGCGGACCGGCATGAGCTTGGTGCAACCGGACGTGCGCCAGCCGGTGAGCACGAGCCGGATGGCATCGAGCACGTCATAGGCCCCGGCGTGATCGCGCAGATTGCGCATGAGCAGCGTGATGTCCCATTCGACGCGCCGCTCCTGGACAACCAGGTCGATCGAGCGCGGAGCCGAATAGGTCGCGCGGCCAAAGGCCACCAGCACTGTGCCTTTCGGATGGTGCATCCTGTAGCTGTCGGGCTTGTCGGGAAACGCCTCGACCTTCACGCCGGTGAGCTGGCCGGCAAGGCGCTCGACAATGGCCGCTTCAACTTCGCCGATCATTGCCGCACCGCCATCGCCAGGTGGTCAGTCAGGATTTCGCCGATCATGCGCCGGTCATCTGCCGAGACCCCGAGATAGGGTCGCGCCGGAATGGTGACCTTGCGGCCGCGCCCGGCCTTGCCGCCGAGCTGGTGGATGCGCGCATAGATGCGGTTGGTGCCGACCTCGGCCTTGAGCCGGCCCGAGGCGTAGGTGAGCGACTGGTAAAGGTGACCGCGATCGCGCAGCTTCCTGGCGTTCGAGCCGCGCCGCAACAGGGTCGCGGTCGAGTGCGCCGCCCAGGGCGCGCCGTCCGGGCCACTCTCGCTCTCGAAGCGCTGCTCGGTGGTGGCCAGCAACGCCGAGCCGATTTCATCGAACACCGGCTTGAGGTTGGCGGTGCGGTCCAGCAGGCGCGTGAGCGCATCGCGGAAGCCGTCATCCCGGATCGTGATGGAAACCTTGACGCCGGCCATCAGTACCCCCGCAATCTGTCACGAGAGAAGGTGCGCGACGGCCCCTCACGCATGGTCGGGCCGCCAGCAGGCTGGACGGTCTCATGGGCGGGCGTGAGGCCCAGATTGATGTCGCCGGTCGAAACGGCGCGCAGAAACTTGATCGCGTCCTCGTAGCGCTTGCGCTGGTCTTCCATCACGTCGATCTGGCGCAGCGAGAGCAGCCGATACATCGCGATGTTGCACGCAATGATGCGCAAGGAGCGGGGCGGATTTGGAAGGGGCAGGCGATACCGCCCCTCCAGATACCCGTCGATCTCGTCGGACGCATCCTCCAGGGCACGATCGAGCGCCTCGGTCCTGATGCATTCAACATCGGGATCGGTGACCTCCTTGAGCTGCTGCTCGGAGAAGCGATCGATCATGTCCTGGGCGGTTGCGTAGGCCATCGGTCAGCTCGTAGCCTTTGCGCCACGGCCACCGGCGGCCGGCTTTTCATCCGGCACGTCGATCTCGGTCTCCTGAACGACGAGCTGATCGTCGGCCTTGAGCTGCTCGATCTGCGCCTTCGAGAAGGCGTCGAGCGGATGATCGACCGGGCTGGCCGGGTGATCGATGCCAGCGCGGCGGCGGCCGTCGCGCTTGGCGGTGATGCGGAGAACCTTCAGCTTTGCCATGGATCAGCCCTCCCTCACGCCAGCCAGGGGCAGACGAGAAGCTCGGCCGTGCCCTTGTAGACGTTGGTGGCACCGGCGGCATCGCGCTCGGCATTGAGGATTTCGAGGCCCGCACCTTCGAGCGAAGGCGGAACGACGAGCAGCTTGGGCGTGAGGCCGAGCGGGCGGCCGTAATCGCCCTTCATGCCGGACAGCGCCTCGCGCGCCGCCTTGTAGCTGGACTTGTCGAGGGTCTGCTTGCTGCCATAGGCGAACTGCCAGAAGCCGAAGCCAACATTGGACCGCCCATCGACGCCGTAGACGAACTCCTTGCGGTTGAACACGTTGTCGTCGGTCGGCGCGTCCTGGCGCACCATGTCGTAGTCCTTGCGGACCTGGTAGATGATCGGCTTGAGCGTGCGGCTGTCATCGATCAGGAACCACGGCGTGCCGGAGCCGCCGCCGGTGTTCGAGACGGAAACCGTCTTGCCATCGGCGTCGAGCACCGGGTGATCGGCGTCGAAGAAATTCTGCCCGTCATAGCAGAGCGAGGTGAAGCCGGCCTTGAGCAGCTCGAACACGAGCTGGTTGGGGTGCGCGGCAACCGAGCGGCCCATCTCCTCGAACAGCGGCGCATAGACGCCATACTGATCGTCATCAATGTCCTCGCGCGGGACGGCGATGGTGCCCTCCCAGGTCTTGTTCTTGATGGCGTAGTCATGGAGCTGGATGCCGTGAACGACGCGATCGCCGATCCACTCGCGCAGGTTCGGGAGCTTCCCGAGCCAGCCGTACTTTTCCTCGCGGGTAGTCGAGGGCACGCGGGTGGCAAGGCGCTGCCACTGCGGATCGGCCTGCCCCAGACCCCGACTGAACGAGGTCTTGAAGCCGGTATAAAGGCGGCCGAGATTGGCTTGGTTGATAATCATTGAGCAGTTCTCCTATTAGCCGAGCTGGACCCAGACGCCGAGGTCATCGACATCGACTATCCGGCCGGCCTTCGAGCGCGTGGCGTTGCCGCTGCTCTCCGCGCCGGTCTTGGCGACGGTCTGATCGTCCACGATCCAGGCATCCGCCCCGATGTCCGAGCGCGTGATGAGGTCGGCATCGGCCGAGTTTTCGAAGCGGAACACACCGGCGCGCACCGGCACGTCGATGTTGCCGGCCGCCCCGTTGCGGTTATCGGCGTGAGCGTCAGCCCGGCCGACCGCGACGAGGCCGGTCCCGGTCTTGCCCGGCTCGGCATTACCCGAGGCGAGCACCACGATGGAGCCGGCGAAAATCCGGGTCGCGGCCTTGACCGGGAAGCTGAAATCCTTGCCGGTACGCTCCGGCGTGTTGCGGTCCTTGGTGAGCGCGGCCATTTACCGGGCCTCCTTCTGGCGGGTTTTCTTGAACTCCTCGGGGTCGATACCCATGGCCGAGCACATGGCCAGGTCATCAGCATCGAGCGCGCCGTCACCCTCGACCTTGCCGCCAGGCGCGGCACCCGCCGTCACGATGGCCGGCTGGCCGTCGAGGAACTTGGCGAAGCCCTCGGGGTCCTTGGAGTGATAGGCGGTGGCCCATTCCCGATTGGCGGGCGGCACCTTGCCGTCCTTGATCGCCTGATCGACCACCTGATTGGTCTTGTCGCCCATCAGCTCCTTGACCTGGGCCTGGAGGCTGGTGACCAGCTCGGCCGGGACGTACTTCTCCGGGTCCGGCTCGATCGCGGGCGGGGCCTTTTCGATGGCCGCCTGCACGGCCGTGACAACGGCGTCAGGAGCATCGTCTTCCTTTGCGCCTGCCGCCTTCGCCATGGCGGCGATCGCGGTGGCCTGCGCATTCGACCCGGCAACAAGCTGGGTCGCATGAGCGACAACGGCCTTCTGGTCGCTGTCTTCCGGCAGGCCGAAAGCGCCTGCCAGCTCCTTGAGAAGCTCTTCCATGGTATCTCCCTCGGGCTTGAGCTTGGACGGATCGGTCTCCTGGCTGGCGAGCGCCGTCAGCTGGAGGTTCGGATTGTTGGTGAGACCGGCGCGCAGGACCTTGAGGACCTCGCCGGATTTGGTGTGCTGAAAAACAGGAGAGACGTAGCGATACTCGCGGGCCGCGATCGCGGCGGCGGCGCGGGCGGTCCATTCGACCCGGCCCCAGATGCCATCAGCGCGCACCTCAAGCTCCTTCACCCAGCCGGCCGCCGGTGCGGTGCCGCCGACGCCCTTCACGGCCGCCAGGTCCGTCTGATGATCGTAATCGATCACCGGATCGAGGCCGGCCTGGCCACTGGCCGCAAGCACGGCCGAGGCATCATTGAGCTTGTAGGGTCCGCGACCATCCCGGCCGGCAAAGCGCCCGGCGGGGATCAGATGCACCCAATCGGGAGCCTGGCCATCACCAGGCAGCGCGATCGAATGTGTCGCCAGAAGCACGTTCATATTCGAGGCCCTTGCCCTTTTCCTGAAATGAGCGGCTTGATTGCCGGCTCGTTCTGGGCAAGTTTTATGGGCAGGCCCCAGCCATCACACCCGGACAGGTGTCCGGTGCCGGTTTCGGGGCATTTCCTCGACACGGAAGATTGGCAGGCGCGAGCGGCTTTAAATATCGCCGTGGCACCCCCTTAAACGCATTTAACAAGCGTTTAAAAACTTTCGACGCATCTTAGGGCCAGAAAGTCACAACGGCCGCCAGCGGGCCTCTGTGGCGATTTGGGGGAATTTTATGAAAAGCCGGCTGATTGCAGCCGGATTTCAGCCTCAAACCAGACCGCGAGTGCGACCGATCACGATCCGGACCGGCGCAGGCTGGTCACCTTGATGCGGCCATCCTCGCCGCGCTCGACTTCCATCACGTAGGGCTCGCCATCAAGCGTGACGCGCCGGACGTTGCCCTGCTGGCTGGACCGCCCCGCATCGATCATCGCCTGCACGCGCAGCCAGTCGGCCTGCTGCGGCAGCGTGCCCTCGGCCACCTGGCGGCGCACCGTCTCGGCCGGCAGCACTACGGTCGGCCGGGTGCCGCCCAGGCGCACCGCGCCGGTGGCGATCGGGTGTCCGGCCACGGTGCCAGGTGAGCGCAGGAAGCTGGAGAAGGATCGGCCGGCCACCATGGCCTGGATCGTGGCGCGGGCAAGATCGTCATCGGCCAGGTCAAACTTGCCGGTGGCGACATCGAGCATATGGGCCATGTTCGCGCGGCCGACATTATAGTCGAAGCCCGGATCGACACCGCCCGGCACCTGACGGACCTCGCCGGTCCGGTTGTTCACCCAGGTGCGCGGAGGCAATGAGGGCGGCGAGCTGGGCGAAAGCCCCATGCGCTCAAGGTCGCGATCGCCGAGCTGCTGGACGGTGCAGCGGCAATTCCATCCATTGGGCGGGGCGTGCTGATCCCACCAGGGATCGTCCCAGCGCAGCACGGTGTTGTGCCAGTCGCGATGCTGGTCGCGGGTGCGATCATCAAGGATCGCCACATAGCGCAGCCAGGGGCGCGCGGCCGCCACGCCCTCGATCCGCTCCCAGCGGCCGGCGGCATAAGACATGCGCAGATTGGTATCATAGATGATCTGGAGCCGGCGCGGACTGCCGAGCTGTACCTCGCGCGCCTCGCCGGTCAGCGGGTCCGTCATCACGTCGCGGCCCCACCATCCCTTTTCCTGCAAGAGCGGCGTGAGCTGGCGCTCGAACTCGCGCAGCGTGGTGCCCTCGGCGATAGCCGCATCCATGGCGGCGCGAATGTCGGTCAGGATATCGAGGCTCGCCACCTTGGCGACGGTGAAGTCGCGCGAGTGCTCGTCACGCTCCATGTCCTGCCAAGAGAAGGTGATCGCAAAGCCCTTGCGGCGGAAGGCGTCGATCGCCTCCTGCGGCGCGAGCGGCTCAAGTTCGATTTCGTCTGCCAAGCTCAACCTCCAGCCTGCCTGCCAGCCGCGCGGGGAAGCCGGCGCGCAGCAGCGCCTCCTCAAGGGCCGAGGTGTCCATGGTGGCGATCAGCTCGGCCAGGCGATCACGCGCCTCCTCAAGCGAGCCGGCATCGGCCAGCAGCTCGCGCACCGGCGCAACGATCGGCCCGATGACTTCCTCCCACTCACCGGACACCTGATCGACAAGGCGGTCGATCTGGTCGGCGGAATGCCGGGCGACCTGGGGCGAGCGAGCGGAATGGAAAGAGGGCAGCGCCTCGGGCGCAGGCTGTCCGGGCGGCATCAGCAGATCGGCGTCAGGCTCCGGCTCGGGCAGGCCGAGCTTGTCGCGCACCACGGACTGCTCGACCTTCATGCCGCGATCGACCAGCTGGCCGACCGCTTCGGCATACTGCTTCATGTCGATGTTCGACGGCAGGCCGATGACGATGCGCGGGTAGTTTTCCTGCGGCCCACGGTTGAGGTCGATCAGCGGCCTGACCAGATCGCGGTTGATGGTGGCGGCCAGTTGGCGCGCGTCCGAGCGCATGATGTCGCGGCGCACGTCCTCATGCACCTTGGCGGCCGCCAGCGAGCCGGACGAGACCTCGGTGGTCAGCGTCTGGCCCAGCACCGCCTTCGAGACCTGGCGATCGAGCCAGTCGGCGAGCTTCTCGTAAAGGTCGGTCGCGCCGCCCTGCTTCGCCGCCTCGACAAATTCGATCAGCATGTTCTGCGGGATGATGGCGGCGGCGTCCGAGCCGATATTGGCGACGGCGCGCAGGAGCACCTCCTTGTCGGCCTCGGTTGCGGCGCTATGGTATTTGCCGACGCGCAGCGGCTGGCCATGGACCTCGATATAGGTCACCCAGTCCTTGAGGTCGTAATTCTTGAACAGGTATGCCCAGGCGGCCGCGCGCGCGATGCCGCCCCGGATCGGGATGCCCGACTTCGCCTTGCTGACGTGCTGGACATACTTGAACGGCCGGAGCGCTTCCGGGCCGGAAGCTGCGCGCAGATAGAGCGTCTCGCCGTCCTCGCGATCAAACTCGAACCATCGCTGGTCGCGCCGCTTGAGCAGCGCCGGCCACCATTGCTTTGCCGAGGTCTCCCAGATGATCTCGGTCACCGAGAAGCCTTTGCCGATGGCGTCGAGAATATCGAACAGCTCGTCTTCCAGCTCCTCGCGGCGCAGCCAGTCGCGCACGATGTCGGCGTTATCGACATCGACCTTATCGTCGGAGGCGCTCTCGACGGTGATTTCGAGCTGGGCGACTGCGCGCTTGCGGGTGCCCAGGACCGAAAGATAGTGAAGGTCCTTTTCCTCCATCTCCTCGGCCAGTTCCAGATAGGCGATCGCATCACCATGCTCGGCATCGCGCAGGAGGCCGGTGAGCCTGGCCGGCGTCAAACCCTGGGCGGGATGGCCGCCGACAACCTGGCGGACGCTGGCAAGAGACGGCGCGGCCTGCTCCTCGCGGAGCGTGTTGAGCTGGACCGGCCGGCCCCATTGATCGAGCAGCTGCGCCATTACCATGCACCCCTTCTTCCAAACCTCGGCCCGACCTGCATGGCGCGATCGTCATCCTCGTCGTAGCCGGACAGCTTTCGCGGCTTCGGCGCGGGCCGGTAGCCGTATTCGATAACGCCCTCGGACGCGCCGGCCAGCCCCATGAAGGCCGCCCAGGTCCGGTCGGCGTGGCCGGCGGCGTCACGATCGGCGACAAGGCGCGGGTGGCCGGTCGGCCCGACCGTCTTCTTGAGCTTGTGCAGGTCCGCGCGCAGCACCGGATCGCCAGCCGGGATGCGCACGCGCTTGTCCTCGAACAGCTGCTTGGCGTTGGTGGCCATATCGAGCTGGCGGACCGGTGTCATGATGACGCCCTCGACGCGCAGCTCGCCATAGCGGCGCTGCGCATCCTCGACGGGCTTCTCGCCCATGCCGGTCTGATCCATGACGAGCCGCACCGGGTTATAGCGGACCATCAGCTCATGCAGCCGATCCTCCTGCTCGGAGAAGCTGGCGTTCTTGAGCGTCACGATATCGCGCGCCCAGAAGGTGTCGCCGACCTGCTCCCAGACCCAGGCGACCCAGAGGTCATTGCGGCGGGCGATATCGTTGCCGATGAAGCACGGCCCACCCAGATAACCCTCGGGATCGCCAGCCATATCGCTCTCGACGCCGAGGATCAGATCATAGGGAAGCCAGGAGCTGGCCTCATCCAGCCATTGCAGCTCGTACTCCTGCGCCCAGGCGTCCTCGTCGGCGATACCGGCGCGCAGCTCATCTATATTGCGCGGCAGACCATCGGCCACGGCCTGATGAATATCGACAATGTGCCGCGACCACGCCTCGGCGTCGTCGGCCGTCATCAGCTCGTAGAACTTGTTGCCCTTCCCGTTCGGCGTCGAAACCACGCGGATGCGATGGCCGGCCGAAATGACAGGGAAGAGCGCCTTCCAGATCGCCCGGCTGTCATGGTGGAAGGCGAACTCATCAAGAAAGACCGATGCGGAAAAGCCGCGCGCGGTATCGGGATTGGCGGGCAGCGCCGTGATGCGCGAGCCGCCCGGCAAGGTGACCTCAAGCGCCTTGTAGCGCACGTCACCCGCGCCCTCGACCTCGTATTCATTCTCCTCAAAGGCCAGTTGATATGCCTTTGCATGGACCTTTACGCCTTCGTCCATCGCCTCTTTGGCCTGGCGCTCGCCGCGCGAAAGGATCACCCAGCGACGGCGCTGGCCCAGCGTGAACGCCTCGAAGCAATCGTCCACGATCTCAAGCGTGGTGGTGAAGGTCTTGCCGGTCTGGCGGGCGAACATGCCGATCTTGAAGCGGGACCGATCAAGGAACCACCGGCGCTGGAAGCCGTGCAGCGGGACAGCGGGGCCGCTCATGAGAAAATCCCATAAACGTCCTCGCGGATGCGGCGCAGCACCGCCTTGGGATCGGCTTCGCCCGTCCCGGCGTCGGCCAGCTCGGCCTCGGCCTCGGCGAGCTTGCGGTCGATCTTCTGTGCAAACTCCTGGCGCAGCACCGCTTCGCGGTCGATATCCTGCTTGGACGCCTGGGCGAGCTTCTGGAGCGCGGTGGCGACGAACATGGCTTCCTTGGCATCGAGCGAGACGATCTCGCCATCCTCGGAAATCATCAGCTTGTTGATGAATGCGTGCATCAGCTCGATGTTGAGCCGGGCCGTGCGGCTTTCGGGCGCTTCGCCATAGCGCCGGACAAGCGCCTCGGCGATGGTGCGGGACCGCCTGATCTCGGCCCCGATCGCGTCGAGCTGCTTGACGTGGCGGCCGAGCGCCGAGCGCGAGACCTCGACATCCAGCTCGCGCAGCTTTTCCAGCACCTCATCGATCGTGCGGCCGCGCTCGCGCAGATCGCCGATCAGCTCGCGGACCTCGGCGGGAAGGCGGCGGATGGAAGACTGGCGACCCATGCCGGTCACCGGAAGGACGTGGGGCGCTTGACGCCCTCGACCTCGACATCGCCGCTGGCGACATCAGCGCCGCGCGAGGTGAGGACCGCGACCAGGACCGTATCCTCGTACCACTCGAAGATGACCAGATGGCGGGTGCGCAGCCATTCCAGATCGGCACGCACCACGTCGCGGGTGACGCCGCGCCGGTGGCCGGCGGCACGGCATCCGTCATAGACGACGCTCTCGTTGCCGCTGCCGCCGATGTCCACGAGCAGGCGCAGAATGAAAAGCCTTCGATCCTCGGTGACGAAATCCTTGAAGCTCATTTTCCAGCCTTCAACAAATAGTCCTCGATCCGCGAGAGCGAGGTGGATACTGCGCGGAGCTGTTGCGTCTGGGCCTTGCTGTCACCGGACAGGGTGGCGATCGCCTCCTTGAGCCGGGAAAGATCGTGCTGGTCAGGCAGATGCTTGAGGTCGCGGTCAATCAGATCGGTGCGCCGCTCCAGCGCCGTGAGCCGGTTGGTGTGAACGCCCAAATCTTCCTTGGACACGAGACCTTGCTTGAAGACGCGCAGGAGCCAGCCCACCACCGGGATGATGACCACATTGAGCAAGGGCAGGTAGGGCAGAATGACATCGAACGTCATGAACCGCCCCCGATCGGTGCATGGCCGGCATCGATCGCCATGGCGGCGATCAGCACTGCAATAAAGAGCGCCGTCATGCACCACTGAAAAACAAGGAAGCGGCGGCGCTCGGCCGCCATCCGATCACGATATTTCCGCATCCCCATCATCCCTCACGACTTCCGGCTGGCGGCGCAGGCGCGCGCCTGGGCGCGCATCACCTGGTAGTCACCCAGCATCTGCTCGACCGCACTGCCATCCGGCAGGTGTTCGACCTCATCGGCGGCCCGATCGAGAAAGGTGGCGGGATAGGCCGCCACCGGAACGCACGCCACGCTAGAAGGACCCGTCGCGCATCCGGCCAACAAGATCGTCGCGATCACGAGGACGATCGGTCCCGGCCTCAAGCATCCTGTCATTGACTTCCCCCTGCCATTTGGCGTCGAGCTGGCGGCGATAATCGGTGATGAAATCCTGCGCGATCCGGGCCAGCAGGCCGATCAGGAAAGCGGCGATCCCCTCGATCATCGCAGAACCTGGTTGAGCTTGGCCGTGACGATCGCCTCGACATCGGCCGGTGTGAGATTGAAGCGCTGGACCGCGCCCGGCGCGCCCTTGGTCAGCACCCAATCGACGGCCTCGGCGACAACGGGCGCACGGACATCGAACTTCACCTCCTCGCCGCGCGACCGCAGGAGGGCGATCGCATGATCGAGGCCGGTGACGGCGGCGCTATGAAGCGCCTCGCGACTTCGCCCGTCGATCTCAAAGCCCAGCCAGTCATTGAGCCGCTTGGACAGCCAGCCGAGCAGCGCGGCGAACAGCGCCGCCAGGATCGAGACGATATAAGGCCCGACCAGATCGACGGCCGGGGCGAGCGAGACGGTGCTGTCGGCCGCCATCGCCATGGCTGGCGGAAAGGCCATGAAGGCGATGATCGCCAGGGCGAGGATCAGAAGAGCGAAAGGGAGCTTGAGAGGCATCGGTTGTTTCTCCGGTTCAAAGGCGGGCGGCGACCTCCCGGCGCAGGCGGTCGCCCACCTTGCGCGCGGTGTCGAAAGAGCGATCAAAGGACAGGGTGGCGATGTCCCATTTGCCGTTCTGGCGAATGCCGAGGTTCGGCTGCACTTCGGCGTGGGTCAGCACCGTCTTGTCGGTGACGGGAATGGAGTAGAAGCGGCAAAGCTCGGCGACGGCCTGCACGGCCATTTCCCACTGCTCGCGCTTCATGGGATATTTGCCGTGGTTCGCCATCGTCACGCCCGGCCCGCCCATGCAGCAGATCGAGACGCCGATCGCGCCGGTGTTGGCGTTGAGCGTATGGGCGGCATAGGCCCCGCGCGGGCAGGTGACGTTTGCGCTGATCGGCCACTTGCCGCGCACCAGTTTCGGCGTCCCGTCGATCAGAAGGTGATAGGCGTTCTGGTCGAGGCCGTTGGCGGTATATGCGCCAGCCGTCCAGTGCAGATGGACCCGGCGCATGGCGGCGCGTGGCATCCAGGCCGCCGGCACGATCGAGGCGGCCGGAGGCGAGGATGGCGCAACCGGCGAGGAAGCGGGTGACGTCGGCGACGGGCGGGTGGCGGCGAAGGCGGCCCGCGTCTGCGGCCCGACGATCCCGTCCACCAGAAGCCCGCGAGAGGTCTGGAACGCCCGGATCGCCGCGCGGGTGCGCGGACCGATGATCCCGTCGATCGGCCCCGGATCAAAGCCGAGGGCAGCAAGCTGTCTCTGGATTTCTAAGGTGGTCATTGGTCCGGCTTGATTTGCGTTTCAGTTGCAAACCAGCGTGGCCAATGCGGTGCCAAACAACGACCCGGACAGATGTCCGGGGTTCCGGCATTCCTCGCTTACGATGTACGGAAAAGCGCCGTTGCGCAAGATCACCCGAACAGGTCGAGCTGCGATGTCGTCAGATTGGCGCGATGGCGGCGCACGGTGCGGATATGGCAACCGAGGGCGCGGGCGATCTGGCTTTCGGAATGACCGGCCGCAAGGCGGGCGGCGATGGCCCTGGTGAGCTGGCGGCCGTAGCAGCTTGGCCCGAGCGGAACCTCAAGTGCCCCGGCACCGAGGGCGTCGAGGATCAGGGCGGCAGCACGCATCCCGACCGAGCGCACAAGGATATGATCGCCGTCCAGTTTCTTGCGGATATAGATTTCGGTGCCGCCATGGTCATGGGCAAGCTGGACGGCCGCCGTCATCCCGGCCACCTCGGCGATGCGCCGAAGGGTCGGAGGCAGATCGTCCAGCTCGTCCAGGACCGGATCGTCAGACATCGCCGACCCCCAGCTGGATGCCGCGAATGGTGTGCACGATGCTCACGGTGCGATCGGCGCAGCGATAGGCGAGCCGGGCCGTGAAAGTGCCTCGACGGGTCCGCCAGAGACCGGACGAGCCGCAGATGACATATCCGCGCGCCATCATGTCGTCATGATCGGACACGAGCGCGCTGCCGAGGCGGGCAAGGCCGGCCTTGTCGATCTTGACGCGCCAGGACCTGTTTTTGCGCCGCGCCATCAGGTCAGCCCCCGATCCACGGCCAGCCATTCCGGCACCGTCACGACATGGTGCCGACCCTTGGCCGCCACCTCGACATGAGCAAGTGGAAGCCAGACGGCACCCTCCCGCTCGCCATCGTCCGAAACGAGGATCGCCCGCTCGGTGCGCGCATGGATTTGAACCTCGATATCAACAAGATCACTCTCCATCGCCCACCTCCTGCCCGGCGGCGGCGCGGGCAAGAACCTCGGCCAGCGCCTCGGCCGTCTCGCGGGTCAGCACCACCTGGACGGCAACGCCGCCCGAGCGGACATTCATGGCGACGTGATCGGCACCGGATGAAACCTCGATATTGAGTTCGGAGACTTCGCTCATCATCCTGCCTTTCTCTTTGCCAGCTCGCGGCCGCGCCACGATTTGAGCGCCTCGGTAACCATCCGGGCGTCGGCCGGGTCGAGCCATTCAGGATCGCCCACACCGTCCGGCCGATCGTCGCGCCGGGTGACCCGAGCAACGAAGGCCCGCAGGCCGTCGCGGTTGGCCTTGTCGGGGATGCCCTCGCGACACATATCGCCCCAGATCGCAAAGACCTTGCGGACATGCGGCTTGTCGGACTTGCGGAACGGCCGCGCCGCCTTTGCGCCGCGACGGCGCAGCTCGGCGACCACCTCCTTGCGCTGGCGCTCACTCATCTCCCTGACCGAGCGAGAGCCGGAGACATGTTCAAGGAAGTCGCGCCAGTCGGCGTCATCCTCAAGCCCCGCCACCTGGCGGCGGCACACATGGATTGCCTTGATGGACTGGCTCATGCCCGCGCCCTCCAGACGATGGCGCGGCGGCCCGACTGGTTGGGGCGGCGAACACCGGCATCCACGATCGCCCCGGACTTGCCCAGCTCGGATACCCGAGGCCGGACGGTCAGGACGGACATGCCGAGGTGGCCGGCCGCCTCGTCGGCGGTGAGGCCGTCCTGGGCCGAGGCTCGAATGGCACTCATCACCATGGAGCGCACGCGGGCCGCGCTGGGCGCGACGGACGCGGCGGCCGCGCGGCTGGTATCGGTGTCGCGCGCAGCGGGATACGCATCAGAGAACTGCATCTGCCGTTGCATGGCAAAGTCTCCTCTCGTTGGGCTGGCTCATCAGTGCGGGATGCCCAATCTCCGCAGACCGCTGCGCGGTTTCGCCGGGGTGACAGCCCGCCTTCCGGCGGGCCGCCCGATTGCAGGAGCGCAGATTTCAGATGACGAAAGCGGGCCGGAAGCCGACGGACGTGCTCGCGACCGAACGCGAGCTGCCCAGGCTGAGGGCGAACACGCCGGCATCGACGCCGCTGCGCCAGCTGCCCCCACAATAAGGGACGGTTTCGCCATCACCCCAATGACCCCAAACCCAATCGGGGATCACCGCGTCGTCGCTCTCGTCGGCCACCTCGCTGGGCAGGAACAGCAGCGAAAGGTCAAAGCCGTCGCCCGCCTCGGCGTGGAAGCTCGTCGGGAAACCATCATCGCTGCCGGGGCCATACTTGACGGCCGTCGAGACCCACTCGCCGCTGCCGGGGCGATCCGCGCTCCAGACGTTGATCGTCTTGTCGCCCGCAATGAACAGGCCATCGACCATCTGCCAGACATTGCCCCAAAGCTCGTGCAGGCCGCGCCATGTGGCGCTCGTCTCTCCCCCGCCAAGCGCGCCGCCGCCATCGACATTGCCGCGCGCGATCAGGGTCTGCATGTCCGCGCCGCCCTTCTCGATCATCATCAATATCTGGATGGCCGAGAGGTCATAGATCGACCACATGCGCCAGCCCGGCCCGAGCGCCAGGCACTGCTCCTGGGCGGCCGTGAAGTTGATCGAGGTCCATGGCTTGAGGCCAGCGGCCACTGCCACGTTCCCGTCGCGGCGCGCGGCGGCATAGGCCCCGACGCGAATGGCGCTGGCCTCGGTGCCGTCCGGGCGACGGAAGGCGGGATGCAGCTTGAAGCCGTTCACCGGCCGATCGGAGACGGCCCAGGTGAGCAGGCCGCCATCATGGTCGATGCGGACATAGAAGGCCGGGATTTCCACCATGGCCTGGCCGTCCTGCTGGACAGGACGGATGCGCGAATAGATCGGATGGCGATCGAAGTCGAGCCAATCCAGCTCGCGGCCGCTGCCGTCGAAGCGCTGCCAGCTGCCATCGCGATCGAGCATCACGCCGATGACATCATCCGCCAGCTCGACGCCGCACTCCTCAATCACGTTGTTGCCGTAGTCGATGAAATCCCAGAGCTGGCGCGCATGGTCGAGCGCCTGCATCGGCGGGACGCCGGTTTCGAGAACCTTGCCGAGCAGCTCGGCGCGCATCTGCATTTCACTGGTAAGCATGTTCGGTCTCCTGTTCAGTTGGGCTTGTCGGAATTGGCGGCGGTAGTGACCGCCGCGACCTGGGCGTCAATGGCCGGCTTCAGCGCCCAATTGCTCGCCGTGATGGCGGCAGCATCGCTCGCCACCCGGCGCAGGAAGGCTTCGGCCTGCTCGGGCGTATCGGCCGCGACGATGGCCATGCCGGCCAGCGTCAGGGTGACCGCATGAACGCTGTCGCCCAACCTCTCGCCGGAAAGCAGGAGGCCGAGCTGGGCGTGCAGTTCATAGGCGCGCTGCGAAACCATCACGCTGCCGCCAGATCGATCGTGATCGGCTCCCACCGGGCGCGGGCATCCGGGCGGCGATAGAAGCGCACATATTCCTTGGAGCCGATGACGCGGATGGCATCGCCCAGCGCCTCCATGGCCGCCTTCCAGTCGGCGTCATCAATGTTGAGGCGGCGCAGCTGGAAGAGCGCGGCGCGGTTGATCCGCCCCTCCTTGTCAACCTGGAAGGCGTGCTCGACCAGCGCCCGGATTTTATCGTTCGCGCCCTCGGCCCACGAGCCGATGCACTGATCGACCAGGTTCTTGGCGATCTGCAATTCCGGCCCGAAGGTCAGCTGCTCCTGCACCTGGACGGTGACCTTGAGCAGACCGTCATAGCTGGTGAGCGTGACATTGCCCTTGGTGCCGCCCTTCCGGGTGCCGTACTTCTCGGCCATGAGGTCGAGGGTGCTGGCGATGTCATCGAACGTATGACCGCGAAACCGGGCGATGCGCGCGGACAGCTCCTCGGCATAACCGATCATCTTGCGCACCGTCTGGTCTTCGAGACGATGCTCGGGCTTGACCACCTCGACGGGCACGAGGCGGCCGCCCGCATCCTTCATGTACTGGTCGCCCATCAGCTCGATCTGGCCGGTCTGGACGTAGTTATCCGCCTCCATGGCGGCGATCGTTTCAGTGCCTGACATGATTGCTCTCCGTGTTCAGGTGGTTTGAAAGGGTGTTTAAGGCGCGCTCAAACGCCTCTCGCTCGCCGCGCTCGCGGGGCGAGTAGCGGGCGTTCTCGAAAGAGCGATAAGCCTTGAGCACCTGCTGGATCGACACCGGGATCGGTGCGCGCGGCATTGGCGCGGCCGGAACAGGCGGCGCGGTACGCTGCGCCACACTCTCGGCCTTGGCGGGGATGGCCGTGACAGGTCTGATCTCGACGGGATCGGGATCATCTTCCTCGATCGGTCGGCGCATGATGACCGCCTCGGCGAGCGCCGTGATCTCGGAGGCGGTCAACCTCCATTCGCCCGAAGGCACCTCCATGATCCGGTCGGCGATTTCAAACGGATCGGTGTCAGGCTCCGGGGCGAGCTGGTAATGCGCGCTCGTCGCCTCCTGCTCGTAGACCGCCTCCTCGATCTCGCGCAGCTCCTGGCGCATTTCGGGGTCGGTATCGCGCAGGTGCGCGATCTTGCGGCACGAGTGCAGCACCGTGGTGTGATCCCGGCCGCCGACGCGGCGACCGATCTGCGGGAGCGAAAGCGTGGTGTGCTCGCGGGCAAGAAAGATCAGGACCTGGCGCGCCCGGACAATGCTTGATGTCCGGCGCGGCGAAGCCAGTTCATTCCAGCTCACGTGGTAATAGGCGCTCACCACCTTGGCGATCGAGCGCACGGTCAGGTTCGAGCGTCTCATGCCGGCGCTCCGGTCTCGACTGCCACCGGCCGGGTGCGGCGGCGCTCATCGAGCCGCACCACCTTGTCGCCCTGGATCGAGCTTTCGGGGATGCGGTGCGTGGCCGGGACGATGGCGCGCTCCAGGCACTCGACGCGATCAGCGATGTCGAGCAGGGACGCGCCGGCCAGGCGCAGATTGGTGTTGTTGAGGCTGCGCGTCAGCATCAGCCCGTTGACCTGCGAAATGAGGGTGCGGATTTCGTTGGCAAGCATGGCGTTCACTCCTGTGCGCCGAGGTTTGACCAGGCATGGCGAAGGGCCGAGACCGTGATCTCTGCCTCCCCGCCGCTCATTGCGGCATAGGCAAGCACCTTGCTGACCCCGCGCAGCGCGCCGGGCTTGCTGGCGATCTGCTGGAGCAGGTCCAGCTCGGCCTTGCCTTTAACGTTCCATGCGGCCGCCAGCGCCCGCACGTCACCGATCGTCGGGCGCGAGATGAACAGGCGCGATCCGATACGGGAGAAGAGCTGGGCGAAGTGGCTGGCGCGGGTGCCGCCGGTGAGGCGCGCATAGACCGCCTCGTTACCGACAAGGGCGAGGCCGATACCGGTGGCGTCGTGGATCGAGCGCATCTGCTCAAGGGCGGCGACCGAAAGGTGCTGCGCCTCATCAATGATGAGCAGGCCGCGCGTACCTTCCACCCGGCGACGGATGGCGCGGGCGATCTTGCGCGCGCCGCCCGATGCGTCCTTGATACCGACCGCCTCGGCGACCTCCTCAAGGGCGGGCACCACCGGGGCGCTATCGGGAGCCATCGTGGCGATCCAGACGGAAGGGTTGGTGTCGCGGTGCTGGCGCAGCGAGACCGTCTTGCCGACGCCAGGGCCGCCATAGATGCAGACGATATCGCCGGCCATCTGGCCATAGGCGAGCGTATCGAGGATTTTCTGGCTGGATGGCGAGCGGAAGAATGCCGGGATCGCGGGCAGTCCGCCCGCTGCGGCATCCTCGCGGCCGCGCGCCGAGAGCCAGTTTTCAACCTTGGCCTCGATCTCCTCGTTCGAGCCTGCATATTTGCCCTGGAGCCACTGGTTGAGAGCCGATGGCGATATGCTGATCTCGCGGGCGGCGGCGGCCTGGGAGAGGCCGGCCTGACGCATCGCCTCACGCATACGATCGCGGGCACTTGTCGGGATGCTGACCAGCGTATCCACGTCAGTTTCGACCGCTTCCGGCCGCTCGATATGGACAATGTTGGTTTCTTCGGTCATTTATTGGGTCTCCTTTCGTTCAGGGGATGGCCGGTTGGCGGTGCTATCGCCGCCGGCCGCTTTTCCAAGGGGCGGCCTAAAGCTGCTCCTTGAGAAACTTCTGATGCAGCGCGCGGACGTTGCGGCTGAAACCTTCGGCAAACTCATCTTCATCATCGTCCGGCAGGTATGACGCGGCCGGCGCAGGCTTCATGGCGAGGTTGCCGAACACCGGGCGCACCACCTTGGTCTCGGGCGCAGGTTCGGGCGCGTCGGGCGCGGGAAGGCGCGCCGCCACCTCGGCGGCCGTCATGCGCTTCTCGGCCTCGGCGATGCCCTTCCAGTGCTTGGTCCAGCTCTTGCGGGCATGAGCATGGGCGCGGGCGGCCTCGGTATCGGCAAAGCCCGCCGCCATGACGCACTCGACAAAGCCGACATAGCGACCGTCGCGCTGGTAGACATGGATGCCGGCATGAAGCTGATCGGGATCGAAGCGGATGGTCAGGCGCTTGCCCATGAGCACCGACATGCGATCCGACCAGTAGCGGTTGCCCATGAAGTTGATCGCGCCATCGACGCGGCTGGCGCTGACATTCTCGGCGGCGAGCAGCCAGAGCCGGCGCTGGGCTTCCGTGATCTGGCGGATCGGAGCCTGGCGATAGCTCTCCTCGAAAGCCTGATCGAAAGACAGGACGCCATTGCAAACAGGCGTGCGGCGGCCAGGCTTGGCGTTGTGGTAGACGATCTCCTGATCGAGGATGCGCAGGAACTCCTCGATCGGCACGGCCCGGCTTCCGTAATTCTCCGGCTTGGCCGTGGGATTGTTGCCGGTGTATGCGCCCTCGAATGCCGGATGCTTGGATACCCGGTCGCAGAAGTCGCGGAACATGCGCTCGATCGGCTTGGCCTGGCCGTGATAAGGCGTGGCCCAGGTCACCTCGATCCCGAGCTGGGTGAGAATGCCCAACGGCTCCTCCTTGGTCCGCTTGAAGCGGTGTCGGAACTCCATCTGGCCGGTGATCCATTTCGAGGAGAAGGCGCGGCCGTTGTCGAGGAACACCCGGTCGGGCACGCCGTACTCATCAACCAGATCGCCAAACGAGAGGCGCACCGCGTCGGCCGTCTCGGTGCGGTCGATGCGATAGGCGAGGCACTTGGCCGAGCGGATATCCTGCCAGAACAGGCCGATCGGGCGGCCGATGGTGCCGTCCGGCCATTTACAGAACACGTCGAACTTGTGACCGTCCGCGTTGACCGCCTCCAGGGCGTGGAAAGTCGAGTGATCGCGCTGCTGGGCGGGATAGGCGCGGGCCAGCGCCTCGCGGCCCTCGCGCTCGAACAGCATGACGGGCGTCGGGATTTCCCGCTCGATGCGGCGCAGCATCGTGCGCTCGGACGGCAGGGTCCATCCGCGCTCGGCCGCCACGCGGCAAAGGCGCTCATAGCAGCCCGAGAAGGATGGTTTCGACTTGCGCAGATAGTCGGCCTTGATGAGGTCCCATGCCTCCTCGGGGCACTCGGCCGCTTTGCCGCCGCCGGTCCACTTCGGGGCAAGGATCGGCAGGCGATCGGAACGATGAGCGCCCTTGATTGCGGAGAGCCAGCGCCGGATCGTCGCCTCGTTCGCGCCGATCTCGGCCGCGACATGGGCGACCGCCTTGACGCGCCCGATGCCGCGATCTGTCAGGGCCTCGACCGCCTGAATGGCGGCGAGACGCCTTTCCGCTTCATCCTTGTGCGTGCTGGGCAGGTCATCATAGCGCTGCCAGAGCAGCTCGCTGTCATCGGCCGGGCTGGCGACCTCGACCTTGGCCGGACGGTTGCCGACCAGATAGGCCGTCAACGCGACCTCGGGCAGGCTCGTATAGTGATACTCGAAACCGCCGCCCCGGCCGGCGCGCTCGCGGCGCTGCCAGTTTTCGCGAGTGGCGCGCCGGATCAGCGCGCTCGGCGTGGATGGAAGGCCGGGCAAGCCCAGCTCGGCCCACTCGGCTGCGGTGCGCCAGGCGATCATGCGCGCCCCCGGCGGATCGAGACTGGCGACATGCGCTTGAGCTGGTTGCGCCGATTGCGCAGCTCCTCGATCTCCTGATCGATGAAGCCGATCTCGGCACCGATCGCCTCCTCGCCAACCAGCAGCCGGCACCCGACCTTTTCGGCGATCATGGCGAGCAGATCGTAGTCCTTGGTCGCAAGGATCATGGCGACCAGGCGGACAACGGAAATCTGATGTGTCTCGCGGCTCTCGGCCGTATAGGCGTCGAGCATGTTCTTGGAGATGTCGTCGCCGAGCATCTCGCTCATCTTGGCGGCAACCTCGTACCGTGAAAGCGACTGCGCCTTGAGGCTACGGCTCAATGCCTGGCGCAGCTCCTGGTCGAGGCCAGCGATCGAGCCGGGACGAACCTCGGCCGGCGTCGGCACCACGAAATAATCATCGAACGACATCTGCCGTTCATCGCGGCTGCGGTAGTTCTTGCGGCCACTCATGCCTTACCACCATCGGTTGCATCGGCACTGGCTGGCCGCTCGCATCCGGGGATGACGAACTGCGGCCCGACCTCGGTCATCTCGATCGGAAACTCGAAACCGCCGATAGGCTCGGCGCGATCCTCGATACGATCGGCGGTTTTGCCGATTTTTTTCATGGAACGATCAGTCATGCCCCCCCCCCCCCGAAAAAGAGCGGCCGGACGCGCCACGCGGAGCGCGGTTTGTCCGGCCAGTTGGGGAGGAGGCGGGTTGAGGTTGAATGGCGCACGCAAACGCCACCACCATCATTGCGTGGCGCAGGTCATCGACCTGGGCCTGAATATCGGCGGGGAGCGAGCCGTCCAGCCGGCGCACTGCGCTGAATGATGCCGCGCGCACCGTGAGATAGGCCGAGCCGAGCGTGAAGCCGGCCTCGACGCTCGCCTCGCAAAGCTCGCCGAGTTTGCCATGGATGATCGCATCCGGCAGGCGCAGGATCAGCGCAGCGCGCTCGGCATCGTCTTTCATGCCGATGATCTGCTCAGCGGGTGGGAAAAGGGTACTGTCAGCCGAGCGCGTCATGCCGCCATCTCCATGGTGAGAGGTCCCCACTGGCGAGCTACTGCATCGGCGATGCCGGGATAGGTCCGGCTCCGGTCGGTTGCCCGGTTTGCGGATGGCGGGATGCGGTTCTGGCCGCTGTCCGTCTGGTTGGCCCAGCGCTCGACCATCCGGCCCGAGCCGCGCGGCCATTCCACCATGCGCCCGGCAAGCCGTTGCGCGGGGTCGATGGCGAGCGGCGGCAGGCCCTTGAGCCACAGGCAGGTCTTTTTGCTGGCGTCATCGCCAAACTCATATGGCTGGACGATCTGATCCGGCTTGCGGATGCGGGTCGAGATGCACGAGACCGGATTTTCGATGGCGATGAGCGGGACAGGTGCCGCCATCAGCTCGCGGACGAAATCGAGTGCCTCCTCGGTCAGCTCGGCCCGAGGCCGGCCATCCACCATCGCGCCGCGCTTGTTCCAGTGCAGCCCCGAGACCGACATGAACTTGCATTCAGGATGCGCCACGACCCCCCCCCATCCGTGGTGAAGGTGATGTCGGACGTCATCCTGAATGTGATATTCACTGCCGTCCTCGGCTGGCTTGAGGTCGCAGGACCAAGCCTCGATCCCCATCGCGCGCATACGGCTGCGGATGGCACCGGAACACTCACATGCGATTAGCCAGGCCCGAGCGCGCATGTTTATGCCGCCCGTGAATTTTTACGCTGACGAACGTGCTCATTCGGGATAAACTTCACACGTCCGAATAAGGGGCGGTTTGGCATCCCGTCCGGCCCGTATCGGTCGGGCCAGATTTCCTGCGGGTCCACACCCAGGAAGTCGGCGACAAGGCGTTCGATTGCAGGCCACGGCTTGCGCAGGACCTGGCGCACAGTGCTTTCGTGATACCCATTCGCGATAGACAGTTCGCTCATGGTCTTGCCGCGCATACGGATCGCGGCCTTGATCTCTTCGGGGTGCCAACCTTTGCCTTTTCGGGCAATGCGCGCGGGTCTCGCCATCGGGGCCTTCGCTTTCATTTCAATCGCCTCAAGGAGTGCAGCCCGAAGGGCGAAGCAGTGCGGTGTAAAATGGTCACGTTAGGGATATACATTCACACGAACGTACGCGATTTGCAACTACGTTTGTACGCGTCAGAGTTTGAAAGGCGCAAAAATGACGATGAAAATCGATTAAACTATTGTACGGGCAGGGGTTTTCGGAACTGTGACGCTCGCAGACGTTTGTGTGTCGAGATGTCAGAGTTATGAACGAAAACTCTGACGCAGATCACACGTTTGTACGCAGGATGGAGCAGCTCGTTGAAATGGTCGGCGGGCGGGCGCAGCTGGCCGCCAAGTCCGGCCTCTCCCGGAGTGTTATCGATAAATATCTTCAGGGCGCGTCAGAGCCGTCTAGGCCGCGCCTGGTTGCCCTAGCTAATGCCGGGCCAGTGTCGGTTGCCTGGCTTGCAACTGGCGAGGGGTCTGCAACTAAGGTTGTGGGTGAGGAGGGACGCCGTCCATCTGGAGGGCTGGATAAGTGGTTGTTTTCGCGGGTACTTGCGGGCCTTCGACGCACTTACAAAAGTGCTGGCGCACGACTTCCGCCTGAAAACGAGGTCGAGCTAGGCTTGGAGATATATTACCGAATTATAGCCTTCGCTAAATCGCAAGACGAGAAGCGCGGAGCCTTACTGATGGCGCTCGATCAGTTGGAGCGGGACCTGCGAGAAAAATCTGCCCAGCCGGCATCCGGTAAACAGTCGGCCTGATCCTAGTGAGGCGCGACGAGCCGATTTGAACGGGTTTTAAATGCCGTTGAAAGGTGGGTTTCAATGTATTTGAATTTACAGGCGGTTGCGCAAACCTCGTGTCGCAAACCGCCCGCTACTCCCGATGTGCGCAAACCACTCCCCCTGTTCGCGTCGTCACCTGGTCGGCCCGTAAGGCCATGATTTCCCGGCGTTTATGCCGATATGTCCCGTACCATCCCGCAATATCCCGGATTGTGCAAACCTCTTGTCCCCCTTCACGGACAGCGGCCATATCGTCTGAAACAGGTACGGGGCAGTTAT
>Ga0172382_10001665_pt1 | contig 39233 bp, 41 predicted proteins | sample Leawel138RmetaG_FD_122245 | JGI IMG/M metagenome (GOLD analysis project Ga0172382, IMG submission 122245) | Leachate microbial communities from a municipal landfill in Southern Ontario, Canada - Leachate well 138R metaG | ecosystem: Engineered > Solid waste > Landfill > Unclassified | place... | reverse complement strand
TCGTCATGGCGTAGTCGACGGTCTGCCCGTCATAGTCGCTGTCGGGCGGCGTCGTGAACACCAAGCGGCCAAGCGACGGGTCGATGCCCAGGCCGTCCTGGCCGTTGTCGGCAAAGGCAGACGCGGCCAGCGTGTAGGTGCCATCGCCGTTGTCGGTGAACAGCCCGGCGTGGTTCGGCGCCGCCGGCTGCCACGCCAGGACGCCCGCCGAGGCATCGCCATGGGCGGTAAAGTCAAAGGTGATGACGCTGCCGTCCACCAAGCTTTCCGACCCGTCGGCGGAAGGGGTGATGACCGGGTTGACGACGATGGTTCCATCGCTGCCATTTGGCCGGGTGGCATCCTCGTAACCGCTGTCGCTGGCCGCGATGGTCCAGGCGTTGACGACCGGATCGACGGAAACGGAAATGCTCGCCGTCGCCTCGGCCACGTCCGGGGTGCCGTCGCCCGCTGCGTTGGCGCCGGGATGGAGGTCGTCGGGGTCGGTGCCCTGGTGGAAGTCGGCGTCTTCGACCCGTGTTTTCAGGGTAAAGTCGATGGTGCCGCTGGCGGTCGGGTCGTTCCAAGCCACGGCCAGTTCGTCCAGGCGCCCGGCTTCCCACAGCGCGGACACGTCGTATGTCTGCGGGTCGGCCCCGGCGTCCACCGGAGCAAGGGCAACCACCGAGCCGTCGGCCTGGACCACGCCCACGGCGGCGGCGGCGGGCACGCCTTCCAGGGTCACGGTGACGGCTTTGTCGGACGTGCCCGAGCGGCTGTCCAGTGTCACCTGAAGGCTGTCGAGCCGGGTCCAGCCCGCCTCGCTGCCGGTCACGGTTGCCCCGGTCATGGTCGGGGCGAGGACGCCCACGTCCACATGCACGGTGTCCACGGTCCATGCCTGCTCGGCCTGACCGGCGTAGTCGCCGTTCGCGTTCTCGCTCATGGCCTCGGTGCTGACCGCCACGAGGTCGAGCGACAAGTCGTCAGACGTGCCTTCGGGAAGGTAGACTTGAAGGCCTGAACGGACGTCGGCGATCTGGTTTGCGTCGCTGAAGGTGATGCGGAAGTCGCCAGCCCCGATCACGGGGGCGCCGTCGCCCTCGAAGCCCGAGGCGCTGTTCAGCGCCGCATCGTCGCCCACGCCCAGGCGGGTGATGGTGATGCCTGCCGGTAGTCCAGCGATGCGCAGGTCGCCATCTGCCGGAACGCCCTTGACGTAAAGGGTCAAGGTTTCCGAGCCGTCCGTGTCGCTCAGGGCCAAATTGTTGCCGATGCTCACCCATTGGCCCGGCAGGCCGCCGACGTCCGACGTGCCCGACAACGTCGGGGCGTCGGCGATGGCGGCGACCGCGATCACGCCATCGACCGGCGTCACGGCGCGCGGCTGGTTGTCGGCATCGACCACCGTGGCCGAGACGGTATAGACCGCATCGGCATCACTATCGGTGGTCGGCTGGAACACCAGCCCATTGACGGTGTAAAGGCCCGTGGCCGGGTCAAGGCTGACGTGCGGATCGGTCACGGCGATGCTGTACCGGCCGCTGTTCTCGCCCGCCGCATCGACGGCGCTGCCGTCGCTCCATCGCAGGATCCCCGGCGTCGTCGCGCCATCGGCAAAGGCGATGTCGATGGTTCCGGTCAGGGACTCCGAGCCGTCGATGTCGGTCAACTGCACCGTCAGGCCGACCTCGATCGGCCCGGTCAGCGAATCTTCCGACCCGCTGCCGCCGGTCGTGATGGTGGCGTCGTCGGCTACCGCAATAATCTCGATGGTGCCGTCGTTGGCGGAGAAGGTGCGGGTCTGGTCGCCGTCGCGGACGGTGAAGTCGAAGTCGTAAGCGACCGTCCCGTGCAGGTGCTCGACCGGGACGAAGGACAGCGCGCCAAGGGCCGGGTCAACGACCAGATTGCCCGCGCCATCGTCAACGAAGGCCGAGCTGGCAAGTGTATAGGTAAGCCCGTCTGCCGAGACGGAGAACAGCGCCGGTTCGCCCGACCACGTCAGGTCGCCCTTGGCGGCCTCGGCGGCGTCAAAGCGGAAGACAACCACATCGTCCAACGCCTCGGACGGATCGCCCGACAGCGTGATGACCGGCGTCACGGGGATGCCGTCACCGGCGGCTTCGGGCGTGCCCGCATCTTCAAGCCCGCTGTTGGCGAGCGCGACGCTGGCGTCGTCAACGTCTGCGATGACGTTGACGGAGAAGCTGGCGGTGGTCCGTGTTGCGTCGGCGGTGCCGTCGCCACGGGCATTCGGTGTGCTGCCGATGGCGTCGGCATCGTGGCCCGGCGCCATGTCCGGGTCCTCGACCACGGCCTCGAAGGTGCCGGATATTTCGCCGGAGGCGTTGGGGGCGCTCCAGCGGACGGCGAGACCCTCAATCTGCTGGGTCGTCGGGTTCCACCAGTCGCTGACGTCGTAGCTGGCAGCCGGAGCGAAGGCCACGAAGCCGCCCGCGCCATCGTCATAACCCAGGATGGCGCCGTCGCTCAGGCCGGTCAGGGCGACCGTGACGGTCTTGTCGGTGAAGGAACCGGCGGCGTCCGGACGCACGAAGGTATCGGCCAGGGCCGTCCAGTTGTCTTCCACGCCCGTTTGGTCGGGCGCCGTCACGACGGCGGCGCGCGTGCCGACATCGACGTGCACGGCAGCCTCGGCCCAGGCCTGCTCGGCTTGGCCGTGGTCGGCGGTGCCATTCGCCTCGGTGGTGACGGCGACCAACTTGAGCTGCATGTCGGCCGCGCTGTTTTCAGGCGGGCGTACCTGGAGGGTGGAGAGGCGGGCCGCCAAGTCGGCATCGCTCAAGGTGTGAGCATCAGGAATGTCGATGCGCCATGTGGTGCCATCGCCGCCCAGCACGCGGCTGGCTCCGCCCGTGGCGGATGTCAGGGTGATGTCGGCACTGATGGGTGCCGCAGTCAGACCGTGGCCCAGGCGCAGTTCGGCCCCGGCGGGCACGCCCTCGACGTAGACGGACAGGCTTTCCGAACCGTCGCGGTCGGTGATCGACAGGGTATCGACGGGAATGTCGATCCAGCTATTCTCCAGCCCGCCCACGTCGGCGGCGGCGATGGCCGGGAGGTCAGCCACGGCGGCGACCGAAACAGTGACCGGGACCACCGTCTGGTTGGTGTCGCGGGCGCTTTCGTTGGCCGTGCCGACGTCGGAGTCTTCGACGATGGCGCGCACCGACAGGGTGATGTCGGCGTCGGAGTGCGCGACGGCCCCGTCCTGCATCCACCGCACCTGCAATTGGTCGGTGAGCCCGGTGACGTCAAACGTGCCGTCAGCGCCGGGCGTCAAAACTGTGCCGGTATCGGCGCGGCGCAACTCGGCGTCGGACGGCAGACCCTCGATCAGGACGGTAAGTGTCTCGCTGCCATCGGCGGCAACCACCGTGGCGGTGAGGTCCAGGTCGGTCCAGGTATTTTCCTGGCCCGCGCCCGTGCCGCTGACGTCCGGTGCGCGGACGCCGATGTCGATATGGATGGGAGCCGGGCCGGTGAGAGCGGCGTCACCATTCATCGCCTCGGTGGTCGCGGCGTAGGCCTGCAGGTTCAGGTCGGCGCTCCAGGTCGCCGGCAGGGTGACGCCCAGGGTGCCGAGGTCAGCCGGGGCGACGGCCCAGGTTCCGGCGGGCAGGGTGGTGCCGCCGATGGTCAGTGGGGCATCCAGGCGCGTGCCGTGGGTCAGCGTGGCGCCGTCGGGCAGGCCGGCGACGTAGACGGTCATCGACTCCGATCCGTCAGCGTCGACCAGGCTGGCGGAAATGTTCAGCGGGACCGGCTCGCCCTCGGTCAGGGCCAGGTCTTCGGCGGCCAGAAGGGGAGCGTCGGCCACGGCCTCCACGTGCACTTCCAGGGTCTGGGTCACGGTGACGCTCTCGCCGGTGATCTCCGTCGAGCGGACCTCGACGCCGATCTCCAGGTCGCCGCTCCAGTGCTCGGGGCGGACCAGCCACAGGTCGTTGGACTCCGCCAGCGAGAAGGTCCAGGAGGTTCCGGACGCTGTGCCGACGGCATTCCCGTTGCCATTGACGAAGGCAAAGCCGGCGGGTACGGCGGTCAGAGTGACCACAAGGGTTTCGGCGCCGTCTGTGTCGCCGGAGGCAACGGCAAGGTCAAGTTTGAGCGGCAGATCCTCAATGCCGTTCGACGGCCCTACGGTGAGCCGGGCCGCTTCGGCATCGGGCAGCGGTGCTTCGATGTCGGTCAGCGGCGCGGCGTTGGCCGCCTGTGGTGCGGCGTTAGCCTGCGCCTGCGGTGCGGCGGCGCCTTCGGCGGGGGCGGCGGCGTTGCCGCGCGGCGCGGCATCTTCCTCGGGCGCAGCGTCTTCCGGGGCGGTCTGCTCGTCAAGCCCGCGCGCAGCCGACCCCGGTGTTTCGGCATTCGGCGCGCCAGGGGCACTGGGGCCGGCTGGCTGCGGAGCCTCGAAATCGGCGTCAACGGCGGAGTCGGGTTCACTGCCCTGGTAGTCGCCTGCCGGGATGGGGGTCTGGTCGCTGAGGGTGTCGCCCTCCGGCGCTTGGCCCTCGACCATCTGCTCGAAGGTGTTCCGGCGGCCGCTCTGGACGTTGGCGTTGCCAAAGACATCGTCTTCAGCCGGCGGTTCGTCGTTGCCGCGCTCGGTGCCATCGTCAAGGGCGTCAAAGCCTTTGCCGGCAATATGAAGCTGATCCGCGACGTCGCTGGCAGGCGCCTGCGGTTCCCCGTTTTCTTCGGTCGCGTTGGCGTCCTGGTTTACGTCTTGATCAGCCATAATGCCCCCCTGTGGTCCCGGTCAAATTAACAACGGTGCGCTCGCCCCCCCGGCTAACGCTCCCGGAATGCCTGATTCAAAGATACGACGATTGGCTTCAAAATATACTCCATCAAAGTCTTCTGGCCAGTGATTACATCAGCCTGAACAGTCATTCCCGGAGTGAGTTGATTGGTGTTATTGCCAACGTAAGGAGTTTCAAGGACGATTTTTGCCTTGTAGTAAGACTCTCCGCTGGTCTCATCTACATAAGTCGTAGCTGAGATGGAGTGGAGGGTGCCCTTCACATCGCCGTATCTGACAAAGTCGAAGGTACTAACCTTGACGCTGACCTCTTGGCCGAGTCTCAGGTGGCCGACATCGCGGGTGGAGACTTTCGTTTCAACCAGCAGAATATCGTCAACGGGAACGATCTCCATCATCAGGCCGCCAGCCGGGACGACGGCACCAGCGGTGCGGGCTTGCAGGTTCTGAACGAAGCCGCGCACGGGGGAAACGACGGTCAGACGGTCGGCCCGGTCGGTGGCGCGCGCCAAGGCTTCCTCGACCTGGGCCAGCTCGGCGGTCACGGTCCCCAACTCGTTGAGGGCGTCCTGGCGTTGGTTGGTGTCCAGGTCGTTCAGGCGGTCGTCCAGTTCGACCAGGGCCTCGCGGGCGGTGTTCCGCTGACCTTCCAGGCGGTGCAGTTCGCTTTCCATGGCGGCGACCTGACGGCGCACCGCGAAGAATTCGACCTTGGTCGCCAGTTGGCTTTCGTACATCCGCTTGCGCAGGGCTTCCTCCTCGCGCAACAGGGAGAGTTGGGCGTGGGTGGCGCGCTGCTGGTCGCCAGCGGCGGCAATTTCCGCCTTCTTCTGCGAGATTTCGGACAGGATTACCTGGCGCTGACTGTCCCAGCGGGCGCGGTTGGCGGCCAGGATGTTTTCCTGGTCGGCAATAGCCGCGGCGAAGCGCGGCGGCGCGATGGCCGAAAAATCCGGGTCGCGCCGCTCGGCAAAGGCCCGCAGACGTTCCGCCCGTAGGCGCAAGTCGATCTCGCGGGCGCGGGTCTGGTCAAGGTCGGCGGTTGCCTGCACGGGGTTCAGATAGATCAACGGCTGGCCTGCCTCGACCATCTGGCGTTCTTCGATCAGAACTTCGTGGACGATGCCGCCTTCCAGGTGTTGAACGGCATGGACCGAGCTTTTGGGAACGACCGACCCATAGGTCACCGCCACTTCCTGCATCGTCATGAACGAGGCCCACACCATAAAGGCGACCACCAGCACCGAAATGACCACAACCACGCCACGGGCGAGGCCGGATACGCCCATTTCCTCCAGCAGGACAGAGTGCGCCATATAGCGAAGCTGCCGCGACGAGGTCTTCATCGACCGGTCCTGAGGCGGGGAAATGGCGGACATGACGGAGTTCCTTGGATGGGTGGACGCGGTGTCAGAACATGCCGGGCGGCAGGCGGCCAAGCACTTGGTGCGGCGGGCCGACCATTCGCAACTGGCCTTGCTGAAGGATGGCGACACGGTCGGCCAGCTTCAGGTGACTGGGGCGGTGGCTGACCAGCAGAACGGTGGAATGGCCGCGCATGCGCTGGAGCACCTTCATGAACTGCTGGTCGCCGGTGAAGTCCAGGCCGTTGGCCGGTTCATCGAACAGGGTGATCGGCGCCCGCTTCACATAGGCGCGGGCCAACGACAGGCGTTGCAGGAAGTGCGAGGGCAGGGCGCCGGTGCGTCCGTCGCCGACGCGGGTGTCGAACCCCTGCGGCAGGGCCTCGATGTCCTCCAGCAACCCGGCCTCGGAGCAGGCCCACCGCAACTCGCGGTCCGATGCCTCGGGCTGGGCGAGGCGCAGGTTCTGGGCGATGGTGCCGAAGAAAATCTCGCAGCTCTGCGGCACGTAGGCCACCGCCTGACGCAGCGCCAGCGGGTCCATCTGGCGGATGTCCACGTCGTCGATGCGCACGGTGCCCGCCTGCGGCCGGTACATGCCGAGCACCATCTTCAGGATGGTCGACTTGCCGCTGCCGTTAGGGCCGGCAATGGCGATGATCTCGCCTGGCTCCACTTGCAGGCTGAGACCCGCGACGGCGGGGTCTTGGTCGGCCAGATAGCGCAGGGAGACTTGGTTGAGCGTGATCTTGCCAGTCATGCGGCGGGCTGGCACGGTGCCCGCGCCCTCCTGCCATTCCGGGGCAACCTGCATCAGGCGGTCGATCTGGGCGATCGAATCGCGCACCCGCTCCATCTGAGTCATGGCCGAGAACACCACGCCCAGGGGCTTGAGCACCCACCACACCATGATCATCGAGGCGATCAGGGCACCGATGGTCATCTGCCCCTCAAGGGCGCGCAGGACGCCCCAGCCCAAGGTGGCGAGACCGGTCAGCACGATCAGGCTCTGAGACAGCGCCCCCATGATGGCCGTGGTCCTGGTCGATGCCTGATTAGCCATGACGGCGGCTGCCGACAACTCGCGGAAGCGTTCCCGCCAGATGGCTTCCGACCCGGTGTCCTTGATGTCGCGGACCTTCGAGAAGATTTCGACCAAGAATTCGTGCCGTTTGGAACCGGCGCGCGCGGCCTGCGCCACTTGGTGCTTCATGACCGGCTGAATGAGCATGGCGATGATTAGAAACAGAATCATCGCGCCTGCCGGGACAAGGACGATCGGGCCGCCCAAGATCGCCATCATCACCAGGAAGATGGTGGCGAAGGGCAACTCGAACAAAACTGCCGCCACGGGGCCGGTGAAGAACTCGCGGATGGTCTCGAAGTCTTTCAGGCGCGCCACCTGCGAGGAAATGTTGGCCATTTCCGTGAAGGCCGGCGGCAGCGACAGAACGCGCTGGAAGACGGCGCGGCCCAGGATGTAGTCCAGGCGGCCGCCCAAGTGGGCGATCATGTGCGCGCGCAGCGCCTTCAAGATCCAGTCCCCGGCCAGCGCCATGGCCACGCCGAGCAGCATGATCGCCAACGTGTCGAGGGCGGCGTTGGGGATCACCTTGTCATACAGCGACATAATGAACAGCGGTGTCGACAGGATGATGATGTTGCTTGCCAGGGTGGCGCCCAAAGTGCGCAGGATGAGCGGCCGGAACCGCGTGAGCAGGCGCCGGAAGTAGCCTGTTTCCTGCTTGGCGCCCTCGGCATTCAAGCCGCGCTTGAAGACGTGGTAGTGCCCGCGGAGGGCACCGGCGGGGCGCTCCACCACATCACGGAGGGCAGGGTCGTACAAGCGCACGCGGTCGCCCGCCCGGCCCAGGACCACGACTGCGGGATGGTTGCCTTTGGGCAGCAGGAGGCCGGGGGTCAAACGCGGGTCAAGCGTCGCCATGTGCAGGGGCAGGGAGCGGCTCTCCCAGCCCAGGTTCGCCATGACGTTCAGCATGTCCGTCAGGTCAAGGTCGTTGGCGAAGTGGGGCAGGGCTTCAGCCACGGCGCGCGGCGTGCTTTCGTCGCCCAATGCCTCAAGCAGGGGCAACAGGCACAGCGCAAGATCGCTGGACGCGCTGAAGTCTCCCAGGGTGCCCTGGCGGACGGCGCTGTCGGCCAGCCCGTCACGGGCGCCGCGCGGCGCATCCCAGGCAATGTCTGCGAAGTCGTCTGCCGTCGGCGCGGCGGTCGGGGGCGGCGGGGTCATGCTCCCTCCGACGCGCGGGTGGTTTCGGCTGGTGCCGGGGGCTGGTGGCGCGGCAAACCGTTGATGGACGGATCCTGGCGTTCCAGCAGGCGGCCCTTGACCAACTCATAACGGCGGTCGGCGAGCTTGAGAAGCGACGGGCGCAGCGTCACCAGGATCATGGTCGTGTCGCCGCGCCGACGCTCCAGGGCGGCTCTCAGGGCGTCGTCGCCTGGACCGTCGATGGACATATTGGCCTCGTCAAACAGGATGACGCGTGGCCGGGTGATCAGAGCGCGGGCAATGGCGATGCGCTGGCGGATGCCGCCGGGCAAGGCGTCGGCGGCACCATCGGCGATGCGCGTATTCCAGCCATTGGGCATGGCCGCGAACAGGCGGTTTAGGCCAAGATCCTCGACGATCTCCTCGGCCTGATGGCGCAGGTCGGGATTGAACATGGTGATGTTGTCCAAAATGGTACCCCGGAACATTTGCGCCCGCTGTGGCAGGTAGGCAATGTTGCGGCGCAGGACGGTGATGTCGTGCGCCCAGGGCGCCCGTCCGTCGATCAAGACGTCGCCAGCAGTCGGCTCGATGGTGCCGCGCAGAAGGTCGAGCAGGGTCGACTTGCCGCTGCCGTTGGTGCCCAAAATGCCGATGCACTCGCCGGGCGCCACCTCCAGGGTGGCGTCGTCCAGGACGTCGGGTCCGTCGTCAAGATAGCGGAAACGCACGCCGCGCAGGCTGAGTGCGCCCTTGATCTCCGCCCGCGCCGCCTCGGGATGGGCCGGGCGGCGGGCGGCGGCGGCCTCCATCTCCTCGACGTCTTTAAATACCTCTTCGGCCCGCTGGCTCATGAGCTGGATGGTCTGAAGGCGGGTCCAGATGCCCATCGCGCGCTGCACCGGGGCAAGGGCGCGGCCTGCAAGCAGCGTGCAGGCGGCAAGGCCGCCGACGGTCATGGCGCTGTCGATGACCAGCGTGCTGCCGTAGCCGGCGGTGGCGATCATGATGATCTGGCCGAAGATGGCGACTTCCATTTGGGCTTGGGCGTTGCGCAGGACGACGCCATGGTTGGAGGTCGCCACCGTTTCCTGCAAGCGGGTGTAGCGCTGAAGAATCTGGGCTTCCATGGCCATAGACTTGATGGAGTGCATGCCGCCCAGAACCTCGATGACGAAGTTGAGACGGCGGTCGCGCAGGATGGTGTACTGGGTCAGTGCGGCCTTCAGGCGCCGCCCGCTGACCGCCATGATGATGCCGAACACGAGCAGGCAGGCCAACGGCACAAGCACCAGCGGCCCGCCCAGCATCCAGATCACGGCCAGGAAGATGATGACGAAGGGTGCGTCGAGGATGATGGCCGATCCCTGGTCGGCATAAAAGTCCTTGATCGCCGACAAGGCGGCCATGCGCTCCAGGTGCTGGCCGGTGCCGGTGCGCTCGATGCGGTGCACGGGGGCGGCCAGGATGGCGTCGAAGGCGGCGCAGCCGGCGCGGTGTTCGAACCGTCCGGCGGCCCATCCGCTCATCGCCTGCCGGGCCAGACGCAGGGCCGCTTCCAGGGCGACCGCCATGGCAACGCCCAGGAGCAGCAAGGACATGGTGCCGATCGAGCTGTTGGGGATGATGCGGTCATAGACCTGCAGCAACGACAGGGGCAGCGCCAGGGTCAGCAGGTTGAGGATGACGGTTGCGGCGCCCAGGTGCAGGCCGGCTTCGCCAAACCGGCCATAGGCCAGAAGCCTACGACGCCGGGCAATGCTTTCAGCATCGCCGGTCATTCGCGACGTCAGGCGCCCCAATAGGCTGCGGTGCCGCTGTTCAGCGGAGGTCTGAATAGGACGGGTCACGGTCGGCTCCCTCGCGCCCCTTTCCCCGTTGGGCGCAGCGCCGATAGTTTCAATCTTACTCAAATCGACGACAATAGGCCCGATGGCCTAGAGGATTGGGTTCGCCTTCTCTGCTATAGGAAAGGCGTTATAGAAGCATTTGTCATACACGAGGGGGCTGTAAATAATGGGGGCACTGCGGACCGGCCAGAAGCTGGCAGCAGCCGGACTGGTCATGCTGTTGGTGTCGGGCTGCGCCATAAAACGCGACGATTATGAGGTCCCCGACGTCTCCCTGCCGGACACTTTCCTGCGGGATCCAGAGGCCAAGAGTGTCAGCCCCGAAAGTGCCGCCGCGCAGACGGAGCATCTTCTCAAGACCCTGCCGCAGTGGTGGCGGGCCTTCGGTAGCGACGAGCTTAACGGCTTGGTGGAACGGGCCATGACCGGCCACGGCGACCTGCGCATGGCCGCCTTGCGGGTGGTCCAGGCACGGGCCGAAGTGACGCGCGACGCCGCCTCCCAGTATCCGGAACTGGATGCCACCGTGTCCGGTGGCGCCGATGCGCCCAAGGATGGTGTTGGCACGGTCAACCCAGGCCAGGACCCGACCTCGGAGCGCACCTTCCGCGCCGGGCTGGAGGCGACCTGGAGTCCCGATATCTGGGGCGAGCACGCGGCAGCCGCGGAAAGCGCGCAGGAGTCGCTGCGCGCCGCCATCTTCGAGCGCGACCGTATCCGTGCCCGTGTGGCCGACGATGTGGTTACGACCTATCTGCGTTACCGGTCGCTGACCGACCGCATCGCCACGGCCCGCGACGTCACGCGGACCATGGTGGAGATGCTGGATTCGTTGCGCGCCAAGCTGCGTGACAACGATACCACAGCCCTGCGAGTGGCCCAGCAGCAGTCGGTGGCCTTCGCCAGCATCGCCGCCATTCCGGATCTGGAATTGCAGCGCGACCAAGCTCATGACCGGCTGGCCTTCCTGCTGGGAACTGTGCCGGCAGACATCGACCTCCAGGGTGGTTCCATGGCCGACCTTCGGCTGCCGCCCGTGCCGCAGGGGCTGCCGCCAGCCTTGGTGTTCAACCGGCCGGATGTACGCGAAGCCGAGGCGCGGTTGCTGGCCGCCGACGCCGATATCGACGTGGCGCGCGCGCAGGTCTTGCCGCCGCTGGATCTGCGGGCTGGCTACGGCTATGGCTCCAACTACATGTCCCGAATGTTCACGCCCGAAGGCGTGGTGTGGAACATGCTGGCGACACTGAGCGCCAACATCTTTGATGCCGGTCGCCGCAGTGCCGCCGTTACCGCACGACAAGCCCGTCACCAGGAACTGACCGCGGGCTACGTGCAGACCATCTACGGCTCGGTACGGGACGTGGAGGATGCCCTGGCCGCGCAAACTCACTTGGCCCGCCGCCTGGCTGCGCAGTCCACGTCGCTGGAGGCGGCCGAGATCGCGTATCGTCTGAGCCGCCAGAGTCATGACTACGGAACCGTCGATTACCTGACGGTTCTGGACTCAGAGCGTACCTATCTGCGGACCCTCGACGATTTCCATCAAATCCGTTTGGCCCGCTACGCGGGCATGGCCGACTTGTTCACGGCGCTAGGCGGCGGCGCCACCTTTGTCGCCCCGGATCGTGAGGCGGCCAAGGTGATGGGCGAAGCCGCCGTAGACCGTCTGAGGGAGGGCGCTGACGCCGCAGTCATCGGCGCAGCGGCGGATGCCGTGGCGGTGGAAACGGCGGGTGCAGAAGCGCCCGTCACGCCTGCTCCGACCGAAGCCGTTCCGCCTTTGCCTCCGGCTGAGGACCCGGCGTCGCCGCTGAACAGCATCGAAGACGATCAGGTTCCGTCAAACGAGGCCGCACTGGAAGGTTTCTCCCGCGGTTCGGTGGAAGGATATCAGGGGGTATGGCGGGGTAATCCTCCCGTTTCTAACGGGGTCGGATCGTAGAATCCAGCCGAGGGCTGAGTGTTTGCGGCGCGGGTTGTAGAAGCCGTTGATGTATTCGAATAGGGCGACCTCGACCTCACGGCGGGTTTGCCAGTTGCGCCGCCACACCAGTTCGGCCTTCAGCGACTTAAAGAAGCTTTTGACAGCGGAATTGTCGTAGCAGTTACATTTCCCGCTCATCGAAACCTTGAATCCGTGCCTGCGCAGCAGCTTTTGATAGTGGCGGGCGCAGTATTGCGATCCGCGATCCGTGTGGAGGCGGTCAACATCAACAACATCCGCTGCGAGCAGGTTCCCGACGTCATCCTCCCCTCGTTCAGTCTGGCGAGGGGTGATCTGTTGGCGGTGGATTTAATGAGGGAAGGACAACGCTTTGTGCGGAGGGTGCCTCGCACCGCTGGACGGGCCTGGGGCCGCTGAGGACCGGCTGGGGGACCGGCCGCGCAAAGCTGGCGGCCAGGGCAAGGGCGAAAAGGCTCCATCCGGCGACCCACAGCACCCCCGCGCCATGCAGCAGGCCGGGCGCGAGCGGTGCCGCCACGCGCGCCGCCGCCGACAGCCACACCGCCGCAAAAGCCAAGGTCAGGGCCGGTGTCGCCCGCAGCGGCCCGCCGTTGCGCCGTGCCAGGGCGCGGCTGGCGATGGCCATGACCATGCAGCCCATGGCGCCCATGCCCAGCCCGTGCAGGGCGTCGGACGGGGCATAAAGGTCCGGCCGCATGAGGCTCCCGCCTAGCAGGACGAGCCCGACCGGCAGCCAGATCCATCCGGCGTACATCATAAGCAGTAGGGCGTCGCAACGCGGGCGCCACCGTCCCATGCGTCCCGCCTGCAGCAGCCCAGCCACGATCAGGAGGCCGCCGCTGTCCCACAGGATGCTGATGCCGAGGACGGCAAGGCTGGCGGTATCGAATGCGGTCGAAACAGGCGCTACCCGCGCGAAGGCCGGCAGCATCCGCCCGCCTATGATCGCGATGGCCAGGGCGAAGCCGATGACGGCCGCACGCAGGACATGCTCGCCGGGGACTGCGCCCTCCAGCACCAGCATTCCGACCGGCAGAAGCACGAAGGGCAGCCGCCCCCATGCCTTGGCGCGCACCAGCTTGACCAGCAGGACGGCGGCCAGCAGGGCCGGGAAGGCGCCCACCACTGCTAGGGGTGGCCCGTCGGAGCTCGCCATGGCGGCCCGGCCGGCGAGCCACAGGCCGCACAGGAGGACGATCAGCCATGTGTTCACCCGCGCGCCCTGCGTCCAACTGGGCAGGGCTGTCAGCAGGTAGCCAGCGGCGGCCGCGCCCCCGAAGCCGAATATCATTTCGTGGCCATGCCAAGCCGCGCCGCCAGCCGGCATCGGAACCCCGTGCAACAGCGCTGCCGTCCACCACCCCCCGCCCGCCGCCGCCGCCAGGGCGGCCAACAGGAACAGCGGACGGTAGGGGGCGGCGAATATCGTCCTCAGCATGGGGAACCTGAAGAAACGTCAAGGCGCGACTGCGCCGGGCGGCCCCCGCCGCGTGAGCCAAGCCGTCCGAGGCGGCGCCTGGCGTTTGAGGGGGGGGGTAGCATATAAGATGCAGCCGCCCGGCCTGGGGATCGCAGTCGCGTCAGCCACGTTGCTCTGCGGTCCCATCGGGCCGGACGGCTGCCCATCGGAGCGGGCTTGCGCGTCCCGCCCCAATCCGGAAATCATCGAGCCTATTCCGCGGCCACGATCAGCGGTGCGGCCTTTGGCAGGCCCAGGCGCTCCCACACCGCGCACAGCGCGTCGATGAGGGCGTCGATCTGGGCCTTGGAGTGGACCGGCGACGGGGTGATGCGCATGCGCTCCGTCCCGCGCGGCACGGTCGGGTAGTTGATCGGCTGGATATAGATGCCGAAGTCGTCCAGCAGCATGTCGGTCGCCGCCTTGCACTTGACCGGGTCGCCGACCAGCAGCGGCACGATGTGGCTGGGCGAGTCCATGACCGGCAGGCCGGCCTCGGCGAGCCGCTGCTTGACACGGGCGGCGCGCTCCTGATGCAGGTCGCGCAGCAGGGGCTGGCCCCGCACCACGCGGACGCTGGCCCGCGCGGCAGCGGCGACCGCCGGGGGCAGGGCGGACGAAAAGATGAACCCCTGGCCGTAGGACCGCACGGTGTCGCACAGATCGGCACTGGCCGCCATGTAGCCGCCGACCACGCCGAAGGCCTTGGCCAGCGTGCCCTGGACGATGTCGATGCGGTGCATCACGCCGTCCTGTTCGGCCAGGCCGGCCCCGTTGGCGCCATAGAGGCCAACGCCGTGCACCTCGTCCAGATAGGTCAGCGCGCAGTAGCGGTCGGCGAGATCGCAGATGGCCCCGATGGGGGCGAAGTCGCCGTCCATGGAATAAACGCTCTCGAACGCGATCAGCTTGGGCGCGTCCGGCGGTGCGGCGGCCAGGAGTTCTTCGAGGTGGTCGAGGTCGTTGTGCCGGAAGATGCGCTTGTCGGCCTTTGAATGCCGGATGCCCTCGATCATCGAATTGTGGTTTTCGGAGTCCGAGAACACGATGCAGCCGGGCATCAGACTGGCCAGGGTCGACAGCGCCGTCAGGTTGGCCGTGTAGCCCGACGTGAACAACAGTGCGGCGTCTTTGCCGTGCAGACTGGCCAGTTCGCGCTCAAGCTCCACATGGTAGTTGGTCGTGCCCGAGATGTTGCGCGTGCCCCCCGCCCCCGCCCCGCAGGCATCGGCCGCCGCGTGCAAGGCCTCGATCACCTGCGGGTGCTGGCCCATGCCGAGGTAGTCGTTGCTGCACCATACGGTGATGGGGCGCTGCCCGTCGGTCCGGTGCTCGTCAGCCGACGGGAACGCGCCGCGCCGTCGGTTGAGTTCACAGAACACCCGATAGCGGCCTTCGGCCTTCAGCGCGGCGATCTTGTCGCGGAAGAATGCAGCGTAATCCATGGCTCGGCCCCTTTAGTTTGCTGGCACTGTGCGTCTTGGCTGACGCCGGGGAGGCGGGTCGTCGTTGACCTGCGTTATTGTTCAGTGACTTGTTCCTTCCTCGTAGCGGATTTTGTTGCCGACGTTGTACTTGCCGACCGGCCGCTTCATGGGCAGGCGCTTGATCTCTTCGAGGGTCGCCGCGTCATAGACGATCAGCGCGCCGTCGGCCTCCATGATCGACAGCAGGGCGAAGCGCCCGTCGGCCGTAAACTCGATGTGAGCGGCGGTCTTGCCCGGCACGGGCTGGAGCGTCTTGACGATTTCCAACGTCTGCTTGTCGATGATGTGCACCTTGTCGCGGTGCGGCCCGAAGAATACATCGGTCCAGGCGTAGGGGCTGGTCGAATGGCTGCGCATGAAGAAGCCGGGGCCGAGCGTTTCGATGGTCTTGACGGTTTCCCAGGTTTCCAGGTCGATGACGCTGACCTGATTGCCCTTGAGGTGCGGCGTCGCCAACACCGACCGCCCGCCGCGCTTCCAGGTGATGCCCGACCCCAGGTGCGGCATGCCGCTCAGCGCCACCTCGGCGATCTTGCGGCCGACCGTCAGGTGGACGACCTGACCGTTCAGGCCATTGCGGGCGGCGCCGATCAGGTGGGTGTAGGTCTGGTCGAAGAAGAAGTCGTCGAGGTAGTCGTCCAGCTTGATGCGGCGGACGGAGAACGCGGTGTCCTGCACGCCCAGCGCCTCGACCATGCCGGTCTGGTAGCTGTGCACATAGCCGGGATAGTAGGGCTTCTTGGGGGTGACGGTGGGGATTTCCCAAACCTCGGGGATGTCCTTGAGGGCGACGATGAAGCTCTCGCGCGGCGGCGCGGCGTAGACCGCCGACACCCGGCTTTCCTTGCCGAAGTCGCCGATCACCGGGATGACCTTGTGCAGGGCGAGGGCGCGGGCGTCGAGGATGACGACGCTGGCTGGGACCATGTTGCCGACGGCGATCCACTTGCCGTCGCCCGACACCGCGATGTTGCGCGTGTTGATGCCGGCTCGCACCTCGGCCACCGGCTGGAGTGTATGGAGATCGTACTGGCTGACCCAGCCGTCGCGCGACGCCATGTAGGCGAACCGGCCGTCGGGCGAATACTTGACGCCGCCGTGCAGGGCGAAGCGGCTGGGGAACCGGGCGATAACCTCGAAACTATCGCCGTCGAGGACCGAGACATGGTGGTCGCCCGATTCAACCACCGTGAACAGGTTCATCGGATCGCGGCCATGCTGCGGCTCGGCGGGGAGGGTGGCCGGATCGACGTGCAGGATATGACTGGTGGCGATCTGGTCGGCGCCCCAGGCGGGCTTTTCGGCCGGTTCGGTGAACACCCACTGGGCCAGCGCCTCGATGGCGGGGGTGTCGAGCTTGTCGGAGAACGCCGGCATCTGGGTGGCGATACGGCCGTGAGTGATGATGTCGATGGCCTGGGCAGGCTTCATGCGGCCGAGGTTCTGGGGCAGCAGGGCCGGGCCGATGGCGCCCAGGCGGTCGGCCCCGTGGCAGGCCGCGCAGTGTTCGGTATAATGGCGTTCGGCATCGGGGGCCGCCTGCGCCGGGAGACTGATGGCAACCGCCAGGGCGGTGCCGAGAAGGACGGTGTGCAGCATCATCACAGGATCCCTTGCGCGGCGGCGACGCGGGGGCGGCGCGGGCCGGTTCCAAAGGCGGTGACGGCTACGCGGTCGGCGCCGGGAAGCACGCCGATCTCCTCATCGGTCAGATAGCAGCCGGGGTCCTCGGCCCAGGCGTCGCCGGTCAACTGGAAGGCGCGGGTGCGCGTGTTGCCGTTGCACATGGTCAGGAACCGGCAGTCCCCACACCGTCCGGTGACCGCGCGGGGACGCTGCTTCAACCCCGCCAACAGCGGGTCCGAAACGTCCTCCCACAGGGCCGAGAACGGACGCTCCCGCACATTGCCGAAGGTGTGGTTCCACCACATGGTATCGGGGTGGACGTTGCCGACGTTGTCGATGTTGGCGACGTTCACGCCCGAGGCATTGCCGCCCCAACGGTTCAACATGGGCGGCAGCAGGTCGGCCTGCTCGGGGAACCACTTGCGGGCCCAAAGGTACAGATAGGCCCCGTCGGCGTCATTGTTTCCGGTCACGTAGTCGCGTCCGGTCCCGGCCCGCAGATCGCTCAGGCAGCGGTCGAACAGGACATCGAGCGCGGCGCGGGTCAGGCGGTGGCGGGCATCATCCAGCCGGTTGTGATTGCCGCGCCCGGCGTAGTTGAGGTGCGACAGGTAGACCTTCTCGATGTCCTCCTCGGCCACCAGATCGAGCAGCGCGGGCAGGTCGTCGGCGGTGTCGCGGGTCAGGGTGAAGCGCAGCCCCACCTTGATGCCCCGATCACGGCAACGCCGGATGCCGGCCAGCGACAGGTCGAAGGCGCCATCCAGGCGGCGGAAGGCGTCATGAGACTCCTTCAGGCCGTCGAGGCTGACCCCCACGTAGTCATAGCCGACGGCGGAAATTTCAATGGCCGCGTCGTGGTCGATCAGGGTGCCGTTGGTCGACAGGCCGACATAGAACCCCATGTCCTTGGCCCGCCGGGCAATGGTGTGAATGTCGGCGCGCAGCAGCGGCTCGCCGCCCGACAGGATGAGCACCGAGACGCCGTAGGCCCGCAGGTCGTCGAGCACCGTGCAGACCTCGTCATAGGTCAATTCGCCCGCGAAGTCCTTGTCGGCCGACAGAGCGTAGCAGTGGCGGCAGGTCAGGTTGCAGCGCCGCACCAGATTCCAGATGACGACCGGCGCGGTGGGGCCGCCGGGGCCGATGGCCGATGGGCGGCGAGGGCTGACGGTGCGGCCCTCGGCCGCCGCGACCAGCGCCCCCATGTAACGGGACAGGCGCAGCATGATCAGTCTCCCCGACCGGCGGCGCCCAGGCGCAGGCCGGTCTTTTTCAGGATGCGGGTGCTGTAAAGGATGTCGCGGCCGAGGCAGGCGGCGCCCAAAAGGCCGGCGATCTCGTCGGCGTAGGCCTCGGCCTCGGCGCGGTCGTGGCCGTGCACCATGGCGAACAGGTTGTAGGGCCACTGCGGCAGGCGGCGCGGCCGGCGGTAGCAATGGCTGACGAAAGGCAAAGCACCGACCCGTGGCCCCAGGGCGTCGACCTCGGCATCGTCCACGTTCCACACCGTCATGCCATTGGCCCGATAGCCCAGGCGGTAGTGGTTGGGCACCACCCCGATGCGGCGCAGGGCGCCGGCGTCGAGCAGGGCCGACAGGCGGGCGCGCACCTCGTCCTCGCTGATGTCCAGACGGCAGGCGACGTCCTCGTAGGGGCGCGGGGTCAGCGGCAGGCCGGCTTGGGTGGCTTCCACCAGGGCGCGGTCAAGAATGTCCGGCATGGTCAGGCCTCCAGCTTCAGTTCGAGGAAGTATTCCCGTTCCTTGGGAAAGGACAGGACCTCCAGGCCGGTGGCGGCGGCGATGCGCTCCAGGGTGCGGGCAAGCGCCGCCTCATCGCTGTCGGCGGCCACGAACCACATGTTCAAGGCGTGGTCGCGGGCGTAGTTGTGGGCGACCTCGGGGAAGGCGTTGACCGCCTCGGCCACGGCGTCGAACCGGTCATCGGGCACGCTCATGGCGGCCAGAGTCACCGCGCCGCCCAGCGCCACCGGATCCCACAGCGGGCCGAACCGGGTCAGGGTGCCGTCGTCGAGCATGGCGCGCAGCCGCTCGACAAGGTCGATCTCCTGGATGCCCAGGCCCTCGGCGGCATCGGCGAACGGCCGCTCGGTCAACGGGAAACCGCCTTGAAGACCATTGATGATGGCGCGGTCGAGGGGGGTCATAGCGCCTCTCCCACCAGCCGAACGCCCTCGCCCACCGCGCGGCCGTAGCGCCCGGCGGTCTGCTTGAAGCGGCGGCGGCTGAACAGCACCTGGCGCGGGACGTCGGCCAGCCCGTGGCGGGCAACGATGGCGTCGATCTCGGCCAGGACCACCTCGCGGCTGCGGCCGTGGATCATGCAGTAGAGGGTATAGGGCCAATCGGGCAGGGACGGCGCCCGGCGATAGCACAGGGTCACGGCGTCCTCGTCGGCCAGCGCCTTCCCAAGGGCAGGGATGGTGGCCTCGGCAGGCGCGAAGACGATCATGGCGTTGGCGGCGTAGCCGGCCTCGTGATGGCGGACCACGGCGCCGAACCGGCGGATGACGCCGCTGTCGCACAGGGCGCGCAGGCGGCCGAGAACCTCACCCTCGCTCATACCCAGGCCAGCGCCGAGCGCGCGGTACGGCGTGGCGCAGAGCGGCAGCCCATCGCGCAATGCGGCGATCAGGGCGAGGTCGCGGGGGTCGGTCACGGCGCGGGTCATGGCGTCAACTCCGGCTCAGGAGGAAGCCGAGGTCGAGGTGATAGTCCTCGATCATCGGCAGGCGCAGCACGGGCAGGCCGGTGTCGCTCTCGATGGCGTTCAGCACGCTGTCGCGCGCTGCCTCGTCCGGGGCGGTGACGACGAACCACAGGTTCACGGCGTTCTCGCGCTCGTAGTTGTGGTTGACCTCGGGGAAGGCCGTGACGATCGCGGCCACGGCGTCCAGGTCCTCGGGCGGCACGGCGATGGCGGCCAGGGTGCTGGCGCCGGCCGCACCGGGCCGGTAGACGGCACCGATACGCGACAGAAGCCGTTCGTCGCGCATCGTGGCGAACGCGTCGATTACCTCGTCCTCCCGCACGCCAAGGCGCAGGGCAAGCTCGGCATAGGGGCGCGGCGACAGCGGAAAGTCGCGCTGGGCGATGTCGAGCAGGTCGCTTTGAAGCGGGGTCATGGTGGGACGCTCCTTCACAGGCCGATGCGGTGGGCGCGGGAGGTCATGAAAATGCCGCTCGGCTTGGCGGCCGGCAGGGTGGCGATGACCTTGCGGGTCAGGGTGTCGCGCACCTGCACCTCGTTGCCATCGCGAACCGACATCCACACCAGATCGCCGCGCGGAGCGAACTCCATGTGCAGGACACCGGGGCCGGGGGTGAGCGTTTCGACGATGCCCAGCGTCTCGGTGTCGATCACCTGGAGGGTGTCGTTGTTGGGCACCGAGAAATTGACCCACACATGGCGTCCGCCCGGCTCCGCCATGACGAAGACCGGCTGGCCGTGGACCAGAATGCGCCCGGCCTCGGTCCAGGTGCCCATATCGACCACCAGCACTTCATGACGGCCGACGGCGGGGACGAAGGCATGGCGCCCGGCCACCGCCCAGCCCTCAAGGTGCGGCATCTTGTAGACCGGCAAGGCCTGCTCGCCGCGACCATAGCTGTCGAGGATGCGGCGGGCGCCCTTTTCGGGGTGCCACAGATCGACCAGGGCCAAGCCGTCCTCGCCGAACAGGCCGGCGATGTAATAACGGCCATCGGGGGTGATGAGCGCGTCATAGGGATTGGCGCCGATGTCGGTGATCCGCGTCACCACCGGCTGCGGACCGGCGGAGAAGTCGGCAATCCAGATCTCGCCGGTGTCCCACAGCGAAAACACGAAACGGCGGCCGGGCGCATCGGCAAGGCCGACCACCTTGGACCGCTTGCCGCCGCCGATATCGGTGGCCGGAATGTCGGCGACCGGCGCCAGGGTGTCGGCGTCGAACACGCGGACGCCGCCCGGCTCGTAGTTGGCCACCGCCACGAGGCGCCCGTTGTCGGAAATCGCCCCGCCGATGGAATTACCAGACTGCATCACGCGGTTGACCAAGTCGCCGGTCAGCACATCGACCTTGGACAACCCGCCGTCGCGCCCGAACACATAGGCATAGCGTTCGTCCGGGCTGAACACGGCCGAGGCATGGCTGAGGTCGCCCAAGCCCTCCACCGTCGCAAGGCGAGTATGGGCGCGGGTGTCGATGACGGCGACCGTCCCGGCCGCGCGCTCGATCACGATGCCGAGCGTCCCGGTGCCGCGCAGGTCGTCCGCGAGGGCAGGAGCGGCGGCGATCATCGCCGCGACGACCAGGGAACAGAGGCGTTTCATGGGGTTACTCCTTGGCGCAGGCGGTCCACCATCCAGCGCGCATCGTCGGGCGACAAAAGGGCCTCCCACGGCGGCATGGCGGTGCCGGGGCGCCCCCCCAGGATGGTCGCGACAAGGCTGTCGTCCGACCAGTCGGCAAGGGCGTCCGGCGTCAGCGGGAGACCCAGACCGCCGGTCATTCGCAGGCCATGGCAGGATCCGCAGTCCTGGATGAGCATGGTCTCAAGCGCCGCCACGCGCTGTGGAGCGATGTCCTGGGCAGCGACCGGAAGCGCTGTCAGCAGCAGGATTGCGGCCAGTCTAACCATGGGCGGCCACGGCCAGACGATGGGCCGCCTCCCGGTGGAAGATCGGCAGGTCGGTGCCCAGGGCCAGGGCGGCCACGCGGCCGATGACAAGCAATGTCGGAGCCTGGAACCGGGCTTCGGCCAGGTCCTCGACGGCGTGGCTGAGGGTGGTGCTCAGGCGCCGCTCGCGCGGCGTGGTGCCGTTCTCCACGGCCAGAACCGGCGTTGCGGGCGATAGGCCGTGTGCCATCAGGGCAGCGCTCGTCTGCGGCAGGGTGGCAAGGCCCATGTAGACAACCAGCGTGGTGTCCGCATCGGCCAGACCGGCCCAGTCAAGGTCGAGCGGCTCTCCGGCGCGGACGTGGCCGGTCACGAAGCGGACGCTGCGGGCCATCCCGCGATGGGTCAGCGGAACACCGGCAGCGGCGGCGCAGGCGGCGGCAGACGTGATGCCGGGCACCACCTCCACGGGGACACCGTGCGCCCGCAGGTATTCGGCTTCTTCGCCGCCACGGCCGAACACGAACGGATCGCCCCCCTTCAGGCGCAGGACGTGCCGATGGCTGGTGCCGAGTTCGCACAGAATTTCGTTGATGCGGTCTTGGGTGACATGGTGACAGCCGGTTTCCTTGCCGACAAAGACGCGGGGCGTGCCGAGCGGGGCCAGGGCCATGATTTCGTCCGAGACCAGGCGGTCATACACGATGACGTCGGCCTGGGTGAGCAGCCGTGCCGCCTTGAGGGTCAAAAGGTCGGGATCGCCCGGACCTGCGCCAACCAGATAAACGCATCCGCCACCGCTCATGGCCTGCCCTCCCGTTGGTGGAGTGGAACGGAGCCGGGCGGGACCGGCAGACCGATCCCGCCACAGAACCCGTCAGTAGACGTCGTGCTGCGTGTTGTAGACGTTGAACTTGCCGGTCGGCGTGACCAGACGCTCGTCCTTGATCACCCGCTTCAATTTGCGGGTCTTGTCGTCGATGACCACGATGGCCGACTTGTTGGCGGAGTCGTTCCAGATGGAGAACCAGACCTCCGTGCCTTCCTTGTTGTACTCGGGCTGCACGACGCGCTTGGCGCCTTCGCCCAGGTCGGCCCACTCGGCCAGCGGCAGGACCTCATAGCCCTTGTCGAGGTTGCGGGTGTCGAATACCGCGACCGACTGGTACAGCTCGGCCTCGGAGTTCAGGGGCGTGTCGACCCACAGGTTGGTGGACTTGGGGTGGGTCTTGATGAACAGCGACCCGCCGCCCTGGCCGTCGATGCTGGCGACCATCTTCCACGCGTTTTCCGGGTGCTTTTCGGGGTCGGTGCCGATCAGGGCGATGGTGTGGTCGCCGAGATGGCTGGTCGCCCACACCGGACCGAATTCAGGATGGACGAAGTTGGCGCCACGGCCGGGGTGCGGCGTTGTGCCGACATCGACCAGCTTGACCAGCTTGCCTTCCTTGGTGTCGATCACCGCGATCTTGTTACGCGCGTTGGCGGCCACCATGAAGTAACGGCCGGTGCTGTCGAAGCCGCCGTCATGCAGGAAACGTTCGGCGTTGATCGTCGTGACCTTGAGGTTTTCGAGGTCCTCGTAGTTGACCAGCAGGACCTGGCCGGTTTCCTTGACGTTGACCACGAACTCCGGCTTGTAGTGCGACCCGACGATGGCGGCCACGCGGGGTTCGGGGTGGTATGTCTGTTCGTCATAGATCATGCCGCGGGTGGAGACGATCTTGCGCGGCTCCAGGGTCTTACCGTCCATAATCACGAACTGCGGCGGCCAATAGGCGCCGGCGATGGCGAAGGTGTCCTCGTAGCCCTTGAACTTCGAGGTCTCGACCGAGCGGGCTTCCATGCCGATCTTGATGGTCGCGACGGTGGTCGGTTCCTTCGGCCACAGGTCGATCATATCGATGCGGGCATCGCGGCCGATCACGAACAGGTAGCGCCCCGAGGCCGACACGCGCGTAATGTGAACCGCATAGCCGGTCGGAATGATCTTTTCGATCTTGTAGGTGGCGCCGTTGATGAGCGCGATCTGGCCGGCGTCGCGCAGGGTGACCGAGAAGATGTTCTCAAGGTCCAGCTTGTTTTCCTGCTTGGCGACGCGGTCCTCCGGCTTGACGAGGAGTTTCCAGGTCTCGGTCATCTTGTCCATGCCCCATTCCGGCGGGGCCGGCGGGTCAAGCAGGACGTAGCGGGCCATCAGGTCGATCTGCTGTTCGGTCAGCTCGCCCGCTGTTCCCCAATTGGGCATGCCGGCCGGTGAGCCGTAGGTAATGAAGGCCTTCAAGTGGTCGAAGCCAAGCTCGCGGGTGCGTTCGGGCTCCAGGCTTGGCCCGGTGGCGCCCTTGCGCAGCACGCCGTGGCACCCGGCGCAGCGCTCGAAGAAGATCTTCTTCGCTTCGCCAAACTCCTCGGGCGCCATCTTCGGCAGGTTCAGAGCCGCCGGTTCGTCGTCGACCGGCATGCTGTCCATCTGCGGCACGTATTTCTGATCCGTTGCATGCCCCTTTTCCGTCGCCGCCATGGCGCTGGACGAACCGATGGCGATGGCTGCGACGGCGACCGCTCCTAACAGGGCCCTCTTTATTCCTATGGTGGTCATGGGGTCCACCCCTCTTTAAGGACGTGTGGCTGACCCTATGGAGAGTGCCCGCAACTAAAGAAGGGGCATTTGACTTTAGTCAACATCTCGGATGTTCCAGCCAAATAAGCGGCGATATAGGGATGTTTCGGACGGATTTACCAAGCGTCAAGTCAACGATTTATCTCCACCACCCATACTAAAGAAAGCGCCAATCGCCCGAGACGGTAGCCATGACCTTGACCAACCCAAGTAACAGCACCGGCCTCGACGACCAGGGTCGGATAGGTGTCCTTCTCAAGAGGCGCTTCCTCATATTCCTGCTATCTTTGGGGGCTTGTTCGGTGGCCGCCTACATCGCCTTCGGCATGCTGACGGCCGGGCAGGACAGGCTGGCCTCACTGATCAACGACGTCGGGCGGCAACGCATGCTGGCCGCGCGCATCGCCACCAGCGCCTTGAGACTTCCCATGGCTGCCACGACCGACGATGCGGCGGAACATCGGGTGGAGATGCTGCGCAACCTCGCCTTGATGGAGGAGGTCTTCCATAGCCTTCCCGCCCGCGCGGAGGACAGCCGGCTGCAGCATGTCGTGACCGCCCTCATGGACGACCCATCCGACGGCCTAAAGCAAACCTTCGCCAAATTTCGCGCCCGCGTGACCGCCATTGCCGAGTCGCCCGATCCGCAACCGGCCGAAATAGAGGCTATGGTCACGCTGGCCCTCGGCGACCTGATGCGCGAACTGGAGGCGCTTGTTTCGGCGTTGGGCATAGGCGGCCAGGGTCGCGCGCAGGACGTGCAGGCCCTGGCCGCGGCGGGGGAGGTCGTCTACCTGTTTTTGCTGCTGATTCTGGGCGCCCGCGTCTTATGGCCGCTGTCGGATGAAGTTCAGGGCAACGTGCGCCAGATCATCGACCTGGAGCACTTCCAGCGCTCCATCGTCGATGGCCTGGCGGACGGGCTGGTCCTGCTTGGCGAGGACGGGCAACGGGGTGAACCGCTCAATCCGGCGGCCCGCGACATCTTCGGCCTTGGGCCGCACGACCAAGCGGTGCTGAGCACCCTGGCGCCCGATCTCGCGACCGCATCAGTCCAAGACCTGCTGTCGTGGACCCGCCGCGAGGTCGAGGGCACCAAGCTTGATGGAACGCCGCTACAGCTGGAAGTGACGATCTGCCGGGTTGCCAATCAACGCCTCGTCGCCGTCCTGCGAGACGTGACTGAAGCCAGGGAGAACGCCGCCCGCATCCGGTCGTTCTACGAAGTCCTGGAACAGGCCCCGGTGTCCGTGGTCATCACCGACGCGCAGGGCGTCATCCAGTACGTGAACAAGCAGTTGTCCAGCAGCACCGGCTATACGTCCGATGAAGTGGTCGGCAAGACTCCGCGCATTTTCAAGTCCGGACAGACACCGGACGACACTTACCGCAATCTCTGGACGGCCCTGCGCAGCGGTCGCCAGTGGCGGTGCGAAATGCTCAATAGGCGCAAGAACGGAGAACTGTTCTGGGAACATCAGGCGATCTCTCCCTTGCGCGACAACCGGGGCCGCATTACCCAGTATCTGGCCGTTAAAGAGGACATCACCGACCAGAAGGAAATGCAGCGCATCCTGGTTCAGGCCATGGAAAACGCCCGGCGGGCCAATCAGGCGAAATCAGACTTCCTGGCTGGCATGAGCCACGAGCTGCGCACGCCCCTGAACGCCGTAATCGGCTATTCCGAACTGTCGCTGCTCCAGCCGTGGGGTCCGCTTGGCGACCCGCGCTACCGCGAATATCTGCAAGCGGTCAACGATTCGGGGCGCCACCTGCTGCAACTCATCAACGACCTGCTCGACCTGTCCAAGGTCGAAGCCGACAAGTTCGACCTCAGCGAGGAAAAAACCAATTTCTCCGAGTTGCTGGACCAAGTGATCCTGCTGGTCCGCGAGCGGGCCGACAAGCGCGGCGTCCTTATCCGCCGCGCCCTGTCCGACCCGTCGCCGTGCGTGCTCGTCGACCCGCTGCGCCTCAAGCAGGTGCTGGTCAATCTGCTGTCCAACGCGATCAAGTTCAGCGACCAGCGCGACGTCGTTACGATCAGCCTTGAGGTCGAGCCCTGCGAGGACCTGCGGATCATCGTGGCCGACGAGGGATGCGGCATCCGCGAGTCGGATCTTTCCAGGGTAATGGAGCCGTTCGGCCAAGCCGACGACCCGATGGTCCGTCAGGAGGTCGGCACCGGCCTCGGACTGCCCCTGTCGCGCAAGCTGGTGGAACTACACGGCGGCACCCTGGACCTGTCGAGCGTCTACGGCGAGGGCACGACCGTGGTGGTCACGCTGCCCTTCTCCCGCCTCATCGCTTGCCCGCGCGAACTGACGGCGTCGGCGTGATAAAAAGAGGGCCCGGATAGGGAAGCCTCCGGGCCCTGAATACGGGAGCAAATAAGCGCGACGGATGCGTCCGCCGAACCCTTGGAAAGATGCACGACATCGGCCGGCGATGCCTTGATGGAGGGTAAGGCAAGGCAAAAAATTTGGCGCCGAAACGACCACTTAGCCCGCGTCATGTCTTTGCCGCCGCCAAATCGCGTACTTGATGAAGCTCACCGTCCCGCGAGGCTGCCGATGCGTTCGAGTGCTGCGCCGTTTTCCCCGTTGCTCCTTCTGGGGCTGGCTTTGCGGCCGGTCCCGGCCCCGGCGGCGCTCGGTCTCTCCCGCCCGATACTCGATGCCATTGCGCGCCGTCTCGGGCCGCTGGTGCGCGACCGCCTGCAAGGGCTGTCGGGCACGGTGGCGGTCCTGCCGACCGATTTCCCCTATGGCTTGATGGTGTCCGTCGGTGCGCACGACCTGACCCTGGAGGCGGTGGATGCCGCCACGGTCCCGGCGGCCACCGCCTGCCTGCGTGCCCCGGCATTCGTGCTGCTCGACCTCGCCGAGGGACGTGGACGGGACGGCGATGCCAGCTTCTTTGCCCGCGACCTCGTCATGGAAGGCGACACCGCCCTGGTCATGGCGCTGCGTTACGCGCTGGAGGATGCCGCCGATTCCGGCGCGGCGCCGTTCACGCTCCTGGCTGACAGCCTGCCCTTGCCGACGGCATGGCGGGGGCGCGTGGCGGCACACCTGGAAGCCACGGCGCGGCTGGCGGCCGACGATGTCCGCAAGGTTCAGGCCGCCGTGCTGGAGCCCCTGCGGGCATGGCGGGCGCGCGTCGATGCCCGCCTGGACATCATGGAGGACCGCCTTACGCGGGCCGAACGGCAGAGCCGAACGCGATCTTCACCCCCCGTCCCCCGAAAGGAACCCCATGCCTCGGACGCTTGAACTGGTATGCCCGGCGGGAACCCCGTCAGCCCTGAGCGCGGCGGTCGACGCCGGTGCCGATGCCGTCTACTTCGGCTTTCGCGACCGCACGAACGCGCGCAACTTTCCCGGCTTGAACTTTTCCCCGGCCGAGGCCGAGCAGGCCGCCGCCTATTGCCGCGATCGCGGCGTCCGCCCGATGATCGCAATCAACACGTTCGCCAGTACCGGGCAGGAGGACATCTGGCGTCAGGCGGTGGATACCGCCGCCCGCGTCGGCGTCGGCGCAATCATCGTGGCCGACATTGGCGTCGCAGCCTATGCCGCGCGCAAATACCCCGACCTGCGCCTTCACCTGTCGGTGCAGGCCGCCGCCGCAAATCCCGAGGCCGTCGCGTACTACGCCCGCCTGTTCAACGTGCAGCGGGTCGTTCTGCCCCGCGTGTTCACCATCGACGACATCCGCATGGTTACGGCAAGCCAGCCCGACGTGGAGGTCGAGGTGTTCGTGCTGGGCGGCCTGTGCGTCATGGCCGAGGGCCGATGCACCCTGTCCTCCTACGCCACCGGCCGTTCCCCCAACCGCGACGGCGTGTGTTCGCCGGCCGAGGATGTGCGGTACGAACAGGAGGGGGATGTCCTGGTGTCCCGCCTCGCCGGCTACACCATCAACCGCTTCGGCCCTGGCGAGGACGCCGGCTATCCAACCCTGTGCAAGGGACGGTTCGAAGCACGCGGCCGGGCCAGTTATCTATTTGAGGACCCGGTCAGCCTCGACGCCACGGCCTTGCTGCCCGATCTGGCCGCGGCCGGTGTCACCGCCATCAAGGTCGAGGGACGCCAGCGCGGCAAGGCTTATGTGGCGGCGGTGGTCGGCAACCTGCGGCGAGCGATCGATGCCCTGGCCGAGGGCGCCGCGCCCGGCCCCGCCGTCTCGGCCGACGGCTTCACCGAAGGCGGGCGCACCACCGAAGGCGCCTACAAGCGCGGTTGGCGCTAATTTCTGCAAGCGAAGGACCCGCCCATGACCCGCGATGTTCGCCTCACCCTCGGCCCCCTCCTTTACAACTGGCCGACCAGCCAGCGGCTGGAGTTCTACGGCGCCATCGCCGCAGACACCTCCTACGACGCGGTGGTCCTGGGCGAAGTGGTGTGCGTCAAGCGCAGCCCGTTCCTTTCCGACACCATCCTTGAAGTGGCGCAGATGCTGGAAATGGCGGGCAAGGAGGTCATCTTTTCGACCTTAGCCCTTCCGGTGACGCCGCGCGAACGGGCGGAGTTGGCCGATGTGTGCGCCATGGCCGATGACGGGATCATGGTGGAGGCCAACGAAGCCGGAGCCCTGTACCTGCTCGACGGTCGCCCGCACCGCGTCGGCCCCTATTTCAACATCTATAACGCCGAAACGCTGCGCGTCCTGGCCGGTCGCGGAGCGACCACCGTGTGCCTGCCGTGGGAGCTTGACCGTCCCGCCGTGGAAGCGCTCTCCCAAGCGGGCACGGCAGAAGGGCTGACCATCGAGGTCCCCGCGTTCGGGAGCATCCCGTTGGCCATTTCCGCGCGGTGCGCCCATGCCCGCGCCCATGGCCTTGCCAAGGACGGATGCCAGTACGTCTGTGGACAGGACAGCGAAGGCATGCCGGTCGATACCATCGACGGGCAGACCTTCCTGAGGCTCAACGGCACCCAAACGCTGTCCGATGCCGTCCTCGTCCTGGCCACGGAGATCCCGGCCCTGGTCCGAGCAGGCGTCGCGGCGTTGCGGATCACGCCCGAAGGGGTGGACATGGTCGCCGTCGGCCGGATCTACCGCGCCTTGCTCGACGGCAGGGTGGACAGCTCGGTGGCCGAAGCCATGCTGCGCGACCTGCTGGGGAAGCGGCGCGCCGCCAACGGCTACCTGCATGGCAGGGCCGGGGCGGCCTGGAAAACGATGAACGCCACGAGCTGAGGGCGCGTGGCGTTCGCTGGGCAGCCGGAAACTAACCTTTAGGAAAGATCGTGGACCTCGGCGCCGCCGCCGTGTTCGGGGCCGAACCACTTGCCGGCTTGGCGAAACGCGTTGGGCCTCTGCGTCACGCGCGAGATGGTCGAGACAAAGGTCGAAATGCCGATCGGCTTGGTCATCACGGCGTTGGCTCCCGCCGCGTACATCTCGCGGACCATGTGGTCGTTGCTGTAGGCCGACACCGCGACGATGGGAAGCAACGGATTGCGCAGGTAGCCTTCGCAGCGGGCGACCTTGACCAACTCCAGCCCGCTCATTTCGCCCATGCGCCAATCGCAGATCAAAAGGTCGATGGGGACCCGGGTCAGGATGTCGGCGGCCTGTTTTCCACAACTGGCTTCCAGGCAGGTCGGCGACCCAATGACCTGCAAGAGAGTCCCTATCAAGCGGCGCATGTGGGTGTTGTCGTCCACGATGAGCACCGTCATCCCCTTGAGCGAACCCTGCGTCCGTTCGTCCATCATGTGCGGCCTCCCTTGTGGCGTTTTACCTTGGTCCGACTCTATCTGTCGGATTTGCTGCCGCGAATGACGCGGGTTAAAAAGGTTGAACAGCTTGACCGGAATCAATCCGTTTGCGCGTTGCCTTGGCCTAAAGTTTCACACCCTCAACGCGCATGGTGGTTCCCGATGAACAGCGTTCCCGCCAATCCCGGAGGCCCCCGCCCCGACGCAGCGCTTGCCGCCGCCATGTGCCGGCATTTCGCAAACGGCATGGTCCCAGTCGATTTCGAGGACGGCGCGACCCTCGTCAACCTGAACGCCCCGGTGGATTATTTACCGCTGCTGCTGAGCGGCCGGGGATTGGCCGTGCGGAGCTTCCAGGGCGTTGACGTGCCGGTCGGCGAGGTCGGGCCGGGCGCCCTGTTGGGGCTGGAAGGCGTGTGTGGGACGGGGCGCCACGGCATGACCGTGAAGGCCTTGGGGCCGGTGCGCGCCGCGATGGTGCCGCGCGAGGCGTTTCTCGACACCATCAGGACCAACCCGGAGGCCGGGCTGCTCGCCTTCACTGTGCTCGGCACCCGCCTGCGGGCCTGCATCAACAGCACTGCCGACCTGAAGTTCCGCGATGCCACGTCCCGCGTCGCGCGCTACCTGCTCGAAACCCTGACCAACGGCCCGGAGGATACCGGTACCGGCACGCCGTGCGAGGGTCGGTTGCCGTTTCCGAAAAAGACACTGGCCGTTCATCTCGGAATCACCCAGCAAAGCCTATCGCGGGTGCTCAACCGCCTGCGCGACATCGGCGTGACCGTGCTCGGAGGCCGCATCCGCGTGGCCGATTCGGAACACCTTGCCGCCCTGGCAACCGGGGAGGGCGGAGAATGAGCCGCCGCGTCAGCCCAGCCGAGGGCTTCCACCTCGACCTCCTGGGGCCGCTGATTGCCGAACAACCGGTCACCGACCTGCCGGCCGGCACCCTGCTGTTCAGCCAGGGCGAGACGGCCGACCGGTTCTTCGTGCTTCTGGAAGGTCGGGTCAAGCTGTACCGGGCCAGTCCGTCAGGCGCCGAAAACATCATGCAGGCGTTCGGGCCTGGCGACTTTTTCGGCCTGCCCGCCATGCTGAGCATGAAGTCCTATCCAGTGAACGGCGAAGCAATCACCCCATCCCGGCTGATCATCATGCACCGCACCGTGGTGCTGGAATGGCTGCGTGCGACGCCCGAACAGGTGCCCCATATGCTGGCCCTGCTGGGGCGGCGGTACGAACGGATGCTCGACAGCCTGGCCGCCTTCAAGGTTCTGTCGCCGCGCGCCCGCCTGTGCCGCTACCTGCTGGAAGCCGCCGCAGAGGCCGGGCCGGTGCCCGACGCCGGACCGGTGTCCTTCGCCCTGCCTTTGCCCGCCCACATGATCGGCGGGCGCATCGGCCTGGCCCCCGAAAACGTGTCCAGAGCCTTCCGCTGGCTCGGCAGCCACGGGGTTTCGCTGTCGCGCGGCGTGGTCAAGGCCGCCGATGTGGCTGTGTTCCGGCAGATGGCGGGTTTACCGCCTGGAGCGCTGCGGAGGATGTGAGAATTACACCGTGCGCCGTTGGGTTGGCACAGTATCTGACGGACCTGCCGCAAATGAGCCATGCCGACCTGTGCGGCGAGTGACGGCCGCTGTACCGGGCGCCGCCGCCCAAGAAGCTGGGACGGGGCATGCTGGAGTTGGGCGTGGCCTGGAAGCTGCAGGAAAAGGCCCTCGGCGCGATCAGCGCGGCATCCCGGCGGCTGGCCGACGTCGCGGCCGTGCTGGAGAAGAAGGGGGACCTGGGGCAGGCCTGGGTGGCAAGGCTTCGCCCCAGCGCCCGGCTGGCGCGCTAATGGCGTGGTCAGACCCACGAGGTGCTGGTCAGCGACCACAGCTTCCACTGGCGCGGCAAGACGTGGCGCTCCCTGTCGGTGATCGCCCGCGAGATCACGGGGACTCAGTGGTCGGGACCGCGCTTCTTCGGGCTGGGCGCGAAGGCCGTCCGTGGCACGGAGGCGGCTCATGGCTAAAAAGGCAGCCGCCAAGAAGGTGCGCGCCACCGTGCGCTGCGCCATCTACACCCGCAAGTCCTCGGAGGAGGGGCTGGCCCAGGAGTTCAACTCTATGCCCAGTGACACCGGTACTACCGAAAGAGAATTTCGAATCCCGTTCGGAAATCTGAAAATCTCAATAATAACAAGAAGTTAATGGCGGTTGAGGCAGTCAGGCGCGAACTGGTCTCTGAAAAATTCCCTATTATTAGGGAAAATACAGGAGCAACTGGCAGAAATGGAACCTGGGGACGACTGTGTGGCCGATTTGTTGGCTGAGTTTCTACCTCTATAGCCGCAGCAACAAAAACCACGAACAGGGAAACTGGCGGCGTGGAACAGGGTATTGCGCGTACAGATCAGCGAACTACTTTCGGTGGAGCAGCATTGAGTTCAGAGTGTCTTCCACCTCCTGCTTTCCTTATTGGCGCTTGATGCGTTCGATTTGGCGGTGGGCCAGGACCTATTTCGCGTTGCACCTTCTCGATCGGCGGCGACAATGATGCGCCATGACCGCGGGTTGCCATCACTCCGCTCCGTTCAGATAAAGCCCCAGCAGTGCGGCAAGATCGCCGTCGGTGAGGGGCTGCGCAAAGGCCGTCAAGGTGTCGCCGCGCACGCCAATCATTAGACGGGCCGCGAATTCCCGCAGCGGCATCGTGCCGGCGGCCTGAAACAGATCCTCGGCTGGGAGAAGATCATCGGGGTCGGGGGGCTGGCCGTCGTGACAACCGGCGCAAAGGCCGTCATGCAGGGCGAGCGCGAGGCGGCGGGCTCGGGGCCTTTGGTCGGGGGGTAGGATCCCGGTGGTGTCCAACGGCACCCTGGCGGCCAGGGCGTCCAGATTGCGGCGCAGCGTGGCAAGGTTCTCGGCGGCAATGGCCGCGCGCAGGGACTCTATCTCGCCCGGCTCCGCCGGGTGTCCCGCCAGACGCAATAGCAGCGGCAGCCCGGACATGCTACCCAGCAGGCGATCACGCACGCCCCGCTGGCGCAGTGGCGGCAAGTTTTCCTCGGTCAGGCGCCGTGCATCTCCGGCCATGACCAGGATCTCGGCGGCGGCCAGCCTGACGGGGCGGCTGCGCGGCCACCGGTGATCGTCGGCGGACAGGGCTGTGGCCGCAGGGACGATGATCCCCGCGGCCACGGCGACGCTCAGGATGAGACGGCGCACCACGAGCCTAGTTCAGGTTGATCTTGGCTTCGGTTTCGTTGCCCTTGATGGTCCATTCGGTCATGGAGCCGTCATAGAGCTTGACGTCCTTGTTGCCCATGATCTCAGACGCGGCGAACCAGCCGATGGAGGCCCAGTGGCCGGTGTTGCAGAAGCTGACCTGCTCGCCCTCGGTCGGCACGCCGGCGGCATCGAACAACTTGGCGAGCTGGTCGCGGCTGCGGAACTTGCCGCCGCCGTTCTCGGTCATCCAGCTTTGCGGCAGGTTGACAGCCCCGGCGATGGTGCCGGAGGCCTTGGCCTTGCCGTGGCGGTTGACGCCCATGTACTGGTCGGCCGTACGGTTGTCGACCAGCAGCGCACCGCGCGCCGCCATGGCCTTAACGTCGTCGGCGCCGGCCAGCATTTCAGGGCGCAGGTTGACGGTGAACGTCTTGGCCTCGGCCTTTCCGGCGCCCCGTTCCAGCGCATTGGTGGGGTTGCCGTCCTTGTCGGCCGGGGCGAGATAAGCCGTCATGCCGCCGTCGAGGATCGAGACCTCGTCATGGCCCAGAACCTTGAAGGTCCAGTAGATCCGGGTGCCCATGCCCATGTCCGAGGAATTGGCCCCCGGCGGCATCAGGACGACGTGGGTCGCATTGTCGATGCCCAGCCCGCCGATATGGGCCGCCAGCTTGGCGGTGTCGGCCGGAAACAAGTCGGGCACGCCGTCGCGGGCTTCGCGCCAGCCGTCCTTGCCGTAGTTGCTGTGGACCGCGCCGGGGACGTGACCGCGCAGGAAGTCCTCGCGGCCGCGCAGATCGACCATGACGATCCCCGGCTTGCTGGTGTTTGCCGTGACCCAATCGACCGATACGAGAGGGTCCGCGGCCTGGGCCGTGGCGCCAGCGGCAAGACTCATGGCCGCGACAACGAACAGCAACCTGCCTGTGCTCAGAATGGACATGTGCTTCCTCCATGAAAGCGCGGCCGTTTCCCCGGCCGTCGCGGGATTGGTTCAGACGCTCAGGACGATGCGAGCCTTCATCAGGGCCGCCACCACGGCGTCCCAGTCCTCGGCCGTGCGTGCCGCCCGCAGGTCGACGCGCCGCACCGGGATTTCCAGGGCCTCAACCGCCGCGCCCAGGGTGGCGCGATCCGGGAACAGCCCGCTGTCGAGTTCAAGAATATCGGACATTGGCGCTCTCCCTTCAGATACTTACCACATGATCGGCGGCCTTCAGGGCGGCGGCCAAGCCGACGGTGTCGAGCAGCGGCAGCATGTCGGCCATCGCGGGCACGGTGGTTTCCGGCTCCACTTCGGACAGCTCCAGCAACTCGGCCTGCTCGGCGTTGGCCTCGGTCTCAGCCACCGGCCCGGTCATGAAGACCAGACGCACGCGGTGGCCGAAAATAGTCAGGCCGGCAGCCACTCGCATGGCCTCGGTGTGATCGCGGCGGCCAAGCACCAGAATGTCCTTTTCGTTGGCCATGAGCGGTTTCTCCCCGTGGTAGTGTTTGGCAGGGCTAGAGGCTGACAACGCGGGCGGCCTGTCCCATGAGGGCGCTGTTGACGGTCTGGCTGCCGCGCTCGACCGGGCAGTCGCGGCCGGCCATGTGCAGATCCCAGGAGTGTTCGCATACCGCCGCCCGCGTGGCGCTGCCCAGGGCGGCGACGAAAGCGGCATCGCCCAGAACACGCACCCCGTCGTTGGTGACAAAGCAGCCCCAGGTCGCGCCCGCACGCCCCAGTGCCTCGGCCAGGGGCAGGACGACAGGCAGGGCGTCGGCGGAGGTCACGTGCAGAAGAACGTCCATTCGGGGCTATCCTCTTTCAGCTGGATCGGGATGGGTCTGGGCGTCCGCGGGCAGGGGCGAGGCCGCCCATTCCGCCCAGCCGCCCGCATAGAGCCGCGCCGTGGCCCCCTGCACGGTCAACGCGGTGAAAAAGGCGAGGCCGTCGGGGGCTCCGTGGGCATAGGCCACCACCGGCCCGGCCGGCGGCAGGACATCGGGCACCGGGCGACCGCGCGAAGCCCGCAGGCGCTCCAACGGCAGGGATTGGGCGCCCGGCAGATGGCCGCCGCGGAGGCCGCGCATCCGGCCGCCCCAGTAGTCTTCCTCCGGCCGCCCATCGACCACCGCCGGCGCGGCGCCGGACCGCAGCAGGGCGGCCAGTTCATCGCGTAGGATCAACAGGTCGTCGCGCATCGGGGCGGTATAAACCACCTCGCGCACTAGCCCTGCCGTCCGGCCCGGCCCGCCGGGCGGCAAGGCCGACGGCGGTGTCTCCACCACCGTAACCGCCGCTTGTCCGGCGATGTGCAGCAAGGCGGCGACGGCATCGCGCGGCGCGGGGTCGTCGCCGATCACGGCCACCCGTTCGGCCCCGGTCAGGCCGAGCGTGCCGAGGCGCCACAGCAGAACTTTGGGATCGACCAGACGGCCCCGTAGCCCGAACAGCAGGTTCGCCGGGAGGCACCGGGCATCGGGGCCGACGCTGCCTGCCGCGCAGTGCACCGCCGGGCGGGTGTCGATGACTACTTCCGCCCCTGCGGGCATCCCACGCTGGCCGCGCAGCTCCGCCGCCGCCGGAGCGGCAATCACGGCGATGCAGGCGGCCAGCACCACGGCGCTAGCGCGTATCATCAGCAGCCCCCGAAGCGGCGCTGAACCGGCGCGTCGGCCGTGCCGCCACCCACTGGAGCGGGCGGGTTGGCGGCGTAATAGTAGGCCAATTCGCTGACCGCCATCACACCGAACCCGTCGCCGACGTCAACCTCTCCCAACTCCTCGGCCGGGGTTGGCTGGCCGTAGGTGCGGGCCTCGGCCTCCGGCAGCATGGCCGTCGGCAGGACCAGGCCCGCCCCGCCCAGGGTCACGACCAGCGCGAGGATGCCGAACACCAGGCTGGGCTTGTCGATATCCATGATGAACTCTCCCGGTCAGACGCTGTCGCGCAGCAGCGCGAGCCACAGGGCGTACAGGGCGACGACGAAAGCGATGCCCTGGGCAATGGTCTGGAGGTCGATGTCCATGCCTCAGCCTCCCTTGTAGTGGCGGATGAGGACGTCCAGGCGGATGCCCTCGCCGGTTTCCGGATGCATGACCAGCGGCGAAAAATGCGGCTGCCCGTCGGCCGTCAGGCGCAGCCCAGGGGGCGGCGCGATGACGATGTAGACGATGCCGGCCAGACTGGCCAAACCGATGGCACCGCTGAACAGGGCCATTTGCAGGCGTGCGCTCATGGCGCCCCTCCCTCTTGCTTGCGTCAGTCCTTGCGGATGTAGACCTGCCAGCAGCGCTCGGCCTTGAGCGTCTCCAGGTGGGTGGCGCCGATCTCGTCGCACATGGGGGGCAGGGCCTCCATCGACGACGGGTTGTCGACCATCACTTCGATGATCTCGCCGGGGGCGACCTGTGAAATGGTCTTCTTGGTCATGAGCTGCGGGCGCGGGCAACTGTCGCCCAGGCAGTCGATCTGGCGCACCACGGTATAGGTCTGGCCGTCGCCAAGGGTGACCTGACGGGCGGCGGCTTCCTGGGCCACGGCGTCGCGCTTCTTGAAACCAAACATGATGTCTTGCCTCCTTGGTCGATGGGATTAGTCGGCGGGGGTGGCCGGAACGCCCTGGGGCACCGCCCCGCCGGCCCCGGCGCCGCTCACCAGAACCGGGCGGGCCGCGCTGTGCTCGCGGGCAGTCTTCTCGTGGATGGCCTTGCCGCGTGCCTCCTTGCGCAGGATTGCGCGATAGAGCGCAAACAGCACGGCGGCCTGGATGATGCCGAAGAAAATGGCCGGAATGCCCAGCTTGGCCTGCAAGGTCTCAGCGTTGGCGAAGCCCAGTTGCAGCGCCGCGAGGTTGGGCTCGCCGGTCATGCTGGCGGGCGCCGGCGGCCAGTAGGTGTGCGACCACACCAGCGAGAACAGGAACATGCCGATGAACGTGAACAGCAACGCCCACAGGGCGCCGAAGTTGCCCTCGCCGCACTTGACCCAGGTGGACACGGTGCAGGCCCCGGCCAGCACCATGCCGATGCCGAACAGGAACAGCCCGGCGAAGGTGTTGAGGCCGACGTCAAAGCGCAGCGTGTTGCCCGCCCCGACGCTGATGAACAGGGTGAAGCCCAGGGTCAGGATGATCATGGCGACGAGCAGGGCTTTGGTGTTGCGGTAGCTCTTGAACAGGATGGCGTCCCGCAGGGCGGCGGTGTTGCAGAAGCGTGAGCGCTGCACCAACAGACCGACCACGGAGCCGAACAGGAACGCGAGCACGCATTCCGCGACGGGAGACAGCAGCATGGCGTTTCTCCTCAGCCTTCAAGAATGCGCTTGTAGATGAGCGATCCGACCCAGGCACCGGCAAGGATGCCGCTGATGGACAGATAGCCCCCCAGGTTCATTTCCGGGGTCATGCCGAAGAAGGTCGACACGTTGCACACGAAGGCCAGGCGGATGCCCACGCCCATGAGCAGCCCACCGATGGTGATGAGTACCCACTCGTTGAGGCGGCGCGGAAAGCGTAAATAGAATTCCTTGCTGAGGACGGCACCGACGAAGGCACCGAACAGCATCCCGAAGCTGATGTACATCTTCCAGTAGCCCCAGTCGGGCTCGAACACCAGTGACCAGAACGGGATGCGGGCCAGGGCTTCCTCGCCCAGGACAGCCTGGGCGGCCAGGCCGGTCATCATGGTTTCGCCCCCGCCGACGGTCCACGAACCGATCAGCAGGAACATGAAAATGTTGAGTACCGCGATCGCCGACAGCGCGATCACCGGATCAAGGGTCTTGCGGAATAGATCCATGTCTCCGCACCTTCCAGACGTTTTCCCCATTGCGCGGCCCGTTGTTCGGGCCTTGGGAAAACGTTACCGACCCATGTTCAGGCAGTGGTAGTATCTATTGCCGACAGGTAAAAAACTGCGAAAGCACAAAAGATAGGGTGCACTGCAAAAAAAGCACCCGGGAGGAGACCGCATGAGCATCTTCCTGAGGGCGGAGGACTTCCTCGGCCACATGTTCAATGCGTGCACGACCAGCCAGATTTCGGAGTTCATTCCCGAAAAGCGGGCACTGCGCATCCATGGACACAGCACCACCATCCGCCTGGAGCGCGCCTTCTGGTCGACGCTAGAAGGCATGGCCCGCGACATGAGCCTCACCGTGCCCGCCCTGATCGAGCGCATCCACGATCAGTGCCTGGTGGCAAACGATAAAAACCTGTCGTCGTGCCTGCGGGTGATCTGCCTGAAATACGTCAACGTGTACGCGGCCTGAGGAAGCCGGCTCTCAGTACTTTGTGCTGATTGGGAGCCTCCGAAATGAATGGTCGCGTCCGGTCGTGAACCGCCCCGGGTTTGCCGGAGGCTCCAACTCCAGAGTAGGATGGAGCCATCATGAGCAAGACGATGAACAAGTTCTCCCCGGAAATCCGTGAGCGGGCGGTGCGGATGCGGAACGTGTCAACGCCAATGAGACACCAGCTTGGCCGGTTTAAGCAGCCTGTGCCTGTGAGTTTTCAGGCGGGTTTATCCATGCCGCCGTCGGCATGGCGGGTGCCTGTGGCGCGGTGCGTACGAAGCGGTTGGGATGGCGGGCGTGGGCGGCGTCGAGGACGTCCTGGCGCTGCTGGCGGATTTGCCCGGCGCGGCCGGAATGGACCTGCTGGGGCGTCAGCAGGCCGATGCCGCTGTGGTGATGGCGGTTGTTGTACCAGTCGAAGAACGTCCGGCAGAAGGCGCGGGCGTCCTGGATGGAGCCGAAGCGGTCGGGAAACTCGGGCCGGTATTTCATGGTCTTGAACTGGCTCTCCGAGTACGGGTTGTCGTTGGACTGGTAGGGCCTGGAGTGGGTCTTGCAGGGTCAGGGTGCCCGGCGTGATGCCGTGGCGGCGGCAGGTCTCGGCGATCAGCATCTTTGCCAGGGTGGCGCTTTCGCGGTCGGCCAGCATCCAGCCGACGACGCAGCGGCTGAAGATGTCGATGATCACGTAAAGCTGGAAGCTGCTCCACTTGGCCGGCCCCTTGAGCTTGGTAATGTCCCACGACCACACCTGGTTGGGGCCGGTGGCGAGCAGCTCAGGCTTGGTGTAGGCGGGATGGGTCAACTGGTTGCGCCGCTCGCGGACCTCGTGGTTGGCCGCCAGGATGCGGTACATGGTGCGGATCGAGCACAGGTAGGTGCCCTCGTCGAGCAGGGTGGCGTAGACCTCGGCCGGGGCCAGGTCGACGAAACGCTCCTCGTGCAAGGTGGCAAGGACATGCGCCCGTTCGGCCGCGCTCAGGGGCCGCGCCTGGCGCCGCGGCGCCT
>Ga0172382_10001662_pt1 | contig 39276 bp, 37 predicted proteins | sample Leawel138RmetaG_FD_122245 | JGI IMG/M metagenome (GOLD analysis project Ga0172382, IMG submission 122245) | Leachate microbial communities from a municipal landfill in Southern Ontario, Canada - Leachate well 138R metaG | ecosystem: Engineered > Solid waste > Landfill > Unclassified | place... | reverse complement strand
CCCGCGATGCGGGCATCCTCGCGGCAGCGGGTTACCGGTTGGTGCAGCTGGGCATTATGGACATGTTCCCCCAGACTGCGCATGTGGAAGCCATGGCACTGTTCGTGTCGGGCAAGGACAAAACGTAATGGTACAAGTCAGAGCAGAACATCCGGTCAATCAGGATGGCACTGTGGATATCGACGCCTGGATCGAGCGTATTCAGCAGCGCGTGCCGCTGCCTGAACCGCAGGTGCTGAAGCAGGCCTGCGAATGGGCCAGCGAGCTGGACCAGGCGGCCAGCAAGACCGAGCACCGTTGGGCCAATGGTGCCAGCAGCTATCGTACCGGCCTGGAAATGGCCGAAATTCTCGCCGACCTCAAGCTCGACCAGGACTCGCTGGTGGCCGCGGTGATCTACCGCGCGGTACGCGAGCGCAAGACCGATCTGACCGAAGTGCAGCGCTGCCTGGGACCGGATGTGGCGGCGCTGGTCGATGGCGTGCAGCGCATGGCGGCGATCAGCGTGTCGCAGAACCCGGTCAAGGCCAACGCCTTCAATACCCAGTCGCAGGTGGACAACCTGCGCAAGATGCTGGTCACCATGGTCGACGATGTGCGCGTGGCGCTGATCAAGCTGGCCGAGCGTACCTGTGCCATCCGTGCGGTCAAGGATGCCGATGACGAAAAACGCTACCGCGTGGCGCGGGAGGTGTTCGATATCTATGCGCCGCTCGCCCACCGTCTGGGCATCGGCCATATCAAGTGGGAGCTGGAGGACCTGTCCTTCCGCTACCTGGAGCCACACAAGTACAAGCAGATCGCCCGGCTGCTGGATGAACGCCGGCTGGATCGCCAGGAGTACATCGAGGCGGTCATGACGCAGCTGCGCCATGAGCTGGAGCAGGCCGGTATCGAGGGGGATATCTCCGGACGGGTCAAGCACATCTATTCGATCTGGCGCAAGATGCAGAACAAGGGCATCGACTTCAACCAGGTCTATGATGTGCGTGCGGTGCGGGTGCTGGTGCCGCAGGTGCGGGACTGCTATACCGCGCTGGGCATTGTGCACAGCCTGTGGCGACACATTCCCAATGAGTTCGACGATTATATCGCCAATCCCAAGGAGAACGGCTACCGTTCCCTGCATACCGCGGTGATCGGTCCGGAGGGCAAGGCCCTCGAAGTACAGATCCGTACCCATGCCATGCATGAGGAAGCGGAGCTGGGCGTGTGCGCGCATTGGCGCTACAAGGGCACCGACGTGGACAGCAACTCCACCGCCTACGAGGACAAGATCGCCTGGTTGCGGCAGGTGCTGGAATGGCACGAGGAGATGGGCGATATCGGCGGCCTGGCCGAGCAGTTGCGGGTGGACTTCGAGCCGGACCGCATCTACCTGTTCACGCCCGACGGCCACGTGCTGGACGTGCCCAAGGGCGCCACGCCGCTGGACTTCGCCTATCGCATCCATACCGAGGTCGGCCACCATTGCCGCGGGGCCAAGGTCAACGGCCGTATCGTGCCGCTGAACTATGTGCTCAAGACCGGCGAGCAGGTCGAGATCATCACCGGCAAGAGCGGCGGCCCGAGCCGTGACTGGCTGAATGCCAACCTGGGCTATCTGCACACCTCACGGGCACGGGCCAAGGTCCAGCACTGGTTCAAGCAGCAGGACCGGGGGCAGAACGTACAGGCCGGCAAGCTCATGCTCGAGCGCGAGCTGACACGCATGGCGCTCAACGGTGCCGACTATGCCAAGCTGATCGAACGCCTGGGGATCCGCAGCCAGGAAGACCTGTTCGCCGCAGTTGGCTCGGGCGACATTCGCATGGCCCATGTGGTCAATATCGCCCATCAACTGGTCGAGCCGGATCGCCACAGCGAGCAACTGGAGCTGATTCCACGCCGGCCGAGCAAACCCGGGCGGCGTGGCGATGTGCATATCCAGGGGGTCGGTAACCTGCTCACGCAATTGGCCGGCTGCTGCCAGCCGGTGCCGGGGGATCCGATCATCGGCTATATCACCGTCGGTCGCGGAGTCACCGTGCACCGTGCCGATTGCGCCACCGCCATGCAGTTGCAGGATCGCGAGTCCGAGCGGCTGATCGAGGTGAGCTGGGGGGGCGAGCCGGTGCAGACCTACCCGGTGGAGATCTATATCAAGGCCTACGATCGTTCCGGGTTGCTGCGTGATGTATCGCAGTTGCTGGCCAATGAGAAGATCAACGTGCTGGAGGCCAGTACCCGTACCAACCGGGATGATAACTACGCCAGCATGCTGCTGACCCTGGAGATCCCCAACCTGCACCTGCTCGGGCGTCTGTTGGCGCGGATCGGTCAACTGCCCAACGTGGTCGAGGTGCGACGCAACCGCCAGGAGCGCCGGGCATGAGTTATCAGCTGGATGATCTGCTGTACCTGATGGAGCGCCTGCGCGACCCCGAGCATGGCTGCCCCTGGGACCTGCAGCAGTCCTTCGCCAGCATCGCTCCGCACACGCTGGAAGAGGCCTACGAGGTGGCTGACGCCATTGCCGAGGAGGATTTCGGGCAGCTGGCCGGCGAAGTGGGTGATCTGCTGTTCCAGGTGGTGTACTACGCCCAGTTGGGCCGTGAAGCCGGCTATTTCGACTGGCGGGATGTGGTCGATGGCATTACCCGCAAGCTGGTGCGCCGCCATCCCCATGTATTTCCCGACGGTAACCTGCGCACCCCGCCGGGCACCTTGAAGCTGGAGGAGCGGCAGATCAAGGAGCGCTGGGAGCAGATCAAGGCCGAGGAGCGGGCCGAGCGCGCGTCAGCGCCGCAGCAGCTATCCTTGTTGGACGACGTGCCACGTGCGTTGCCGGCCCTGAGCCGCGCGCAGAAGCTGCAGAAGCGCGCCTCCAGCCACGGTTTCGACTGGTCCAGCGTGACCCCGGTGATCGACAAGATCGCCGAGGAGCTGGATGAGGTGCGCGAGGCCATTGGTCATCGCGAGCAGCAGGCCATCGAGGAGGAGGTGGGTGACCTGCTGTTTGCCATGGTCAACCTGGCGCGGCATCTGAAAGTGGATGCCGAGACGGCGCTGCGCGGGGGCAACGAGAAGTTCGAACGGCGGCTGCGTTATATCGAGCGGACCCTGGCCGCCGCCGGAGAGTCCTTTGCCGATACCGGGCTGCAGCGGCTGGATGAGTTGTGGGATGAGGCCAAGCGGCAGGGGTTGTAAGGTCGTGCAAGGCCTGCTCCCTGGATTGCTACGCCCTGTGGGCTCGCAATGACGGATCATCCCCTCCTCGTCATTGCGAACCGCAGAGCGGTGAAGCAATCCACAAACTCGGAGCTGATGGGGAATCTACATGACAGAGATCGACGCACGTCTGCGCCGGGACGTCCACGACCTGGGCGAGTTGCTCGGCAACACCATCGAGGCCCATCTGGGCGCGCAATTCCTGCAGCGCATCGAGCGTATCCGGCTGGGTGCCAAACGCGGCCGGAGCCAGGACCAGGACAGCCACGAAGACCTGCTGCAGGTGCTGCAGCAACTGCCCGACAGCCAGTTGTTGCCGGTGTGTCGCGCCTTCAACCAATTCCTCAACCTGGCCAATATCGCCGAACAGCATCACCGCATTCGCCGCCGTCGCGCCGATGAACCGCTGCCGTTCGAGGAACGCTGTATCGCCGAACTGCTTGATCGCCTGCGCGCCGCGGGCCATTCCGGTGCCGATATCGCCCGGCAGGTGGCGCAGCTGGACATCGAGCTGGTCCTCACCGCCCATCCCACCGAGGTTACCCGGCGCACGCTGATCCAGAAATACGATGCCATCGCCGCCGCCCTGGCCCGCGCCGATCATGACGATCTGAGCGCCGCCGAACAGCGGGCGTTGCGTCAGGACCTCGCCCGGCTGATCAGTGAGGCCTGGTTCACCGACGAGATTCGCCGCCAGCGACCGACACCCATCGACGAGGCGAAATGGGGCTTCGCCGTCATCGAACACTCGCTGTGGCAGGCCTTGCCCGGCTTCCTGCGGCGGCTCGACGAGCATCTGCAGGAGAGTTGCGGCCAGCGCCTGCCGCTGCATGCCGCACCGGTACGTATCGCCAGCTGGATGGGCGGCGACCGTGATGGCAACCCCAATGTCACCGCCCGTATTACCCGCGAGGTATTGTTGCTGGGGCGTTGGATGGCTGCCGATCTGTACCTGGGCGATATCAACCAGTTGATCAATCAGTTGTCGATGCAGGCCGCCAGCCCGGCATTGTGTGAGCGGGTTACTGGTGCCGACGAGCCCTATCGCGCCCTGCTCAAGCAACTGCGCTCCCGGTTGCAGGCCACCCGTGCCTGGGCCGAGGCGTCGTTGGCGGATGAACTGGAGCCGCCGCCAGGCGTGCTGCGCAGGGTAGAGGAATTGCGCGAGCCGTTGGAATGCTGCCACGCCTCGTTGTGCGAGCAGGGCATGCAACTGATCGCCGATGGCCCGCTGCTGGACACCCTGCGCCGGGTCAACGCCTTCGGTCTGGGATTGGCGCGGCTGGATATCCGCCAGGACGCCACGCGCCACGAACAGGTGTTCTGCGAACTGACCGAATATCTGCAACTGGGCAATTACGCCGAGTGGGACGAAGCCCGGCGTTGCCAGTTCCTGCTCGACGAGCTGCATAGCCGGCGACCGCTGCTGCCGCCGGACTGGGAGCCGTCGGCCGAGTGCCGCGAAGTGCTGGATAGCTGCCGGGTGCTGGCCGGTCAGCCGGCGGAACTGCTGGGCTCCTATGTGATCTCCATGGCTGCCAGTGCCGCCGATGTGCTGGCGGTCAAACTGCTGCTCAAGGAGGCCGGGGTCAGATGGCCGATGCGGGTGGTGCCGCTATTCGAGACCCTGGAGGACCTGGACAACGCTGCCCCGGTGATCGAGCGGCTGCTGGCCCTGGATGGCTACCGGCAACTGGTCGGTGATGAACAGGAGGTGATGATCGGCTACTCGGACTCGGCCAAGGATGCCGGCGCCCTGGCCGCCGGTTGGGCGCAATACCGTGCCCAGGAGCAACTGGTCGAGGTCGCCCGTCGTCATGGCGTGCGCCTGCGGCTGTTCCACGGTCGCGGTGGCACCGTCGGCCGCGGCGGGGCGCCAGCGCACATGGCGATCCTGTCGCAACCACCGGGTTCAGTGAACGGCCAGTTGCGGGTCACCGAGCAGGGCGAGATGATCCGCTTCAAGTTCGGCTTGCCGGGGGTAGCCATGCACAGCCTGCAGCTGTACACCAGTGCCGTGCTGGAGGCCACCCTGTTGCCGCCACCGGTGCCCGAGCCGGCCTGGCGAGCGCTGATGCAGCGCCTGGCCGACCGTTCGGTCGAGCGATATCGCGCGGTGGTGCGCGATGATCCGCAGTTCGTCGAATATTTCCGTCAGGCCACGCCGGAACAGGAGCTGGCGCGGTTGCCGCTGGGCAGTCGGCCGGCGCGGCGGCGCAGCCAGGGCGGGGTGGAAAGCCTGCGCGCCATCCCGTGGATCTTCGCCTGGACCCAGACCCGCCTCATGTTGCCGGCCTGGCTCGGTGCCGGCCAGGCTCTGCAGGAAGCGATCGAGGCCGGTGAAACGGACATGCTCCGCGACATGATGTCGCGGTGGCCGTTCTTCCTGACCCGCATCGAGATGCTGGAAATGGTGCTGTCCAAGGCCGATGGTGGCATCGCTCGGTTCTATGAACAGCGCCTGGCCGACCCCGCCCTGTGGCCGCTCGGTGAGCGGCTGCGCCAGGCTCTGGAGCAGGTCATCGATACCGTGCTGGAGCTGCGCCAGAGTGCCACTCTGCTGGCACAGAACCCGGCGCTTGACGAATCGGTGGCCGTGCGCAACCCCTATACCGATCCGCTGCATCTGCTGCAGGTGGAGTTGCTGCAACGCACCCGTGCGCATCCGCAGCAGGGCCTCGATCCGGAGCTGGAACGGGCCTTGCTGGTGACGGTCGCAGGGATTGCCGCCGGCATGCGCAACACGGGATGAGGGCACGATACCGATGCCTGGGGCACCAATTGACTATTGCGAAAGCGGCTTGTGCGCAGCCAACTCAGAGTGTATGTTGAACGCCTTTTTCGCTTTGCGCAGTACAGAATTTTTGCTGCTTCAGCCGTCCGCTGGGGTATGCCAGTCAGTCGGCGGCAGCTGTCGCCGGCGGCCCGATTTCCGTTAGATTGAGGAGTTCAATATGCGCGTCATCCTTTTGGGTGCCCCCGGCGCGGGCAAGGGCACGCAGGCCCAGTTCATCTGCCAGCGGTTTGGCATTCCACAGATATCCACCGGCGACATGCTGCGTGCTGCAGTCAAGGCCGGTACCGAGCTGGGCAAGCAGGTCAAGGAAGTCATGGACAGCGGCGGGCTGGTGTCCGATGAGCTGATCATCGGTCTGATCCGTGAACGCATTGCCCAGGACGACTGCGCCAAGGGTTTTCTGCTGGATGGCTTCCCGCGCACCATTCCCCAGGCCGAAGCCCTGGTGGAAGCCCAGGTCAGCATCGATCACGTCCTGGAAATCGCCGTTGATGACGAGGAAATCGTTGGCCGCATTTCCGGTCGCCGCGTGCATCCCGGTTCCGGTCGCGTCTACCACCTGCAATACAATCCGCCGAAAGAAGACGGCAAGGACGACGTTACCGGTGAAGCGCTGATCCAGCGTGAAGACGACAAGGAAGAGACCGTGCGCAAGCGTCTGCAGGTGTATCACACCCAGACCAAGCCGCTGGTCGACTTCTACCAGACACTTTCCGCTGCCCATGGCGTGCCGAAATGCTCGCGCGTCGAGGGTGTTGGCAGTGTCGAAGAGATCACCGCCCGTGTGCTCGCTGCCCTGAGCTGAGGCTCGCCCGGTAGTATCAGAGGCCCGTGTCGATACGCATCGCACGGGCCTTGTCGTTTGTTACAATCCCGCCTCTGCCATCGCCTGTGAAAATTCATGACCACCACATTGCTCGCCCTGGATACCGCCACTGAAGCCTGCTCCGCCGCACTGCTGCACGATGGGCGCATCTACCACCGCGCCGAGGTGATTCCGCGCCTGCATGCCCAGCGCCTGTTGCCAATGATCGAGGAACTGCTGGAGGAGGCCGGTATCGGCCTGGCCGAGGTCGATGCGCTGGTGTTCGGCCGCGGTCCGGGAGCCTTCACCGGGGTGCGGATCGCCACTGGCATGGTGCAGGGGCTGGCGTTCGCCACTGGCAAGCCGGTGATCGCCGTGTCCAACCTTGCAGCCCTGGCCCAGCGTGCCTGGCGCGAGCATGCTGCCGAGCAGGTCTGCGCGGCGATCGATGCGCGCATGGACGAGGTGTACTGGGGCTGCTATCACCTGCAGGACGGTGTCATGACGCTGGCTGGTGAGGAGTCGGTCAGCGCGCCGGAACAGGTCAGTCTGGCAGCACCGCTGCAGACCCCGGTGGGTGCGGGCACCGGTTGGCAGTATGCTGAACGCCTGGCAGTATCGGTATCCTCCAGTTGGCCGCAGATGCTGCCCGATGCCACCGACCTGCTCAGCCTGGCGCTACCTGCCTGGCGGGCAGGGCAGGTGCTGGATGCCGCCGATGCCCAGCCGGTGTATCTGCGGGACAAGGTGGCCACACCGAAGGTCGGCTGATTTTGCGTTTTATCCAGCGGGAAGCTACTCTTTTCTCCTGGATTTCGAGCGGAGTTGAACATTGATGCGTGTGGACGGCTTCCACCCCGCCACGGCACTGCCGGCGCGCCCAGCGCGTCCTGCATCGGCGCCGGCGGAGACCACCGTTGCCAATACCCCGTCACCGGCAGCCACGCCGGTGACGGCTATCGCTGCGCGCACAGTGGAACAGCCCGGCGCCGCCGGTGAATACATTCCCGCCCGCCAGGGGCCGACCCAGCCGGTGCATGGCCATGCCAACCAGGCGCTGGCCAGTTACCAGTCCATGGCCAGTCTGCCCGATGCGGACGCCGATGGCGTATTCGGTGTCGACCTGTTTGTCTGAAGTGTCTTTCCATGCCCCATAGTAGTCCGCGCCTGATCCTTGGCTGCCCCTTGTGGGCCGAGCCCGCCTGGCGTGGCGCCCTGTATACCCATGATGCCGACGCCGACCAGCGCCTGTACGAATACTCCCGGGTGTTCGCGGCGGTCGAAGGCAATACCACTTTCTACGCATTGCCGTCGATCGATGGCGCCCGCCGCTGGGCCAGCCTGCTGCCGGCGGATTTCCACTTCTGCGCCAAGCTGCCCCGGGAGGTCAGTCACGGCGACCGGCTGGACCCTGAGCATCCCGATCTGCAACGCTTCTTCCAGTGCATGGCACCGCTGGAGCAGCGGCTGGGTCCGGTGTGGTTGCAACTGCCGGCGCGTTTCGGGCCGCAGCAGCTGGCGCAACTGGGCCTGTTTCTCGATGCGCTGCCGAGCGACTACCGGTATGCGGTCGAGGTGCGCCATCTGGACTTCTTTCGCAAGGACGATAACGAGCGGCGGCTCAACCGTCTGCTGCATGAACGGGGGATCGAGCGGGTGATGTTCGACAGCCGTGGCCTGTTTGCCAGCAGCGCCCGCGATCCGGCGACCCTGGATGCCCAGCGACGCAAGCCGCGCCTGCCGGTGCACGCGGTGGCGCTGGAGCAGTACCCGACGGTGCGCTTTATCGCCGGCCTGGATAATGAGCAGAGCCTGCGCTGGGCGGAACCCTGGTTGGGCAAGTGTGCGCAATGGCTGGGGGAGGGGCGTAGTCCCATGTTGTTCGTGCACACGCCGGACAACCGCCTGGCGCCGGAGCTGGCACGTCTGTTCCATGCCCGCCTGCAGCAACTGGTTCCGGATCTGCCGCCCATGCCGGCGTGGCCGGGTGAGCAACAGCAGCAGGAATCACCCCAGCAGGGCGGTCTGTTCTGACGCCAGGGCTGTTCCCTTGCATCTGTTCGCCGCGTTCTGAGTAATATCTCGTCAGGCGCACCTGTCAAATGAAACGGGAGCAGCCCATGGGGTAAACTGCGCGCCTTGCTTCCGACTATTTTCAGGTTCCGATTTCTTGATGAGCGACTTCTCTCCCTGCACAGTGGCTGTCAGCTGGCTGCTTCCAGAATTGGAACAGCCGGCGCGGGCATTGGCCACTCACCTGCAATTGCCGCTGCAGGCTGCCGAGACCACGACAGCCGAGCTGCTGTTGCAGGTCGGCAGCGACGGCCTCAGCCTGCAGGCTACCGCTGCCGGAGCGCCGGGCGCGGTGCGGGTGGACTTTGTCGAGGGGGCGCTGGCGCACCGCCGGCAGTTCGGCGGTGGCACCGGGCAGATGGTAGCCAAGGCTGTCGGCCTGCGTGGCGCGCTGCGGCCGCGGGTGCTGGACGCTACTGCCGGGTTGGGGCGTGATGCCTTCGTGCTGGCCGCGCTGGGCTGCGAGGTGATCCTGATCGAACGCCAGCCGGTGATTGCCGCGCTGTTGGCCGATGGCCTGCAGCGGGCCGAGCAGGCCGGCGGCGAGGTGGCCGGGATTGCCGCGCGCATGCACTTGCTGCAGGGTGATGCGATCGAGCTTATGGCCAACTGGTCGGGTCCGATCCCCGAGGTAATCCACCTCGACCCGATGTTTCCGCACCGGGACAAGTCGGCACTGGTGAAAAAGGAAATGCGCCTGTTCCGCCCGCTGGCCGGAGACGACCTGGACGCCCCGGCGCTACTGGCGGCTGCCCTGCAACTGGCCAGTCACCGGGTAGCGGTCAAGCGCCCGCGCAAGGCCTCGGCCATCGATGGTCCGCCGCCCAGCGCACAACTGAGCGGGCAGTCCAGCCGCTACGATATCTACGGCAAGAAGAAGCTCTGATTTGGTACGCGCCTGCACTACGCAGGCCGTCGTAAGGTGACTCAACTTAAGCGTTTGAGAGTGGCATGGAACCATGGCGTATGTCTTTACACCGTGATTGCCTGCCTGCGACACGCCGTAAATACATCCCTGTAGGCTCGTTGATGCCATCCCTGGCATCAAACGGTCGCAGGCAGGCAATCACGGTGCAAAGACGCGGCTTTCTGTGTTGCGGATGGTTTTAAACCCACAGCAGCATAGAGGGTTCAGGAAAGGTTGGTTGGCAGGGTTGGGCCGACCGTCGGTTGCCATGGCCGGAAAATGCTCCTGCATTTCCGGCACTCCCGCCATCCCTGGCGGTCGGATAGCAACCGCGAGCCCCCAGGGATGGGTTCACGGCGTGTCGGCACGGCCCTGCCAACCAACCTTTCCTTGCAGAAAACCCCTCCCAAATGCATTCAGATATCTCGATATTACGACGGTCCATGCCGAGACTGACGCTACCCCGCGCTGCGTGCCACCTGGCGGATCGACAGGCGGATCTCGGCGCTGAGTACCCGCTTGGCGGTATTCTCGGCGATGTCTTCCAGTTCCGGTTGGTAGTGCAGCTGCCCCTGCTCGTCGGTGCTCAGCACCTCGGTATCGCGCAGCCGCTGGATGAATTGGCGGAACAGGGTCTTGTCGAAGAACTCCGGCGCATTCAATCCATGCATGATCGACAGGCGCTGGGCCATGACCGTACACAGCGCTTCCAGTTGCTCGGCGTCGAGACTGCCGTTGGGGTTGTTCAGCAGCAGCGCGGCGACCATGTAGAAGCGCTCCAGCATCGGGATGATGCTGCGTGCCAGCAGCGTCAGCAGCACGAATTCGCCGGAGGCGGTATCCGGGCGGTGGATCTGGCCATTATCCTCGTGCAGCAGGCCGCGGCCGATCAGGCCGTCGACCTGCTCGCTGATCACCTGTGGCAACTCAGTTTCATCCCAGCGCAGGAACAGCTCGCCCTGCAGATAGGGATACAGCGCGCTGACCAGGCGCTCGATCTGTTCGCGTTTCATCCGTGCATTGTTCAGGAACAGGCTGGCCACCAGTGCCGGCAATGCCACCAGGTGCAGGATATTGTTGCGGTACCAGGTCATCAATACCGCTTGCGGCTCATCCAGATAGAGGATCTCGCCCAGGGCGTCGGACTGGCGGTCGATCATGCCCATGGCTTCGACATGGCGGATCTGCTCGGCGCCACTGATGCTGGGCAGGGTGATATTGGCGCTGTAGGGTACATCGCCCAGCAGGCCGGCGAAGGTGTCCAGGGTGCGGGCCAGGGTGGCTTCGTCCAGGGCCAGCCGGCGGGTGGAGAGCATCACCAGGGCCACCAGGTTGACCGGGTTGGCATCCGCCGCCGCATTGATCGAGGCACCGAGGGTGCGCGCCAGTTGCCGGGTGGTTTCGGACAACCATTCGGGCTTGTACTCCGGTGCGCCAGCCTGGCTGCGCCAGTCGGGTTGCTGGCGGTCGAGAAAGTCATTCAGCGCCAGGGGTTCGCCGAAGTTCACCGCCACCTGGCCGAACTGTAGCTTGAGCGCTGACAGCACGCGGAAGATGTCGAAGAAGGACTCCTTCTTCTTGGCCTTGCCGCGCAGCTCTCCCAGGTAGGTACGGCCTTCCAGCACCCGTTCATAGCCGATATACACCGGCATGAACACGATCGGGCGCCGCGATGAGCGCAGGTAGCTGCGCAGGGTGATCGCCAGCATGCCGGTCTTCGGGTCGAGCAGGCGACCGGTACGCGAGCGCCCGCCTTCGATGAAGTACTCCACCGGGAAGCCGCGGCTGAACAGCGTGTGCAGGTACTCGTTGAACACCGCGGTATACAGCTGGTTGCCGCGGAAGCTGCGGCGCATGAAGAAGGCGCCGCCGCGGCGCAGGATGCTGCCGATGACCGGCATGTCCAGATTGATGCCGGCGGCGATGTGCGGCGGGGTCAGGCTGTGGCGGAACAGCAGGTAGGAGAGCAGCAGGTAATCGATGTGGCTGCGGTGGCAGGGCACATAGATGATCTCCTTGCCGCGGGCGATGTCCTGCACGTTGTCCAGGTTGTTGACCTTGATCCCGTCGTACAGCTTGTTCCAGAACCAGGACAGGACGATTTCCAGGAAACGGATGATGGTATAGGTGAAGTCCGAGGCGATTTCATCGGCATACCGCGCCGCGCGCCCGCGTGCCCGTTCCAGACTGATGTTCTGCTCGGCGGCTTCGCGCTCGATCGCCTCGCGCACCAGCGGGCCGTGCATCAGTCCCTTGAGCAGCGTGCGGCGATGGGACAGGTCCGGGCCGACCACGGCGCCGCGCTGTTCACGGAAGTGCACCCGCAGCAGCCGGTGGATCTTGCGCAGGTTGCGGTCATGCCCGAGGTTCTCGTCGCTCAGTTGGCGCAGCGACAGCGGCTGGCCGAAGCTGACGCGGATCTTGCGCCCATGCAGCATGATCGCCAGGCTTTTGCGCAGCTTGCCGCCGACTCCCCAGTTATGCGCGAACAGCAACTTCAGCGGCGAGGATTCCACATCCGGCGACTGGCCCCAGAACACGCTGACCGGCACCACCTTGACGTCCGGGGTGACCCGCAGCTCCACCGCGGTCAACGCACGTAGCAGGCGTGGCGATCGCTGGCGCGGATCGGGGCGACCGCTCCAGGCCAGTTCATTGGTCAGGTGAAAGAAGGAGGCCTCTTCTTCCAGGGTGCCGCCCGGTTCGAGAGTCGGCCGCGGCAGGCCCAGGCGGGTACATTCGTGATCCAGCACCAGCAGGTCGGAGAAGGAGCGGCCGGGGAGTACATAGAGAATCGACTGATCGCCGGACGGCGCGATTTTCGCCAGCGGATCACCGATGCTTTCCGAGCGGGCCCACAGGTACAGCAAGCGACGCATCAGGCCAAAGCGCAGGCGGCTGAAAAGCGAAGAATTGGCAGATGACATGACTATTCTCTGAACAGGGCGGGCATGTCCAGATTCTACCTTTTTTAATACGCTGTTACATTCCGCTACCCATGCGATTACCTTGAAACCGGTAGGCTCGATTCTTATATTCGCAAGCAGCAGGATGCATTGCCTGCTGCGCACGGGCGCAGCAGGTCAGTGACTGGTTTGGAAGTTTGCGGGCATTTACGGAACACCGGCATGTCTCGATTGTCCTTTTCCCGTGCGCTGGTAATCAATGTATCCTTGCGCTTTGCGGTGCCCCGCCTGATTGCGGTGCGCCAGTATTCCGGGGGAAGTGGAAGAGGCCATGATAAAGATAAACAGCCTGACCAAACGTTTTGGCGAGCACGTCGCCGTGGACAATTTGTCCTTTGAGGTAAAACCGGGGGAAGTACTGGGGTTTCTCGGCCCCAATGGTGCCGGCAAGTCCACCACCATGAAGATGCTCACCGGTTTTCTGACGCCGGACGGCGGCAGCGCCTCCATCTGCGGTTTCGATATCCGCAGCCAGATTCTTCAGGCCCAGCGGCAGATGGGCTACCTGCCCGAAGGCGCACCCTGCTATGGCGACATGCGGGTCAAGGGATTTCTCGAATTCATTGCCGAGGTGCGCGGCCTGCGCGGTGCCGACAAGCAGCGTCATGTGGCACGCGCGGTCGAGCAGGTGGAACTGCAAGGGGTGCTCGGGCAGAGCATCGATACCCTGTCCAAGGGCTTCAAGCGTCGGGTGGGCCTGGCCCAGGCGATTCTGCATGACCCGCAGGTGCTGATCCTCGACGAGCCCACCGATGGGCTGGACCCCAACCAGAAGCACCAGGTGCGCCAACTGATCCAGCAACTGGCCAGCGGCAGCAACAAGATCGTGGTCATCTCCACGCACATCCTCGAAGAAGTCAGTGCCGTATGCAGCCGGGCGGTGGTGATTGCCCGTGGCCGTCTGCTGGCCGATGGTACGCCCGACGAGCTGGAAGCCCGCTCGAAATACCACCAGGCGGTGACCGTGTCGTTGCAGCAGCCGGTGGACAGCCAGCCTCTGCTGGCGCTGCCCGGGGTGAAGGGGGTCGAAGTCGAGCGCGAGGGACACCAGCTGACGGTGATTGCCGAGCCGGACGCGGTGATCTTTCCCGTGGTCGGCGAATATGCCCGCCAGCATCAGTGGCAGGTCAAGGAACTGTCGGTCGAGCGGGGGCGCCTGGATGAGGTCTTCCGTCGCCTGACTGCGGAGGAGGCCGCATGAAAAGTCTTGGTGTGATCTTCAAGCGTGAGCTGGGCAGCTATTTCGCCACACCGCTGGCGTACATCTTCATCGTCATCTTCCTGGTGCTGTCGGCGGTATTCACCTTCTATCTGGGCGGCTTCTACGAAGGCGGGCAGGCAGACCTGATCCCGTTCTTCAATTTCCACCCGTGGTTGTATCTGTTCCTGGTGCCGGCAGTAGCCATGCGGCTGTGGGCCGAGGAGCGCAAGTCCGGGACCATCGAACTGCTGATGACCCTGCCGGTATCACGTGCCGACATGGTGCTGGGCAAATTCCTCGCCGCCTGGGTGTTCGTCGGTATCGCGCTGGTGCTGACCTTTCCGATCATCATCACGGTCAACTACCTGGGCTCGCCGGACAATGGCGCGATCTTCACCGGTTACCTGGGCAGCTGGCTGCTGGCCGGTGGTTACCTGGCCATTGGCTCGTGCATGTCGGCGCTGACCAAGAACCAGGTCATCGCCTTCATCCTCAGCGTGGTGGCCTGCTTCGTGTTCATTGTCAGCGGCTTTCCGCTGGTGCTGGATCTGTTCAGCGGCTGGGCACCCCAGTGGCTGCTGGATGCCATTGCCTCACTCAGCTTCCTGATTCGCTTCGATGCCATCAGCAAGGGCGTGCTGGATCTGCGTGACCTGCTGTATTTCATATCGCTGATGGCCGCCTGGTTGCTGGCCACGGCGGTCGTCATCGACCTGAAAAAGGCCGATTGAGGCAAGGAGAACAATAATGAAACGATTGATGTATTCAGGTACCGGCCTGCTGGTACTGCTGCTGGCCTTCGTCGCCTTCAACATGGCCACCGGTGTGTTGCTGCCCGGTGCGCGGCTCGATCTGACCGAGCAGAAGCTGTATACCATTTCCGACGGCACCCGACAGATCCTCAAGGACCTGGATGAGCCGGTGACCCTGTACTTCTTCTTTTCCGACCGTGCCAGTAAGGACATGGTGGTGCTGCGCAATTACGCCCGCCGGGTCGAGGAGATGCTGCGCGAATACGAGCGGGTGGCCGATGGCAAGCTGAAGCTGCAGATCATCGACCCGCAGCCCTTCTCCGAAGCCGAAGACCGCGCTGCCGAGTTCGGCCTGCAGGCGGTGCCGCTGACGCAGACCGGCGATCAGCTGTATTTCGGCCTGGCCGGCACCAACGAACTGGCCCAGCGCGAGGTCATCCCGTTCTTCGCCCTGGAGCAGGAAGGGCTGCTCGAATACGAGCTGAGCCGCCTGATCAGCAGCCTGGCGCAGCCGGAAAAACCGCAGATCGGCCTGATCTCCGGGCTGCCCATGGCCGGTGGCATGAACCCCATGACCGGTCAGCCCGGGGCGCCCTGGGTGGCCTTCGAGCAGATGCAGCAGATGTTCGATGTGCAGGAGCTGGATAGCGATATCGACACTGTTCCGGAAGATATCGACGTGCTGCTGCTGGTGCATCCCAAGACGCTGAGCGAGGCGGCGTTGTTCGCCGTCGACCAGTTCGTGTTGCGCGGCGGCAAGCTGCTGGCCTTCATCGATCCGCTGGCCGAGGCGGACCAGAGCATGGAGGCCATGATGGAAGGCATGGCCGATGGCAAGTCCTCCGATCTCGGTCCGCTGCTGGCGGCCTGGGGTGTGGGCTACGATCCCGAGCAGGTGGTGCTGGATGCCCGTCTGGGCATGTCGGTCAGCCGCGGTCAGGGCCAGTTGCCGGCACGCCATATCGGCTGGCTGGAGGTCGAACCGCAGTTTATGAGCCGGGATGACACCGTCACCGCGCCGCTGCAGATGCTGACCCTGGCCACCGCTGGTGCCCTGCAACCGCTGGAAGGGGCGGGAACCGAGTTCCTGCCGCTGCTGTCGAGCAGCGCCAACAGCGCACTGGTGCCCAGCAGCCGCTTCAGCGGCATGCAGGATCCGGAAGTGCTGCTCAACGGTTTCAAGGCCGATGATCAGGTCTACCATTTCGCCGCACGGCTGCAGGGGCGGGCGCAAACCGCCTATCCCGACGGTCTTGAAGGCCACGAGGCGGAGTTGACCGAGGCGGACAACATCAACGTGCTGCTGATTGCCGATACTGACCTGCTCACCGATCGCATGTGGGTGCAGGTGCAGGACTTCTTCGGCCAGCGCATTCCCCAACCCTGGGCGGACAATGGTGGCCTGCTGATCAATGCACTGGATAATCTGTCCGGCTCTGAAGCACTGATCAGCGTGCGTTCCCGCGGCGACTTCAGCCGGCCGTTCACCGTGGTGGAAGAACTGCAGCGCAAGGCTGAACGGCGTTACCGTGCCAGCGAGCAGCGCCTGCAACAGCAGTTGGAGCAGACCGAGCAGCGCCTGCGCGAACTGCAGCAGGGACAGGACCCGACCCAGCTCAGCGAACTGAGCGCCGAGCAGGAAGCGGCGATCCAGGGCTTTCTCGATGAGAAGCTGGCGATCCGCAAGCAACTGCGTGATGTGCGTTATGAGTTGAACGCCGATATCGAGCGCCTGGGCAACCTGCTCAAGGCAATCAACATTGCCCTGGTACCGGCCCTGCTGACGCTGGGTGTGCTGCTGTGGTGGCTGATCGGCCGGGCGCGCCGCCGCAGCGCCTGAGGAGAATCGACATGCGTAATAAACCGTTGATTTTCACGGTGGTCCTGACCCTGGTACTGGCCGCGCTGGCCCTGCAGATGCGCGGCAAGGACCGGGTCGAGGAACTGTCCAGCCGTGATCTGCTGTCACCGATGCAGGAGAAGCAACTGGCACAGCTGGAGCGAATCAGCCTGACGCGGGGTGAAGGGCAGGTCGAACTGGCCCAGCGTGACGGCAGCTGGGGCGTCGTCAGCCATGCCGGTTTCCCGGTCCAGCGCGAGCGCCTTGCCGCGCTGCTGCATGCATTGCGCGGGGCGCGGGTAGTCGAGGAGAAGACCAGCAACGCCGGGCATCATGCACGGCTGGGACTGGATATCGGGCCGGCGGACAGCGAAGCGCTGCAGGTCAGCCTGCACACCTCTGAGCTGGATTTCGGGGTGATCTACGGTAACCGGGTGGGCAACGGCCAACTGGTGCGCTTTATCGATGACGACCAGGTACTGTTGATCAACCGGCCGTTGAGCATCTCGGTCAGCCCGCATGACTGGTTGGCGCTGGATGTCATCCGGATACCCATGCCGCAGGTGGCAACGGTCCGCTGGACCCATGCCGATGGCGAGACCCTGGAGCTCGACAAGCGAGAAGAGGGCGACTACAACCTGCGTCTGGTCGGGCTGGACGAGTCGCAGCAGGGTGGCAACGAACGCTGGATCAACAGCATGGTGCTGGCGCTGGTCAACCTGACGGCGCAGAACGTGGTGCCGCGCGATGAGCTGACATTGGCCGAGCCGATGCTGCGGATGCAGGTAACCACCTGGTCTGGCGCCGAGCTGGCCGCCTCGCTGCATGACATTGACGGGCGCTACTGGTTGCTGATCGACGGTTTCAAGACACCACAGACCGAAGATGAGCAGCTGCAGGTCTATGCCGACCCGCGCTGGGCCTATCAGATCGGTATCGGCCAGATGGAAAATCTCAACAAGCGGCAGGCGGATATCGTACGTTCGCCGTAGCAAAATCCCCTTGCAGGGATGCGGTGTTTGACTAGAATCGAGACACGGCCTCTATAAACAGTATTCCAGGTGGGGCGCGTCCGGTTGTCCGGCAATGCTCCCTTACCGGGAGCATTGCCGCGTCAGGTTCGCACCAGGTACCGAATCAAGGTTGAACGGAGTGTCGCTATCGCCACTTCGGACTTCCCGGGTGGTGGGATCATTGGTGATGGAGATTGTGGGAATGACTGATCGGCAAACCGGTACGGTTAAATGGTTCAACGACGCCAAGGGTTTTGGCTTCATTCAACGTGAGTCGGGTCCGGATGTGTTCGTGCACTTCCGCGCCATCCGTGGCGATGGGCACCGCACGCTGGTCGAGGGCCAGAAGGTGGAGTTCAATGTCACCCAGGGGCAGAAAGGCTTGCAGGCTGAGGATGTAAGTACCCTTTGAGCGCCGAGGCGAGATCGTCCTGGTATTGTCTGGCGCTGGGTGATGGGCTGCTGGCCAGTGTCCCGCTGCACGATATCGAAGACGCTTTCAGGCAGCTGTATCCGGATGCGCAGGCGCCACCGGATACAGCTGTTTTCAGCCGCCACCGGCTGGATGGACTGCAATGCCAGGTCACCGTGTTCTTTTCCCCTGCGCTTGCCGAGCTGGCACGCAGCTTCCATGCACACCCGTGCGCCAAACCCGGCTCGCATGAGCTTGAGTTGCTGGTGGGCTCGGCGCAGGCGCTGCAACTCTGAATGATGCGGCTGTTACAGTTTCGGCAGATTGCCGCTCAGCCAGCGCTGAAATTCCGCAGGCGGTAGCGCGCCATTGAGGCGGGCAACTTCCTTGCCCCTGTGCATGATCAACAGTGTCGGAATACTGCGAATGGCGAAGCGGGCGGCCAGCTCCTGGGCCTCTTCGGTATTGACCTTGGCCAGACGTGCCCGGGGTTCCGCCGTACCCGCGGTCTGGGCGAATACCGGGGCGAACTGCTGGCAGGGACCGCACCAACTGGCCCAGAAGTCGACCACCAGTGGCAGGTCGGCATTGGCGTGGGCATTGAAGTTGCTGTTGACGAGGTCCACCGGAGCACCGGTAAACAGCGCTTCCTTGCAGGCCCCGCAACGCGGTGCCTGATCGAGACGTTCCGTCGCCAACCGGTTGCGGCGGTGGCAGTGCGGGCAGGCCAGCGTCATTGGTTCACTCATGTGCAGGCTCCTGTTCTCAAGTCGGATGGGTCAACCCGGCGGGCAGCGTCACGTCTCAGGGCTTCAGCGCCCAGGTGAACTCTTCTTCGCCTTCTGCGGTCACCTTGAGCCAGCGATCGGCATCTGCCTCGCCCTGTGCTTCCTCCCAGCCGCCGATGGAGCAACGTACTTCCCGGTTGATGCCGGCGGCCACCGCACGGGCACAGTCGAGGTCGGTGGCCCAGGGCGTCTTCTCACTCTCGAACCAGATGCTGGCCCACTTGCCGGCCGCCTTGCGTACGATCATCAGTGGAATCGCGCTGTCGCCATGCAGCGTGCCGCGGCGGGTAGTGCCGGACCAGGGGCCGAGGTCGACGCGGCCGACATGCTGTTCCAGCCAGCCATTCAGCTCGTCCAGAAAGTCTTCCTTCAGATAAATCTCGATATCCGGTTGGCGCACGCAAATTCCTCTCAGTGGCGTTGCAGCATAACCATGCGCATGGCAACTTCCAGCCCGGCCAGGCCGCTCTCACGCAGTGCCTGCTGGCGTTCGGGGCGGCTGCGAAAGCCATGGGGCGTCATGCCGATCAGGTTATCCAGCGCGGCTGGTTCCAGCTGCAGAGCATAGCGCAGGATCTGGTCATTGACGATTGTCATGCCCTCCGGCAGCGCCTTGATCAGCTCGGGGGTGGGGTGAATACTGTCATAGAGCTTTTCCCGCAGCGCCAGCAGGTGATCGGCATGCGGGCCGACCAGCAGCAGGTGCCCGCCGGGTTTGAGCACCCGCAGGCACTCTTCCCAGGACCAGGGGCTGAACACGCACAGCGCCGCGTCCAGACTGGCATCGGCCAATGGCAGCCGGGCGCTGGAGCCGACCAGCCACTGGATGTCACGGTTGCGGCGGCAGGCCCTGATCACCGCATCCTTGCTGATATCCAGCCCGGTGCAGTCGAGTCCGGGCAGGGCGCGGGCCAGGCGGTCGGTGTAGTAGCCCTCGCCACAGCCCATATCCAGCAGTGCTGCCGGCGCCTGTTCGGTAAACAGCCGGTTGATTTCATCGCTCACCGGCTGGTAATGGCCGCCATCCAGAAAGGCCTGGCGGCAACCGAGCATGGCCGGAGTGTCGCCGGGCTGGCGGCTGTTCTTGTGCTGCACCAGCAGCAGGTTCAGATAGCCCTGGCGAGCCTGGTCATAACTGTGGCCGTTGGCGCAGGACCAGGTACGGCCTTCGGCGCTCAGCGGGCCCTGGCAATGTGGGCAGAGGAGCTGCGGCATCAGGCAAGCAACCGTTGCAGGGTGGTGAAGTAGATATCGCTCAGGGTATCCAGATCGCTGGCGCTGACATGCTCATTGAGCTGATGAATGGTGGCGTTCACCGGTCCCAGCTCGACTACCTGGGTGCCCATGGTGGCAATGAAGCGGCCATCGGAGGTACCGCCCGAGGTGGACGCCTGGGTGTCACGGCCGGTGACCTGGCGGATCGCCGCGGCCACCCCATCCAGCAGCTCACCGGGTTCGGTGAGAAACGGCAGGCCGGACAGGGTCCAGTCCAGCTCATAGTCCAGTCCATGCCGGTCGAGAATGCCGCGCACCCGCTCCTGCAGGCCCTCGACGGTGGATTCGGTGGAGAAGCGAAAGTTGATCAGCGCCTCCAGCTCGCCCGGCACCACATTGGTGGCACCGGTGCCGGAATGGACGTTGGAGATCTGGAAGCTGGTCGGAGGGAAGAAGTCGTTGCCCTGATCCCACACTTCATCGGCCAGCTCGGCCAGCGCCGGTGCTGCCAGATGAATGGGGTTGCGCGCCAGATGGGGGTAGGCGACGTGCCCCTGACGCCCCTTGACCAGCAGCCGGGCGTTCAGCGAGCCGCGCCGACCATTCTTCACCACATCGCCGACCAGCGCGGTACTGGATGGCTCGCCGACGATGCACCAGTCGACCGGTTCGTTGCGGGCGACCAGCGTCTCCACCACCTTGACCGTGCCGTCGGTGGCTGGACCTTCCTCGTCGCTGGTGATCAGCAGGGCGATCGAGCCGCGGTGTGTCGGGTGTGCGGCGACAAAACGTTCTATTGCCACGACCATGGCGGCCAGGCTGCCTTTCATGTCCGCTGCGCCGCGGCCATACAGCATGCCGTCGCGGACTACCGGCTGGAAGGGTGCGCTGTCCCAGTGCTCCAGCGGCCCGGTGGGCACCACGTCGGTATGCCCGGCAAAGCACAGTACCGGCTGCGTTGTCCCCCGTCGTGCCCACAGGTTGTCCACCTCGCCAAAGCGCATGGGCTCCAGATGGAAGCCGCAGGCGGCCAGGCGCTGACCGATCAGCTGCTGGCAGCCGGCATCATCCGGGGTGGTGGAATCGCGGGCGATCAGCTCGCAGGCAAGGGAAAGTGTTGCGGATTGGGGTGTGGTCATAGGGGCCGGCCAGGTCTGAAATCGGTGGTCATGATAGCAGAAGTGGTCGGCGTATTGATGGACTGGCGCCTGACGCCAGGAGCGCTAGGGCTTGTGTGGATCGCGTTCGTGACCCATCGGCGTGGTGTCTGGCAGGCCGGTCTCGGGATCGCGGAAATCCGGACTGCGCACTTCGGAGTCGAGCGGCATATGGCTGTAGCGGGCGATATCGTTGTCCGGGTGGTCGCGGTGCGCGCAAAGCTTTTCCTTCAGCTCGCAGTGGCCGGTAGCGCCACGCAGCAATGCCATGCCGCCCACGGCGATCTGTACCAGTCCGGCCCAGCCGCCAAGGCGCAGGCCGCAGCCCACCAGGGCCAGGCCTCCGATCACGGATACGGCGCGTTCCACGCCCTTCACATTCTTCACTGTGCTGTGCTGCATGATGACTGGCCCTCGGGCAGGATATGAACGGAATGGTCCGCGCTGCGAGAGCGCGGACCGCTTGCTCAGCGTGCGGGCACGTTCTGGGCGTTATTGGAGATGGTCACCTCGACCCGCCGGTTCATTGCGCGGGAGGCGGGTGAGTTGTTGTCGGATACCGGGTGCGCCTCACCAAGGCCTACCGCCTCGATACGGCTCGAGTCCACGCCTTCGCGGATCAGCGCACGGCGTACCGACTCGGCCCGGGCCTGGGACAGCTGCAGATTGTAGGCATCGGGTCCGGTGCTGTCGGTAAAGCCTTCAACCAGCACCTTGCGCTGCGGGTTGTCCTGAAGGAACTCGGCCAGCTTGCGTACACTGGAATTGGCAGCCGGCTTCAGTTCGGCCTTGTCCAGGTCAAACAGGACGTTGCCGAAGGTGACAACCGAGCCACGGTCGGTCTGTTTGGCGTTCAGCTCTTCCTGCAGTTTGCGGATCTGTGCGTCGCGCGCCTCCAGGCGGGTGCGGGCGCGCTGTTCGGAGATGCCCTCCAGTTGTTGCTCCGTCGAGCGCAGGGCAATGGTCTGGCGGGCCAGGTCGACGCGGCGTTCGGCCAGGTAGGACAGGTGATCGACTTCGTGGGGCTTGGCACCTTCTTTCATGGCGAACTCGGCGCGGCCCAGGGCTTTTTTCGCGTCTTCGGTTTCCACGGCAGCCAACTGGCGGGCTTGCGGATGGTTCTGCAGTTCGGTTACCTGCGCGCGGGCCTGCTCCAGGTTGGGATTGGTGTCGTTGGAGGCACAGGCCGTCAGCAACAGGCCCATGGCCAGGCAGGCGGGTAAGGTGAGATGAGTACGCATAGGGAACTACTCCTTGCTATTGAACGGGTTGCCTGGTGATCACTGGAGGTTGCGCAGACTTTCTTCGCGCAACTCCTGGGTGCCGCGCTCGGCTGATTCCAGACCGCGTCGGGCTTTTTCCGCCTGGGCCTTGCGTTCAGCGACGCGGGCATCCCATTCGGCTTGCTCGGCCAGGTAGCGGGCCCGGTCGTATTCTTTCTCGACATTGGCCTGCTCGGCCTGCAGCAGCTTCTCGCGGGCGGTGCGCAATTCGAGCGGTGCGTACTCGGCGCTCTGTGCGGTGTCGGCGGAATTCAGCGCCTGCTGGGCAGTAGCCAGCTGACTGGTCGGCGGGGGAGTGCTTGCACAGCCGGCAAGGGCTGCGGCCGCGCCAAGGGTCGCGATGGCAAGCAGATGCTTGGGAACGTGCAAAACGTGTCTAGACATGGTTCCAGCTCCAGATTGAATCATTGCGTCAACATCCACAATGGCTGCGGAAAACTGCACTGTGCTTCATTTACTGGCGGGACCCTGTCCAGGGCCTTCAAGGCATGCGCTGCCGATGCGCTGTAATCGACCAGCTTGAAACTGTTGCAATCACAGTACGTACACAAGCTCTGACCATGGGCGGTTGCGACTGTTCAACAAAATGTTTCCGCGCTCCGTCATTAGTTTCACTCATGAGCGTGACTGGCCAGTCTTTGTACAGCGCGGCTCAGTCGCGAGGAAAGGTGCCCCAGCGAGCCCGCCGCCAGGCGCGGCGTTGTTTCTTGTCGAGGAAGGTCCAGGCCAGCAGGCGGCTGTGCTTGTGCCCCTGGGCCATCGGAATGATGCGCAGGTCGCGGACGGACAGTGCTGTGAGCTGTTGCTGCAATGCCGGCAGGTTGGCGGCCTTGGAAACCAGGGTGGTGAACCAGAAGACCTGGCCGGCGATCAGTGCGCTGTCTTCGATCATGCGTTGCAGAAAGCCGGCCTCGCCGCCGTCGCACACCAGTTCGTTGGCCTGGCCACCGAAGTTGCGGTGTGTCGTGGCCGCGGCGCGGACTTTGCCCAGATTGCGCCATTTACGCTGGCTGCCGCTATTGGCCACGGCGTGGCTGGGGTGGAAGGGCGGATTGCACAGGGTGAAGTCGACGCGCTCCTCGGCACCGAGGATGCCGCACAGGACGCTCGATGGCGCCGGTTGCTGTCGAAGCTCGATACCCGAGGCCAACCCGGGATTGGCCGCCAGAATGCGTGCCGCGTTATCCAGCGCCACAGGGTCGATATCGACGCCGACGAAGCGCCACTGATATTCCACCCGGCCCAGCAACGGATAGATCAGATTGGCGCCGGTGCCGATATCCAGGCCGGTCAAACCCTCGCCTGTGGGTATGTTGCCGCCGTGGCTTTCGCCCAGCAGATCGGCCAGGGCATGTATGTAGTCGGCGCGGCCGGGTACCGGCGGGCACAGATAGCCCTCGGGAATATCCCACTCGGCGATCCGGTACTGTTGCTGCAACAACGCCCGATTCAATAGCCTGACCGCCTGTGGATCAGTGAAGTCCAGCGTCGTGGAACCGTCGGCAGCCCTGATGATATGGGGCTTCAGCGGCGGGCAGACGCGTGTCAGGGCGTTCAGGTCGTAGCGGCCCTGGTGGCGATTGCGCGGGTGCAGGGCGGTTGCTGTGGTGCGGTGAGAAGATGGTTTGCTGGGCATGCTGTGATCCGGGCGCTGGGCCGGCAGATTGTCCCACAAATGCCGCGGCGGGATCATCCGGGTTGTGCACAATTGGCGTGGATAGTTCTGTGGATAACCTCAGGGTAGAGTGGAGTAGCGCACAGCCGGCCTGGCTTTGCCGGGTCTGGTTATTTATTGAGCAGCGCCGGGTGATGCCGGCGGGTTATACTGCGCCGCCTGATTTCTGCGAGGTTGACATGTCCGTTGATGATCCCCGGTTCGGTGGCATAGCCCGGCTCTACGGCCGCGACGCCCTGGCGCGCCTGCAGGCCAGCCATGTGGCGGTGGTCGGCATTGGTGGCGTCGGCAGCTGGGCGGCCGAGGCGCTGGCGCGTACCGGGCTTGGTCGCATCACGCTGATCGACATGGATGATGTCTGTGTGACCAATACCAATCGCCAGTTGCCGGCGATGAAGGGCAATATCGGACGCCTGAAGGTGGATGTCATGGGCGAGCGTCTGCAGGCGATCAACCCTGGCTGCGAGGTGCGCCCGATCATGGGCTTCGTCACGCCGGAGACGCTGGCCGAGTACATCACCGGGGATATCGACTGCGTGGTGGACTGCATCGATAGCGTGGCTTCCAAGGTGGCGCTGATCGCCTGGTGTCGCCGCCAGCGCATCCAGATCGTCACCACCGGCGGTGCCGGCGGGCAAATCGATCCGACCATGATCACCGTGGCCGACCTGTCGAAGACGGTGAACGACCCGCTGGCAGCCAAGGCACGTTCCCTGCTGCGCCGCGATCACAATTTCCCCCGGGCGCAGAGCAAACGCAGCTTCGGGGTGCCCTGCGTGTATTCCACCGAGCAGCTGCGCTATCCGAAGCCGGATGGTTCGGTATGCCAGCAGAAGGCGTTCGTCGGTGAGGGTGTGAAGCTGGACTGTTCCGGCGGCTTCGGCTCGGTGACCATGGTCACCGCCACCTTTGGCATGGTGGCGGCATCGAAGGCGGTAGAACGGATTTTGCGCTGAGGGTGGTCGCGAGGCTGTTGCCGGGCCTGCAAGGAAAAGGTTGATCGGCAGGGCCGTGTCGCAGGCAGGTCGCTCCCGGTGCGAAGGACACTCGGAACGTGACACGGATGATGGGAGGGGCGGCCGTTTGCACCGAGCCTGGAAGCCCGGCGAACCGGGCTTTTTCTGCGTCAATTATGCGCGTGCAGCATATCGTTGAGGGCGATCGCGCTCTTGTTGGTCTTGCACTCGATCGAACCGGTCTGCGAATTGCGGCGGAACAGCAGGTCGGGTTGATCGGCCAGTTGTCGAGCCTTGACGATCTTCACCAGATTGTCGTCATCATCCAGCAGCGCGACCTTGAGGCCGGCGGTGATGTACAGGCCGGCTTCCACGGTGCAGCGGTCGCCCAGCGGAATGCCGATCCCTGCATTGGCGCCGATCAGGCAGCCTTCGCCGACCGAGATGACGATGTTGCCACCACCGGAGAGGGTGCCCATGGTCGAGCTGCCGCCGCCCAGGTCCGAGCCCTTGCCGACGAACACGCCCGCCGAGATGCGCCCTTCGACCATACTGGTACCAGCGGTGCCGGCATTGAAGTTGATGAAACCTTCATGCATCACCGTGGTGCCTTCACCGATGTAGGCGCCCAGACGCACCCGTGCGGTATCGGCGATGCGCACGCCGGTGGGTACCACGTAGTTGGTCATGATCGGGAACTTGTCGACACTGTGTACCTGCAGGTCATGGCCTTGCAGGCGGGCGCTGAGCTGGCGCTGCGGCAGCTCACGCAGGTCGATGGCACCCTCGTTGGTCCAGGCGACGTTGGGCAGCAGCGGGAACAGGCCGGCCAGTACCACCTCGTGGGGTTTGACCAGGCGGTGCGACAGCAGGTGCAGCTTCAGATAGGCGCCGGGGGTGGTGGTAGGGGCGTCATCGGTTTCCAGGATGGTCGCCACCAGCGGGCGGTTGCTGTCCTTGAGTTGGGTGGCCAATGCGCCGAGCTCGGCAAAGCCTGCATCGGTGAGGGCTTTGCCCAGTACGGCGCACTGACTGGCGGACAGGCTGATGGCCTGGTTGCCGCCGTTGTAGCCGAGATGGCTGGCGACCACCGCGACCAGCTCGCGCTCGGGATGGAGAATGGGTTGGGGGTAATAGACTTCCAGCCAGTCACCGGCAGTATTCTGCGTGCCGATACCCAGGGCCAGACTGAAATGCTCACTCATCGGGTGTTCCTTCGTGCATGGTGTCAGAGGGCTGCTGCATACAGGTCGGGTTTGAAGCCGACCAGGCGCTGTGGGCCGATATCCAGTACCGGTCTTTTTATCATTGACGGGTTGGCCTGCATCAGGGCGATGGCCTTGTTCTGGTCGATATCCTGTTTGTCCGCTTCGTCGAGTTTGCGGAAGGTGGTGCCCTGGCGGTTGAGGATCTTCTCCCAGCCATGTTCCTGGCACCAGTTGCGCAGACTGTCGGCGTCGATACCTTCCTTCTTGTAGTCATGGAAGTGGTATTCGATGCCCGCCTCGTCCAGCCAGGTGCGGGCTTTCTTCATGGTGTCGCAGGCTTTGATGCCATACAGGGTGATCATCTTCACAGACTCCTGATAAAGGTGCGGATGCGCTGGGCGGCTTCGATGCAATCGGCCAGCGGCGCGACCAGCGCCATGCGTACCCGGCCGGCGCCGGGATTGTGGCCATCGATGTCGCGTGACAGGTAACGGCCCGGCACCACGGCGACGTTCTGTTCGGCCAGCAGGCGCCGGGTGAAGCTTTCGTCATCCAGCGGCGTGGCCGGCCACAGGTAGAAACCGGCATCGGGGCGCTGGATATCCATGACCTCGCCGAGAATACCCAGTACCGCATCGAACTTGCTCTGGTACATCTCACGGTTGGCGGCGACGTGCTGCTCGTCCTGCCAGGCAGCGATGCTGGCCAACTGGGTCGGGATCGGCATGGCGCAGCCGTGGTAGGTACGGTAGGTCAGATAGGGACCCAGCAGGCGGGCGTCGCCGGCAACGAAGCCGGAACGCAGGCCGGGCAGGTTGGAGCGCTTGGACAGGCTGTGGAACACCACGCAGCGTGCGAAGTCATCCCGGCCCATGGCAGCGCAGGCCTGCAGCAACCCAGGCGGTGCGCTCTGGCCCGGACGGTAGATCTCGCTGTAGCACTCGTCCGAGGCGATGACGAAGTCATGGCGGTCGGCCAGGGCGATGAGCTTCTGCAGGGTCTCCAGCGGGATCACGGCGCCGGTGGGGTTGCCGGGGGAGCAGAGGAACAACAGCTGGCAGCGTTGCCAGATATCCTCCGGCACCCGGTCGAAATCGGGGATGAAGCCATTGTCCGGATCGCAGGCCAGGTAGTGCGGTTGTGCCCCGGCCAGCAATGCGGCGCCTTCGTAGATCTGATAGAAGGGGTTGGGGCTGACGACCAGGCCCTGAGGGTCGCGCTCGACCAAGGCCTGGGTGAAGGAGAACAGGGCTTCGCGGGTACCGGTGACCGGCAGTACATGCCGGTCGGCATCGAGTATGCCGGCAGGCAGCTGGAAACGCTGGTTCAGCCAGTCGGCGATGCTCTGCCGCAGGGCCGGCAGGCCGGCGCTGGTGGGATAGACGGCGGCCTGTTCCAGGTTGGCGGCCAGGGTATCCAGCACGAAGGCTGGCGCGGCATGCTTGGGTTCGCCGATGGACAGGGAAATCGGCGTCAACTCGGGGTTGGGCGTGACGTCGGCGAGCAGCGCCCGCAGTTTTTCGAACGGGTAGGGCTGCAGCCGTTGCAGATCGCTGTTCATCCGGTCCTCAGATATCCATGGATTGCGGCATGCCGGTGTCCGGCTGGCCGGTGTTGTAGCTGAGCGTACGGATAATGGTGTTCTGCAGGCGCTGGCACAATTGTGGATCGGACAACGGCTGGTTGTCCGCATCGGTTAGCACGAAAACATCATCCACGCGTTCGCCCAGCGTGACGATCTTGGCATTTTGCACGCTGATGTCGAAATCCAGAAATATTTTTCCCATTTTCGCCAACAGGCCGGGTCGGTCAGGGGCGCTGAGTTCGAGAATGGTGTGCAGTCCGCCATGGTCGGTGAAGATGGTGACCTCGGGAGCAAAGGCGAAATGCTTGAGCTGGCGCGGTACCCTGCGCTGGATGATCGCCGGGTAGGCGTCCGGGTCGGACAGCGCGTCGACCAGTTCGCGCTTGATCTCGCGGGTGCGCTCGGGGTTGTCACCAATCGAGCCGCCATCGGCATCCAGCACTATGTAGGTGCCCAGGTTGATATGGTTGGTGGTGATCACCCGGGCGTCCTGAATGCTCAGGTTGAGCTGGTCCATGGCCGCCACCGTCACCGCGAACAGGTCGTGCTGTTCGGCGGTATAGAGGAATATCTGGGTGGCGCCCTCGAACTCGCGCTGGGCGGTTTCCTTGATCAGCACCAGCGGTCCGCGGTGCAGCGGGTGCTGGACGATGGCCTCGGTGTGCCAGGCGATGTCGCTGGCGGTATGGCGCAGGAAATAGTTGTCGCCCAGCTGTGCCCACAGCGCTTCGGTATCGTCCTCGTCGATGCCGCTGCGCACCAGGATGTCCATGGCGGCACGCTGGGTGTCGGCGATCTGCTCGGCGCGGTCGGGCGGATTGTCCAGGCCGCGGCGCAGGGCGCGCTTGGTTTCGGTGTACAGCTGGCGCAGCAGCGAGGCCCGCCAGGAATTCCACAGGTTCGGGTTGGTGGCGTTGATATCGGCGATGGTCAGCACGTACAGGTAGTCCAGGCGCACCTGGTTGCCCATGTGCGTGGCGAAGTCGTGGATCACCTGTGGATCGGAGATGTCCTTGCGCTGGGCGGTGGTGGACATGATCAGGTGATTTTCCACCAGCCAGCAGACCAGGTGGGTATCCCAGGCCGGCAGCTGGTGGCGCTGACAGAAGCGGCTGGCATCGACCGCACCGAGTTCGGAGTGATCCCCGCCGCGGCCCTTGGCGATGTCGTGATACAGCCCGGCGATGTACAGCAGGTCCGGCTTGGGCAGGCGGCAGAAGATCTTCCAGGCCAGCGGGTACTTTTCCTGATAGTCGGGGCGGCCGAGTTTGCGCAGGTGCTTGATCAGGTTCAGCGTGTGCGCATCCACCGTATAGATGTGGAACAGGTCGTGCTGCATCTGGCCAACGATGCGGCCGAACTCCGGCAGGTAGCGACCGAGAATGCCATAGCGGTTCATCCGCCGCAGGTTGCGATGGATGCCTTCGCGACAGCGCAGCAGTTCGATGAACAGGCTGGTATTGCGGATGTCGCTGCGAAACTCGTCATCGATCAGGTGTCGATGGTCACGCAACAGGCGAATGGTGTCGGCTCGTACGCCGCGGATTTCCGGATGCTGGGCCATCAGCAGGAAGATTTCCAGTAGTGCGAAGGGGGTACGCTTGAACACCTGCGGGTGGGTCACCTCGATGTAGTGGTTGCGTACCTGAAAGCGTGCATTGAGCGGCTGGATGTCCGCCGCCTCGGCATTGCGCAGCAGGATCTCCTCGAAATGCTGCATCAGCAGGTCGTTGAGTTCCGACAGCGACATGACGATGCGGTAGTACTTCTGCATGAAGCGCTCGACCGCCAGCTTGGCGTCGTTGTCCTCGAAGCCGAACAGCCGCGCCAGGGCCCGCTGGTGATCGAACAGCAGGCGGTCTTCGGCGCGCCCGGCCAGGGTATGCAGGGCAAAGCGCACCTGCCAGAGAAAGGCCCGGCCGCCGGCGAGGATGTTGTATTCGGGCTCGTTGAGAAAGCCCTGATCCACCAGTTCGCGCAGGTTGCTGGTGCCGAAGTGGCGCAGCGCCACCCAACCGATGGTCTGGATATCGCGCAGTCCGCCAGGAGAGCTCTTGACGTTAGGCTCGAGGTTGTACTCGGTATCATTGAACTTGGCATGGCGGGCGTGCTGCTCGGCCCGCTTGGCGCGGAAGAACTCGGCGCTGGTCCACATCTGCTGCGGGCCGAGCGCATCGATCATCGCCTGGCGCAGTTGCTGGTCACCGACCAGGATGCGCGATTCCATCAGGTTGGTGATGACGGTAACGTCGCCCCGTGCTTCATGCTGGCATTCGCTGATACTGCGCACGCTCTGGCCGACTTCCAGGCCGATATCCCAGAGCAGGGTGAGGAAGCGGCTGATGGCCTCGTGGTAATGTTCGCCGCTGCTGCCGTCGCGCAGCAGGATCAGCAGGTCGATGTCCGAATGCGGGTGCAGTTCACCACGGCCGTAGCCGCCGACCGCCAGCAGGGCGATGTCGGCTTCTTCAGGGCAGGCCAGGGTGGTCCAGGCCTGGCGCAGGATCTGGTCGGTGAGCCAGGCGCGATCATGGATCAGCTTGTGAATGTCCCGACCACCCTCGAAGCGCGCCTGCAGAACATCAGCGGCGTGCTGGAGGGCCTTCCTGAAAGCGGGAATCGGGCTGCGCGCTAGTGCCAGATCGGCCTTGAACTGGCTCGGGTCAAACAGTTCGTGATCCACAGTGCTTCCTCGACTCCGGTAACAGACCTCAGCGGAAGGTTTCTTCCTTGCGCAATGTCAGGATCTCGTAGCCATCGGCGGTGACCAGAATGGTGTGTTCCCACTGGGCCGACAGCTTGCGGTCCTTGGTGATGGCGGTCCAGCCGTCCCCCAGCAGGCGGGTTTCCGCGCGCCCCTGGTTGAGCATCGGCTCGATGGTGAAGATCATGCCTTCCTGCAGCTCCAGGCCGGTCCCCGCCCTGCCATAGTGCAGTACCTGGGGTTCCTCGTGGAAGACCTTGCCGATGCCGTGACCGCAGTAATCGCGTACCACGCTGTAGCGGTTGGCATGGGCATGATCCTGGATGATCTGGCCGATATCACCCAGCCGGGCGCCGGGGCGGACTACCGAGATGCCTTTATACAGGCATTCCTGGGTGACGCGCGAGAGCCGGGTGACCCATTCGGGAGTTTCGCCGACATGGAACATCTTGCTGGTGTCGCCGTGATAGCCGTCCTTGATCACGGTGACGTCGATGTTCATCGCGTCGCCGCTCTTCAGCGGCTTGTCATTCGGGATGCCATGGCAGACCACATGGTTGAGCGAGGTGCAGATGGACTTGGGGAAAGGGATGCGGCCATGGCCGCCGCCGTAGTTCAGCGGTGCGGGAATGGCCTTCTGCTCATTGACGATATAGTCATGGCAGCGCTGGTTCAGCTCATCGGTGGTCACGCCCGGCTTGACGTATTCCCCGATCATCTCCAGCACTTCGGCGGCGAGCCGGCCGGCCACGCGCATACCGGCGATGTCTTCGGGGGGCTTGATGGATACGCTCATGTAGGGAAATTCTCTCGTGTTGCCACGCCAGCCGGCGTGCAGAATGGATGGATCTGGCGAGAGTTTATCAGAACTGGCCAGGCGTCTGCTGCATCGGGGCGGGTGCGCCGTCCGGCACACCGGTCTTTATTCAGCCCGGCATTATGTGGTATAAAGCGCCGCGCCTGAACGAACGCGGGATTTTTCCGCCGCAGGCACTACTGAAACCGCACACATATCGACACGTTGCCCTGGGTGCCCTGCGGGGTTGGACAGCGGGATATGTGGAGGCTCAACCCAATCTATTCTATGGAGTTATCATGACCCAAGTTTCCATGCGTGACATGCTGAAGGCCGGTGCGCACTTCGGCCACCAGACCCGTTACTGGAACCCGAAAATGGGCAAGTTCATTTTCGGCGCGCGTAACAAGATTCACATCATCAACCTGGAAAAAACCATGCCCATGTTCCACGAAGCCCTGAGCTTTGTGGAGAAGCTGGCCAGCGGCAAGAACAAGCTGCTGTTCGTCGGCACCAAGCGCGCTGCCAGCAAGATCATTGCTGAAGAAGCCACCCGCGCCGGCATGCCCTATGTTGATCACCGTTGGCTCGGCGGCATGCTGACCAACTACAAGACCATTCGTCAGTCGATCAAGCGTCTGCGCGATCTGGAAGTCCAGGCCGAAGACGGCACTTTCACCAAGCTGACCAAGAAAGAAGCGCTGATGCGCACCCGTGATCTGGAAAAACTGGATCGCAGCCTGGGCGGTATCAAGGACATGGGCGGCCTGCCCGATGCCATCTTCGTGATCGACGTCGAGCACGAGCGCATCGCCATCACCGAAGCCAACAAGCTGGGCATTCCGGTTATCGGCATCGTCGATACCAACAGCAGCCCTGAAGGTGTCGACTACGTGATCCCCGGCAACGATGACGCCATCCGCGCCATCAAGCTGTACGCCGGCGCCATGGCTGATGCGGTACTGCGCGGCAAGAACAGCGGCGGCGTCGACGAGTTCGTCGAGGAGACCGCTGCAGCCTCCGAGGCCTCCGAAGGCTGAGTGGGAATCGGCGTGGTCTGAAAGCCGTATTCAAAAAGGGGGCCATGCCCCCTTTTTGCACTATCTTGAATGCAACATCTTGAAAGCAACATGATGAGGCTGTCCTGTGGTTCGGATGGTCCCCAATCAAGCAAGTCAGAGGAATAGTTCATGTCACAGATTACTGCAGCCATGGTCAAGGAACTGCGTGAGCGTACCGGCCAGGGCATGATGGATTGCAAAAAGGCACTGGCCGCAGCCGGTGGCGATATCGAGAAAGCCATCGATGACATGCGTGCCGCCGGTTCGATCAAGGCCGCCAAGAAAGCCGGCAACATTGCTGCCGAAGGTTCCATCGCGGTCAAGGTGGCTGACGACAACAAGTCCGCCATCATCATCGAAGTCAACTCCCAGACCGACTTCCTGGCTCTGCAGGACGACTTCAAGGGCTTCGTCAACGAGAGCCTGGAAAAAGGCTTCGCTGCCGGTTACACCGACGCTGCTCCGCTGATCGCCGATCAGGAATCCGCCCGTGAAGCGCTGGTCGCCAAGTGCGGCGAGAACGTCAACATCCGTCGTCTGGCCCGTGTGGAAAGCGACGTGGTGGGTGCCTACCTGCACGGCCACCGCATTGGTGTACTGGTTGCCCTGAAAGGTGGTGACGCCGATCTGGCCCGTGACATCGCCATGCATGTGGCTGCCAGCAACCCGCAACTGCTCGACCCGTCCCAGGTATCCCCTGAGGTGATCGAGAAGGAAAAGGAAATCTTCCTGGCGCTGAACGCCGACAAGATCGCCGGCAAGCCGGAAAACATCGTCGAGAACATGGTCAAGGGCCGCATCAACAAGTTCCTGGCGGAAGCCAGCCTGGTTGAGCAAGCCTTCGTCAAGGACCCGGAAGTCAAGGTCGGCGAACTGGCCAAGAAAGCCGGTGCCGAGATCGTTTCCTTCACCCGCTTCGAAGTGGGCGAGGGTATCGAGCGTGCCGAGGTCGACTTCGCTGCCGAAGTGGCTGCCCAGGTGGCTGCGTCCAAGCAGTAATGGCACGGCGTGACCGACGCTTCTGCAGACTCCCGTTGCGGAGTCTGCAACCAGGTTACCCAGGAAGGCTTCACGCGCAGGCGTGAAGCCTTCTTTTTAAGAAATACTGAACAAGTCAGCGCTCCGGTTGTCTGGGAGTGACTCGTTGAGTGTTTCACCCCACAGCAGGAGAGTGATGAATGGCCCAGGTACCTAGCAGCCGTCAGCCCAAGTACAAGCGAATTCTTCTAAAACTCAGCGGTGAGGCCCTGATGGGCACCGAGGACTTCGGTATCGACCCGAAGGTACTGGATCGCATGGCATTGGAGATCGGTCAACTGATCGGCATCGGTGTCCAGGTGGGGCTGGTTATCGGTGGTGGCAACCTGTTCCGCGGTGCCGCGCTCAGCGCTGCCGGCATGGACCGGGTCACTGGCGACCATATGGGTATGCTGGCCACCGTGATGAACGCGCTGGCCATGCGCGACTCGCTGGAGCGTTCCAATATCCAGACCCGCGTGATGTCGGCGATTGCCATGGAAGGGGTCACCGAGCATTATGATCGGCGCAAGGCGATGCGCTATCTGGCGGGTGGCGACGTGGTAATATTTTCTGCTGGCACCGGTAATCCGTTCTTCACCACCGATACCGCAGCCTGCCTGCGCGGCATCGAAGTGGATGCCGACGTGGTGCTCAAGGCGACCAAGGTCGATGGCGTGTATGATCGCGATCCGATGAAGGACCCGAATGCCGAACGTTTTGACCGCCTCAGCTATGATCAGGTACTGGATCTGAAGCTGGGCGTAATGGATCTGACGGCTATCTGTCTGATTCGCGATCACAAGATGCCCCTGCGGGTATTCAACATGAACAAGCCCGGCGCGCTGCTCAATGCAGTGGTAGGAAGCGCCGAGGGCACATTGATCGAGGGCTGAGTAATGATCAACGAAATCAAGAAGGAAGCGCAGGAGCGCATGAAGAAGTCCGTCGAGTCGCTGGATGGCGCTTTCGCCAAGATCCGCACCGGACGGGCGCACCCGAGCATCCTGGACAGCGTCATGGTGTCCTACTACGGTGCCGACACGCCGCTGCGCCAGGTTGCCAACGTCACCGTCGAGGACTCCCGTACCCTGGCGTTGAGCGTGTTCGACAAGAGCATGATCCAGGCAGTGGAAAAGGCCATCATGACCTCCGATCTGGGCCTGAACCCGGCTACCGCGGGCACCACCATCCGGGTGCCGATGCCGGCGCTGACCGAGGAAACCCGCAAGGGCTATACCAAGCAGGCGCGTGGTGAGGCCGAGAATGCCCGGGTAGCGGTGCGCAACATCCGTCGCGATGCCCTGGGCCAGCTCAAGGATCTGCAGAAGGACAAGGAAATCAGTGAGGACGACGAGCGTCGTGCCGCTGACGAAGTGCAGAAGCTGACCGACAAGTACGTTGCCGAGATCGACAAGGCGCTGGAAACCAAGGAAGCGGATCTGATGGCGATCTGATGCTGTCTGCTTCCCGACCAGCCAGAGTCCCTTGCCATGACCGATAACAAAGCTGTAACCGCAGCAGTGCCCCGTCACGTTGCCATCATCATGGATGGCAACAACCGCTGGGCGCGCAAGCGTTTCCTGCCGGGGGTGGCGGGGCACAAGGCTGGTGTCGACGCCGTCAGGGCGGTGATCGAGGTGTGCGCCCGCGAAGGTGTCGAGGTGCTCACCCTGTTCGCCTTCTCCAGTGAGAACTGGGCGCGGCCTCAGGAAGAAGTGGGCGCACTGATGGAGCTGTTCCTGTTCGCCCTGCACCGGGAGGTGCGCAAGCTGCGGGACAACAACATCCGTCTGAACATCATCGGTGATCGCAGCCGGTTCGATCCGGTATTGCAGCGGGCGATGGCCGATGCCGAGGCGCTGACCGCCAACTGCAGCGGCCTGCAACTGCTGATCGCCGCCAATTACGGCGGTCAGTGGGACATAACCCAGGCGGCTCGGTCCCTGGCTCGGGATGCCGTCGCCGGTGTCATCGACGCCGAGGCGATCAGTGCCGAAGAGGTCGGTGCGCGGCTGTGCACCGGCGATTTCCCGATGCCGGATCTGTGCATCCGCACCGGTGGGGAGCGGCGTATCAGCAACTTCCTGCTGTGGCAGCTGGCTTACGCCGAGCTGTATTTCTCCGATCTTTTCTGGCCTGATTTCAAACACGACGCCATGCGCGCAGCCCTTGCCGATTTCGCCTGCCGTCAACGGCGCTTCGGCAAAACCAGCGAACAGGTGGCAGCGGAGTCCTGATGCTCAAGCAACGTATTATTACCGGCGTCATCCTGGCGCCTCTGGTTATTGCCGGCTTCGTGCTGCTCGACCATCTGTGGTTCGCGGTGATGATCGGTTTCATCGTCACCCTGGGGGCCTGGGAATGGGCGCGGCTGGCTGGAGAGCAGACGCACAAGGGGCGGGTCATCTACGCGCTGGCGGTGGCGTTGCTGCTGGTGGGCCTGTACCGCGATGCCTGGCCACCACATTTCATGCTGGCACCGGCGCTGGGCTGGTGGTTGCTGGCAACCTCGATGATCATCCGCTATCCCAATGGCCGTGGGCTGTGGTCCGGTTCGCTGATCGCCCAGCTGTTCGGGCTGCTGGTGTTGCTGCCAGCCTGGTATGGGCTGGTCTGGCTGCGTGCCCAGGAAGCCGGGCTGTGGCTGATCCTGGCGCTGGTAGTGATGGTCTGGGCGGCGGATATCGGCGCCTATTTCGCTGGCAAGACCTTTGGCCGCCGCAAGCTGCTGCCCAGGGTCAGTCCCGGCAAGACCATCGAAGGGTTGCTCGGCGGCGTGCTGCTGACCCAGGTGCTGGCCCTGGCAGCGATGTTCTATCTGGGCTGGTCGGCGCAGTCGATGCTGATCGGCATGCTCGGTACCCTGGTGGTGGTGGTGTTCTCGGTGGTGGGTGATCTCACTGAAAGCCTGTTCAAGCGCGAACAGGGGCTCAAGGACAGCAGTAATCTGTTACCGGGACACGGCGGTATCATGGACCGCATCGATAGTCTGACGGCGGCAGTACCGGTGTTCGCGCTGGGCTGGTACCTGTTCGGGAGTCTGCTCGGGTGAGCCGCGCCTGGATAACGGTGCTGGGCGCTACCGGTTCGATCGGTGTCAGCACGCTGGATGTGATTGCGCGGCATGCCGATCGGTATGCGGTGTTTGCCTTGACCGGGCACAGCCGGATGGAGGTGCTGGAGGCCCAATGCCTGCAGCATGAGCCGTTGTTCACGGTGGTTGCCGATGCTGCGCAGGCCGAGCGTTTGCAGCAGCGTCTGCATGCTGCTGGTTTGCAGACCCGGGTGCTGCATGGCTGCGAGGCACTGGCGGAGGTTGCAGCCGACCAGCGTGTCGATGTGGTCATGGCGGCTATCGTCGGTGCCGCCGGATTGCCTTCGACACTGGCGGCGGTGCGGGCCGGCAAGCGTGTGCTGCTGGCCAACAAGGAAGCGCTGGTGATGTCCGGAGCGCTGTTCATGCAGGCCGTGCGCGATTCCGGCGCCCAGTTGCTGCCCATTGACAGTGAACACAATGCGATCTTCCAGTGCATGCCGCACAACTACGCCAATGGCCTGGGCCGGGTTGGCGTCCGACGCATCCTGCTGACCGCCTCCGGCGGTCCGTTTCGCGACTATGCCCTGGAGGATCTGGCCGCAGTCACCCCGGCCCAGGCCTGTGCCCACCCGAACTGGTCGATGGGGCAGAAGATCTCCGTGGATTCAGCCAGCATGATGAACAAGGGGCTTGAGCTGATCGAGGCCTGCTGGCTGTTCGATGCGCGCCCGGAGCAGGTCGAGGTGGTGGTACACCCCCAGAGCGTAGTGCATTCGCTGGTGGACTATGTCGACGGCTCGGTGCTGGCCCAGTTGGGCAACCCGGACATGCGCACGCCGATTGCCCATGCCCTGGCCTGGCCGGAGCGCATCGACTCCGGGGTCAGTGCGCTGGACCTGCTGACTACCGCGCGGCTGGACTTCCAGGCGCCGGACCCGCAACGTTTTCCCTGTCTGTGGCTGGCTCGCCAGGCATTCGATGCCGGTGGCACCGCCTGTGCCGTGCTGAATGCGGCCAACGAGGTGGCGGTCCAGGCCTTTCTCGATGGGCGCATTGGTTTCACCGATATCCCTGTTATCATCGAGCACACACTGAACTGCCTGCCGCCGGTGCGGGTCGAAGAGCTGGCTCAGGTCATGCTGGCCGACCGTCAGGCCCGCGAACAGGCGGACAAATGGCTGGTCAGCCGGGCCTGATGGCCTGGCGCAGCTCGCCTGCATGGTTTCCCGAGTGAGGCGCTGAATGGATCTTTTGTTTACTCTGCTGGCCACCATAGTGGCGTTGGGACTGCTGGTCACCATTCACGAATATGGCCATTTCTGGGTCGCGCGTCGCTGCGGCGTCAAGGTATTGCGTTTTTCCATCGGCTTCGGCCCCGCGCTCTATAGCTGGCACGATCGCCATGGTACCGAGTTCGTCATCGCTGGCATCCCGCTGGGTGGCTACGTCAAGATGCTCGACGAGCGTGAAGCCCCGGTGTCTGACACCGAGCTGGACCAGGCCTTCAATCGCAAGGACGTGAAGAAACGCATCGCCATCGTCGCCGCCGGACCGTTGGCCAACTTCCTGCTGGCGATTGTCGCCTTCTGGCTGATCGCGGTGCTCGGTATCACCACCGTCGCGCCGGTTATCGGACCGGTCGAGCCCGGCAGTATCGCCGCCCGCGCCGGCCTGAGCGAAGGGCTGGAGATTCTCGAGATCGATGGCAACAAGACGCCCAGCTGGCACGACATCAACCTGCAGTTGATCCGCCGGCTGGGTGAGACAGGGCAGGTGCAGGTGCTGGCCCGGGACGGGCAGGGCACACCGCAGAGCTATACGCTGCAACTGCAGAACTGGCTGCGCGGTGCCGACCAGCCGGATCCGGTGACCGCGCTCGGCCTGACCAGCTGGAAACCGGCGGTGCCACCGCTGCTCGGCCAGATCAGCCCGGGTGGCGCCGCCGAGCAGGCGGGCCTGCGTGCCGGTGACCTGATCCTGGCGATCGATGGGCAGCCGGTCAGCGACTGGTTGGGCGAGGTGGTGCCGCGGATTCAGGGCAGCCCCGGTCAGGTGCTGGAACTGGACATAGAGCGTGACGGGCGTACCCGGACATTGAGCATCACCCCTGAAGTCCGTGAGCAGGATGGCAGGTCGGTCGGCTTCATCGGTGCCGGCATCGAGGCCTTCGAATGGCCCGAACACATGATTCGCAGCATCGACTACAACCCGCTGGCAGCGATCCCGGTGGCCCTGGTGAAAACCTGGGATATGACGGCGCTGACCCTCGATTCGCTGAAAAAGATGGTCACCGGCCTGGTCTCGGCAAAAAACTTGAGCGGCCCGATAACCATTGCTAAAGTGGCGGGCGCCTCGGCCAAGTCCGGAGTGGAAAGCTTTCTCAGTTTCATTGCTTATCTGAGCATTAGCCTGGGGGTGCTGAACCTGCTGCCCATCCCGGTGCTCGACGGCGGTCATCTGGTTTATTACGTGACTGAATGGATTAGAGGCAAGCCCCTGTCCGAGCGTATCCAGGGCTGGGGTTTGCAGATAGGATTGACCCTGATCGTCGGGGTGATGCTGTTCGCCATCTACAACGATATAAGTCGGTTGGGCAACTGAGCGGCAGAGAAATACGGGGAGCCGGGAAACATGCAAGGCATGCTGTTGTCCGACTCCCATTACCCGAACTGTCGCACGCGGCAGATAAGACATTAACCAGTCAGCCAGAACGGATTTCATGAAACGTTACCTATTGCCTGCGCTATTGCTGATACTCCTGGCGCCGGGAGTTTTTGCCGATGCCTTCCAGATCTCCGACATTCGCGTCAATGGT
>Ga0172382_10001659_pt1 | contig 39312 bp, 39 predicted proteins | sample Leawel138RmetaG_FD_122245 | JGI IMG/M metagenome (GOLD analysis project Ga0172382, IMG submission 122245) | Leachate microbial communities from a municipal landfill in Southern Ontario, Canada - Leachate well 138R metaG | ecosystem: Engineered > Solid waste > Landfill > Unclassified | place... | reverse complement strand
TATCAGGACGAGGAGCTGATTGCTCCCCGTCCGTAATTAATGGGCCATCCAGGACTCGAACCTGGGACCTACTGATTAAGAGTCAGTTGCTCTACCAGTTGAGCTAATGGCCCATACCGTGTTCTGGTACGCCCGGGGCGACTCGAACGCCCGACCTGCGGATTCGAAGTCCGACGCTCTATCCGACTGAGCTACGGGCGCTTACCACACATATTATGGGGTGAGTGAAGGGGATCGAACCCTCGGCCACAGGAGCCACAATCCTGCGCTCTACCAACTGAGCTACACTCACCATAGGCTCTTGAGCGCGCCTGAGAGGATTCGAACCTCTGGCCTACGGATTAGAAGTCCGTTGCTCTATCCAACTGAGCTACAGGCGCCCATCCAACCTGCTTTGGTCGGGGCGAGAGGATTTGAACCTCCGACCCCCTGCTCCCAAGGCAGGTGCGCTCGCCAGGCTGCGCTACGCCCCGTAGAGCAGCCTTATAGCAGAGGGTATATGGCATGGCAAGCATTTTTTCTCATGCAACCACATCCTCTAAGCAGGGGATTAGACTGTTATTCCTCGGGGTTTTCCCCGCCTTCAAGATCATCGATTCCCTGCGCCCCTAAAAAAACCGTGCCGGAGGGCCTTGAGCTGCACGGAAGGCGACCCCGGCCGCCCCACCCATCACTATTGTCCCAGGATATCTCTTAAAAGGCGCTCCTCGGTTTCTTCCATCTCTCTGGTCATCTCCTCAGACACGCCTTCGTGATTGTACCCGGCAAGGTGGCAGATGCCGTGCACAAGGAGCTCGAGCATCCGCTCGTCGAGCCTCATCCCGGATTCCTGCGCCTCCTGGAGCGCCTTTTCCATGGATATCACCACGTCGCCCAGATGCTCTCCCTGGGGGCCCTCGCCCTCCTGCTGGGGAAAGGAGATGACATTGGTGGGCCGGTCCCGGTCCAGATAGGTCCTGTTGAGATCCCGGATCTGATCGTTGTCGACCACTACCACCGAGAGCTCCGCACCCTGCCTGCCGAGCAGCTCAAGCGCCCGAAGCGCCCACTCGCCCAGCGGGATGTCATCGATCGGATACCGGCCCTGGAGGTTCTGGATGTCAATGACTGCCATTGGACGAGCACCTTTCGTAGGCCTTGATGATCTTTGCCACCACCTTGTGACGGACCACGTCGTCCTCGCTGAAATAGATGAAGCCGATCTCATCGATGTTCTTCAGAATCTGGTCGGCCTCGATGAGGCCTGACTTTACCCCAGAGGGCAGATCGATCTGGGTGATGTCGCCGGCGATGACCGCCTTGGAGTTGTACCCGAGTCGGGTCAGAAACATCTTCATCTGCTCGGATGTGGTGTTCTGGGCCTCGTCGAGAATGATGAAGGCATCGTTTAAGGTCCTGCCCCTCATGAAGGCGAGAGGCGCCACCTCGATCTGGTCCCTGCTGATGAGCCTGAGCACGTGATCGTGCTCAAGCATGTCGTACAGAGCGTCATAGAGCGGCCTCAGGTAAGGGTTCACCTTCTCCAGGAGATCGCCGGGAAGGAATCCGAGCTTCTCGCCGGCCTCCACGGCCGGCCTGGTCAGGATGATCCGCTCCACCTTCTTCTTCAGGAGATGGGACACTCCCATGGCCAGAGCCAGGTAGGTCTTGCCGGTGCCGGCGGGTCCGATGCCGAAGAGCACGTCCTTGATGCGCATGGAATCGACATAGCGCTTCTGCTGCAGACTCTTGGGCACAATGACCTTCTTGGTGGATGAGATATAGATGCTGTCCTTGAACACGTCTTCCAAGTTTACGTTGCGGTCTTTGGCCAGCATCCTCACCGCGTACCACACGTCGTCAGGATAGAGGGGAAAACCGCCCTTGATGAGTTTGTAGAGGTCTTTCAGGGTGTGTTCCGCGAGCTCGACGTCATAATCCTCCCCCGAGAGCTCGATGGTGTTGCCCTTAAGCGAGCACTTAACGCCGATGGATTCCTCGATGATCTTGAGGTGGGAGCAGCTATCCCCGGCGAGCTGACGCAGTATGTACGGATCTGAAAATTCAACGCTTGGCATCGAAAGCGATCTGCCTTTTTCTCATGATCTCTTGCTTCCTCATGATCTCTTAAGAGATCTGATATATCAAAAAATATGCGAAGACAACACCCTCTTCTGCTGGGATCGCTCACAAGCATCCGGAACCTTTATGAAAAAATCCCTGTTCAGGGGCCGATGGGTCCCGCGGCGCGCCTTTGAAAAAACCCTTGACCGAGGAGGATGATGACGTGAGCCTCTCTTGAAGGAACAACCCGGCTTCAGAGGCTGTGCCGCCATTACAGCGAAAGGACGTCCCGGAGATCAGCCGCTGGTCCAGCCGGGGAATTCCACAGAAACCGAGCCACTGCCTCCTGAAAGCTATTCTCATATTGCACAGGTGTCTTTTTGTGTACTATGTACGTCACATGTTCAAAGCAAAGATCATAGACACGTTCAGCGCGGCCCACAGCCTGCGCGGCTACCGGGGCGACTGCGAGAGGCTTCACGGGCACAACTACCGGGTGGAAGTCACCGTGTCGTCACAGGTGCTCGACTCAATGGGAGTCGTCATGGACTTCCGCGAGCTCAAACAGCTCGTGAAAGGGATTCTGGCCAGGCTCGACCACCGGTATCTCAATGACATCGAGCCCTTCCGTCAGCAGAATCCCTCGGCGGAGAATATCGCCCGGCACATCTTCGCCTCCCTGTCCCCTTCCATCGAAAAACCGCTTGAGCTCCACGAGGTGGTTGTGTGGGAGAACGATACCTGCTGCGTGTCTTTCAACGGAGACGCGTGACCATGAAGGACGTCCAGAAGGAGAAGCCGGAAAACCCGCTGTATATCCAGAAGGTCGGCGTGAAGGGAATCTCGTATCCCATCGTGGTCTCCGACAAGCTCAAGGGCAGGCAGGATACGGTTGCGTCCATCAACCTGTATGTCGACCTGCCGCGGGTGTTCAAGGGGACCCACATGAGCAGGTTCATCGAGGTGCTCAACGAGCACCGCGACAACATCCACATCAAGAACCTCGAGCACATCTTAAACGAGATTCGAACGGCCCTGGAGGCGGAGAGCGCGCAGATGGAGGTTGACTTCCCCTACTTTATCGAGAAGAGCGCTCCGGTCACCGGCTCCGTGGGATTGATGGAGTACCGCTGCCGCCTCATGGGTATGGTGGGGAAGAAGCGCGAGTTCAGAGTGATGGTGAAGGTCCCGGTACAGACACTCTGCCCCTGCTCCAAGGAGATCAGCGCGTACGGTGCGCACAACCAGCGCGGGCTCGTGACTGTGGAGGTCTGCTACGAGCGGTTCTTTTGGATCGAGGACCTCATCGATCTCATCGAGCGGTGCGCATCGAGCCCGGTGTACCCCATTCTCAAGCGGCCTGATGAGAAATATGTCACTGAGTACGCCTATGAGCACCCCATGTTCGTGGAGGACGTGGTGAGGCTCGCGGCTGCGTCATTGAGTGTAAAGAGTGAGTTTTCATGGTTTTCGGTGGAGGCGGAGAACTTTGAAAGCATCCACAACCACAGTGCATACGCATACATCGAGAGCGATGACCGTGGGTAAGGCGCCGCTCCCGGTGGGCAAGCTGCCCCTGCCGCTGCTGGAAAGACTGCTCCGGAGCATCCCCTCTGGCGACCCGAACATCCTGGCCGGTCCGGGCATCGGGGTGGATGCCGCGGTAGTGCGCTTCGGAGACCAGACCCTGGTGTTCAAGACCGACCCCATCACCTTCACCAGCGAGAACATATCCCGGTATCTCGTGACCGTAAATTCCAACGACATCGCCTGCATGGGGGGCATTCCCCGATACCTGCTGGTGACCTTCCTGCTCCCGGCCGGCCCGACCACCCCGGCATCGGTCGAAGAGCTGTTCTCTGACCTCAAACAGGCCTGCGCGGCCATGGACGTCACCCTGATCGGGGGGCATACCGAGATCACCCACGGTATCGAGCGGCCCCTGGCAACAGGCTTCATGATCGGGGTCATGGAAGAAGGGATGCCGCACCGTCCCCGGGCTGCCAAGGCCGGGGACCTTATCCTGCTCTCGAAGCAGATCCCTATCGAGGCCGTGTCCGTCATCGCCTCCGAGGCGCCCCGCCGGCTCGACATCGACGGGCAGACGCTTGCAGAGGCCCGCTCGCTCATCCGCGATCCAGGCATCAGTATCTTCAAAGAGGCGCGGATCGCCTGGGGCCACGGGGGCGTCACCGCCATGCACGACCCCACCGAAGGCGGGCTCGCCACCGGCCTGAGAGAGCTGGCCCTGGCAAGCGGGTGCGGGGTAGAGGTCTATCAGGACCGCATCGCAGTGCTGCCGATCGCAGAGAAGATCCTGCCCCTTTTCGGCATCGACCCCCTTGGCGCCCTGGCCTCGGGATCTCTTGTGGTCTGCTGCGAAGAGCACCGTGCAGAAGGGATCATCGCCGCGTGGGCCGAAAACGGGATTGAGGGCTCGATCATCGGCCGTCTCACCGAGGCCCGGGACATGGTCCTTGTCCGGGACGGCGCCAGGACCGATCTGCCGGAATTCCCGGTCGACGAGGTCACCAAGATCTTTTCGCTGCGCGAAAGATAGCTGCAGAATTTCGTGTTGTCCAGGGCCGCCAGAATCTCCCCGAACCCCGGAGACCTGTGGCCCGGCGATGAAAGCGCAACACAGGGAAGACCATCTCCCTGCTCCTTTAGTGGCGGCGGCGCCCAGGCTCCGGACATAGACGGGGAGCAGGGGCCACGCCCAGGAGCACCACGAACGAGATGGCGGAAAGCAGCCAGAGTATCCGCACGGACATCGGATTCACCAAAAAAGGGCGGCTACTTTTTCACCAGTTGCATGACCAGAGAGGTATCGCCGTTTCCCGAGAGGAATTTATCGTTGGCTAGCAGCCTGAGCAACAGATCGATGTTGGTGATTACGCCTTCGATCCTGGTTTCGTTCAGCATCCGCGTCATGCGCTTCAAGGACCCTGCGCGGGTGCTGTTGTGGGCTATGAGCTTGACCAGAAGGGGGTCGTAGTACGAGCTGATGACACAGTTGGGAAACAGGTGGGTATCCACCCTGGCTCCCGGCCCACCCGGCAGGCGCACAGAGGTGACGCATCCGGTGGTGGGCATGAAGTTTTTGGCCGGATTCTCGGCATTGACCCGGCATTCGATGGCGTGTCCGCTGATGCTGACACGGCCGGCGCTCAACCGGGAGCCTGCGGCGATCATGAGCTGTTCTCTCACCATGTCGATGCCGGTCACCATCTCCGTCACCGGGTGCTCCACCTGGAGCCGGCCGTTGATCTCCAGGAAATAGGTGTTCCCGTCCTGGTCCATGAGGTATTCCACGGTTCCCAGCCCCTTGAACCCGATGGCGCTGATGATCATCTCTGACCATTTCCAGAGGTTGTCGCGGGTTTTGGCGTCGATATTGGGTATGGGGGCCTCTTCGATGATTTTCTGATGGCGCCGCTGGATGGAGCATTCCCGATCGCCCAGCACCTGGATCCCGCCCTGCCCGTCCGCGAGGATCTGCACCTCCAGGTGCCGGGGGCAGGAAAGATAGCGCTCCATGTACACCTCGTTGCGGCCGAACGCTGCGTTCGCCTCGCTGCTGACGCTGGCGAACTGCTGGCGGAGCTGGTTTTCGTTGTAGGCCACCTTCATCCCCCTGCCGCCGCCACCGTAGAGCGACTTGAGGATCACCGGCATCCCGAGCTGTCTGGCCATGGTGATGATCTGATCGACATTGGAGATCATGCTGTAGGAGCCGGGGATGGTAGGGATGTTCAGTGACTTGACGACCTGCTTGGTCCTCGATTTGTTGCCGATGGTCCTCAGCGCCGTGCTGGGGGGGCCGATGAAGGCGATGCCGTTCTCCTCGCACAGGGCCGCGAAACTGGGGTTTTCCGACAGAAAGCCGTAGCCCGGATGGATGGCGTTCGCCTTCCAGACAAGGGCCGCACTGATGATGGACTCGATGTTCAGGTAGCTCTTCGACGGCTGCGCAGGACCGATCTGGACCGCCTCGTCGGCATGCGACAGGTACTCCATGTCCTGATCGGCCTCGGAATACACGGCAATGGTTTCGAGCCCCATCTCTCTGGCTGTTCGGAGCACCCTCACAACGACCTCGCCCCGGTTCGCAATCAGAAGCCTCTTCATAGAGCAAGGTTGTATGCCTCTTTAGAAACGCAAGTCAAGGTTCATATGCTCTTCCAAGGCCCCTGGATCACCTCTGATATGCCTGCTGCGGCCGCAGCCTTTCTTTATCACGACAAAAAGAGCGGCCTGACCAGAGCAAAGAAAGGGCCTTGTGCTCAATGCGGCAAGACGGTATGATATGGTTCTTCCCAATGAAATGAATTCGTATTGTGAACGGGCATAAAAACTGTCATGAAGGGAGAACTACGTGAGAATATCCATGCTGTACATCTTTGCCGCCTTTACCGTGCTCCTGTTGCCCGCCACGGCATGGTCTTTTGGTGAAACATCGATGAACTACCTCTGTGAGCGTCTGGTGGAAAAAGGGCTGGAGAAAGGCCAGGTCCAGACCCTCTTGAGCGACCCGAGGCTGGCCGTCACGCCCGAGGTAGTCATCAAGAACCTCTTTCATTCGAGCCCCAAAGGGACCACAAAACAGCCCGACCACATGTATATCGCCCCGGAGTATATCACCAAGGGCAAAGAATACATCATCGAGAACGCCCAGGCCCTTTCCGCCCTGGAAAAGCGTTTCGGGACCTCCCCGCAGGTCATCACCGCCATCCTCATCGTGGAGTCGAGACTGGGGACCTATCCCATGCGGTACAACACGTTTACGGCGTACACCAACCTCGCCGCCCTCCTCGACCCCGATTACTTCAGGCAGATCCAGGAATCGTACACCCATAAATACCCTTCCCTCAATGATGAAGCCGTGATCACGAGGGCCCAGAAAAAGGCGAAATGGGCCCTGAACGAACTGTACAACCTGATCCTTATCGCCCGGGACCTGAATACCGACCCGCTGGCCATCATGGGTTCGTTTGCCGGTGCTCTGGGCCCGGCCCAGTTCATCCCGTCATCGTTCATGGAGTATGGCGTTGACGGCGACAATGACGGAAAGCGGGACCCATTCAACATGCAGGACGCCACGGCGAGCATCGCCTTTTACCTCAAGCGCGCCGGATGGAAGGAAGACGCCGCCGAGGAGAAGAAGCGCACCGCCATCTGGTGCTATAACCACAGCCAGGTGTACGTGAACACCATCATGATGCTCTACGAAAAGCTCTCGTCGCCCTCGTGATGCTAAAACCCGGGAAACCGGAATCCTCCTGTTTCTCTTGCAGCCCGCTCCAGGCTGCGCTTTCCGGCACGGGCAGAAGGCCGGCTGTGTGCCTGAAGAGGATCTTGAAGTATCCTCGATTGCGTGCTATTGCCTTTCTGGGAGAAATATGTGGACATTACTGCGCTAACATCCGGGAAAAAGGTCCTATTCGACAACTACCTCCATGCGTACCTCGCGGCAGAAGACACTTCCTCGGGCATCGTTGAGGCATTCGCCTACAGCCTCAAGGCGGGCGGCAAGAGGATCCGGCCCGTGCTGACCATGCTGGCCTGCGAGTGCCTCGGAGGAAAGGCGGACGATGCCCTGCCCGCAGGGCTCGCCATTGAAATGATCCACACCTTCAGCCTCATCCACGATGATCTGCCGGCCCTGGACAACGACGATCTCAGAAGGGGTCGTCCCACGTGTCACGCCAGGTTCGGCGAGGCCACCGCAATCCTCGCAGGAGACGCGCTGATATTCCAGGCTCTCTCCGTGATCACTGCAGCGGGTTACCCGCCCCGGATCAAGCTCGACATCCTGGAATTCATGGCTGAGGTCTGCGGGGTCAAGGGGCTCGTCCAGGGCGAGTACCGCGACGTGACAGCAGAAGGGAAGGAGATCTCCATGGACGAGGTCCGGGACATCTATCGCAGGAAGACCGCCCGCCTCTTCGAGCTCTGCATGTTCGCCGGGGCCCGCGTCGCCGGGGGCGCGCGGGAGCAGATCGAGCCGCTGGTGGGTTTCGGGACCTATCTCGGCCTGGCGTTTCAGGCCATCGACGACATCCTGGACGTGACCTCCAGCCGGGAGGTTCTCGGCAAGACAACGGGCAAGGACCTCGCTCAGGACAAGGCGACCATTGTCAAGGCCCTGGGTCTTAAGGAGTCGCGCCGGTGGGCCCGGGACATGACGGAAAAGGCGGTGGCCCTTCTTCCCGCAGCACACGTGGTCCGAGCAGAAGACCTCAAAGAACTTGCCTTGAGCATGCTTAAGAGGGTGGCCTGATTATGGCGGACATCCTGCCTTCCATCGCATCGCCCCGGGACATCAAGGGTTTGAGCCTGCAGGAGCTCGAAATCCTTGCCCGGGAAATCCGCGATTTCATCATCAGCCATGTGAGCCAGACCGGGGGCCACCTCGCCTCGAGCCTCGGCACCGTGGAGCTCACCCTGGCCATGCACTATGTCTTTGACGCCCCTAAAGACAAGTTCCTCTGGGACGTGGGGCATCAGAGCTACACCCACAAGATCCTCACGGGCAGGAAGGGCATGTTCTCGACCCTGAGGCAGTCGGGGGGAATCACCCCGTTCATCAATCCCAAGGAGAGCCCATATGACACCTTCATTTCCGGCCATTCCGGCAATGCCATACCCGCGGCCAGCGGCATCTGCGAGACCATGTCGCTCGCGGGCTGCAAAAACCGCGTGCTTGCCGTCATCGGCGACGGATCGCTCTCCAACGGTCTCACCTTCGAGGGCCTGAACTTCGTGGGCATGAAGAGACAGAACCTCATCGTGGTGCTCAACGATAACAAGATGTTCATCTCCCAGCGGGTGGGGGCCATCGCGGATTACCTGAGCAGGATCATGACCTCGAAAAAGGTCAGGGAGGTCAGGGAAGGAATCAAGGGCATCCTCAAGGGCATACCCTTAGGGGGCGACACGATCTACAGGATTGCCAAACTCATCGAGGGCAATCTCAAGGGCGCAGTGACCGAGGGGCTCCTGTTCGAGGAACTGGGCTTCCGCTACGTGGGGCCCATCGACGGCCACAAGATCAGCCACCTGGTGGAAGCGTTCCAGAACATCTCGTCCATGCACGAGCCCATCTTCCTGCACGTCATCACCCAGAAGGGGCGCGGATATACCCCTGCAGTACGCGACCCTGAGAATTTTCACGGGGTGGGCAGGTTTGTACGGGAAAACGGCGAGTCCGCGTCAGGCTTCGGGGCCCTCACCTATTCGGATGTGTTCGGCAAGACACTCACCCGCATCGCCAGGCGCGATCCCAGGATCGTTGCCATCAGCGCGGCCATGACCTCAGGGACCGGGCTCAAAGGGTTCGCGCTCAAGTTCCCGGACAGGTTCTACGACGTGGGCATTGCCGAAGGTCACGCGGTGACCATGGCCGCGGGCATGGCCCTCTACGGGTTGAGGCCGGTGGTAGCCATCTACTCGACCTTTCTCCAGCGGAGCTATGACGAGATCATTCACGATGTAGCCCTGCAGAACGCGCCCGTGATCTTTGCCGTGGACCGGGCCGGGCTCGTGGGCCCTGACGGCCCCACCCACCACGGTGTGTTCGATCTGGCCTACTTCCGAAGCATCCCCAACATGACCGTTCTCGTTCCCAGGGACCAGTTCATGCTCGAAAGGATGCTTGTCCATGCGCTCAAGAACCAGGGGCCCACGGCCATCCGATACCCGCGGGACAGCATCGTTTCCGCCCCCTTAAAGCCCGGCAACCTGCGCACGGGCAGAGCGGAGATACTTCAGGAGGGGTCGCGCCTCACGATCTTCTGCTGCGGTCCCTTGTGCTACACTGTGCTCGAGGCCGTAGCCGGGCTCGAAGGTGTCGCGGTGGTGGATCTCATGTATGCGAAGCCTCTCGATACCCGGACCGTGCGCGACATGGTGAGGTCGTGCAAGGGACGCTTCGCGGTGGTGGAGGACGGATGCATTCACGGAGGGATGGGCTCGGCCGTGGTGGAGGCCCTGCAGGATATCGATCACCCTTTGAGGTTCAGGCTCCTGGGGGTGCCGGACACCTTTGTCGAGCACGGTTCCTTGGGCCAGCTCCGGAAAGCCCTGGGCCTCGATGCCGAGGGAATACGAAAAGCTGTTTCAGAACTGTTATGAGTTGTTTTTTAAGAAGCTTTTTATGAAAATGCGACTGGACAGACTGCTCGTGGAAAAGGGACTTGCAGAGACACGGAGCAAGGCTGCTGCGCTGATCATGGCAGGCAGCGTGCTCATTGACGGAACCCTGGTGACCAAGGCAGGGACCCTTGTCAGTGAGAATGTCCGGGTTACGCTCAAAGAATCCCCCCGATACGTGAGCCGAGCCGGAGACAAGCTCCTGGCCGCGCTGGATACGTTCGGCGTCGATCCGGCCGGCAGAATCGCCATCGACATCGGCGCTTCCACCGGCGGGTTCACCGACGTGATGCTCCAGCGCGGGGCGGCAAAGGTATATGCAGTGGATGTGGGCCGGGGTCAGATCCACTGGAAACTCCGGACCCACGAAAAGGTGGTGAGCCTCGAAGGGATCAACGTCCGGAACCTGGACCCCTCGCTCATCGGAGACCGGTGCGACCTGGCCACCTTCGATGTCTCGTTCATCTCGCTGAGGCTCGTCGTGCCCCCGGTCCTGCATGTGCTTAAATCCGGAGCCGACATCATCGCCCTGATCAAGCCCCAGTTCGAGGCCGGCAGGGAGCACATCGGGAAGGGAGGCATTCTGAAAGACCATGCAATAGCACAGGAGGTTATCCGCGATATGGAGGCGTTTCTCACAGGGCTTGCCTGTACGGTGAGCGGCACGATTCCCTCCCCGGTCAAGGGGATCAAGGGCAATCAGGAATACCTCGTTCATGCCCGTTTCAGGGGTGCTGTATGAGAATCACCATTGCCAGATACGCAGGCTTTTGTTTCGGGGTCAGGAGGGCCATCGACATCACCTTCAAGGTGAGGCAGAAAAACCCCCGGAAAAAGATCTATACCTTGGGTCAGATCATCCACAACCCCCAGGTCATCGAGGCACTGAAGAAACGCGGGATCGGGATCGTTCACGACATCGACGATGGCCGGCTCAAGGCGGGCAATATCGCCATAGTCCGCGCCCACGGCATTGCCCCGGACAAGAAGCAGATCCTTCAGAAACGGGGGGTGGAGGTCATCGATGCGGCCTGTCCCATGGTGCTCAAGGTCCAGTCCATCATCAAAAAGGCGTCGAAGAATGCGGATCTCGTGGTGATCGCAGGCGACAAGGACCACCCCGAGATGGATGCCCACCTGGGAATCGCGGGCGAGAAAGGGGTTGCGGTGGAGAATGTGGAGGATGCGCAGAGGCTTCCCCGGGCCAGAAGAATCAGCGTGGTGGCCCAGACCACCTTTGATGTAGCCATCTATCGGGACATCGTCTCCGTGCTCAGAGAGAAGTGCGATGTGCTCGACGTGGCGGACACCATCTGCCGCTCCACTGTGGACCGCCAGAGCGAAGTGCGGGACCTGGCAAAGGATCACGATGTGTTCATCGTCATCGGAGGGAGAGATTCGGCCAACACCAAGCGCCTGGCAGAGATCGCGGCAAAGGAGAACCGGCGGGTGATCCGGGTGGAAGGTCCGGAGCAGCTCAAGGATGCCGCGATTCCCCAGACCTCCCAGGTGGCCGTGATCGCGGGGGCGTCGACCCCCCACTGGGTGATCGAGGAGTGCATCGAAGCGCTCAAGAGCACCCATACCCATATCGGAATCGAAAACGCAGTGCTCAATTTCCTGTCCGCCACACCCCTGCTTCCCTCGCTGGGAAGCCTCGGAGTCGCCATGGCGTCCCTGGTGTTCTGCGGACAGCGCTATTCATGGGATGCGCTGCTGACCGTCTTCTTCCTCGCGCTTGCATCGACGGGCCCACACCGCACTCCCCGGCAGTGGCCCCTGTGGGCCGTTTCCACAGGTATCGCAACCTCGCTCGGACTGCTGACAGCAGGGCTCACGGGCGGTCTGCTGGTTATCGGGATATCCCTGCTGCGCCCGCTTATTGACGTAGGAGAAGTAGCAGACTGTCTCAGGAGCATCTACGGGCTGGTGATCTTTGTTCTCATATCCATCATCACCCCCTTGAGCCTGGCGGGCTCTCCCATCGTTCCAGGCATCTTCATCCTGACTGCATACACGGCCACCCACTACCTGGGAGTGGAGATCCTCCTGGGGCTCAAGAACATGGAGCGAGACGCCATCATCGGCCGCATGAGCCTGGCGCGATATATCCACGAGGAGCACTCCATTTTGCTTCTGGAGTATGCCATCATGGGCCTCGCGCTCGTGCTCTTCCTGAGCTTTCCCTTGAAGATCGCTCCCGCACTCGCCTACGGCCTGCTCCCGCCGCTTTTCTTCCTGGCCAAGGGCATCGACTTCTACCATGAGCAGGTGATTTTCGACAACCGGATGTACACCATTTATGTGCAAAGCCTCTGGGTGATCATCCCTGCCATGGGCCTGCTGTGGAAATTCACCATGATGTGAGGCCTCTGGCCGTATCCCTGTTTCGGCTCCAGCACCAATTGATTTTGTCTTCAGGCATCCCTATTGTCTATCTATGAAGATACAAAGGGGAGGACAGGACCATACGGAAAAAGGCCGGAAACCGCGTCGCGGAAGCGGCTTTTCCCGGGACCGCACGTTGAATGATATCACCGGGCTTCTGGGCACAAGGGAAAACAGGGATTTCAACGCCGCATTCCCCGAAAAGACGGGGGCTCATCACCCCTTTTTTAAGGTGATGGAGGGATGGACGGTCTGCTGACAAAGGTAGTTGGCATCTATCATGAATACTGGTGCAGAGCTGAATTATCTCCTCGTTCTGTTTCTTGTCCTCTCTGTCCTGACCGCGTTGGTGCGCTCGGGGCTCCATATCCTGAATGTCTCCCACCTCCGTTATGAAGGCCGAAAGGTCCCGCGGGAGTTTGCCGGGGCCATAGATGCATACAAGGTTGAGGAGATAAGGGATTATTCCACGGCAACAGGCCGGCTGGAGGCAATTCGCCATCTTTTCTTCGACCTCTTCCAGATCTTTGGCTTCGAATCCCAGGTGATCTATGCGGGCATTTTCATCCTCGCTGTCTTTCTCAGGCCGGCGGCGTTTTTTCTGAGCCCGGTAAGGGCCATGATCTCCAGGCGATTCGAACGCCAGCCAGATGATTTCTCCTCGGCAATGATGGGGGGGCCCGAGGCCTTGATCGAATCCCTGGAACGGCTCGCGAGCCGGAATATGACAAATCTCCACCCCCATCCCGCGTATGCCTGGTTCTTCTCTTCCCATCCGCCTGTCCTCGAAAGGATCAGGCGCCTGGAAAACAGAGAAGAAATGCATGAACAGTCTCTTCCCGGCAGCCTCTCTCCCGAATCCGAACCATTGCCCGGGGCACACCCGTGCTCCGGAAAACACAACCTGAAGAGAGCCTGCCATAAAGCTCCGTGCTTTGCGCACGGACCGGACGAGAGAAAGAGGGCCTCCCGGAAGACCGGCGGCCCCTCGTGACAAGGGGTATGGATATTCACTCATCATCCCTTGTCGCCACACGCATGATTTCGCGTAAAGGAGGCACATATGAAACGCTTGACGATTATCGGAATGACACTTGCGCTCCTGGTTCTTCCCCTGGCAGTTTCTGCCGCCAGTTTCGAGATTGCCGCAGGCGCATGGTACGTAAAACCGGACGGCGATCTGGCGTACTCCTCGAACGGAGCGAGCACGAATCTCGACCTTAAAGACCGGTTCGGCTTCGACAGCGAGTGGGAACTCGCGGTCAGAGCCAAGATCGAGCCGGCGGAGCTCTTCGGCATCTATCTCAAGGCAACACCTATGGGCTTCGACTCCACGGAGGACAACTCGTTCGAGTTCGCCTTCGGAGACACGGTCTTTTTCGGTGGCGACGCGATCGACTCAGAGTTTTTCCTGAACATCTACGATGCGGCCCTGTACTTCAGCACCCCGTTCATCGAGACCGGACCCACCGGCGGGATCGATCTCGATGTCGGGGTGGGCGCCCGGGTGGTGCACATCGACACCGAGGTGAAACGCATTCCCCTGGACGACGATATTGTGGAAGGGGACGTCCTGAAGGAGAATCCGGATGAGACCGTTACCTACCCCATGATTTTCGCGGCCCTGGAAATGCAGCCCGCGGACATGGTCTCGGTGGAGCTGGAGGGCTGGGGTATGGCCATTTCCAATGACCAGGTCTACAGCTTCAGCGGCATGGTCAAGTTTATCCCCGGAGGCGGACCGTTCATGATCAATGCGGGCTACCGCGCCGACTTCCTGAACATCAAGAAGAGCGGCCTGGACTTGGACGCCAACTTCACCGGCCCGTTCGCCGAGGTGGGACTGAGATTTTAACGAGGGAGCAAAGCAGGGCGCTCATCAAAGAGTTAAGCCTTGCGCCCTGATTTTCCTCGTGCGTGTAAGATGAGACATGAGAGACGATGAGATAGGCAAAAAACGCGAGGCTAAAACGTTCCGGCTCCCGGATTCCCCTGTCTACCTCATCGTCCCCTTTCTTTCCCTTCCTTTTATCACCTTAAATAAGGATGAGCGCCCGCTGAACGGATGCTGCTCTAGCCGGCTGCATCCCCTTTTTTGAGAGATCACATTATATATTGACAAGCAAAGCACTTCCGGACGAAAATGACGGCTGTCCATGGGTATCATTTCTGAGAATGCACGGAAGATCCTGTCCGAGATCCCCGGTCACGTCCGGGTGGTTGCCGCGGCAAAGGCGCGCACCGCCGGCGAGATCCGCGAAGTGATCGAGGCCGGCGTCACCCTGATCGGTGAGAACTACGTTCAGGAGGCCCGGGCCGTCATACCCGAGATCCGGGAGCGTGTCGGCTGGCATTTTATCGGGCATATCCAGACCAACAAGGTCAAATACATCGTGCCCCTGTTCGACATGATCGAAACCGTGGACTCGGTGCCGCTGGCCCAGACCATAGACAGGCTGGCGGGCAGGCATGGCAAGATCATGCCCGTGCTCGTCGAGGTCAATAGCGCCCAGGAGCCCCAGAAGGCGGGGCTGCTTCCCGAAGACGTACTCCCGTTCATCCGTCAGATCCACACCCTGGAGCACATCCGTGTCCAGGGCCTGATGACCATGGGCCCCTTTCTCGACGACCCTGAACACCTCAGGCCCTATTTCAGGGCCACCCGGGAGCTGTTCGTAGAGGTGGCGGGGGCTACCGTGCCCAGGGTGGAGATGAAACACCTTTCCATGGGGATGAGCGACTCCTACCGCATTGCTATCGAGGAGGGGGCCTCTCTGGTGCGCATCGGCACCCGGATCTTCGGGACCAGGAACCAGGCCTAAGGGCCGGGCGGGATCAATCTCACCGGCATGCCTGCCACAATCCCGAGCAGCACGGCTGCGCTCTCCCGGTTCGCCGCCACCTCCACGGTCATGGCGCTTCCGACAATCAGGGCCGGCTCCCCGGGAGGAATATCGGCAAAACTTTCGGCTATCTGATGCACCGTCTTCTCACCCGCGGCCAGGGAGCACCACAAGGGTCGGGCGTGAGGTCCTCATCCCGGGATCTACCACGCAGGGGCGGATGCTCCCCCGAGACGCGGATGTCAAGGAAACCCTTGCTGAAGATGAGTGATATCGCTTATAAACAGGTCATGATTATCAGAGAGGAAAACTGCTTCTATCCCGATCACGTCGTCTATTCGGACCCATCACACCACGGGTTTGCCAAAGAGGAGCTCATGATCCAAGAGAGGCTGCACAGCTGGATCATACAGCCCAGGGCTGCAATTGTTCCGCCCGCCACCATCGTCCATCTGCATGGCAATGCCGAGAACATGACCTCGCACGTCACTGCGGCCCTGTTTCTCCCCGAGATGGGTCACCGGCTCGTCACCTTTGACTACAGCGGATACGGCAGATCACGGGGCGAACCTTCGCTCAGGCAGATCCAGGACGATGCTCGGGCCGTGTTTCACCATATCCTCGCGCACCCGGAGGCCTTCGGGGCCGCGGTCTTCGGGTTCGGACAGTCCATGGGCGCCTACACCCTGGCCCGGGTCCTGCCGGATTTCCCCTCCTTGAAGGGCGCGATCCTGGAGGCGGGGCTCCACTCCTTCCATGCCCTCTTCTCCGAGGCCTATCCGCAGATCCGCTGCGAGGTCCCCGAGGCAGGCTTCTCGGCGCTCGACACGCTGCCCGTGAGCCCGGTCCCCAAGCTGTTCATCCACGGGACAGACGACCCGGTGGTGCCTCATACGCATTCCATCAGGATGCACGAGGTCGCCCGTGAGCCCAAGGAGCTCGTGATCCTCGACGGTGTGGGGCACATTGACGCCTTTGTCTCGCGCCATGCCCGTCAGTACATGCTCGGGATCCATTCATTCATCGAGAAACACCGCGGGTGAAGGAGGGGCCTCGATCGGCAGGCTCACCCTGAGGCAGCCTGCCCGCCCCGGCCCGATGGAGGTTCGATGGCAAAGGTCAGCTCGTTGTTTCTCAGCTCCACGCGCACCCGGGAACCGTCCATGACCTGGCCCGCCACAATCGCCCTGCCGAGCCTGGTCTCCAGCTCCCGCTGGATGAACCGCTTCAGGGGCCGTGCCCCGTATACGGGGTCAAACCCTTCCCGGGCGATGAACTCCTTGGCCCCCTCGCTCAGGTCGAAGCTGATCCCGCGCTCGCTCAGACGCCCCTGAAGATCCGTCACGAGCAGGCCCACGATTGTCTCGATCTCCGGAAGGGTCAGGGCCTTGAAGAGCACCACCTCGTCCACCCGGTTGAGAAACTCGGGCCGGAAATGCATCCTCAAGTCGGCCATGACCGCGTTCCTGACATCCTCGCCGATCTCGCCCGTGCCGGAAATGCCCTCCACGAGATCATGGGAACCGATGTTCGAGGTCATGATGATGACCGTGTTCTTGAAATCCACGGTCCGTCCCTGGGCATCGGTGGCGCGTCCGTCGTCCAGGATCTGCAGCAGCACGTTGAACACGTCGTGATGCGCCTTTTCGATTTCGTCGAAGAGGATCACCGAGTAGGGCTTGCGTCTGACCGCCTCGGTGAGCTGCCCGCCTTCCTCGTAGCCTACATAACCAGGGGGCGATCCGATGAGCCGGGATACGGTATGGCGCTCCATGTACTCGCTCATGTCGATCCGGACCATGTTGTCTTCCGTGTCGAACAGGGCCTGAGCCAGGGCCTTTGCGAGTTCGGTCTTCCCCACGCCCGTGGGGCCCAGGAAGATGAACGATCCGATGGGGCGCCTGGGATCCTTGATCCCTGCGCGGGCGCGGATGACCGCGTCTGCGACTGCCTGAACGGCATCGTCCTGGCCCACCACCCTCTGGTGCAGGATGTCGTCAAGCCTGAGCAGCTTCTCCTTCTCGCCCTCCACAAGCCGGGAAACCGGGATGCCGGTCCAGCGGGACACGATGTCCGCGATCACATCGTCGGTCACGCTCTCCCTCACCAGCGGTTTCTCCCCGCGAGATTCCTGCTCTGCACCGGCGAGCTGCTTCTCCAGCTGGGGGAGCCTGCCGTAGCGGAGCTCGGCAGCCCTGTTGAGGTCATACTCGCGCTCGGCCTTCTCGATCTGCATCCTGACCTGTTCGAGCTCCTCCCGCATGGCCACCACCCGGTGCACGGTCTGCTTCTCCTCTTCCCACCGGGCCCTCATGGTGTCGGCCTGTTCCTTAAGATCGGCAAGCTCCTTCCTGAGTTCCTCGAGGCGTGCCTGGCCGGCCTTGTCCTTCTCCTTCTTCAAGGCAGCCTCCTCGATCTGGAGCTGCATGACCTTTCTAGTGATCTCGTCGAGTTCGGCGGGCATGGAGTCGATCTCGGTGCGAATCAGGGCGCTCGCCTCGTCGACCAGGTCAATGGCCTTGTCCGGGAGAAACCGGTCGGTAATATACCGGTTGGACAGTACTGCTGCGGCTACCAGGGCGCTGTCCTGAATCTTCACGCCGTGGTGCACTTCATAGCGTTCCTTGAGGCCCCGCAGGATGGAGATCGTGTCCTCCACCGTGGGCGGCTCCACCAGAACCGGCTGGAACCTCCGCTCCAGGGCCGCGTCCTTCTCGATGTGTTTGCGGTACTCGTCCAAGGTGGTGGCGCCCAGACAGTGGAGTTCGCCGCGCGCCAGCATGGGCTTGAGCATGTTGCCGGCGTCCATGGAGCCCTCCGCACGGCCCGCGCCCACGATGTTGTGGATCTCGTCGATAAAGAGCAGGATCCGGCCCTCGCTCGCCTTGATCTCGCTCAACACCGCCTTGAGCCTTTCCTCGAACTCGCCCCGGAACTTGGCGCCAGCCACCAGGGCCCCCATGTCCAGGGCGAAGATGGTCTTGTCCTTCAAGCCCTCGGGCACGTCTCCCCGCACGATCCGCTGGGCAAGGCCCTCCACGATGGCGGTCTTGCCCACGCCCGGCTCTCCGATAAGGACCGGGTTGTTCTTGGTCTTGCGGGAGAGGATGCGGATGGTGCGCCTGATCTCTGTGTCCCTGCCGATGACCGGATCGAGCTTTCCGAGCTGGGCCTGGGCCACGAGATCGATCCCGTACTTCTGCAGGGCCTCGTAGGCGGCCTCGGGGTTGTCACTGGTGACCCGCTGGTTGCCGCGGATGGCGGTGAGCGCCTGGAGCACGCGCTCCCTGGTGATATTGAACTGCGCGAGAATCTTCCCGGAAGGCGTTTTCCCACCCTCGTCCATCATGGCAAAGAGCAGGTGCTCAACGGATACATATTCGTCCTTGAGCCTGGCCGCCTCTTCCTTGGCCTTCACGAGCATCCGGTTGAACCGCTGGGTCACGTAGACCTTGCCCGCCTCGGCCCCGGGGCCAGAGATCTTGGGCCTGCGGTCGAGTTCCTTATGGACCTCGGCGATCACGGGATCCAGCGGTATGTCCATCCTGGCAAGGATCCTCGGGATCAGCCCGTCGGCCTGCTCCAGCAGGGCCAGGAACACATGTTCCACATCGAGCTCCACCTGCCCAAAACGCACAGCGATATTCTGGGCGTTCTGAATCGCCTCCTGCGTTTTCTGCGTCAGCTTGTTTACGTCCATGGATTGTCTTTCCTCCTCGTGCCTTTTGCCTGGCACCGATTCTTGTAGGAGGCACTGCCCCGTATTTCAAGGTGAAAAAGGGGCTTTTCAAAAAGCCCCTTTCCGAAAAACCCCTCCTGAGCAGCAGACTGATCAGACTCCCTTGATCTTGATCTTCTTCTGCTCCTTTTTCTCCTTTTGTGCCTTGGGCAGGGTGATGTTCAACACGCCCTTCTTGAAGGTCGCCTCCACCTTGTCCGGGTTGACCTCTACCGGGATCGGGATCACCCGCGAGAACGTTCCGAACGAGCGCTCCATGTAGTAGGACTCCTTACCCTTCTCTTCTCTCTCTTCTCTCTTCTCACCCTTGATGGTGAGCGAATCCTTGCTCAGATTGATGTCAATCTCCTTTTCATCAAGTCCGGGCAGCTCAGCGGTGACGTATATGGAGTTCTCGTCCTCGGTCATGTCTATCTGCGGATAGAACACGCCCGCGGCCTCCGTCTCTTCGCCGCCGGGGGGTCTGAGCCCGAATCCCTTGAAGAAATCATCGAACAGGCGGTTCATCTCGCGCTGAAACAGGTCCAGCGGATGGGTCTCTATCTCCCTGCCTGCCGGAACGCTTCTTCTTCCCCATCTCCAGGGGGTCAACGATCTCATAGACATGGTCTCCCTCCTTATACCGTATCTTTATCTTTGTTTGTCGTCATTCTGCTTGAATCTTGATCTGCTTTGGCTTGGCCTCTTCTTTTTTGGGCAGCACGATCCGCAGCACGCCGTCCTTCATCTTTGCCTCGATCCGGTCCCGGTCAATGGGCTCGGTGATCGTGAAAGACCGGAAATAGTCGCCCACCCCATACTCAGCATAAGAGAGCCGGTGGTCTCCGATCTCGACCGGAGAAACCTTGGCCTCTATGGTAAGCACGTCGTTTTCCAGAGTCACGCTCACATCCTCGTCACCGACGCCGGGGAGATCCGCATACAGGGCCAGCTTGTCCCTGTCTTCGCTGATATCGACGTTCGGCATATAGATCCTGCCGGTCCGGGTCCTCTCGGTCGCCACACTGCCGCCCGCTTCCTGCTTCTTGACCTCGCGGGACTTTTCTGCCTCTGTCATGGCATTCACCTCCTTTTATGCGGTTTTCACACTGATTTTTCTGGCCTTGTCCGCCTCGGCCCGGGGGAGGGTGATCTTCAAGATACCCTTGCTGTAATTGGCCTCCACCTTGGAGCTTTCCACATTGTAGGGGAGCTGGATGGTGCGATAGAAATCTCCGTGCCCGCGCTCTCTGCGGTGCCAAGCCTGACCCTCTCCAAGCTCCTGTCGCCGTCTCGTACCCTTCAGGGTCAACACGTCACCGATAATGGTGAGATCAACATCTTCCGGGTTTACTCCCGGCATCTCCGATATGACGACGACATCATCCTCGCCGGTAAAGACATTGATCGGCGGATACTTCACAGCGCTCGGCCTGCCTAAACCGGAGAAGAAATCGTTCCAGTCCCGCTCAAGCCGTTCCATTTCCTGTATCGGGTCCCAATTCCAGCTAATTCTGCCGATTCTTGCCATGACCCTCACCTCCAATCATTTTTATGCCTTTATTAGGGCTCGCCATGCAAATTTCAAGGGGTGGGTGATCGAACCTGGGCCTTCGCAAGACATGGGTATCCTGCATAAAATGCTGAAGCGCCGCGGCGCCCCTGTCCGGGAATCCGTGAAGGGGCAGGAGGTGCGAGCTCTTCCAATGCCGGAGGATCATCTTTCATCTCCGGCGAGTGTGTGAACGCTGCACCAAAATCTCCATGAAAGAGTTCACTGTAAGACACAGAGAAACATCATGAAATTATCCTTGCAAAATCTATTCTGTACAAGGGCTGTGTTTTGGTGCTAAACAATGATCCAACTTCAAGGAAAGTATGCATGAGAAGGGATATGGCAGCAAAAGGAAAGATCACGATAAACCAGGGATTGTGCAAGGCCTGCGAACTGTGTTTGACCGTTTGTCCCGATGAGGCAATCCGGCTCTCGGATAGCCTGAACGAGAAGGGATATCATCCAGCCGAAACCGCCAAGGAGTCATGCAGGGGGTGCGCCCTGTGCGCGGTCATGTGCCCCGAAACAGCCATCGAGGTGTACCGTGAATAAGAAAGTTCTCATGAAAGGCACGGACGCCCTCGGAGAGGCCGCGATCCGTGCTGGCTGCACGTGTTACTTCGGCTACCCCATCACCCCGCAGAACGAGGTGCCCGAATATATGTCCAGGCGTATGCAGGAGGTGGGCGGGGTGTTCCTCCAGGGCGAGAGCGAGATCGCGTCCATCAACATGGTGCTCGGCGCGGCCGCGAGCGGAATGCGCGCCATGACCAGCTCTTCTTCTCCGGGCATCAGCCTCAAGCAGGAAGGGCTCTCGTTCCTGGCTGCACTCGAGCTTCCGGCGGTCATCGTCAACATCAACCGGGGCGGGCCCGGCCTGGGGAATATCGCGCCCAGCCAGGGAGACTACTATCAGGCGACACGGGGAGGAGGCCACGGCGACTACCGCATGCCCGTCTATGCGCCGGCGTATGTGCAGGAACTCTATGACATCACCATGAAAAGCTTCGACGTGGCCGACCTCTACCGCACCCCGGTCATGATCCTGGGAGACGGCATGATGGGCCAGATCGTGGAGCCCATCTCCATGCACGAGCGGCCCGAGGTGGAGATCCCCCCCAAGGACTACGTCTTGGACGGCGCTGAAAACAGGCCCTCCCGGATCATCAAGTCCCTGATCCTTGACCCGGCCGAGATGGAAGAGCACAACTGGAAGCTCAAGCGGAAATACGAGCTCATGGCGCATGAGCTCCCCCAGTGGGAGGAGTTCATGGCCGAAGACGCGAAACTGACCATCATCGCCTACGGCACGGCTGCGCGCATCGCCAAGGGCGCTGTCAAGCGGGCGAGGAGCGATGGGCTGAAGGTCGGCCTGCTCCGTCCGATCACGCTGTGGCCGTTCCCCGAAGAGGCGATCCGCAGCCTTGCAAAAAAGACCAAGCTCTTCCTCGTGTTCGAGATGAGCACCGGCCAGATGCTCGACGATGTGCGCCTGGCGATCGAGGGCAGGGTCCCCTGTGAGTTTTACGGCCGCCCGGGGGGGGTGGTGCCCATTCCCCAGGAGATCGCCCGGATCATCGAACGGTACTGGCTGCAGAAGGAGCTCTAGATGAAGACCGTATATACCAGGCCCAAAACCCTGAAGCCGGTGTCCAATCACTACTGCCCGGGATGCGGGCATTCGATCATCCACCGGCTCGTCTGCGAGCTGGTCGATGAGATGGATATGCGGGGCAGGATCATTTGCATCCCGCCTGCGGGCTGCGCGGTGCTCGCCTACAACTATTTCGACTTCGACGTGTGCGAGTCGGCCCACGGGAGGGGCTGCGCCATTGCCACCGGCTTCAAGCGTGCACAGCCCGACAGGATCATCTTTACCTACCAGGGCGATGGAGACATGGCCGCGATCGGGACCGCAGAGACCCTGCACGCGGCGAACCGGGGCGAGAAAATCACGAGCATCTTCGTGAACAACGCGGTATACGGCATGACCGGAGGCCAGATGGCCCCCACCACCCTGATCGGGCAAAAAACCACCACCTCCCCCTATGGCAGGAGAACCGAGGTGGAGGGGTATCCTCTGAAGATCACCGAGCTCATCGCAACCCTGCCTGGCGCCGCCTATGTAGCCAGGACCTCGCTGGCCAACCCGGTCAAGATCCGGGAGACGAAAAAAGCCATCAAAAAGGCCTTCGAGGTCCAGATATCAGGCGCAGGTTACTCGCTCGTTGAGGTCCTCTCGCCCTGCCCCACCAACTGGAATATGAGCCCCAGGGAGGCATTCGTCTATCTGGAAGAAATAATGGAAAAGGAATACCCCTTAGGGGTCATGAAAGATAACACAGCAAAGAAGGATAAGTAGGCGCCATGCTTCAGAAAACCATCATGAGCGGAATCGGCGGGCAGGGAATTCTCTTCTCCGGTCTGGCCTTCGCGTGGGGGGCCATGCTCGAGGGGCACTACGTCACCTATCTGCCCTCCTATGGTGCGGAGATGCGCGGCGGCATCACCTCGTGCACTATCGCCATCTCGGACGAGGAGATCGCGTCCCCGGTGGCGTCTTCTCCAGACTACCTGGTCATCATGGACAATCTTTCTCTCCAGCGCCTGCAGAACCAGGCCGCCTCCGGAGGCGAGGTGCTCATCAACACCAGCATCGTCACGACCAGGCCGGTGAGAGGGGATATCGACGTGGTGGATGTCCCGGTGAACGAACTCGCGATCAGGACCGTGGGCGAGCGCTATGCCAACATGGTCATGCTGGGCGCCTTCGTGAGTCGGACGCGTCTGATCAAAATCTCCTCTCTCATCGACAACATGGAAGAAATCCTGGGAAAGAGAAAGGCCCGCTTCAAAGACAAGAACATCGATGCCTTGAAAACAGGGTACGATTTTTTTTCAAGGGAGACATAGGTCATGCCAGTCAAACAGTTTCGTCTTGAGACCGCAAACGTATCGGGCAAGCTCTCGAACTTGAGCGACACGCTGGGCAAGCACGGGGTGAATATCAGGGCCATCTCGGTAGGGCAGGAATCTGCCGAGGTTTCCTCCATCTGCATTGTGGTTGATGATCCCAAGAAGGCAAAGAACGCCCTGTCTGCAGAGAAATTCGAGTATCAGGAAATCGGCGTGCTCGCCGTGGAAATGCCGGACCACCCGGGCGGCATGAACGCCGTGCTCAAACCTCTGAGAGACGCGAAGATCAACGTGATCACCATGTACCCCTACATAGGCAGGGCATCGAACCCTATCATGATCATGGAGGTGGACAACACGTCTGTTGCCACCAATGTGCTCAAGCGCAACTGGGTAAAGGTCTGGGACAAGGAAATCTACCGCCTGTAAGAGCCGGAGGCTCGTTTTCCCCTTCCATCCGAGGCAAAGATCCTGATTCCTAGTGGCCGGAGATCGCCGGAGGCGCGTCCGGGAGCATTGCCAGATGCCTGAGTGCCGCCTGGCCCACGTGTACGATGGTGTCATAGGCCCTCACGGCGGACGAGCCGAGGCCGATTCCTACAGGGAGCAGGCGGGACCGGCTTTTCATGGGCACAATCCGGCGAAGGACCCTCTGCATGCTCCGGTCCACGCCCCTTTTGAAATACTTCATGGGAAGCAGCCGGGAGACATATTCCCTGGTGATGGACCGGGAGTCTTCCCCGCTTTCCTGGTTCGTGACGCCGAACACCTCGCCGATGATCCTCACGGTAAAATCCTCGATGGCCTCCCGGTTCTCGATGTCCTTTTCATGGATGAGGCACAGGGCAAGAACGAGGGCGACCGACTGGTCCAGGAGATAGAAGTTCTCGACCCCCACCAGGGAAAAGGAAACAATGGTGCCCAGCCCGGGAACCACGGACGGAAGGTTGATGAGGGAGTTCTTGAGTGCCTGGGCCTGAGCCATCTCTTCGATGAGGGTCTGGGACATGATCCCGGGATGGGAGCCGCCGTTGCGGCGGCGTATCTCTTCGGCGAGCGCAGCCGCCCGTTTGAGGTTTCCGCTGATGAGGCCGGCCATGAGCAGGAGAAAGCGATCGCCCAGTGCATCCAGCATCTCAGGGCCTTCCCTGCCCTCATCGGCCATCTTGAAATCCCATTGACATATCTTACACCTTAATAATATACATCACTTATTTAAATGGAACCGGGGCTATTGTAAAGGGGCTGATTGGCAAAAGGCGCATATACATTGTCTTATCGGGTTTTCTTTTTTCTTAAAGCGCACAGCATTCCATATTCGAACATACCAGGGTAAGGAGGACACATATTATGGGTATTCGGTCCATCAAGGAACTGGACTTGAAATCGAAAAAAGTTCTCATTCGCGTGGATTTCAATGTTCCCCTCGACGAAGAGGGCGCCATCACCGACGACTCCCGGATACGAGGGGCCCTGCCCACCATTCAATATGCCATGGACCAGGGGGGGAAGGTCGTTCTCATGTCCCACCTCGGCCGCCCCAAGGGCAAGGTGGTCAAGTCCATGAGCCTGCTGCCCGTGGCGCGTCAACTCTCGGAGCTTCTTGGGGCGAGCGTCAACATGGCACCCGACTGCGTGGGAGACCAGGTGAAGAAGATAGTCGACAACCTCTCTTCCGGCGAGGTGATCCTGCTCGAAAACTTGAGGTTTCACATCGGCGAGGAAAAGAACGACCCCGGGTTCGCCAAGGAGCTTTCCGAACTGGGCGAATGCTATGTCAACGATGCCTTTGCCACAGCCCACCGCGCCCATGCATCCAATGTCGGCATCTGCGATTATATCAAGGATACTGCGGCAGGCTTTCTGATGCTCAGAGAGGTCGAGTACATCAACAAGGCCCTGAAGGACCCCAAGCGCCCCTATGCAGCCGTGATTGGGGGGGCCAAGGTCTCGGGCAAGCTGGAGGTGCTGGAGAACCTCATCGAGAAGGTCGACAAGGTCATCATCGGAGGCGGGATGGCCTTCACCTTCATCAAGGCCCTGGGCCAGAATATCGGGAAATCCCTGGTGGAGGACGATCTCGTTGATACTGCCAGGGCCGTCATGGAGAAGGCCCGCAGCAGGGGCGTGAAGCTCTATCTCCCGGTCGACTGCGTGTGCGCCCCTGACCCCAAGTCCGGCCGGGACGCCGTGACCGTGACCATCCAGGAGATCCCCGCGGGTCTCATGGGCCTCGACATCGGCCCGGCATCGGCGGCCCTGTTCTCCGAAGCTCTCGATGACTGCAGCATGATCGTCTGGAACGGCCCCATGGGAGTCTTCGAGCAGGAACCCTTTTCCCAGGGGACCATGGATATCACGAGAAAAATTGCGAATTCAAAGGCATTGACCATCGTGGGTGGAGGTGATACAGATGCGGCGTTACACAAGAGCAGCCTGGTCGAGAAGGTCGACTTTGTTTCCACGGCAGGCGGTGCCTTCCTGGAGATGCTCGGCGGCGCCGAACTTCCGGGGGTGAAGTCCCTGGAGCGATAGGAGTGGAGAAAGCATGAGAACACCTCTCATAGCAGGGAACTGGAAGATGTTCAAGACCCTGGATGAGGCCTCTTCCTGGGCCGATGATATCGCGAAGCGGGTCTCGGATATCACGAGACCTGAGATCCTCGTATGCCCGCCCTGCCTCTATGTCCACGCCCTTGCCGAGTCGTTGAGGGGGTCCCCGGTCAGAGTGGGCTCCCAGAACGTCTTCTGGGAAGACTCGGGCGCCTTTACCGGCGAGGTCAGCGCGCCCATGCTCGCAAGCGCAGGCGCGAGCCACGTTATCATCGGCCACTCCGAGCGCAGGCAGTATTTCGGCGAGACAGACGAAACAGTCAACAAGCGCCTGTTCGCCGCGATCAGAGGGGGCCTCACCCCGATCGTGTGCGTGGGAGAGACCCTTGACCAGCGTGAGGCGGGAAAGACAAACACCGTGATCGAGGCCCAGATAAAAAACGGCCTTGCAGGCATTGATCCCGGGCAGGCCGGATTGCTGGTCATCGCCTATGAGCCGGTCTGGGCCATCGGGACTGGGAAGACCGCCACGCCGGAGACCGCACAGGGGGTTCATGCCTTCATCAGGGGGCTCCTGCGCGAGCTTTTCGGTCAAGAGGTTGCGGATCGGATCCGGATCCTCTACGGCGGCAGCGTCAAGGGAGACAACATCGACGCGCTCATGGCAAAGGCCGATATCGACGGGGCCCTGGTTGGGGGCGCCAGCCTCGATGCGGCTTCGTTCGAAAGAATAATACGTTTTAAAGGAAAGTGAGAATATGTACGGAGTCCTATTAACCCTTCACATCGTGGTGTCAGTGCTGCTGATCATTGCCGTGCTCCTGCAGTCGGGCAAAGGGGCCGATATCGGCGCCGTCTTCGGCGGGGCGGGTTCTCAGGCCCTGTTCGGTTCTGCGGGTCCGGCCGATTTCCTCAACAAGGCGACGCGGGTCCTGGTGGCAGTGTTCATGCTCACCTCGCTCACCCTCGGCTATTTCACCTTTGAACGGCCGACTCAGAGCATCATGGACAACCAGGCCACAACCGCTCCCGCGGTTCCTGGTGGAACTGCGCTCCAGCCGGATCCAGGGGCCGGCGCAGCGCCTGCCGCGCCGTCCATCCCGGCCGCACCGCAGGGTCAGACGCCCGCTGAATCGAGCCCTGCCCAGTAATCTCCCCTTAAGGCGCTTCTTTTTTGAGGGATCAGAGCAGAGGGTTCCCTCGGAAATCTTTTGCCAGAGCTTTTTTTAAGGCCTGGCGGTTTTATTACACCGGCGATTGTTTATCTGAATACTGCGCCGGTCCAGCTCAATATTCATATTCACTGCTTTAATCACCGTTGTAATAACCCTCTGGCATGTGCCGGATCTCCCTTTCCCCGCAGGTTTCCTCCAATCCTCTTGAAAAAATATCTTGCTCATACCGGGCATGAAAGGTGCCGGGGGAACGAGTGAGATATCTGAAGCCGGATTGACTTGATCACCGCGTCGTGCTAGGCGTATGAGGAATATAGGGCTTTTGCGAAAATATCTTACGATGGGAAAGCGGGTATTACGATACAACTCCCCCTTTGTTGGAGAAGCCGGCACCATCCGATCGCATCGAGGATCGGCGGCAGCAGCAAGGAAATACGTGGCCGGGAGTATTGACCGCGGTACACACCTAGTGAGGAGTATCCATGTACTGGAACAGGAACGATGAATGTATTTCGCGCCACGAGCTGAAGGAACTCCAGTTCGTGAGGCTCAAAGAGACTGTCGAGCGCGCTTCCCGGGCGCCCTTCTACCGGGAAAAGGGGCTTGGAGACTATACGATCCGTGATCTGAGCGACATCAGGAAGCTGCCGGTCACTACGAAGCAGGACCTCAGAGACGCTTATCCCTACGGCATGATCTGCACCTCCCTCGATGAGGTGGTCAGGCTCCATTCGTCATCCGGCACAACCGGGATACCGACGGTCATCTATCACAGCGCGCTTGACCTCCACAACTGGACCGAACTGGTCGCCCGCTGCCTCTACATGATGGGTCTGCGCCGGCACGACGTGTTTCAGAATATGATCGGCTACGGGCTCTTCACCGGCGGCCTGGGGCTTCACTACGGCGCGGAGAGGCTGGGCTGCCTCACCATCCCGACCGGTCCGGGAAATACCAAGCGTCAGCTCAAGTTCATGAAGGAGTTCAAGACAACGGCCATTCACGTGATCCCGAGCTACGCCCTGCACCTGGCCGATACCCTGGAGGCCGAAGGCATCGACCCTCGCACAGAGTTCCCCGACCTCTCCTATGCGATCCTGGGCGCCGAGCCCCATTCGGAGGAAACACGCAGAAAGGTGCAGGACTTCTTCGGGATCAGGGCCTTCAACTCCTACGGCCTCTCCGAGATGAACGGCCCGGGCGTCGCCTTTGAATGCCCCGAGATGAACGGCATGCACATCTGGGAAGACGCGTATCTCGTTGAGATCGTGGACCCCGACACCTTGGAGCCCCTCCCTGCGGGCAGCAGGGGCGAGCTGCTCATCACCACGCTCTCTCGCGAGGCAATGCCCATCATCCGTTACCGCACCAAAGACCTCACCTCGCTGGAGCCGGGAGAGTGCGCCTGCGGGAGAACCCATGCGAGGATCAACCGTATCACGGGCCGCAGCGACGACATGATGATCCTCAAGGGGGTAAACATCTTCCCCATCCAGATCGAATCGGTCCTCAACAGCATCCCCGGCGTGGGGCGCAACTACCGGATCATCCTGGAGCAGAAGGGCCACAACGACCACATGATCGTCCAGGTGGAGATCGACCCGTCGCTGAACCTGGATGCGTACAAATCGCTCGAGCGCCTGAAGAACAGAATCACCCAGGAACTCAAAGGCGAGCTCCTTATCACCCCGGAGGTCGATCTCCGCGAGCCGGGCAGCATCCCGGTTGCCGAAGGGAAGGCCGTGCGGGTCATCGACAACCGCAGGTTATAGTCCGGGCAAGGAACGGACGATCTCCTGCAGACACGGCAGGCTCGGTCCCGAACAACAGGGCCTGCCTCCTTACTGCCTGCCCGGGGCCTGCTTCCTCTCCCGCATGATCAGATACAGACCGATGATGATCAACACAGGCCCCATCAGCAGACTTATGCGGTCATCCATGAGCAGGCCGTACACGATGTCGAGAACACCCAGAATGATAAAAAACGCCAGAGCGACTTTCCGAATATTCATTGCAGATCCTTTCTCTCCTCGTCCTTTTCTGCGCGGGCAATCCGATGCGAAAAATCCCTCCACACTCATATCGGGTTGATTTCACTTCACCGTTTACTTTCGTGATCCAGTGTATTATTTTTTTCGGTCATGCACAAGCACGGTCATGCCCGTTTGAGAGAGATCATCAGTGAGTTCCAGGCGGCCCGCGCCGATATGGTCCGGGGGAAGACAGCGGTTTTCGGACCACCGCACTCCCTGCTCTTCAGACAGCCGCATCCCGCCCAAGGCCCTCTTTGCATTGCGGGAAGGCCTGATTGATGTCCCCCATGGAGATCCTCAACACCATGATCATTGTCCTGTACCTGGCGGGCATGCTCGGTATCGGGCTGTTCAGCTTCCGGCGCATCAGGTCCTTGAGCAGCTTCTATGTCTTTGACAGGAAGGGCGGCACTGTCCAGATTACCGGCTCGCTCTTGGCAACCATTGTCGGAGGGTCCAGCACCCTGGGCATAGCAGGGCTCGGGTTCTCCAGGGGCCTCGTGGGTGCATGGTGGATGCTCGTGGGTGCTGCAGGGCTCTTGGTCCTGTCTTTCTGGCTCTCGGAGAAGGTGCGTTCGCTTGAGGTCTACACCCTGCCCGAGATCCTGAAAGCCCAGTACAACAGCGAGACCGCCATGATCATTTCTTCGGTCCTCATTGCAGCTGCCTGGATCGCGGTCATTGCAGCCCAGATCATCGCGGCGGGGAAGATCCTCACCGCACTGTGGCAATTCGATCTCCAGTCAACCATGGTGGCGGTGGGAGGCGTTACAATCGTCTACACCGCCCTGGGCGGTCAATGCTCCATTATCAAAACAGACCTCATCCAGTCCGTGATCATCCTTGCCGGGATCGTGGTCTGCCTCGCCTTCATCGTGGCGGCAACCGGCAATCCATCAGCCATGGCTGCTGCGCTCCCCGCCGAACACTTCTCCTTTCCGGTCTCGCCTGCGTTCACCTTCCGGGATCTTCTGCTCTTTTTTCTTTTCGTCGGCTCGGTCTTCGTGGTAGGTCCCGACATCTTTTCACGCCTGTTCTGTGCACGGACGCCCCGGGTTGCACAGAGGGCGTCTCTCATAACCGCGTGCGCCATGATCCCGCTGGCATTCGCCATCGCCTTCATCGGCATCTCGGCCCGATTTCTGCTTCCGGATATCCCTGCGGAAAACGCCTTCCCCGCTCTGGTCATGCACCTGCTGCCCGCCGGCTTTAATGCCCTGGTCATGGCGGCTCTGCTCGCAGCGGTCATGTCGTCCGCCGATACCTGCATGCTCACGGCAGGCACCATCGTTGTCAATGATGTGCTCCGTCCCGCACTTCCCTTCGAGCTTCCTGAAAAGGCCCTCGTTTTCCTCTCACGGGCAGCCGTATTGGTCATCGGCGTTCTCTCCATGGTTATTGCTCTGAAGATGCAGGGGATCATCGGCTCTTTGCTCCTCGCCTACACCATCTACTCGGGCGGGCTCGTCATCCCGGTTCTTTTCGGGTTCTATTCCGAGCGATTCCGGCTCCGTGCCATCGGTGCGGTCCTCGCAATCGTGTTTGGCGGGGGAACATCCGCCTGGCTCAAGCTTGCCGGGCATGAAGACCTCCTCCTCTTGAGCTTCCCGGTATCAACGGTATTTCTGTTCGCAGGGAGCATGGTCGCCGGAAGGCTCGCCTCGAAGGAACGGAATATCGCATCCATACAGGAGGAATGATTGCTTAGAGGGCTGCAGGAATTCTTCCCTCAAGACTTCCCGGCCACTGTCGTTGCCGGCCCTCGCTGCAGAACCGGACGGTTTTCCTCTGCGAGTTCTCTGGTGAACATTGTTATTTACTCGCGCGATAAATTTCTCTATCATGCCCTTCACTCAAAGTGGACCACGTGGGGGAAAAAGGAATGTCAGGCACAGAAAACAACGAAAAGCAGCTGTCCATGGAAGAGCTCCTTGAAGCATACGAACCCGAGAGCAGGGAAACGCCCCGGGTCGGAAGCAAGCTCAGCGGAAGGATCATCTCCATCGGGAAGGAAAGCGTGTTCGTGGACACCGGCAGCAAGATCGACGGGGTCGTGGACCTCGCCGAGCTGGCGGATCAGAACGGCGATCTCCCCTATCGGGTGGGAGACACCCTGGAACTCTATGTCGTGTCCATGCGGCACGGAGAGATCAGACTCTCCCGGGCCCTGGCGGGCATCGGAGGCGCGGAGCAGCTCAAGGATGCGTACCATCAGGGCCTTCCCGTCGAGGGCCGCATTGCGGATACCTGCAAGGGGGGTTTCAATATAGAGGTCGTCAAGCACCGGGCCTTCTGCCCGATGAGCCAGATCGACACGATCTATGTCGAACACCCGGAAGAATATGTGGGCAAGACCTTTCGCTTTCTGATCACCGAGCTGAGCGAAGGAGGGAAAAACATCGTGGTCTCCCGCCGCACCCTCCTGGAGCAGGAGAAGCAAGAGGCGCGGCAGGCATTTCTCGGTTCTCTCGCAATCGGCAGCATAAGCACGGGCAGGGTGAGCAGGATCATGCCCTACGGGGCCTTTGTGGAGTTGAGTCCCGGCGTGGAAGGGATGGTGCATATCTCCGAGATGAGCTGGTCCCGGCTGGGAACCCCGGAAGAACTCCTGCACACAGGGGACGAGATCACGGTCAAAATCATCGGGATCGAAAAAAACACCTCGGGCGGAAACAGCAAGATCTCCCTGTCCATGAAGCAGGCAGGGGAAAACCCCTGGAACACGGTGGAAGAAAAATACTCTCCGGGGCAAAAGCTCGCGGGCAAGGTCACCCGGTGCATGGACTACGGAGTCTTTGTGGAGATCGAACCCGGTGTCGAGGGCCTGGTCCACATCTCGGAGATGAGCTACACCAAGCGGGTGTCCAGAACCCGTGACGAGGTGGCCCCCGGCGATATCGTCGATATCATGATCAAGGAGATTGATCCGGTAAGCAAAAGGATATCCCTGAGCATGAAGGACGCCGAGGGTGATCCCTGGATTGGGATCGAGGGACGATACCGTGCAGGGCAGCGGGTCCAAGGGGTTATCGAGAAAAAGGAGAAATTCGGCCTCTTCATCAACCTGGAGCCCGGGGTCACGGGACTGCTTCCCAGATCCAGGATCGCGCGCTTCCACGATCCGTCATCCATCGACAAAAAGCAGCCCGGCGAGCCCATTACCGTGGCGATCGAGGCCATTGACACAACCGGGCGCAAGCTCACCCTGGCCCCGGGCGACTCGAGCGACGAGGACGACTGGCAACGCTTTTCGGACAGATCTGGACAACCCGTAAGCTCGCTTGGCGAGAAGCTCCAGCAGGCCCTTAAAAAGAAGAAATGAACAGCACTGGAACCGTCCTGCGGCGAGTATCCGAAGGACCGGCCCAGGCTCGGTCACCAAAGTGTCCAGAGCGGGATTCATGATGTGCGAATCCATCACAGGAGATAAAACGTCTGAAAAAAGACGATGCAAATGCAGAAAAACACCCTCCACACAGCAGCGAAGATAGCTCACAGGCTGGGCGCACGGGACCCGTATTCGGAAGACCATGCCCTGCGGGTTTCCTGGTATGCCCGGAGGCTTGCCAGGAGATTGCGCCTGCCCGAGAACGAGATTGAGGATATCCGAATGGCAGGGCTGCTCCATGACATCGGAAAGATCCGCTTCAGCTCGAAGGTTTTCAGAAATGTGAAAGAGCACCCTTCCAAGTCGATCCTCAAGCAGATCAAAAAACACCCTGAAATGGGCAAGACCATCCTTGAGGGCCAGGGGTTTCCGGCCAAGGTCATCGACTATGTCTACTCCCATCACGAAAGGGAGGACGGAACGGGATACCCGCGAGGGATCACCGGCGGGAACATCCCGCTTGGGGCAAAGATCATCGGCATCGCCGACACCTTTGACGCGCTCATCACCGACAGGCCCTATCAGAAGAGGCGCTCTCTTAAGGAAGCGTTTCTCGTTCTCAGAAAGCTCAGCCTCTCGTCTTTTGACCCGGTGCTCGTCGAGACCTTTATCACGGAGATTACGATAAACGGCCTGTAAAGTCCGGGGGCTCAGCAGCCCGAGGCTGGGCAGATACGCGCAGGTTATTTCAGGGCGTGCCTGAGAAAGGTGATCTGGTCCTCCACAATCTGCTCGAACCGGGGGGGCACATACACATCGAAATGCTCGCACCGGTAGACGATGAGCTTGCTTTGCCGAGCCTTCATGGCAGCCTTGATTGCAGGCCGTACCGGGGTGGTCAGGTCTCCTGAGGCCAGTTGCACCAGCCAGGGAACCGTGAGCCCGGACGCCAGCCTGCCCGGCGAATACAGACCCACGTAGAGAAAGATGCGGGCCGCTATCATCTCGTTGGGCTCGTAGTCTTCAGGATAGAGCCTTCTGGCTCCCTCTTCTGCGCCCGGGGCCGTCATGGCGGCCAGCGTCCCCGGCCGGCCTACGATGGGCACATAATAGGGACTCAGCCGCAGCATCGTGCGGATCAGGTCCCGGCAGGCAGCAGCGCCCAGTCGGAAATTCTGAACCGGCCCCGCAGCCGATGCCGTAGCAATGCCGCTCAGATGGGGCACCTGGGAGATCACTGCAGCGATGCCGCTCTGCTCAAGGGCCACCGGGATCACGTGCCCGCCGCTGAACGACGTGCCCCAGAGAACGATCCTTCCGGGGTCCACCCCATCCATTGCCCGGGCACAATCGATGGCTGCATGCCAGTCCTGGTGCTGCCTGCCGATATCGAGCAACTGTCTGGGTTCGCCTCCGCTGTTGCCGAAGTGGCGGTAATCGAAGACCAGTGCATGATACCCGGCCTCGGCAAAGATTTCTGCATACGCGTCCAGCCGCATCTCTCTGGTGCCGCCGAAACCGTGCCCCAACACGATGCACGGTCTGGCTTCCGCTCCATCCGCCCGGTAAAACCACCCCGCGCAGCGCATCCCTTGCGACATAAACTGAATATCCCGCCTTTCGATCATGGGAGCCCCCTCCTGCATACCGGCCATCAATACAAGCAATTTTTAAGTACTTTTACCAGAACCGCTTGGATTTGCCAAGTGTTGTACCAGGAATTCCACACATGAAAAGGAAGTGGTGATCCGGGATAAGGCTCTGTACAATAAGTAGTATCGTGTCAGGGGAAAATGTGGACGGGAATGCGCGCCACCCGTACGCGGGTCTTTCCGGCAACCGATGCCGGCGGCAGATCGCCGTCCTTGGCCGCGCGGGCCGGCCCCGGCTGCGGGAAAATTACAGCTTGACAGCGCTGCGTACATGCACTACCGACAAAGGAGTATCCGCACCGGATGGCCTTTCTCTGCCCTGCAAGAAACTTTTTTTCTTGCACTGCTTTCATGATGTTTTCAGCCCTGAGGCCAGGGACCATCCCCTTTTTGTCATCCTCTGCCATGTCCGCCGGAGAAGCAATACGAGACCGGGTGTGTATATATGCATCGGATCAAACGACACATCTCTCACGCAAAACAGAGGAAGGTCTTCTTCCATGCACGCAACATGAGGCTGGACAGCCTGAATGCGGGGATCATCCATCTCGATGAAAACCTGCGGAAGCTCCGGGAAAGCCAGATCTTTCTTTCCACGCTCATGAACAACCTTCCCGGCATGGCATACCGGTGCAGAAACGATAAAGACTGGACCATGGAATTCGTCAGCAAGGGCTGTCTGGATCTGACCGGCCACCGGCCCGAGGAGTTGGAGGAAAACCGGGTGCTTTCATATGGGTCCCTGATCCACCCGGATGACAGGGCATCTGTGTGGGAAGAAATCCAGAAGGCCCTGCTCAACCGATGCTCGTTCAGGATCTCCTACCGGATAAAGGCTGCAGACTCTTGTCTGAAATGGGTCTGGGAGCAGGGACAGGGCATCTTTTCGTCCCGGGGCGGCGTGGTGGCGGTTGAAGGTTTTATCGCCGACATCACCGAGCATAAGGAGATCGAAGAACGCCTGCTCAAGAGCGAGCAGCTGCTCGACCAGAAGGTGAAGACTCGAACCAAGGCACTGAGCCAGGTGGTCGAGGAGCTGAAAGAACAGAAGGAAATCCTTCAGACCGTTATCGACCATATTCCCGCCATGCTGATCTTCTCCGATCCCCAGGGCAAGATCAGGCTGATCAACCGGGAGATGGAGCGAGTCTTCGGGTGGTCCCTGGAGGATGCGCGGACCATGGACTTAGTCCCCAGGGTGTTTCCCGACGAACAGATGCGCAAGGCGGTCTCGGACGCCATCCGCGAGGGCCGATCCGATTGGCTCGAGCTGGAAGCAGTGACCCGCTCGGGCGAGACGCATCCCTGCCTGTGGACCCATGTCCGCCTCTCCGACGGATCGGTGATCGGCATCGGGATCGACATCAGCGCCCGCCGGAAGATGGAGCAGGACCTCCAGCGGCTGGCCTTTTCCATTGAACAGGCGGGCGAAGGGATTGTTCTTTTGAGTCCCGACTGGGTGATCGAGTATGTCAATCCGGCCTTCGAGCGCATCAGCGGTTACAGCCGCAGGGAGCTTATCGGCAGGAAGGTTGACTGCATCAAGGAGAACTTTCTTAACGCCCAGAGCCGCGAGGAATTCAACCGGACGCTGGCACAGGGCAGGACTTGGAGCTCTCACCAGAGGCGGCAGAACAAATCCGATGAAATGGTCGAAGCAGATCTCACGGTATCGCCCGTGCGCGACGAGAAGGGACAAACAGTCAACTATGTCTCCGTGGTGCGGGACGTGACACGCGAGATTGCGCTCAGCCGGCGTATGTCCCAGAACCAGAAGCTGGAGGCCATCGGCACCCTGGCGGGCGGGATAGCCCACGACCTGAAGAACATCTTCACCCCTATCGTGCTCAATGCCGAGATCGCGCTGATGGACCTGGAGACCGGTCATCCCGTGTTTTCCCTTATCCGGGAAATACAGGAAGCGGCGAGGATGGGGTCTGATCTCACCAGGCAGATCGTCACCTTCAGCCGCCGGAACCTCAAGGAGAAAACACCGGTTCAGATCACCGCCCTCATCGAGGAGGCCTTGAGCTTTCTCAGGTCGGCCCTGCCCACGACCATCGTAATCCACCCGCGCCTGAGCGCGGGAAACGTCCATGTGCTGGCAGACCCAACCCAGATCAAACAGGTCATGCTCAATCTCGGCAACAATGCGGGCTATGCCATGCGGAAGCACGGCGGCGAGCTCGTGGTTGAGCTCGCCCGGGAAACCCTGAGCGCACAGCAGGCTTCCGGGATTTCTCCGGGCCTCGCCCCAGGCCCCTATGCCCGCATTACGGTGCGCGATACGGGCGAGGGCATTGATGAAGCGGTCATGCAGCGTATCTTTGATCCCTTCTTCACCACCAAAGACAAGACCGAGGGCACGGGAATGGGCCTCTCGGTCGTGCACGGTATCGTACGCGACCATCAGGGCGCTGTCACCGTGCAGAGCGAACCCGGCAGGGGATCCGCCTTCACGGTTTACCTGCCCGAGGTGAAAGGCTCGGCCCCAGGCAAAAACAAGCCCACATCCCGCCCTGCTCGATGAAGATGATCCTGATCAGACCCATGGCGACGGGATTGCAGAGCCGGGCTGCCTGGCTGTTTCATCACCTTCCATCACGATGCCCTGCAAGCCGAGCCTCCCTGAGGAATCATTGCCTGGCCGCCTTCTTCTCCCGTTTGTTTTGATAGAGCAGCTCATCCGCCTTTTTCAGAATTGTTGCCGGGTCTTCGCCCTCCACCATGTCTACCGAGGCGATCCCGTAGCTGAAGGAAACCGGCACCGGGATCTCGGCCAGGGTCAGAGGATGTTCTCCGAAATACTCCTGCATCCGCCGGATGAGGTGCTCCGCCTCCTGGCGAGAGGTCTCGGGCAGGATGATCACGAACTCGTCTCCGGCAAAGCGCGAGACCAGGTCGGTCTGCCGGACCATCCTGCACATGACCGTTGCGGCGTACGCCAGGAGCTCATCACCGTTTTCATGCCCGAGAGTGTCGTTGACCTTCTTGAAGTCGTCCAGGTCGAGAAACACCACACTGAGTAGCCCTTCGTACCTTCTTGCCCTGGCGATCTCCCGGCTCAGTGCCTTTTCCATGGCTCTGCGGTTCTTTAGCCCGGTCAGCGGATCCTGAAAGGCCAGAGCCCTGATCTCTTCATGGGCGGCCACATTGGAAAGGCAGATGGATACCACGAGGCCCAGCTGCTCCAGGAGGCTGGTGTCGGAATCAGGGGAAAACCGCTCCGCGGACATGTCGGCGAAGTTCAGGCTCCCCGCTGTCTGGCCGTCCAGGCTGATGGGCACGACCGCTATGGAATTGAAGCTCTTCCGGAGCCCTTCGGGAACCAGCGCAGCGAAGCGGCCCAGATCGGTGTTCCCGAGCACGGGCCGGTCGCACTCGGGCACCACGAGAGAAAATGCGTGCCAGCCAACGATCTTGAGCTGATTTTCCGGAATGGCGGAGGCGGCATGGGCCTGAATGATCCTGATGGCCCTGCCGGTCTCCACGAGCGTGACCCAGACGTATCCTACGGAGAACTTGTTCATGATGGCCCAGAGCAGCTTGTGAAAGAAATCCCCGAAGTCCAGGATGGAGAGCACGCTCGCCTCCACCTCGAAAAACTTCCGGGCCGTCTCTTCGTTCTCCCTGACCCGGGAGAGCAGGCCCCTGATTTCGCTTTCTGTATAGAACTTCATGCCTGGTTGCCCCGGATAAGAACTATAGACGAATGAAAAAAACTGCGCAATGACAAGAATCTCGTGAAGCGCCCGTGGACTTTTTTTAGGATATCATTTCCTCGCGTTCTGATATGGACGGGAAAATCATCAAGAATGAACGGTGTTTACGGGTTGTATTATTATTTGTCGTATGATTACATGCCTGTCAGATAACGTGTGCATTCTACCGGGACCGGCCCATGGAAGAGAAAAAGACCAGCATTTCACCGATCGTCAAGATGCCGAATATCCCCACCCAGGCGGCGGAGCAGATCATTGACCTGATCAACAGGGGCGTCCTGAAGACGGGCGATCGCCTTCCCTCCGAGCACAATATGACCAGGATGATGGGCATCAGCAGGATCTCGCTGCGCGAGGCCATGAAGCTGCTTGAGGCAAGAGGATATATCGAGCCCCAGTACAAGCGGGGCAAATTTGTGAGGATCCCTGAGGAGGGAGAAAAAACATCCATTGAAGACCTGCTTTCCGTCGATCAGGACAAGATATGGGAGCTGCTTTGCGTCCGGAGAATCCTCGATGCAAAGGCAGCGGCCCTGGCATGCGGATGCGCCACCAGTGAGGAGAAGAAGGCCCTTCGCTCCTTCTGTGCAAAGGCCGCTCAGAGAGGTCTCGCCCGCCGGGTTCCCATCGCCCCGGAGGGCGGGAAGCTCTATGCCCGGTTCTTTGATACGCTCATCGAATCCACCCATAATACGATCTTCATCCAGCTGAGGAAATCCGTCGATACCCTGCTCCTGGGAGCATTCCCCTTCAGCCGCGAGAAACTCTCGACGATCAGGGGGAGTGCAGCCCGCATCATCGAGCAGCTCGGCGCCCTTACCGATGCGATCGAAAGGAATGATCCCCGGGCTGCCGAGGTTGCACTGATCACCCACATCGAATACCTCGAGAAATCCCTCAAAAAGGCGATCGATCATTCGTAGAGCCGATCACGCAAGACAAAAAAATGCCGCGGCCCGAATCGGTGAAGGGCCGCGGCTCAAGCAAGTGAGAAGATACGTGGAACTTATCTTGGTGCAAGGCTTTTTTTAAAGCCTGTTTTTCTCCGGTCTTCCTGATATGCTTTTTTGCCGCCTGCTCACCATGGTTGCGCCCCCCGTTGCCCCCGGCTGCGTCACGGAGCGCAAGCGGGGGGCGCTCCCATCACGAAAAATGATGCTTGGAGAGCAACATGGCCTTGCTCGTCTTCACGCGCCTTTTTGGCGCTCCTCCGTGGGCACTAAAAGGATCTC
>Ga0172382_10001658_pt1 | contig 39334 bp, 47 predicted proteins | sample Leawel138RmetaG_FD_122245 | JGI IMG/M metagenome (GOLD analysis project Ga0172382, IMG submission 122245) | Leachate microbial communities from a municipal landfill in Southern Ontario, Canada - Leachate well 138R metaG | ecosystem: Engineered > Solid waste > Landfill > Unclassified | place... | reverse complement strand
TCTGATTGACGTCATGTCTCTCAGCTGTGTTTTGTTTGCTCTTTTCTCTTTCTGCCAATTACTCGTAAAATTACTTCAACTTTTTTTAAAAACCCCCTTGACAATAATTAGCTGGTCTTATTCAACTGGTCCAAAACCAGTTTGAGTTTTTCCGGAATAGGCAGGCCGATCTTGGCTGCGTTTTCCAGAATACTGATTCCTTCGTTGGATAAATAGAAGAAGATGACCGCGGTACGGACAGCGCTACCGTTTGTTATTACCTGGGTGTCGATAATGTGTCCTACTGCCACCATGGCAAAAATCAGCACCTTCTTAAAGATGCCCCTGGCACCAACCTCGCTGGACAGGCGTTTTTCCAGTATGGCCAACATGACGCCGGTCAGGTAATCGATAACTACAAAGGTAATCAGTGCGTATAAAAAGCCGTCCCAGCCTCCCAAGACCCAGCCCAGCCAGCCGCCAAAGGCTGTTAAGGCGATTTGAATTGAGTTTTTCATTAGTTCGTCCTCCTTAAAATTGGCAATAAAAAAGAGCCCCAAGGCCCATGCTGAAAAATACTTAATGCCTATAATTCTCAAGCTGATGCAATCCTGCCTGACACTTCCTTTTGTATGTCAGCTGGCACCTGATCAATGGTTCTCCTTCCCGCCAGCACCAGTTCAGCCATCAATTCAGTGCTGACCGTGCCGGGATTTGCCTCCGAAAGTATGGCTACAGCCTCCATCAGTACCAGGTTGTAATGTTCCAACCTGGCAACTTTCTCATCCAGCGTGATATTACTGCTGCCGTTTACTCTACCCAGCCATTCGGCAGTGGGCTTTAGCTCCAAATGACAGCCTTCTTTAGCAATAACCCGAATAGCTTCATAATTGGATAAATTAAGTTCAGGGTCATGGGCGAAGACATAGTCCTGTTCCGGAGCCAGTACCGGTTCAGTCTCAGATGCTTGCACTACTAAACCGTCGTTCTTGTTATATACCAAAAACAATAAGTCTGCCTCCCTTCGTTAATACCTGTAGATTTCCAGATTACCCAACATAGAACCGCCGCTACCGCCGGAAACATAAAAGTATATGGTAACAGACAGGTAAGAACGAAAGGGGATGCCTAAATTGGCTCTGCTACCGATTACATTGAGTTTTCCCGCTGAATCAGAGAACAGATAAACATTGGATCCTGGCCAGGCCACACTTCCGGAAGTGGAGCCAAATGCAGGAATGGTTATACCATCGGCGGTAACAGTAGCCCGGCATCTACTGGTCCATGAGGATGAACCACTGGCTTGTATATATATGTTTTGCAATATACCTGCGCCATTGTAGGAAATGGTTACACTTTGTTCAGTACTGTTCCAGCCGCTAGTGTTTGATGATATAGTGCTTAATTGCATGATGGTGTAGTTCTTTATATAATTTTGCATAACATCTTTCAGGTTGCCGATTTTGGCATGTAGACTACCCGCCGGATCAGCAGCATCGGTCCTTACTCCGACCTGTCTGCGGATAAAAGCCAGAATTTCTTCTGAGCCAAACATTACACCACCCCCCGTTTTAATATTTCGCCTGACCATTGATAGGTCTTGATCTGTCTGACCCCGCCTATAAAACCGGAAGCAGGGGGCAGGTACCGGTAGGCTTTGGAGATTAGATCACCGTCCCATATAAGCCACGTAACGGCGTTGTAGCCATAAATGCCATGTAAAAGGTTGCCCGTTTCCCCGTTATATACGCTGAAGTGGATGGCGTTCTCCGCTGTCCAGGCTCCGCTGTTTCCCGCTCTTTTGTAAGTTGGGTATAAGGAGTCTTGAATGGTTTCCCCATGCAGGTGGAAATGGTTATCAGCATCCCCGGCTTTTTTAATAATCAGCCAGTAGTAAGCGCCGCTCACCAGGTCAGATATATCTATAGGGATGCTGAAATATCCCTTGCTGGTGGGAATAAACTCTTTGGGCAGCACCATATATCTCAGCAACGAACCCGCCGTTGAACCGTCCGGATTAAAGCCGTCCCGCAGTTCGACCAAGAGATCAGCACCCTGACCATGCCTGATAATTTCAAAGGTCACTCTCGCGATAGCGGCAGCGGCATCGGCTTTAAACCGCACCGCATGGTCATAACCGGCACAGTCAAATTCAGCTATGCCCGCGCCGGTTTTGCCACCAAAAGCGGTGCCTTCATAAATATGCGAGAATTCCTGCATCATCATAGCAGCATTAGCCAGGTTCTCATCGATTACGGTTCGGCCGCTTTCAGCTGCAAACAACACAAAAATCACCCCCTACTGCAGAGTAAGCCTGCATTCCACTGTCAAAATCATCTGGTTTTCCTTGCCCCAGGGCACTTTTAAGAGGTTAAACATAATGCCTGAACCGGGGGCATCGCTGGCGTCAGTAAAGATACAGGTCTTTTGGTGCTGCCCATTGCCTTCTCCAGACAAGAGCACCGTCCTGAAGCGGATTATGTTGCCGGATTGGGTCACCACCGATACCGCCTTGCGGTAAACTTCGGATATGGTATCCCCTTCGGTCGTATCATCACCAATAACGAGATAGGGGCTGGAGAGTCCGGCCAGCTTCTGGGCGGCAATATTTAAACCTGCGCTGGTAACATAGTTTTTTAAAGGGCCGATAACTTTGCCATCCCCGTATTCCAAATACCATTCTGATTTAAAGCTGATAGTGTCTTTCATGTCACACCACCCCGTATTGGCCCAGAACCACCGTCAGGCCAACCAGCGAGTCGGCTTCATCTGGCGATTTGTAGTTAAAGACCTGCACGTTGGCTTTTTGATAGGTCCTGAATTTGATAAAGCCCGGGAAAGGTACTGTTACAGCTTCGGAAAAGTCCACATCCGCCCATGGGCTCCACTGGCTGCCATCAATACTTGTTGATATCTGCAACCCCCTAGGCAATGACTTAGCTTGGGTCTGGGGATAGATGCGGGCCAGGCTGCCAATAGTGGGGACAGCTTGGCTCTCCGGTTGCGGGATGTGTTCAAGCCCCCACTTATGCATTTCCCATATCATAGCCATAGCCTAACCTCCTATGTGATATCCTCAGCTGTAATCACCGCCAGTATTGACCATAGGCCGACACTGGTGTTGGTTATCTGTTTGATACTGAAACCTTCTCCTGGCCGTATACATAAAGGCTTAACGTCCATTCCCCGGGGGATCATATTGAAATCCAGCAAAGGAGTGGCATTAAGGGTCAGAGGTATTTCATCGTTATTAAGAGTTACCGGCCACAGCAAGGCACCTTCAGCAATGGTGGCTCCGGTAGCAATATGAATTGTCGCTGTCAAGTTAACATCCGCAGTGTCAGCTTTTTGCGGGGTTATAACCGTACCGCCGCTCTGACTGGTGGTACGCATAAAATCCAGTTCCACCCCTACCCCGGAAACCGATGTCAGTGACATGTTGACAATGGATAGCCTAGGGACCCGAATTAAATACCCGCTGCCCGCATCGTTATATATGGAAAACAAGTGCTTGTTTTGCGCCAAAGAAACGCTGCGCGCTAAACAATAAAAGGTAGGAAGCCCTTGCAGGGCCACATACTGCTCATAGCCAGCTGTGCCTTCAATCGCCCGATAGCGCGCGTTTAACTTTTTCCCGGTGCTGTCGGGTGGGACTTGAATATATCCGCCAGCCATTACATCAACCTCCTATCATTACTGCGCTGCTTGCACAGCTTTCGACCAACCAGGGCCGGTTTCTGCCTGCTGTAAGCAGCGCATCTTTTATCACTATGGCTTCGGTTCCATAAACGAACTTATGGATCAGTTTGGTGTCGTTCATTTTTTTCTTCTGCTGGGCGGAGACCAGGGCTTTAAGAAAATCGGCTATCCCTAAGAGACGTCCGCCGTATTCTATGGTGTATATCCAAAGACCGGCTTCACTTAAGGAGATTCCCACCTTTTGTACCAGGAAAACTGCGTTCACACCTCGTTCGGGAAGCTCAATGCTTACTAACTGTCCCGGTTCCCATCCCGGCACTGTGGTGATGAAACTGCCGCTGGTCTTGGGGTTGGCCCATTCGCGCAGATCGGCGTTTCCGGCCGCTTCAGCCGCTTCAATGGTGATCAGGGTATCGTCTTTGATGTAGTGCTCATACACCCCGTCGCCGCCTTCCAGGACGGCAATGGAAGCCTGGCTGGCCAAATCATCTACCATGGTAATAACATCAATGCTTTGCCGGGCGGTAAGCGAAATGGTCACGCCACTCTCGGGTGTATCAGTATCAGCAGAACAGCGCAGGTAGCCGTCGCCGAGATTTACCAGATAATCCTTGGCATCTTCTTCATCCACACCCTCAACCCCGACGTTTTGCACAGTACCGCCCACCTGCAAGCTACATTCATTAGGAGACCAGGGGAGCACCCAGATACGAGCCGCACCGTCTGCTTTCCACTCGATAGTCTGTGGGTCGGACAGCATGCTGCCGCCCAAAACATATACGCGGTTGCGCAGTCCTTGGTGGTCGATACTTACCTTGAAATTGCTAAACCGACCCCCGGCCTGCAATGTCATGGGGGCAGAAGTTCCCATTTGGGCAGGATCAAAAAAGTGGACCACCTTGTAGTAGTCCACATACCATTGCCAGCCGATATAGTCGCACAGCCACTTGATACATTCCGACGGCATTTTGTAGTTGAATTCGGTGCCGGTAGACTCGATTACTGGTGCGCCGCTGGCTATCCCCGCCGCCGAAAAACCGGGACAATATTTAAGCAGGATGTCGTGTACAATGGTGTCGGCATTTAAGCCCAGATAAGTTTCCACCACCAGCTTTTTATCCATCTGCAGGGTATAGTCCTGGCAGTCCACCTTCCACACCAGCGGAGCCTTATAATTCACCAGTTCCACCCGGTCGATGGTCCCGGCAAAGAGCCGGGGTTCCGTAAGGTTGCTATCCTCGATGATGACTTCACTGCCCTCAAGAGGTTTTGCTCCCTTAACCGCAAATGAGCAGTTGTCTACCTGACTGGTAAGGATTTGGCTGATAGTAAGGCTCCCCCGGCGATAGTCCGGCCAGCGCTCCATCCCGGCAATCTTAAGGCTTTTAGCCACTGAAACGCACCCCCTTGGCCAAGAGCGTCCGGTAAATCTGTTCGCCCACATCGGCGGTGCCGCCATTGAACGTTATATTGATTTTGTTGATGGTGGTCGAGCTGTTACTTGTTGAATTAGCGGCAACCGTACCCAAGGCTAAAGGGGCAACTCCTGCTAAAGCACTCTGCAAGTCAAGACCTCTTAAATTATTTTTTAAGCTGCTATAGGCGGCCGTTATATCAACCACCCCGATTTTTATCTTGTCTACTAAAGAGGGGGAATTGCGCTGATTGGGGTCCATGCCTGAGCCCATGATGCTTCGCACTTCATCCATGACACTTTGCAAGGCGCTCATCCTCGACTTTATGCCCCGGATTAACTCACTCATAGCCTGGATGCCATACCCGGCCGATTTTTTGACTATTTCCTCATACTTCAGTAAGATAAAATTGGCGGCGGTTACATCGGTAGCCTGGATGGCGTTGGCAAAGGTCCAGGTCAAGTTTGCGTCTGCCGCCACTCCGCTGGCCCCATCCACCGGACTTATTGTCACCGTCAAAGGGCCGGGGGCCGCTCCGTCCACCGCCGTAAACCAATTAATGCCGGTTGAAACTGCCCAATCGGGATGATCCTCATCGCCGATCTTCTGCCAGGCGTTGTCAAAGGTGCGTTTAATAAATGTCCCCTTGATTTTGGGGGTCTGAAATTTGGGCTTATCCTCCGCAGTCTGGTACTCCTGCTCTTGCAGGGCGAATTTCCCTTTATACAGCCATACATAGCGGTAGCTGCCGTTGCTCTTTTTGGACTTGAATCCTAAAGCCACATAGGGCGCGGTGTCGGTTGACTTCTTGACCAGCACCCCGCCAGTGACGCTGTGCCCCAAAAGGGCCGCCTGGGTGTTGAGGTCAATGTCTTTAGCCTCAAACTCCACATCGATTTCCCCCAGCGAGGTGACGGTTTCATCAGGCCCGTCGTCGCAGTACAGGGTTTCTGTATTGCTCTTGGGACTTATTTTGGCGTTGATAGCCCCGGCTATGGCCACCGGGCTGTTATATGTCGCTCCCAAAGGCGTATCGCTGGTAAGAACCGCGTAATACAGGCTGTTTAAGCCTACTTGTACCCCTGCCATTTTTTAACCTCCTTCAACTTCCCGCTCAGTCACATACCTGAGCGCTTTGTGATATATTCCGGTATCGTCTTCATAAAGATCGGCGCTGCTAGTTCTTTTAAAGCCTAATGATTTCATGGTTTTGTCCACCTCGGCAGCAATAGGGGAGGGGCTGGCTGCTTTTACCCACACATCCACTTGCAGGTGCACCTCAGCCATAAAAGCAGTGCCGTCTGCCCAGGCGGAATCGAAATTGGTTAACTCAAACAAAGTAATGTATTTACCTAAACCCTCCGGTGCTTTCAGCTGGTAGATATAAGGCCCGCCCAATAAAGCCAGCAGATCGGTGTTTCCCTCCAAAGCCGCCAGGACTTCCGGTTTGACATTGATCATAGGTCAAGCCCCGCTTTCAAGGTCTGCCTGATGGTTTCCAGCACCTGTTTTCTACTTTCGGCTTGAGCCGGACCCATAAAAGGGCGGGCGGTCATCTTGGAGGTGCCGTACTCCAGAAATTTGCCATAAAAAAAGGGAGCCGTTGGCCCCACCTCCACGTATTTGCCGTTTTCATCCTGCTTTGGTTCGCAAATCACGATATTGTCGGCCAGATGCTCCTTAGCCTTTAAACTGCGCGGCGCTTTTTGGATGGCGTTTTCCTGGACGATCTTGGCCCCGGCATAGAGGGCCTGGTTCTCTACCGGAGCGGCTCTTTGCCCCAGTTCCTTTAGCCTATCTAAAATCTCATCCATACCTTCCAGGGTCAGATTACCCGCCACCGGGGATCACCTCCTTGCACATCAGTTCGATTACGTGGTGCCGCTCGTCCTTATCGATTACCGACAGAATTTGAAATACCCGGGAGCCATATAATACCCGCATGGAAGTAGTTAGCCCGGTTCGGTAGCGGATTTTAATCCGGGTGGTGACTTCCGACTGCAAGGCCCCCGCCTGGAAATATTCTTTACCCGATATGTCCGACACTGCTGCCCACACTGTGGCTACTGTAGTCCAGTTTTCCAGGGGGATGCCTTCTGATTTGGTGATAGTCTTGGCCTGCAAGGTAATACGCTGCCGCATCTGACCCATTAAATCGCGCTTCTTCATAATTACCACCCTTCTCGGCGGTAGGCGAATAAGAGCCTGGTCATAAACTCAATTAATGCTTTCATGTCGACTGCTTCCCGTAGTTCATAAAGATTGCCGATAGCATAGAGTAGGGCTTGTTTAACTGTTTCCGGCACCTCGGTAAATTCGGTCAGGGGAAAGCGCAGAATGTCCTGGCATAGCTCCTCGGCGGCACCTATGAGATCGGTGATGAGCGTATTGTCTTCATCACCGTCTACTTTTAGATACAGTTTTACTTCCTCCAAAGAAAGCACCAATACGCCCACCGCCTTTCATTACTCGGCTGCCATAAGTCCCGCAGCTTTAAGCTTAGCGAGGAGGGCATTAAAGTCGGTTACCAATTCGGCCACTTCGGTTGCAATACTGTCGGCCTGATTTGCAGCGGTCTTGGCAGCTATAGCATCATTTAAAACCTTGCCCTGTTTAGCCGACAGGGCGCTGGTAGCTGAGGTTGAGTCAAGGGCATCAACCACCGGGACGGATAAGATCCCTTCAATTGTTGCACCTTCCGCAATTATCAGCTTTCCGCTGGTCGCAATCTCAAGCGATCCGCCAATGACGGTTTTCTCGCCGCCTTGCTCGGTGTAGTTTTTTACATTGCTCATAACTCACACCTACGCTTTCATCTGCAGTACCTTGATGGCTTCAGGGAGAATCAGTTTGCCGTCAACCCGCTGTGTTGCCTTAAATCCCACCTGCCCGGTAGCTGCATAAAGCTCGTTCAATCTTTGGAAGGAACGGCCTTGCCGATCAGCAATCCAGTAGTAGCCGAAATCACCGAAAGCGATAGTTTTAGCCCCAGCTGCGATTGCCGGTACATAGGCTGAGGTCTTGACCGGACGGTTCAAAATCGTATCCGGCTGTCCGGCAGTAATGGAGGGCTGCCACAGGTACTGGCCGTTGCCGTCCTTTAACTTTCTGATGGCTTTGACAGTGGAATCGTTCATCACGAATACGGCGTTTTTGCGGTAAGGGGACTTGAGGCTGTAGAACAGATCCATGATCTCATCCACCGTAATAGCCGTTGCCGAAGCAGCAGTTACACCCAGTTCCGCTCCGCCGGTAGAATTAAAAATCCCGGTCGGCTTGCCGGTTCCGTCACCGATGAAGAAGGATTCCTCTTCCTTGGCCCCGATTCTCCGGGCAAATTCCCGGGCGATATATGACTCCAGATTAAAAACGCTGTCATTTAACAATTCCTCGGATACCTTGATCATGGTCGCTAGCTTGTAGGCCCCTATGGAAACCTGCCCGAAGGCATCGTCTGATTCCGGGATAGCGCCTTCTTCATCTACCCAGGAAGCGGTTCCTTTGGATGCTACGACCGGTATTTTGCGGTCGCCGCTGGCGGTTTGGATGATCTTGGCCATGGTGCGGAAGATGTTTTCTTCTTGCAGGGCTTCGACCAGGGTACGCTCGAACTCGTCCGGCACCAGGTAGCCTCCCTCGGAATCCGTTCCCACCTGCAGCGCGTTCAAGACTTCGTATCCCGCTGCCTTGCTGCGCATGGCGTTCCAGAAGGCTCGTTTGTACTCGTCGCTGGCCCGGCCGGTTTTATTCTCAGGGTTTGGCTGGCCGGGCTTGCCGGTAATAGGTGTATTGACGGGCTTGTTAAGCTCCGCGTCCAATGCCTGCTGACGCTCCAGCCGGTCGATTTCTTTGCCCAGATTCACCACATCGGCTTCCATCTTTTCATAGGTGGCAACATCCTCGGCGGAAAGGAGCCCGTCAGCGCCGCGCTTGCTGTCCAGAAAGGCTTTAGCGGCATCCCAGGCTTTGGCTCTTTTCTCACGCAGTTCTAAGATTTTGCTCATGGTTATTCCTCCCATTCTAATGTTTTAATAGGCTGAGCCGCTTTTCCAGGTAGCTAAGCGGGGTGCCGGTCGGCGGTTTAGGGTTATTAACCTGGGGCAGCGGAAACTTTTTCACTAGCGCGTTGGTGACCGTCATTTTGTCAAAAAGATAAGCCGCGCTGGGCGGCTCGGTTAGGTGTTCTTCGGTTGTGTATAGGACTTTGTCGGCAAAGCCCAGCTCCACTGCTTTCCAGGCGTTAAACCAGCTTTCGGCATCCATCATGTGCGAGATTTTGGCTCTTGATAAACCGGTTTTCTGCTCGTAGGCATTGATAATGCTTTCTTTAACCTCGGACAGCATGGCAATACCGCTTTTAAGGTCAGATATTTCCCCGAATATGACGGTGGCGGGGTTATGGATCATCATCATGGCTACCGGAGACATGTGAACCTCGTCCGCTGCCATGGCGATTACTGAAGCCGCACTGGCAGCAAGCCCTTCGATCTTGACGGTGATATGTCCAGGATATTCTCTTAACATGGTGTAGATTTGACTGGCGGCAAATACATCTCCGCCTGGAGAGTTGAGCATCACCACCACATCCCCATCCTCAGCATAGAGCTCGTTTTTAAACTGCTTGGGGGTAATATCGTCCTCGAACCAGCTGTCCTCAGCGATATACCCATCTAAAAAGAGGGTTCGATCCTGCTCGTTTTTGAGCCAGTTCCAAAACTTTCTGCTCATTGGCTGACCTCCTTTCTGTTGCTATTGGCATACGCGCCCACATCTTCAAGCTTCAGCATGTTGCCGTTCATGGCATAAATATCGCCATGCTCGATGGTGTTCATGTTTTCTAAGGTTCTTACATCGTTGGGGCTTAAGAAGCCGTTTTGAATACCGATGGCGTAGCCTTGCATCCTCGAAGCATAGTCGCCCCGCAATAGCCCATCCACCACGAAACCCACAAAATACTGGCCTTTTTCGGATGGGCTGAGCAGAGCTTTATTCATTCCTTGCTCGAGCCTTACCAGCCAGGGCCGGATGGTATGGACTACAAAACTGATAGATTGATGCTCGATGTTGCTGAAAGTGGCTTTGTCCAAGTTAGCCACCAGATGGGGTGGCACCCGAAAGATCCGGCAAATCTCCTCGGTTTGAAACTTCCTGGTTTCAAGAAACTGCGCCTGTTCCGGCGGTATACCGATGGATTGGAACTTCATACCTTCTTCCAGAACCGCTATCCGATGGGCGTTACCGCTGCCCTGGTAGACCGCGTTCCAGCTTTCCCGGATTCGGGCCGGGTCTTTGACTACCCCGGGATGCTCTAAAACTCCGCCTGGACTGGCTCCATTGGCAAAGAATTTACCCCCGTATTCTTCGGTGGCGATTGCCATGCCGATGGCGTTCTTGGCCATGGCGATAGGGGAGTAGCCCACCAGTCCGTCAAAACCAAGCCCGGGAATATGCAGGATATCTTCCGGCCTTAAGATTACATATCCGGTGTCCCTTCGGTACTCATAATAAAGCTGTCCATCAGTTGTCCGATCCACCGTCATCCGGTCGGGCAGAAGGGGATAGAGGGCCAATACCTTGCCTCGCCCGTCCCTGATAATTTGGGCATAGGCATTGCCCCATAATAAAAGATGACTCATCAGTGTTTCCCGAAACACAAATGAAGTCATCTCCGGATTAGGCTCATCATGGAGCAGATAATATAGCTGGTGGTCTATGGCTTTCTCTTTGCCGTTGTCCGTGAACTGGTAAACATTGAGCGGCAAGCTGGCTATGGTTTCCGCCAGGATGCGAACGCAGGCATATACCGCGGTGGTCTGCATGGCCGTTCTTTCATTAACGGTTTTGCCGCTGGCGGTGCCGCCGAAAAAGAAGCTGTATGTGCTGCCGTACAAGGTGTTTTTGGGGCTGGCCCTTGACCGCATAAACCTTGATATTAACGGAATTTTCATTTCATTCCTCCCGCAAAATGGCATGAAAAAAGCACCTCTAACGAAGTGCTGATGAAAACACAGGCTTTTGTTTTTAACTTTTGAATTCTGTTTCTTGCTATTTGATCAGCTTTGTCAAATCCATCCTTGCATAAATTACCCGATGGATTTCAACAACTTTCTCCTGCTCCCGAACAGTATAGAAAACCGCATAGTTTTTTACTGGCAACATTCGATACTCTACCTCCAAAGCCCTCAACGGACGGTAAATCTTATGAGCGTATGGAAACTCACTTAATAGGGAAATCGAATGATCAAACGCATCCAATAAATCCATCGCGGCCTTTGGCGCATTCAACTGGTCGGATATATACAAAATAATGTCTGTTATATCCTGTTTGGCTATCGGAAGGTAAACAATCTCATACATTATCGCCGTCCGCCTTTTGCTGCATGGCCTGTCGTATGCTGTCAAACACTTCCTTATGGGAAAATCGTTGATTGGTTTGTTTTGCTTGCAGCTCCGCCTCTTTCAGCTTGAAATATATCTCACTCTCGAATTGAAGCTTTTCATAGGCTTGAAAACTCATAACAACCATATCTCCATACCCATTTTTGGTTAAAAAAACAGGCTCAGAAGTTTCATGAACAATCCTTGAAATATCTGCGAATTTATTCCTCAAGTCGGATACCGGTCTAATCTGCGGCATAACATAACACCTCCCTGATAGGTTTAGCATAATATTATCATAATTATGCTAAACTTTCAAGGTTCCTAGATTATTAAGATTCCCCGCTCATCATAGACAGAAGCACCCGCAACCCCTTGATTTCTAAGCGCCCTGTCCAGCGCCATAATCAGCGCCACCGCACCGTCAATCCGCTCAGTGCTTTTCTCCTTGTCCGGCTTGATATTGCCAGCCGGGTCAGTACGGATAAAGATATTATCCATCATCCAGCGCAGAACCGGATGGCCGCTATGGGCGATCTTTTCTTCCAGGGTCAGTTTCATTAGTTCCTTGGTAGGAGGGGACATATCCTTAAAACCCTGGCCAAACGGCACCACTGTAAAACCAAGCCCTTCCAAGTTCTGTGTCATTTGGACCGCGCCCCAGCGGTCAAAGGCAATCTCACGGATGTTATACTGGGTCCCAAGTTCCTCGATGAAGCTTTCGATGAATCCGTAATGTACCACATTGCCTTCGGTGGTTTTAAGATACTCCTGCTTTTGCCACAGGTCATAGTTTACGTGATCGCGCCGAACACGCAGGTCGAGGTTTTCTTCCGGTATCCAGAAGTAGGGGAGAATATGAAATTTATCGTCCTCATCAACCGGCGGAAAAACCAGCACAAAAGCTGTTATATCGGTAGTGCTGGACAAGTCCAACCCGCCATAGCACACCCGGCCTTTTAGTTCTTCCGTGTCAACCTTGAAAGCGCATTTGTCCCATTTCTCCATGGGCATCCAGCGTACTGCCTGTTTGACCCATTGGTTGAGCCTAAGCTGCCGGAAGCTGTTTTCTTCAGCAGGGTTTTGTTTTGCGCTTTCACAGGCAGCTTTAATCTTGTCGATACTTACGGTTATACCCAGCGACGGATTAACTTTTTTCCACACTTTAGGGTCAGTCCAGTCGTCATCTTCCTCCGCTCCATAGATTACAGGATAAAACGTAGCATCATGCTTGCGACCGGCCAGCAGATCTTTGGCTTTTTGATGCACCTCATAGCAAATACTGTTGACGTTATCGCCCGCTGTTGTGATGAGGAAGTAAAGCGGCTGCATCCTTGCATCCCCGGAGCCTTTGGTCATGACGTCAAACAGTTTCCGGTTAGGCTGGGTATGCAGCTCGTCAAACACCACGCCGTGGATGTTGAAACCATGCTTCGAATAGGCTTCAGCCGACAGCACTTGATAAAAGCTATTGGTCGGCAGGTAAATAAGCCGCTTGGTGGAGGCCAGGATCTTAACACGTTTGTTCAGTGCGGGACACATCCGCACCATGTCGGCGGCGACCTCGAACACAATAGATGCCTGCTGGCGGTCGGCAGCACAGCCATAAACCTCAGCACGCTCCTCGTTGTCCCCGCAGGTAAGAAGCAGAGCGATGGCGGCTGCCAATTCAGACTTGCCCATTTTCTTTGGAATTTCCACATAAGCCGTATTGAATTGCCTATAGCCGTTGGGTTTCAGTATCCCAAAAATATCGCGTATAATCTGTTCCTGCCAGTCTATGAGTTCAAAGGGCTTACCAGCCCAGGAGCCTTTGGTGTGGCACAGGGCTTGGATGAACGCCACAGCATAGTCGGCGGCATCTTTACTGTATTTTGAATCCGGTGCCATAAACTGTGTCGGTTTATATTTCTTTAGTTTACGTATATTGCCGCCTCCTTTCTTAAAGAGAACAAAAGAAAAGAGCCTCATTAAGAAGCTCTGTTAACCGCATATTTGTTGGCCTTCAGTTATTTGCTCTCATCTTCCTCGCCCGTCAGGATAAAGCGCGCGTACTCGGTCTTGTGGTCATTAAGGTAATTAACCAGTTCGTGAAAGCCTCGGGAGTATGCTTCCTGAGTAACACGGGGAATGTCAAACATATTCGTGACGCCGCTTTCCCTGATGGCCAAAATCTGCATCCGTATGGTCTCATTCATTTTGCTTTCTCCATTTCTGCTGACTTAGAGGCTGCCCGGCGCAGGGTATCATCGAGTTTTCTTATCTCATCCTCGCCAAAAACTACCCCCAGCCCGCTGCCCGAGTCCCAGTCCACAAACACGGTGCCGGTATCGTCGATAAAGGATACGCTGCCCCGGTCGCCGGGCTTTAACCTGGTGTACGGGTCGTCCATGCGGACCAGTTCGACTCGCGTACCCGGGGGATAATATGACCTCAGCGCCTTTAGCATTTCCGGATGAACCTGCTTCATGCTTCCGGCACCTCCTCTGGGACACGCTGGCCGTTTTTGAAAGCGGCGCTACCGGTTAGCCTGGAGAGCAGGATTTTTCGTTCCTCTTTGTATTCCGGCCCGATAAATCCTAATCGCAGCAAGAAGCAGCGGAAAGCGTATTTTTCGTTATCATAAGCCTTTTCGGTGGCGGTTACCCGTTTCTGGTTCTTGGCCATGGCGCAGAGCGCCCCGATGAAGCGGGCATAGGCGTTAACTTCTTCCGCTGCAAGGCTTCTGGAGAACCAAGGGAAACACAGCCTGTCCTCGGTCAGTTCAATTGGCAGCCTGTCTGTGTCCAGGGCTTTTTTAATAAGGGTTTCTTTGCTCTTAACCAGCCGCTCCAGATTGGCAATGGCGGCTTCGGTAAAACCTTCCCTGGGCATCTCAATAACCAGTTCGTTTGGCGCTTCAAATTGAAATCCGCGCTGGTCAAGATCGTTTAATAGTTGCTCAAGATCTTCTTCACTGTTGTTTTCACTGGCGTTGAGGGTGCCTTCTTTGTTGACGGTAAATCCGCCTATGACATAAGCAAAGGTCGGTGCACCTTTGTATTCCGGCGCGGTATTCAGGATTTCACTGATCGCCTTAACCAGTTCTTTGCGCCTAGCGCCGGTAATGTTAAACTTAAATTCCATAGGATCGACCACCTTTCTGTTTTGGTAGTCATATACATCACTCTTAAGCTGTGGAATAGCAAGCCTTTACATCAGTTTTTTCGCGCTTTCAAAGGGTATTTTCTGACCATCGCGCATAAGAAAAACATCAATGTCGGAACCCTTAAACTCAATGTACCTATTCACAATAACATCGCAGAACTTCTCGTCCAGCTCCACAGTGTAGCAAATCCGGCCGGTCTGATCACAGGCGATCAGGGTGCTGCCCGAACCACCGAACGGATCAAGAACAATACACCCTGTCATGCTGGAGTTGAGTATCGGGTAAGCTACCAGCGGCACGGGTTTCATGGTCGGGTGGTCAGTATTCTTCCTGGGTTTGTCAAACTCCCAGATGGTAGACTGCTTACGGTCGGAGTACCAGGCGTGTTTGCCCGCTTTCTTCCAGCCAAACAGGATCGGCTCGTGCTGCCACTGGTATGGCGAGCGCCCCAGTACCAGCGACTGCTTTTTCCAGATACACGTTCCCGAGAGATAGAATCCTGCTTCTAAAAAGGCTTTGCGGAAATTCAGTCCTTCGGTATCGGCGTGGAACACATAGATACTTGCGTCCTTGGCCATCGCCTTTTCGGTCAGGGTGAAAGCTTTCAGCAGAAACTGATAGAACTTTTGGTCCGCCATGTTGTCGTTTTTAATTTTGCCTGCTGTACCCTCATAATTGACGTTGTAGGGAGGGTCTGTCACCACCAGATTGGCAAGTTTGCCATCCATGAGCAGGGAAAAGGTTTCCGCTTTGGTACTGTCGCCGCAGACCAAGCGATGCTGCCCCAGCAACCAGAGGTCACCCGCCTTAGTTATAGCGGGCTTGGCTAGTTCGCCTTCTACATCAAAGTCGTCTTCTTTAACGTCCTCGGCACCGCCCAATAGTTTGTTCAGTTCCGTGTCATCAAAGCCGAGAAGAGATACGTCAAAATCGGCAGCCTGCAAATCCGCAAGCTCTACCGAGAGCATCTCCACGTCCCAGCCAGCGTTCAGGGCAAGGCGGTTATCGGCTATAATATAGGCCCGCTTCTGGGCTTCAGTCAGGTGTTCTGCGAACACACAAGGTACTTCAGTAATACCTTCCTCCTTGGCAGCGAGGATGCGCCCGTGTCCTGCAATGACGTTGAGGTCTTTATCTACGATGACCGGGTTGACGAAGCCAAACTCCCTGAGTGATGCTCGAAGCTGAAGTATTTGCTCCTTGCTATGGGTGCGGGCATTGCGAGCATAAGGTACTAACCGGTCGATATAAACTTTTTCAAAACGCTCGGTTGTGTTCATCTATACCTACCGTCCTTTCCTGCCTGACAGCAGGGCTTCCATAATATCATCCTGCGGGTTGCCGACGAAGGCTGTAGTGCAATTCTGTTTTACAATGTCAAAAATCTCGTACCAGATGAGGTTGGCCTGCTTCTGAAAAGATTGGCTCATCTGTACGAAGGGACTGGCTATAGCGCCACCCGTAGTCGGATGTTTGCCCAAAAGCCCATAGGTGCTGATGGCTTCCTCACACTGGATGTAGCGAGTGAAAGCCTGAGCATAGGCTTCAATCAATCTTGGGTTAACGAATTTTTCGCACCCTCGCTCTTTAAGCCATTTCCAAGTTTCTCTGAACAGATCGTCAGCGCCCAGCGGCTTACCGTCTCTCTGTCTCGCGCTGAGGTAATCGCTGGGCGTTGGCATATCTTCTCCATATAAATCGGCCGCATCGTCAAGGTCGTCCGCTTCAAGCATCGACTCGGGATGCAGTTCCGGGGCTGCTAAAACTTTTGCGGCCTTTCCGGCCGAGATTTTGTCAGCCAGGGGCTGCGGCTTGTCACCGGCGCGAACCCTGCGGCCGCCCCTATTGGTTCCGTCTTTTGCCACAAGCCTTCACCTCCTTACTGTGGCAGGGTTTAATTCCCCGTTTGAACCGTGATTTTTACGCGCGAAGGGAGCCGCCCGTTCTCCGGGGCAGGGGCTATAGAGATTTGATACCCCCTGGGGGGTGAGACAATAAATTCATTTCCCCCAACGACCGCCTTCGCGGGCAGTGATCTCGGAGTGACAAGACGTACACAAACTCATGAGGTTGTCCACATCGTTGGTGCCTCCTTGGGATAGCGGCTTGATGTGGTGTACTTCCTCAGCAGGCGTGATCCGTCCGTCCTTTTGACATTGCTCGCAAAGTGGGTGCGCCGTGATATATCTATCCCGAATACGCTTCCAACTCCTGCCGTAACGTTTCTTCACGGCTGGGTCCCGCTGATAGCGTTCGTATCGTTTTGCTTCGTCCTTGGTGTGCTCCTCGCAGAATCTGCTGGCTGTCAGCTTGGGACAGCCAGGGTAAGAACACGGCCGTTTGGGTTTAAAGGGCATTAAACTTCACCTCGTTAAAGGCATACAAAAAGCCCCCGCAGTGTCCCGCGAAGGCTATTGATACAGCTTTCGATACTATTATTATACAGAGACCTAAAGCAAACACTCCCTCAGAATTCCCTCATCTTTATCCGAACAACATACTGCGCAGGTGATTCAGAGCGTTGCTCCGCAGACGCTCGATATGGCTTTCGCTGTAGCTGAGTTCACTCATCAGTCGGTAGGTTGCACCGGACTTCTGGTTGTCACCCATGTAAAATTCAGAAAGGATGTGCTGCTCGGTATCAGTCAGGCTTGACCAGGCAGGTTCAAACCACGCCATGTACTCTATCGCCTGGCTGTAGCGCTCCCGCAGGATATCCAGCTTGTCAATCTGCGCCGCCAGTTTGTCGGCTCCGGCTTGCGGATTCCTTGCGGAAGGCATTCTTGATAGCTTGGGTGTTCGGGGCGCAATCATTTTTTCGTACACACTCTTTATTTCCTCCGGAGTGTTGTTGATGATAAAACGCATATTGTTATAGTCGCGTATGGCGGCAATTGTCGCCGCGTTCTTATTGATGTATTTCAGCGCAATCATTTGACCGCCTCCTTCAAATTTGCCTTTACCGCGTTAATCAGAGCGCTCTGGGCTTTGTCCTTTCTTTTTAAAGCGCGCATCACATCTTCATCAATGGTACCCTTGGTAATGATATGGTGAATAACCACCGTATCATTTTGACCTTGCCGCCACAGCCTGGCGTTGGTCTGCTGGTAGAGTTCAAGGCTCCAGGTAAGCCCGAACCATACCAGGGTGGAACCGCCCGCTTGCAAATTCAATCCGTGTCCGGCCGATGCCGGATGAATTACGGCCAGTGGTATTTCTCCGTCATTCCACCGACTGATGGAAGCAGCACTGTCCAGCTTTTCAGCGGGGAAGCGCCCCAGAATCCGCTCGAGATCGTGCTTGAACCAGTAAGCCACCAGTACCGGCTTGCCGTTGGCGGCTTCGATAATATCCTCTAACGCGTCCAGCTTGCGGTCGTGAATCCTGGCTGCTGAGCCATCATCGGCATAAACCGCCCCGTTGGCCATCTGCAGCAGTTTGTTTGACAGGCTGGCGGCATTCAAGGCGTCTATTTGCTTTCCTTCCAGTGAAAGCACCAGATCCCGCTTTATGGTGTCATAGACCTTTTGCTCTTTCTCCGACAGCCAAACGGGGATCTCGTTCATCACCACTTCCGGCAACTTTATATAATCAGTGTTTTTCATACTGATGGTGATGTCAGAAATCAGGCGGTAAATCTCATCCTCTGCTCCGGGTAGCGGTTTATAGCTAAACACCACAAGCTGATTGCGCTTTTCCGGGGTAAAGAAGTTGCTACGGTAATGGGTGATGAAGCGACCGAGCCGCTGACCCATGTCAAGAATGCCGATTTCCGCCCATAAATCCATGAGGCCGTTACCGGATGGTGTACCTGTTAGCCCAACGATACGTTTTACCTTCGGGCGGACACGGCGAAGTGCTTTGAACCGCTTTGAAGTATATGTCTTGAAGGAGGAAAGTTCGTCAACCACCACCATGTCGAAATCGAAGGGAAGGCCGCTCTTATTAACCAGCCAGTCCACGTTTTCCCGGTTGATAATATACACATCGACGTTTCGCATCAGTGCAAACTTGCGTTCCTGTTCATTGCCGATGGCCAATGAGTAGGTCAGGCCTTTCAGGTGATCCCACTTTTCGATTTCAAAAGGCCAAGTTTCTCGTGCCACTCTGAGGGGGGCGATAACGAGTACTTTGCGGATGAGAAAACTGTCTAGCACAAGGTCAAAGATGGCAGTAAGGGTAATAACGCTCTTGCCAAGCCCCATATCCAGAAATACCGCCGAAATAGGATGCTGCAGTATGAAATTGGTTGCATAGGTTTGGTAGTCATGAGGACAATATTTCATCAAGCGCCCCTCCAATCTGCTCAGTATCATTAATTACGTACACCAAAAAGCCTAACGCCTCCAGTTGCCTTTTTCGCTTTACCTGCAAAGGGCGAAGTCGCTTCCCTGGTGCTTTAAGTTCTACGAAGGCAAGCTTGCCATGGGGGAGAAGTACTAAGCGGTCAGGCACACCATCAAAACCTGGTGAAATAAGCTTCAGGGCGATGCCGCCCATCGATTTGACTGTGTTTGTGAGTTTTAATTCTATGGTTTTTTCTCTCATAAGAATCCTTTCTGCCAGTTCCAAGGTTCCAAAGTTCCAAGAATTCCATATAACCTATACGCGCGTATATGAGGTAAACACGATACCCTTTCTCTATATACAAAAATATTTATATATTTTGGAACCATGGAACCCTTGGAAAAAGTGTTGATATTTCAAGGTTCTAAGAGGTTCCATGATTAAGATTTTCGGTTCCATCAATGGTTCGCACCCATACATATTGAGCGCCATAACCCTTGATTTTCTTTTTCTGGCCGGAGTACACCCAGCCGCCGATCTTTTGCATGATTAGCTTGATTTTGTAACTGTCAGCCTGGCGCTCAAATTTACCCCGGTCGTTGCCGAAGCATTCACACCAGATTTCCATGTTGCTGACGTACTCGCGCTGAATCTTGCCTTCCGGCCGCAATGGGTCGTCCGAGGAAAAGTAATGTTTCCGGCTGTACAAATCCATATCATACCAGCCTTCCGGCAGGAGCATATCGAGGTATTCGCGCACCACGCCTTCGCGCTCATCAGTTTCCAGCGCTGCCGTCTGTTCCGCTTTTGCTTGCTGGGCGACCTTTCCTTCAAGATAGAGTTTTTCTCCTTGCATCCAGTAGTGCTTTGCTTCAGCCCAGATCTGCGGCACATCAGTTTCGGGCAAATCCCAACCTTTATTACTGCCGCCCCAGACACGCACCACCCAGAAACGGCGATTGCCGGTGGTATCACGCAGGAATCCTGCGTTTTCCGCATTCGTAGAGCCGACGATAATACATTGGCGCGGATGGCTTTCGACTGTCCGCCCATAGGAGGGGCGGTACTGGTCGTCTTGTCGGGAGAGAAAGCCCTTGATGTTGTTGACGTCCATTTTCGATAGACCCGCTAATTCAGGAATTTCTACAATCCAAACACCCTGAATCTTCTCTGCAGCATCTTTGCCTTTGCCCATATCGGTAAAGTTTAGGCTATCGGAAAACCATTCTCCGGCCAGCCGGGCAAAGAAAGTGGATTTACCGAGGTCGGTCCGTCCGTTTAAGACCAGCATGGAGTCAAACTTGATGCCTGGCTGATAGATACGGGCCACCGCCGCCGCGAGGGTTTTACGGGTGACCATTCTGGTATACTCCGAATCCTCCGCGCCAAAATATTTAACCAGCAAGGTTTCCACACGATTGACGCCATCCCATTCGGGCAGGTTGTCCAGGTAATCACGAATAGGATGGTAGGCGCGGTCATCTGCCACCTTGGTAAGCGCAAGCTCATAGTTGCGGGAAGAAAATGTGCCGTAGGTTTTATCTACATAAGCAACCAGCTGCGCCATATCCGCATCCCGCCATGGCTGATACGGACGTTCCCACGGCAGAGCGTCATCACCATATATTTGATTAGCAAGCCGGTTATACCGGATGCCTTGCAGCTTGGGGTCGTTTTTTAGGATGAGCAGCAGGTTGCCAAGGGAGTTTTTAAGCACGGTAGAGCGTGGCTCATACTCCAGTTTTTTCTCCCAGTCCGTATCTACCACGGCAAATTCAGCCGAAGCCTGTGTCCGGCGTTCTTCTGCCAATAGCAGTTTTACACGCTCGTCATTTACAGCAAGCTCCGACATTGCCTTATAGGACGGCAGCTTATTTACCGGGGTATCTTCTGCGGACTTATCGTCAAGGCTTCGAAATTTATGAAGCCGTACCAGGTCAAACGCATTTAACAGTTTTCCGCAGACGGGGTCGGTGGCATGATGGCTATAGGCGAACGCGCTATCATAGATAACCACGCCCGCGCTGCTGTCAGCAGGGATATAGTCGTATCTGCCGTTCATAGCGGACGGCTCATATACATCGGAGAGGAAGGTGTCGATTGCGTCTTCAACAGTATAGGCACGGTTAAACGCACCGATGATACCCGGCTTGGTAAGCGGATTACCGGCTTCGGCGACACCGCTTCGCGCTACCTCGGATTGGCGGCTGGAACGTGGCCAGGTGGACTCGTCCTGCCAATCGTCATAGTGTGCAAGGTATATGTCGGGGTCAAGATTGCTGCCATCTTTTTTCTGAAACCAGAATTCACCGTTCATCGAAGTAGAAGGCCAGTACATGAGCCGGTGGGCTTCATAGGTTGTATCGTCGAACAGGTCAATTCCAATGTCCTTTGCTACCATCCGGGCTACCGCAGGGTATTCCGCTTCGCTGACATCGCGGGAAAGTGGGATGGCAAGGCGGATACGAGGCTTTTCAGGAGTATGCTTATGGGTGGAGTAGGCACAGCACTTAAAGCCGCACTTCATAATGACTTCATCCCAAACCCCCGGAGTGCCATAGTCCATGTCCAGAAGAATCATGGAGCGGCAGAGTACAAAGCCTTTTTTGCGCCTGCCTTCGCGCAAATGACCGGCTACATAACCGCCTACATCCTTGATAGTATCCTGCTGACCTTTTTTCAGTTTGCGGTATTCCTCTACGGTTTCCGTCGTGCGGACGGTGGAACTGACTCGCATGCAGAAATTCTCCCAGGATATGTCACTGTTTTTCCACTTCTTATCCATGCGACTATTGCCATAAGAAATCTTCATCCTGAAACCTCCCTGCAGTCCTCAGAAAAATATCTAATAGTGTATTTCTTTCGCTTGGCTCTCTCAATCTCTGCCTTCATGCCGGAGGAGATATAAGTGCCAAACACCCAGACTTCAGCGCATTTTGCCATGAGTACATTGCCAAAGAATAATCCTAGGCTGCGTTCTGACAGGTTATTGTCATCTAAAAACTGAGGATATAGCAGGTGCGGTGTGATAGGGATATATCCCATATCAACCGCAAACCGGCTATATCGCCTGGCAGACTTGATGTTGTTTCCGATATCCCCGGAGTAGGGGGAACAGATATATACAAGGGGCCGAAAAGCTTTAGCGGCTTTTTCCTCTTGCTCTATAGATGTTAAAGCTTCATAGGCGGTGGGGTCATAGTAGCCTTCTAAGTTGTATTTGTCGGTGCTCATAGCGTCACCTCACACTTTTGGGGAAGGAACAGGGTTTCCAACACTTCATAGGCATAACTGTTGGTAAACTTAAAACGGTCATCATTGGTTTGGCACTTTTGAATTTCATAACCGTGCTGGCGTGAATATGCTGATGCTGCCCGGCCGTTGCGCTGGCAAGTTTTCATGTCCCATCCCATATTGAAGTGCTGGTTGAATTTCATAATTGTCCAAAATTTCTCGGATTCATTGAGCCTTATGGCTAATTCCTCATTTTGGGCAGCAAGTTTGGCATTCTTCACCTGTTCCTCTTTTAGCTGTGTTAAAAGCCGAATGCCGAAGTCAGGATCGGCAAGTATTTTATCAATGGTTGTCTCCGTCATATACGCACCATGCTTGCGGATAGAGGGGAGAACTTCGTCAAACACCCAGTGTTCAAAACGAATGGCACCGGGAAGATTAGAACGGATAATGAGACGGTAAAGGTCGCCCTCAGGGATGAAAATTTTTCCAATTGTTTTATTTGGATTTTGCGGATGGGGTACTCCCTGTTTTAGGGAGTACCTACAATGCATCGCTATTGCATTATGTGGTTTGGCATACCCCAGAATGGTGGCGCATTCCGTTGCTGGGAAATAGGCCTTGTCATTAATCATTAGCACACTTAATGAGCCGAATTCGCTGTTGTTGAAAATCTGTATTTCGTTATTCATAGCGACCCTCCAATCTTGACCCGCTGCACTTCTGGCAGTAAACCGTTGTGCTATACAGGTCACCTTCGTCATCGCTGAACAATTCTGCTAGGTTAATTTCTACCTCACACCCACAGCCGGGGCAGGTACAGAACACATTGTCATCGTGGATTTCCACAATTACCTCAACCGCGTCGCTGATCTTTTCTCTTACATAAAACATGTTTTACCTCCCATCGTGAAGGCATCATTGCCCTCTACCATCCACAGGACAGGAGGCACGTTTTTGAGTACTTTATATCAGTCTTTTTTATAAAAATCTGTTTCATATCCGTCTGCCCGCAGTAAAAGGCCTTTTGCCCAGGGCGGGGTTTGGCCCATTTGATTGCATACAGCCTCAGTTGACATACGGTGATCAGCTTCGATAACAATCTCATCGTGGACGTGCATCACGATGGCGCAGTCTCGAAGATTCTGCATGGCATAGCAGAGGATATCTCGGCTTACTGCCTGGACGATGTTTTCCACAAACTTCGGGCCGTAGCTATCAATCCGCTCCCATTTCTTTGTGCCGCCGATACCTTCGTAGGTGATGCAGTCCGATCCAAATCGGTTTTCGCCAATACGCGGTTTCACATAGGCAAGACGCCTGCCGGATAGAAGAATGATAAAGAGCATTCCGCTCTGATAGGAAAAGCGGATGCCATGTGTCGCTGTGGAGGAACGCTCCTTGACTGCTGTCATAGCGGCACGGTCGATATCCCACCAAAGTCGTACGATATTGGGGTTCGACGATCTCCAGGCGGAAACAAGTGGTTGGAGTTCTTCCTCTTCAAGCCCCATCTCAATTGCGCCCATAGCTTTGAGAGCGCCGACTGATCCGCCGTATCCGAGAGCGAGTTCGGCGATTTTACCTTTTTGCCGCAGGTGGCCGTTGATACCGTTTTTTTCTACAGGAACATGGAACATCTGGGAAGCGGAAGCACAGTAGATATCACCGCCGGATTCAAAGACTTCCTGCCGCCATTTTTCACCTGCAAGCCAGGCGATGACCCTTGCTTCAATTGCCGAGAAGTCCGCCACGATGAATTTACAGCCGCTTTTCGGGATAAAGGATGTACGGATGAGTTCTGACAACACATTTGGTACAGATTCGTAGAGTATTTCCAAAGCCGCGAGGTTACCAGAACGCACAAGGTTTCGAGCCTGTTCTAGGTCGGGCATGTGGTTCTGGGGCAAATTTTGCAATTGTATTAATCTGCCAGCCCATCTGCCGGTTCGATTGGCCCCGTAAAACTGGAACATCCCACGGGCGCGGCCGTCAGCGCAGACGGCGTTTTCCATTGCAACATATTTCTTAATTGATGACTTTGCCAGTGACTGCCTGAGTTCCAGCACCTTACCGAGCGATTCCGGTGCGGTTTTCAGCAGTTCTGCCACAGCCTTCTTGCCAAGCGAATTGGTTTCAAGGCCGTGGTCGGAAAGCCATTGCTTCAACTGAACCACAGAATTTGGATTCTCGACTTTGGTCAGTTCCCGTAACATACGGGTCAGTTCGGAGCGTGAACTTTTATCCATATCAATGGCTTGACGCACAAGAGCCATATCCAGTGCTACACCACGGTCGTTGATCTCCTGGTCGAGGTGATATTCCTCCCAAACTTCCTCCGGCACGGGGAATTTTGCCAACTTCTTTTTTATGGCCATCTCGGATTCCACATCACGACGGTTATAGGCTATGAATGACGCCCACTTATCCGGAGCATCGGTTGGCAGATTGCGAGTGCGACCACCGTTTGCGGCGGTAGATTTGCATGGTTGGCAAAAGTAGCGGATAAGGTCCTTGCCTTCCGTCAGCTTCTGCTTTTCCAAGCCCAGAACGGCACCGGCTCCCTCCAGGGAAAGGGGTAGCCCCATGTATGCCGACCACACCATCGTGCAGCGCCAGGATTTTGGATTAAGATATTGACCTGCGGGTAAACCTAACCACTTTGACAAGCAGATGCGTTCAAACTGGGCGTTGAAAGCCCATTTTGTCACGTCTTCATCCATAAGCGCATCAACGACTTCGGTTGGAATTGTTTCGTCGCTCGTGAGGTCAACCACCCGAACCTCGCCGCCATCAACAGAATAGCCGAAGAGCAGGATTGCAAAATCCGGTGATTCCGCATAGCGATAGACCCCGCTTTTGGCGAGGTCTACAGTGCTGTACGTTTCTATGTCGATACTGAGCGCCCTCACGAGAGGAAGTCCTCATCGATCTCGGTGGCGAAATCGTCCTCAGCTCTGGACTTGCCGCCAAGAGGTTCACCATCCCGGATTTTCTGTAGATTGTTCAGTCCGCAGGCAATACCTTTGTTACCGTTGCTATTAAAGGCATAGAAGTTGATACTAGCCCTGCCGTAAACTCCGCTGTAAACCTCAGAACGTTCAAGGATGGGCTGGAGGTTGGCGTCTACGATACCGGGCGCGGTTGCAGAGTTAGCGTTGATAAAGTAGGCGTTGGCATAGGCGGGATCATCCGGCCGTTCGGTATCGCCGTCACGCAATGGTGTCTTGATAGCGGAAAGGGGCGGCATAGTTTTGCCGTTGCCTTTCAGCTTAGCCTCACCCTCACGGTAGGCTGCTTCAATTGCAGCTTTAATTTTTGCTATGGTGCGAGTGTCGGACTTGGGGATGATGAGCGATACAGAGAACTTCGGAGTGCCTCCGTTAATGGACTTAGCCTCCCAGACGTTGGCATAAGACCAGCGGGTGTCGGGTCCGGTTATAACCTTCATAGGATTACTATTGACTTTGTTTGAATTATTTGACATAAGATTTTCCTCCTTAAAATTCACTAAAATCTTGTTGCGCGGTGGCGATTGCCGGGCGTTTATCGCTTTCCGGCACAAGCGTTGGTTTGCCTTGAGGTTTTTCAATGTAGCCGCCGAGAACTTCTTCAAAACGTTTTTTGCCGAGTAGAGAGATCATGGCGGTGATACCCAGGACTTTGCGTTCGTAGGGGTCAAATCCAGCCGCGCTGACTGCAGCAGCCACCGCAGCCTCGTCAGTGTATCTGCGGTTGGAGCGGCCTTCGACTAATTTCCACCCGTTCCATTGCTTACCACCTAGGGCAGAGCGCAGAGCATAGTCTTTGATGTCGTTGGCCCATGAGATTAGGCTGTCGATTTTCCCAAGGATATCTTCAACCTCATCGTCCTCCAGCAGAGGGGGAAGCTTGAAGTCATATCGGGCGAGTTCCAGGTTACGTTCGGCTCTGGCACGGCACTCGTGCTTCACTTTGCAGAACTGGCACCATTCGCCGCAATTGAATTCTCCGTCCCCGGCGTAAGCGAGTTCGGCAGTTGGCTTTAAAATTTCCTCAGCCCATTGGTACAAGGATTCCTTGAATACCGTGTAGGTGGACACGTTATCGCGCCTGGGTTGGTAGATGGTCATGGAAACCGTATCGATGTCGTAGATACCATCAAAAATCTCCAAAGCTCCCAGTGCATACAGCTTCATTTGCGGGTTATCCTCTGCTTCTACCAGTACTCCTTGTCCGTGTTTATAATCCACGATGTGGAGTGTACCGTCCGCGATAACTAAACAGTCGCCGGTACCGAAGCCGCCCTCAACGTATTTGGAAAAGTCGAGCCGCTGTTCGATGAGGACAACCGGGTCGGCACAGCTTTGTTTGGCCATTTCAACCAGTTCGAGGATATAGGCGGCATAGCCGTTGGCGCAGTCCTCCATCGCCGCGTTGTAAAAAGAAAGGTCAGCGGTGGGGTCTTTGGCACGGATACCGAGTGCGACCTTCAGCTTGTACTCGCAGAGCATATGGGCCGACGTTCCTTCAGCGGCATATTCGCTGCCCTTGTCCTCATAACTCTCGCAGAGCCTAGCGGAAGGAGGACAGTTCAGCCACCTGTGAGAGGAGGAAGCGGAAAGGAGAGCGTGGCCCAGGCCAGCTTCTCTTGTGCCTACGGCACAATTCACCTTCTGTTTACTCATTTCCCAGCACCTCAGCTTCCGCAAGCAGTGCCGGATATTCCGCGGGATCGATTTCCGACAACTTCGCAGCGCCGTGCTTTTCCAGTAGGTCCCGAACTTTGGCGGTGTGACCGGACCGGCTCTTTTCTGCAAGAACAGCTCTGACCGCTTCAAGGCTGATTGGCTTTTCATCCGATGCAGGGACTTCCGCTTCCGGCTGATCCGTAGTATGGGCATCACCGTTACCGCTAAACAAGTCAGCAAGCGACTCCGATATACTGATAAGCGCTTCGCCGCAGCGCTTTAGCTCAGTAACCACAAGAGAAAGTTCACTCATCTTGCTCATCCGAGTTTCCTCCTTCCGCCCTTTTTCTGTCCTGCCGGGAAAGCATCGTAAGCTTCCGGGCAAGGCGTTTTGACACCACACTGATTGCCGTGAGGACATCCGCCAATTCCTCATCCATCTCACGGTCGCGGATTTCGGTGTCGGTTTGTTGCGCTTGTTTTTCCATTTTTGAACCTCCGTTCCGAGGGGTGCTTTTCTTCCCTCACCATCCACAGGACAGAAGTTGGAAAGTTGAGTACTTTTTTTTAGAAATTTTCTTGATGGTGATGCCCTCTGATATCCGTAGGAAACCAGAGGGCGTGATTGTAAGATCAGATAAAGTCCTTGAGACGCTCCCGCAACTGGGCGAACAGTTTTGTTTTTCGTTTATTAATAGCTTTCTGAGAAAGGCCGATATCGCTGGCAATTTCCCGCTCTGACTTGCCGACGCTGAAAAGTTCCATGATCCTGCGGTTGTCCGGATCGAGTTCATCTAAAGCGGCATAAAGCTCTTCGAGGAGCAGCTTGTCCGCAACTAGTTCGGCAATGTCAACGAACTCAGCTACCTCAAAGCCATCCTCGGTGAACTTGTCCAGCGATAGGACACTGCCTGTCCGCTGTTTGTCGCACTTGCTGCAGTCCCTGTTGCAGCGGTTGCCGTTTTCATCGCGGCAACGTTTTTCGCGATCTTTGCGTTTGTGTTCAGCCCATGCCGGGCGTTTATACGCTCGGTAGACTTCTTCTGTTACGGGGATTTGCTGTCCATCGATTTCGATGTAACGCTGAGTGGTTGGCTGTTGATTGTCATTGATTGGCATTTAATTTCCTCCTGTGATTTGAAATGAGTGAGCAATCGCAGGGAGGAAATTTTATGGCTTAATATATAGGGCACACTTATGGCATTGATTTCCAGGGAAGTGCGTGATACAATGATTTAGTGGGAATTGGTATGAATTGCTTTTAAGCTTTAACGCACTGAATCCATCGGTTTGAAGGAATAAAAAAAAGCCCCTGCGATTTCTCACAAGAGCTACCTAATAGTCCACAAAGTTATGGGGCAATCGTTGTTACGGTTAATAAAGTCAATAAGGTTAACAAGTTTCAAGGGAGGCATAATTTATGAAAAATGATTATCCGCGGCTTTGTGGCGGGACGTTCTTATCTCTGGTACTGCAAGCCCTAAAACAGCGCACAAGCGCCCGTGGACATATTGTCAGCGAGCGAGACGGCCTTTCTAATCCCGAAGTGCTTAGCGCGTTGATTCGGGTTATTAACCCTGATTTTAAAAAACCTAATAAAGATACTTTTGATACAAATACCTCGAATTATATAAAATGCAAAATATCGAGAGGGACTTATTTCCCGTTTGATGAACCAGCAATGATAGATTATTTCGACAAACTCGTAAAGAACGACTATCAAGCTGCACTCACAAATATGTCCGATTTTGTAAATATTTTCATAGAAGTAGGAACAGCCGTCGGCAAAGATGTGCGGCTCGTAAAGGCACTGATTGAACTAATTGCTGCTGATGAAAGCATCGGAGGGGAAGAGCAGTTCTACAGTTGTGAAAATGGACATTTTATAACAAAAACAGATTTGATTGAGGTAAAGGAAGTATGCCTTCCAGCTTTTTTACTGGGAATCTGGCATTATATTCTTATTAATAGGAAAGAAAACACTGTAGGTATAGAAACTTACAATAGATGGCATAAAGCCCCGGAGGAACGTCGAGGGAAGTGGACTTTTATTGGTTCAAACGGTGCGAGCATAACCCGTGATATTAAAGTGAACTTTCGTAGCGAGCCTGTAGAAAATATGGCTTCAGCTGACGAATCGCCAGCCTCTGATCAATCGTCAGATTCCCGAGGACATTCGCTGTTACCTGTGACAACATCTGACAGTACAGACCCGAAACGTATTACCGTCAACAATTATGGGACAGTTCAGAATCAGAAGTTCATCTCTATAGAAACGATGAACGGAGACATAAATCTATGAGTGAAAATAGTATGGGAAATGTAGATAATCGTGCCAACATCGGCAATCAAACGATAATTAATATTCAAAATATGCCGGGGAATATTGTATTGCCCGATAATAAAGTTAAATCGGGTAATACCCCATCTGGAGTACCTGGAGTACAAAATGACTCTGTTTATTATGACGAAGAATTTGACGGTCGTGTCTTAATGCTCGACCGTGCTTTACGCCGTCTCAGCGAAACCATAGAAAAAGGTGATAAAAAACAGAGTGAAACAGTTGTTTGCAGGTTTGTCGATAATCTTAATGAAACTGTTTCTCAAAGTAAGCGACTTATCAATATAGTTGGAGAACTAAAAACATTTGTAGAAAATATAACAAAACTAGCCGAAGAGTGGGCTGTTGCAGCTAAAGAGGCCGAAACAGACACTGAAGAAAGCGGAAAACCGCTCGGGCTGGTATTTGAAGATATAAAGTCTGCCTTGCATTTCTATTTCGATTTTCGACAGGAGTATTTACTGAAGAGAAAATTTACGTTGCCGCAAAATGCAACGCCTATAGAGCGCATGCTCACGATATTCAAACAAACGGTTTCTGATTACCGTATCTACGATTTTGTTTATACCGATCCATGTGTGTCGTTGTCTGCCGATTTGGAAATGGATGTGGAGTATTTTGTTGCGGTTATTAAAGATAGGTTATTGCTGCCGTTCGCTTATTTGCAAAAAGACCCACTGTTTTTAAAAATCAGTGGGTTTGTGCAAACCATGGAGGCTTACAATACATATTTATCAAACCATATGCGTCCAATGAATGATCACAGAGCGGATACTTACGTTCCGTTACACCGTGAGGACAATATCAGCTGGGCCGCAGAATTTCAGGAAAATACCTTAAACTTCCGTAAGGAGCTTGACCGCATTTTCGGTGAAATTACGAATGGGGAAACCTTGTTCATATACGATGTTAGTGAAGATTGTAGCGGTTCGATACCGTTCTTTAAATACCTTTCCGCAGCGAAAGAATATTATAGGAAGCTGAAAACCCTCCTTTACGACAAGACGCCGAAAGAATTCTACAGTTTTTATGTCTGCAATGACTTGAAGTATAATCAAAAAGCCATAGGAAACATAAGCGCAGCCAGACTTTGTTCGTTGTCGCATTTCATCATCATCTCTGGTATAGGGGGCCTGGGGAAGTCGATGATAATGCGCCATCTACTGCTTAACGCGATTGACAACTATGACGAATTAAAATTTTTGCCTATTTTTATCCAGTTGAAAGATTACGGTGAATCAACAGGCGACCTGCATGACTATGTATATTCGGCGGTGAAACGCTTTGATGAAAATATCACAAGCGAACAGTTGACCGCCATCCTCGAAAGCGGTTCGTGCCTTTTGCTATTTGATGGATTAGACGAAATCATATCTGCCTTATCAACGCGGTTCGTTCGAGAATTAGAAAGTTTTGTATGCCATTACCCTCAAAGCTATTTCGTCCTTTCTTCCCGCCCGTTCCGCCAGTTTGTCGCGCTAAATAACTTTTGCGAATTAGAGTTACAACCGTTCAGCAAAATGCAAGCATTGAAAATGATAGACAACTTCAAGTTTAGCGAGGACGAAAGAAAAATTAAGGAGAGTTTTCGCAATCAGTTGGAACATGAGCTGTGGTATAGCCATAGGGAATTCGCCGAGAATCCTTTGCTTCTCACTATTATGCTAATGTCATTTGAAGAGTATTCGATAGTACCGTTGAAAATGTATAAGTTCTATGAGATGGCATTTGAGACGCTTGCCAGAAAGCACGATGACGCTAAACTACTTGTCCGCGAGTTCAAGTCCGGGTTGTCAAAGGATGTAATTGCCGACTATTTGGCGAAGATTTGCTTTCTATCATATAAGGATGAAAAATACGAATTGACTGAAAGCGAATTCAAATTTTATTTCGACCAATGTCAAAATAACACATCTTCAAAAATCAATGCTGATGATTTTCTGTTTGACGTCAGCAACAATCTCTGTTTGTTACTTCATGAGGGCGGTAAATATCGTTTCATTCATCGCTCTTTCCAAGAATACTTTTGCGCGAAAAATCTGAAAAATGGCTTTGAAAAAGTGTCGACGGATAAAAAAGAATTAATGTCAGCCGGGCTTATCAGGTTCTTCGACCGCTTCGATAACAGCGACGATAAAGTGCCTGATATGCTTTATGATATGGTACCGGAAAAGACAGAGGAATTTATCATTATACCTTACTTAGAAAATCTAGTTGGTGATAACTTCGTTGAGGATGAAGATGGGTATTGGGCGTTCCTTGAAAAGGTGTACCCAAGTATTAAGGTTTGGCATGAATACCATGAGCATTACGAAATTGATAGAGAGACCGGTGAGTATACTGACGAATCTTATTACGATTTCAGCATTGATGACAACGGGGCATTTATGGCGAATTCGAAATTGTATTTTTTTATAATTGATACACTGATGGGTTTTGACACTGATAATAGTACGTACTATGACAACGAAGATATTATGGATAAGGTGCCGCAGATAATTAAAGAATTCAAACAAATAGAAGAAACAGAAGCTGACCAATGTAAACATAATGATGCCTCTGAAATAGAGCAGGAGATTTACGAATTTTCAACGTTTGTGAAAGTTGAAGATGATTACTGGTTTTCGGTAAGCGAGGTTCGTAAAAATCCGGAAAAACATGCTAACCTGCTTTCGGTAATTAATAGTAAGGATTTCATCTACAAAAAAGCTTATTATGCATTAAAAGAATATTTAAATGACCTGAAGTCCAAGCAACAGGCTACGGATGATGAGTGGACGGAGGTATTTCTTTAGTGAATTACAGCGAATTCAAAAGAATCGCGAACTATGGCGATGTTAAAAACCAAACGATAATCAATATAAACAAAGTGAACGGTAATATTGTTGGCGGTATATCAGGTGAATATAATCCTACAGTGAAAGATTTTTATCGAAACTTGTTGGTTTATCTTGAGTCAAAACGCGTTTTATTTAACCCTGGCGCAGTAGAACAGAAAGAACACTGCATTGCCTCTGTGCTTGAAATGAAACAAACCTTGGCTAGCAGTGTTATGGGAATGAGTTTTACCGATAAAGAGCTACAGCCTATACGGGATATGATTGAAGCTTGCAATAATTATCTTGATAAAGTAGGCATTTTCAATGGTCATGGATTCATCATAGACCACCAGGATTGGGAATGGTTTAATATGTCACCCAACGGTGCTTTAGGAAGTTTACGGATGGGATTCCGTTCCGTAATAGAGAACATAGAAAGGGATTATGGTCTGAAATATAACAAGGAAATTAGATAACTGCCCTGAATACTGTCGTGTAGTCTGCAGAGGGCAATCCATAAGGAGGAACAACAATGACGAACCAGCCGGAAAAATGGTCCAGCCTTGAAGAAATTGCTGAGTATCTTGGCGTCAGCAAGGATACCATTCGCAATTGGATAAAAAAAGGCGTTATTCCTCATCGTAGGATAGGTAAGCAATACAAGTTTAAGATATCTGAAGTGGATGCTTGGGTTAATAGCGGCAAAAGCGCAAAGATTGAGTAAACGAAAATAAACTTTGTAAACGAGAGAAAACATATGCAAATTCTTGACAACGTGACTAAAACCGTCAAAGATGACTTGGCGGCAACGGTATCAAAAGGTGATAAATTATCGATAGCCGCTGCTTGTTTTTCAATATATGCTTACCAAGCGCTCAAAGAGCAGCTTGATGGGATTGACGAGCTGCGCTTTGTATTTACCTCACCGACCTTCTTGAAAGAAACAGCACCTAAGGAGAAGCGTGAGTTCTATATCCCTCGGCTTAATCGCGAACGATCTTTGTATGGCACGGAATTTGAAGTCAAGCTGCGTAATGAACTGACCCAGAAGGCGATTGCCCGCGAGTGTGCAGAGTGGATTCGGAAAAAGGTACGCTTCCGCTCTAACATAACCGGTGGAGCGATGAGCGGATTCCTTAGTGTGGTCAAACCCAATGAAGCAATAGCCTATTCGCCATTAAATTCGTTCACAACTTCGGACTTGGGGTGCGAGCGAGGCAACAACATAATGAACCTTGTCAACCGCATTGACGCTCCGCTGTCTGGAGAGTATGTTAAGATGTTCGAACAGATATGGAATGACAAGAACCTACTTCAGGATGTGACAGAACAGGTTATTGACGGCATCACAGCCGCCTACAACGAAAACTCGCCTGAGTTCATTTATTTTGTAGCCATTTATAATATTTTTAACGAGTTTCTTGAGGATATCAACGAGGACGTACTGCCGAACGAGGCGACAGGGTTCAAGGAAAGCAAAATATGGAGTAAACTATACAGTTTTCAAAAAGATGCCACTCTTGCGATTATCAATAAACTGGAAAAGTATAATGGTTGTATCCTTGCCGACAGTGTCGGTTTAGGTAAGACATTCACTGCCCTGGCCGTTATAAAATACTACGAGCTCCGTAATCGCAATGTGCTGGTGCTATGTCCGAAGAAACTAGGTGACAACTGGCTGACATTCAAGGAAAACTATCTCAATAATCCTATAGCTTCAGACCGCTTGCGATACGACGTACTATACCACACTGACTTATCTCGAGATCGTGGCTTTTCAGGGAGCATAGACCTCTCGAAACTTAACTGGAGCAACTACGACCTGGTAGTCATAGACGAATCTCATAACTTTAGAAACGGCGGTGATTATTCGGGACGTGGTGATGCAAAGCGCGAGAACCGTTATCTGACCCTGTTGAACAAGGTCATCCGCAAAGGTGTGAAAACAAAAGTATTGATGCTCTCTGCAACGCCAGTCAATAATAAGTTCTCCGACCTGAGGCATCAGCTTGAACTTGCTTACGAGGGTAACGCTGAACTTATAAATGACAAACTCGAAACTGCTAAGCCGATTGATATAATATTTCGCAACGCTCAAACTGCCTTTAATAAATGGAGCAAACTCGACTCAGAAGAACGCACGACCGAGAACCTTCTTCGGTCGCTCGACTTTGACTTCTTTACATTACTTGACAGCGTAACAATTGCCCGTTCCCGTAAGCATATTGAGAAATACTATAACATAGAAGAAATAGGCAAGTTTCCAGAAAGAATGAAGCCGCTTGCCCTGCGCCCGAAATTGACTGACCTACCATCGGCGATTGACTACGATGAAATCTACGAACAGCTTATGCGGCTAAATCTTGCTGTATATATCCCAACCGACTTTCTGCTCGAAAGCCGCCGCGCCAAGTACATAGACCCGAGCGTAAACATTGACCGAGCCGGTCGCGAAATCGGCATTCGCCGCTTGATGTGTATCAATCTCCTAAAACGGCTTGAGAGTTCTGTATATTCATTCCGCATCACGATTGACCGGGTGAGGAAGCTGATAAACGGCACGATTGCCGACATCGATGCTTTCACTAGCGGTGGCAGCAAGATTATCAACACACAGGAAATCACTGATACTGAATTTGACGCCGACGACGCCAACACTGATTTTTTTGAGCATCAGGGTAAGAAACTGGACATCGACCTTGCCGATATGGACTATGTGTCCTGGCGTGAGAAGTTAGTCGAGGACTCTGAAACCCTCGAACTGCTCTCAATGATGATCGAGGACATCACCCCTGAATTCGACAGAAAACTACAAACATTGATAGGCATTATCTCAGACAAGATACAGCGGCCGTTTAATCCCGGCAACAAAAAAGTGTTGCTATTTTCTGCGTTTTCGGATACAGTTGACTACCTTTATTCCCAAATCGCTCCGCTCATGAAGCAGCGGTTCGGGATTGACGTGGCCATGATAACTGGCACGACAGACGGCAGGACAACTGTCAAACTGCCGCGCACTGATATGAACACAATACTGACATTGTTTTCGCCGCTTTCAAAGGACAAAGCTTTACTGATGCCCAATAACCCCGCCGAAATAGATATCCTCATCGCTACGGACTGTATATCCGAGGGGCAGAACCTTCAGGACTGCGACTTCTGCATCAATTACGACATCCATTGGAACCCCGTTCGCATTATCCAAAGATTCGGGCGCATTGACCGTATTGGTAGCTGCAACGCCAGGATTCAGCTGGTGAACTTTTGGCCTAATATCGATTTGGACAAGTACCTTGAATTAAAAGGCCGCGTTGAAACCCGTATGAAAGCCTCCGTTATGACGTCGACAGGCGACGACAACCCTATTGACCCCGAGGAGCAAGGCGACCTGGAATACCGAAAGTCACAACTTGAACGCCTGCAAAACGAAGTCGTAGACATCGAAGAAATGCAATCCGGCGTTTCGATTATGGACTTGGGCTTGAATGAGTTTAGGCTCGACCTGCTTGAATACATCAAGAATCACGATAACCTCGATAAAGTCCCATTCGGTCTCCATGCAGTTGTGAGAGGAAACGACGATGAGCCGGAGGGTACAATATACATATTAAAAAATCGCAATGCGGGCATCAACCCGCAGAACAAGAACCAGCTTCACCCGTTTTATATGGTTTATGTTCGCGATGGTTCGGTTATCCATATCGACCACCTGCAGCCGAAAAAACTGCTCGACGCTTTCAGGCGGCTATGCAAGGGTAAATCAGTTCCGGACCAAGAGCTTTGCCGCCAGTTCAACGCTGAAACGAAAGACGGCAGGAATATGAGGCATTACTCCGACCTGTTGAACTTTGCCGTAAAGTCCATAGTGGATTTAAACGAGGACAACTCCATTGACAGCTTTCTCTCCGGCAAACAGATATCCTTGGCTGCGAACACTATTGACGGTCTGGACGATTTTGAGCTTATCTGCTTTCTGGCCATAAAGTGAGGAGGCATTAATGTTTGGACTGCCGCGATCAACAGAGATTAAAAAGCCGCTCCCCAAAAAGACGATTTTCGATAGATTCAAACCGAAGCCCGATGATCGCAAGCTGTTTGACGAACAGATTAACCGCTTGGTAATCGTAGCGGAGATTTCTCCACAGACTTTGGCGGTCAATGCAAGCCTGGATGTTTCGGCGATTTACTTGATATTGGTGTCGCTGAAAACTCCAGAATGCGACAAGAAGAACATTGTCCTTTTGTCAAAGTTGATTGACCAGCGTATGCTATTTGTCTTGCAATATGAGGACACAGTGCGTCTTGCCGTTTACCGTGCTGAACGCGTTCTTGTGTCAGAGAGCAAATCGCTTCATGAATGGAAGCTAAGCTTACGCGGGCTTGACCTCGGGGCAATATGGGAGAATATTATCGCAGAAATTGGTAGCATTGACCTCACAAAGGGTAAGAGCTTAGATGAAACCATCATAGCCAATGAACGCCGCGAAAAGCTTAAAAAGAAAATTGCCGCGCTTGAGAAAAAAGCGATGAACGAGAAACAGCTTCGCCGAAAATGGGAGCTGGTTGAAGAAGTGAAAAGGCTTAAAAACGAAATGGAGGGGTTGAAATGAGTGATAAGCTAAATGGTTTTGATATAAGTAAGATAGATATATCTTCGCTAATGAAAAACATGAATTATTCGGTAATGACACCGACATTCACACCTTCCCCCATGCCAGATATTATTCCGTATAGCAAATTGCAATTTGAAGCGCAGCAAGAATTCAGGAAACTTTTTGAAGAGTATCAGCAAGAAAGTCTTCGGGTACTCCGTGCCATAGAGCAAAACACTGCTAATCTTTATACGCTCGTGGATTTAATTAGCAAAAGCAACGAACAACAAGATGAACTTATAGCTATTATTGCAGAGGTTCTAACAATAGCAAAAGCAAAAAGCAAAAAAGAGGCTGAGTCTACCTATGCCAAGGTCATGGGAAGGATAACGCAAACAGTTAAAGACGCTGAGACTCTTGCAAAAGTTGCTGGATACGCCACAACCGTTTGGCAACTAGCCCAGCCGATAATTGAAAAATTACCATTATAGGAGGACGCCCTAAATGAATAAACCTGAAAAACTAAATATGCGCACGTCTAACCTGGCTGATAACAACTTTGCCGCTCTGGCCGCTATGTTCCCAAACGCCGTCACTGAAACTATTGATGAAAACGGGGAGGTTGTCCGGGCGATTGATGCAGATATTCTCGCACAGGAAATAAACACCCACGTAGTGTCAGGAAAAGAGGAACGCTATCAGTTCACCTGGCCGGACAAGAAAAAGTCAGTGCTTTTGGCGAACGCGCCTATTGCGGCGGCATTACGCCCATGCCGCGAGGAAAGCGTTGACTTCGACAACACCGAGAATCTTTACATAGAGGGCGACAATCTGGATGTGTTGAAACTGCTCCGAGAGACCTACCTAAATCGGGTAAAAATGATTTATATTGACCCGCCGTATAACACAGGGAAAGATTTTATATATGAGGATGATTTTGCTGAGAAAACCGGTGAGTTCCTGCGCCGTGATGGGCAGTACGATGATCAAGGCAATCGCCTTACACCAAATCTAGAGAGCAATGGGCGTTTTCACACCGACTGGCTGAATATGATTTACCCGCGTTTGCGTGTGGCGAGAGACTTATTAACCGAAGACGGTGTGATTTTTATTAGTATTGATGACAATGAAGTTGAGAATCTGAAGAAGATTTGCAACGAGGTCTTTGGTTCAACAAATTTCATAGATTGCATTACATGGAACACCCGTGTACCAAAAAACGACAATAAAGGTCTTGGAAATATTCATCAATACGTTTTAGTTTATGTTAAGCAAGCAAAATTCAATCGGCAGTTTATGATGCCGAAGGATGGTTTGGATGAAGTTTTTGAACTTCTTGATAAAATGAAAAAACAACGTGTTCCTATTCCAGAAGCTGAAGAAGAGCTGAAGAAATTCTATAATAAAAAAGGTTACGACCGCGGCATTACGCTTTATAACGCTTTAGATGAAAACTACCAGCCTTGGGGTAAAATAAATATGAGTTGGCCGAACAGCGATACATTTGGACCCACATATGATGTTTTGCACCCTGCAACTCGGAAACCGACGAAAAAGCCTGACCGTGGATGGAGGTGGAATCAGGAAACCTTTAACAACCACTTAGATTATAATAATGTAATCGAAAGGCATGACGGGAGTTTTATCTGCGGTAACATTTGGTTTGCCAAAGATGAGAATACGCAGCCTAGTTCAATTAAATATTTGCGTGATGTTGGGAAAATGTTGTTGCGAACTATCATCAGTTTAAAAAGTGATGGCGGTGTTGAACTTGAAGGCATATTTGAAGGAAAAAGTTACTTTTCCAATCCGAAACCTACATCTCTCTTAAGAATACTTATTAACTCGATAGAAGAAAAAGAGGGTATATTCCTTGACTTCTTTTCCGGCTCTGCGACTACCGCCCATGCGGTTATGCAACTCAACGCGGAGGATGGCGGCAAACGTAAATTTATAATGGTACAGCTCCCGGAAGAGAAGTCAACACTTTAGCGGACAATTTGCTAAGCCACTGCTGGCATATGCTTCTGCTGCCACTGTTTCAGGTACTGAACTGGACTGAGATAGCCCAGCCGCTTCTGCGCACGTTTCCGATTGTAAAACACTTCAATGTACTCAAAGATCCTCTGTCTTGCTGCTTCTCGGGTCGGATAGAAATGCCAGTGGATGATTTCCTTCTTCAAAATAGCAAAGAAGCTTTCGCTCCATGCGTTGTCACCTGGTTTGCCCACTCTGGAAAAACTTTGCTGCCAGCCGTAATTTGCGATTTGCTGCATCACAGCCTTTGACGTATACTGGCTGCCGCGGTCAGAATGAAAAATACAGCTTTGGGGCAAGCCCCATCTGTGTTGTGCGTCACGTATTGTAGCCAGGACTAAATTTGCGTTCATCGTCTTAGACTGACGCTGGGCCAGGACGGTATTGGTCATAACATCTCGGACCTGACATAAATAATCGAATCCTTCACCTGTTCGTATGTAGCTGATATCACTGGACAGAACCTGAAAGGGCCGGGTTATGTCCAGATCTCGGGTCAGGTTTTGATAGGCATCGCTGCGCGCCTTGCGGCTGTCCGTCAAAGAACGCTGCCTGCGCAGCCTGTGGCACGATTTAAGGCCTTCCTCGGCCATGATGCGCTTTACGACCTCATAGGAGGCTTTATAGCCGTCTCGGCGCATACAGCCGCAGATCCGCTCCGCCCCATAGGTGCCCTCGCCTTCCTGGTGAAACAGCTCGATGATTTTCCGGCGCACGCGTTCATCCCTTTCTTGA
>Ga0172382_10001657_pt1 | contig 39343 bp, 30 predicted proteins | sample Leawel138RmetaG_FD_122245 | JGI IMG/M metagenome (GOLD analysis project Ga0172382, IMG submission 122245) | Leachate microbial communities from a municipal landfill in Southern Ontario, Canada - Leachate well 138R metaG | ecosystem: Engineered > Solid waste > Landfill > Unclassified | place... | reverse complement strand
GGTGCCGAGGGCGTCGCGCGCGAGGACGTCGAGGACGATGAACTTGCCGGAGAGCTCGGCGGGGTCGATGCGGGGGTTGAGGATTTCGACGACCTGGACGGGTGGGTGTTCGCTGCGCACGGCGTTGATGAGGTCGGCGAGCAGTTCGGGGCGCTGGGTGAACAGGCGCTTGAAGACGAAGTCGTTCCTGGGGTCGAGCAGGGCGGGGGGCATGGTGAGCGACGGGCGAAGGGCGGAGGAAGGCGGCGCGGTGCGCTGGGGGTGTCGCGCCGGATCGGGACGCTTGTGAAGCGTTGTACGCCGCGCCTGGGGCCGCGTCGATCGAACGTTCGGGTTAGACCCAATGCTGTACAGATGCGAATTCACGGCACCGCTCATGCTGCCGAGCCCGCCCGGGCCGATACCGCTTTGCGTTCGCTCGCCGGCCACTGTCTGCCAGGACGCGGGGCGAGGTTTTCGGTGCACACCGGGTGCTTGCCCCGTCAGTGGACAGCGGGCTCCCTTTGTTCGCCGATCAGGGCTTCCGAGTCGAAGCGCTGCTGGTTCGCCCGGTGCAGGGCGATCACGGCCACCATCATCGCGGCGACGAAGAAGCCGAACAGCACGATCACGACGTTCACGCCGAAGCCGAACTTCAGCAATCCGGCGTACAGGCCGAGCATCAGCAAGATGCTCAGGTTCTCGTTGAAGTTCTGCACCGCGATCGAGTGACCGGCACTGAGCAGGACGTGGCCGCGATGCTGGAGCAGCGCGTTCATCGGCACGACGAAGAAGCCGGCCAGCCCGCCGACCAGGATCATCAGCGGCCAGGCGGCCCACTGGGTGGTGACCAGCGTCATCATCGGCACCAGCAGGCCCATGGCGACACCGACCGGAAGCACCCGCAGCGAGGCGCGCAGGCGGATTGCCCGGGCTGCCCAGATCGCTCCGACGGCGATACCCAGGGCCACGACACCCTGCAACAGGGCGGCCTTGTCGAGGGTCATGCCGAACTGGACGCGGGCCCAGTCGAGCACGATGAACTGCAGGGTGGCTCCGGCCCCCCAGAACAATGTGGTGACGGCCAGTGAGATCTGGCCGAGCTTGTCCTTCCACAGGACGCAGCAGCAACGGCTGAAGCCGGCGATCAGTTTCAGCGGATTGCGCTGCTGGGCCGGGTAGCGTGCGCCGGTATCGGGAATCCGCAGATTGAACCAGGCTGCCAGCAGGTAGCACAGCATGATGACGACCAGCGCCATCTCGGCGGGGGTGCCCAGGCTGCGGCCGATCAGCGGGAACTCGAACGAGGCCAGCAGCCCGTAGACCGCGGGACTGATCAGCGCACCGCCGAGCACGGTGCCGAGTACGATCGAGCCCACCGTCGTGCCTTCGATCCAGCCGTTGGCGGTGACCAGCTTCTCGGGCGGCAGCAGTTCGGTCAGGATGCCGTACTTGGCCGGAGAATAGGCGGCAGCGCCCAGGCCGACGACCGCGTAGGCCAGCAGTGGATGAACGGAGCAGAACATCAGCGCGCAGCCGGCCAGCTTCACCGTGTTGCTGATCAGCATGACCCGGCCTTTCGGCAGGGAGTCGGCAAAGGCGCCGACGAAGGGTGCCAGCGCCACGTACGAAACCGTGAAGAAGAGTTTGAGCAGCGGGGTCAGCCAGCCGGGCGCGGCCATCTCGATCAGCATCGCGATCGCAGCGATCAGCAGCGCATTGTCGGCGAGCGAAGAAAAGAACTGCGCTGCCATGATCGTGTAGAACCCGCGCTTCATCAGGATGTCATTGCTCTTGTCTCCTTGCCGTAATGACGACCCGGGCGCGGTAGCCGCCGTGGAAGGTGCGGCAGCGTTATACCATGCTGGCTATGAGCCGTCCGATTCTTGCCACAATCTCGGTCGCTGCGATGCGGCACAACCTTGCACGGGCGCGTGCCCGCGCACCGGGTGCGCAGGTCTGGGCCGTGATCAAGGCCAACGCCTACGGCCACGGGCTGGCAGCGGCCCTGGCGGCCTTCGAGGATGCCGACGGCCTGGCCCTGGTCGAGTTCGACAAGGCGGCCGCCCTGCGCAGCCTGGGCTGGCGCAAACCGGTCCTGATGCTCGAAGGCGCTTTCGAGGCTGCCGACGTGGCCCAGGCGCGGCGCGAGCGCCTGTCGCTGATTGTGCACGAACCCGGTCAGCTCGACTGGCTGGCCGGGGTGGGTGGCGATCCGGTCGTTCCGGTCTACCTGAAATTCGACAGCGGCATGCGGCGCCTGGGTTTCGACGCGGCCGGGCTGCGCAGCGCCCATGCCCGGCTGAGCAACTTGCCGGGCGTGGCCTGCCGCGGCTTTGCGAGTCATTTCGCCAATGCCGATCTGGCTGGCGGCACCGACGCGGCGATCGCTGCTTTCGACGCGGCCGTTGCCGATCTCCCGGGCGAGCGCTCGCTGGCGAACTCGGCGGCCGTGCTCGGTGTGCCGCCGGCCCATCGCGACTGGGTCCGGCCTGGCGTCATGCTTTACGGCGGATCGCCGTATGCCGATCGCAGCGCTGCCGACTGTGGCCTGCGACCGGCGATGCGGCTCGAGTCCCGGCTCATCGCGGTGCGCGCACTCGGCCGCGGCGACGCCATCGGCTACGGCTCGACTTTCGTCGCCGATCGGCCGATGCGGGTCGGCGTGGTGGCCTGCGGCTATGCCGATGGCTACCCGCGCCATGCGCCCACCGGCACGCCGATCGCGGTGGCCGGCCGGCTGACCCGGACAGTGGGGCGTGTATCGATGGACATGCTGTCCGTGGATCTCGATCCGGTACCTGGGGCGCAGGTCGGCGATGCGGTCGAACTGTGGGGCGGCCCCCGAGTGGCGATCGATGATGTGGCGGCTGCTGCCGGCACGATCGGCTACGAGCTGATGTGCGCGCTGGCGCCACGGGTGCCGGTCGTCGTCGACGAAGGCCGGGACTGAGCCGTGGCGCGTGCCCGGACCCGTCATGTCTGCAGCGAGTGCGGCGGCGAGACCCCCAAGTGGCAGGGACAGTGCCCCCATTGCAACGCCTGGAACACGCTGATCGAGACGGCCGTGGAACCGGCTGCCGGCCGGGGGGGGCATCGCTACCAGTCGCTGGCACCGACCCAGGCGGTCGTGACCCTCGATGCAGTGCCCGAGGAGGACGTGCAGCGTTTGCCGACCGGCAGCGAGGAGTTCGACCGTGTCCTTGGCGGCGGGCTGGTCGAAGGGTCGATGGTCCTGATCGGTGGCGACCCGGGCATCGGCAAGTCGACGCTGCTGCTGCAGGCGCTGGCCCACCTGTCGCGGATGCGCGAGGTGCTGTATGTCACCGGCGAGGAATCGGCTTCACAGATCGCGCTGCGGGCGCGCCGCCTGGGGGTGGATCGTGCGCGCCTGCCCCTGCTGGCCGAAATCGAGCTGGAGCGGATCACCGCGACGATCGAGACGCAGCGTCCGGCCATCGCCGTCATCGACTCGATCCAGACCCTCTATTCGTCGCAGCTTCAGTCGGCGCCCGGCTCGGTGGCGCAGGTCCGCGAATGCGCGGCCCAGCTCACCCGGTTGTCCAAGCAGCTTGGCGTGGCAATCGTGATGGTCGGCCATGTGACCAAGGAAGGCACCCTGGCTGGCCCGCGTGTGCTGGAGCACATCGTCGACACCGTGCTGTACTTCGAGGGCGACACCCATTCGTCGCACCGGCTGGTGCGGGCGTTCAAGAACCGGTTCGGTGCGGTCAACGAACTGGGCGTCTTCGCGATGACCGATCGCGGTCTGCGTGGGGTATCGAATCCGTCGGCCCTGTTCCTGTCACAGCACGAGCGCCAGGTTCCGGGTGCCTGCGTGCTGATCACCCAGGAGGGAACACGTCCGCTGCTGGTCGAGGTCCAGGCGCTGGTCGACAGTTCGCAGATGGCCAATCCGCGCCGTCTGGCGGTGGGCCTCGAACCGAGCCGGCTGGCGATGCTGCTGGCCGTGCTGCATCGTCATGCCGGTCTTGCCTGCCATGACCAGGACGTCTTCATCAATGCGGTCGGTGGCGTGCGGATCGGCGAACCGGCAGCCGACCTGGCCGTCCTGCTGGCGGTCGTATCCTCGTTCCGCGACCGTGCGCTGCCGCGCGGGTTGGCGGTGTTTGGCGAGGTGGGTCTGGCCGGCGAGATCCGGCCGGCGCCGCGTGGCCAGGAACGCCTGCGCGAGGCGGTCAAGCTGGGCTTCTCGCGGGCGCTGATCCCGAAGGCGAACGCGCCTCGGAAAGCGATCGAGGGCCTGGAGATCGTGGCGCTGGAGCGGGTCGAGGAAGCGCTCGAGCGCGCCTGGGACTAAAGCTGCCCGGCGGTTGCCTGTTCGACCGGGCCTTCGTTGGCCACTGGAGTGGTTTTCGGATCGGGTCGTGCCGCGGCATCGGTGGCCGGGTCGGCGGGCCGACCCTGCGCCAGATAGGCGCAGGTGCGCACGATGTGGTGGCCGATGCGTTCGAGCCAGCGGAAGGTATCGGTGCGCGTCAGTACCTGGGCAGTCGTCGCGATGCCGGGCAGGGCATGAGCCAGCGCGTTGTGGCGATGGTGGTGCGCCCGTTCGGTCAGTTTTTCGGCTTCGGCCTCGAGTTCCGCCGTGAAGGCGCCGAGATCCTTCTGGGCCAGGCCCTGGCGGGCGAGCGCGATGATCTGCTTCGAACCGTCGATCGCCCAGTCATAGACCGGATCGGACAAGTCGACCCCGGCCTCGAGCAGGTCATGCATCCGCAGTCTGAACCTCAGCAGGTGGTCGATCGCATGCAGCTGGGCGACCCGCTGGTCGGCCCCCGCCTGGTCGTCGGGTGCAAGCTGGATCCGGCTGATGAAATCATAGATCTCGTCCAGGGTCTGGGCCGTCTGGGCCAGGCGCGGGCCGAGCGAGGCGCGCCCGCTGCCGGACAGCATGGTGCCGTAGAGGACCAGCATGCGGCCACTGATCGATTCGAGTGCGCGCTCCGAGGCTTCCAGGGCCACCGACGGGATCGACAGCAGCGAGGCGTCGAGGCGCTGGGTCAGGACCGCGCCGCGGGCCGGCAGGATCCGCTGGACGAGTTTCGCGAAGGGCTCGACGAAGGGCAGGAACAGCAGCACGCCGACGCTGATGAACAGGGTGTGGAAGGCGGCCAGGCTCATTGCGCCGACGCTCAGGCCGGCATGGTCTTCCAGCCATTCGATGGTGTGCAGGAACATCGGCAGCAGGGCGATCGCGATCAGGCCGACGACGGCGTTGAACAGGATGTAGGCCAGCGCGGTGCGCTTGGCGTAGATCGTGCCGCCGATGGCCGACAGCGAACCGGTAAGCGTCGTGCCGATCGCGGCGCCGACCACCAGCGCAGCCGCCTGGTCGAAGCTGATCGTGTCGGTGTGCAGCGCGGCCAGGAAGGTGGCGATGGCAGCGGTCGACGAGTGCAGCAGGACGGTGATGGCGAGTCCGGCCAGCATGGCCAGCAGCCGGGCGCCGATTCCGCCGACCGGCACGGCGGCCAGATCGACGACGCCGGCCACTTCCTGCATGCCGTTTTGCAAGGTGTTCAGGCCGACGAACATCAACCCGAAACCGGCCATGGCCATGCCCAGCGCCTGGAGGCGGCCGTGCCCGAGCAACTTGAGCAGGGCGCCGATGCCGATCAGCGGCAGCGTATAGAAGCCGAGATTGATCTTCAGTCCAAGCCCGGCAACCAGCCAGCCGGTGGCGGTGTTGCCCAGGCTGGCGCCGATCAGCACGCCGATCGCCTGCGAGAAGCCGATCAGCCCCGAGCTGACGAAACCGATCATCGTGAAGGTGGTGGCTGTCGACGACTGCAGCACCATCGTGGCCAGCGTGCCCGATGCAAAGGCCTTGACCGGGGTGCCGGTGAAGCGGGCCAGTCCCTGCTTGACGGTGTCGCCGCCAAAGGCCAGCAGGCCGTCGGAGAGCAGCATCATGCCGATCAGGAACAGGCCGATGCCGCCGATGAAGGGAAAGACGATGGCGAGAATGGAAGGGATCAACGAGTTTGCGCGCAGGGGTCGACCGGGATCCGGCCAGCAGGCCCGGCAAGCGATCTAGTCTAGTCCAGCAGCGTCGTTTTTTGCGTGCGGACAAGACCGCAGGTGACGGAAGGCGGTAACAGTGATCGTTTCCGTGTCTCTTCCATGTCCGTGTCCGTCATGACGACTTCCGATCCCTTCGACTGGGTGCCGCTCTCCGATGCGGCGCAGGCCAACCAGATTGCCAGCTACGACCAGATGCGACGACGCTGTCCGGTCGCGCGCAGCGAGGCGCTGCACTGGTCATTGCTGCGCCACGCCGATGTGCTCGAGGTGCTCGGCGATCCGGATACGTACAGCAATGCAGTCTCACAGTACCGGTCGGTGCCCAACGGCATGGATCCGCCCGAACATGACGTCTACCGGGTCCTGATCGAACCCTTCTTCAGTGCGGAAGTGATCCGCGACTTCGAACCGGCCTGCCGGCGGATCGCGCAGCAATGTGTGGCGGCCCTGCCTCGCGGCGAACCCGTCGAGATGGTGGTGCGGCTGGCTTCGGAGTACGCATTGCAGGTGCAGACTGCCTTCATGGGCTGGCCGGTTCAGCTGCACGAGCCGCTGCGCCAGTGGGTGCTGCGCAGCCAGCACGCGGTCCGCTCGGAAGACCGGGAGGCCAGCGCCGAGGTGGCGATGGAGTTCGACGGCTACATCCGGGCGATTCTCGCCCAGCGCCGTGCGGCCGGCCGTGCCGGGGAAGCCGGCGACGTCACCGACCGGCTGATGGCGCTGCGCATCGATGGCGAGCTGCTGCCTGACGAGGACATCGTCAGTATCGTGCGCAACTGGACGGTCGGCGAGCTGGGCACGATCGTGGCCTGTGTGGCCATCCTGGCTCACCACCTGGCCAGCCGGCCGGCGCTGCAGACGATGCTGCGCCAGACGCCGGGACAGCTGCCGGCGGCGATCGACGAAATCCTGCGCCTCGATGCACCGCTGATCGCCAACCGTCGGGTCGCCCGTCGGGATGCCGTAGTCGGCGGGCGGCAGATCGCCGCGGGTGAGCGCATCACGGTGCTGTGGGCGTCGGCCAACCGCGACGAGGCGGTGTTCGGCGACCCCGACGAGATCCGCCTCGATCGCGACCCTTCGCTGAACCTGTTGTACGGCGCCGGCCTGCATGTCTGTCCGGGGGCGCCGCTGGCGCGCCTGGAACTGGATCTGATCTGCGAGGCGCTGCTGACCGGCACCCGCTCGCTCGAACCGGTTCCGGGCGCGCCGGCGCAGCGGGCCGCCTATCCGGCCGGAGGCTATTCGCGCCTGCTGCTGCAACTGGCGTAGCGCTGCAGGATCGCGTCGGCCGTGGCCGCTGCGCTGCGCACAGCCGCTTCCAGCGTGGCCGGGTAGTCGGGCCAGAGCCAGTCGCCGGCCAGCCACAGATCCGGGTGGGTCTCGAGCAGATGGTCGCCACGCAGCCGAGGCCGTTGCGGCGTGCAGCGGAAGGTGGCGCGGCGTTCGGTCACGACCCGGATTTCAGCCGGAGGCGGGCAGCCGGGTCCGGCCGCGAGCTGGTCGGCCAGACCGGCGGCGACCACGTCGCTGGTCAGCCCGCCCAGGCGGCTCGCCAGGCTGATGACGATGCCGGCCAGCCGGGCCCGGGCCTGCCCATTGTCGATGAACCCGCGATCGAACAGCCACTGGCCATGATGATGCCGGACCGGGTCCTCGTCGAGCAGTTGCCAGCGGGGCAGCGCCGGGCTGCGGTCGGCCGGCCACAGCGCCCAGCCGGTGGCGATCGGCTCGGCTTCGAATTCGCTCAGGCGCCCGCAAGGCAAGCCGGAGTCGGTCAGCAGGCGGGCACTTGCCCAGGGGGGGAGCGCAAGCACGACGATGTCGAAGCGGCGCGCCGTCTGCTCGACCGGGATCAGCCAGCCCTTGCCGGCAGCGCGCTCCAGCCTGCGCACGCTCGTGCGCAGGTGCGTCCGGGCGCCGAGGGCCTGCAGCCTGGCCAGGGCGGGCTCGGGCAGCAGAGTGCCGAGCGGGGCGTCGGCAAGCATGAAGTCCGAGGCGCTGCGTGAGCCGCCGAGGGTGTCGCGCAGCACGGTCACGAAGGTGGCGGCGCAGGCCTCTCCGGGCAGCGTGTTGAGGGCGCCGATGCACAACGGGGCCCACAGCCGCTCGATGAGCCGGGCCGGCTGGTCGAGGCGTGCCAGCAGGCCGGCAACGGTTTCGCCGGGCAGCACGCGCCAGTCGGCCTGCTGCAGGCGCCGGATTGCCTTGAAGGCCGCGCTGCGTCCGCCCGGGCCCAGGCCGCGCGCCGTCAGCAGCGCCCAGGCCAGATGCAGCGGGGCGGGCAGGCGGGCGGCGCGCAGGCGCAAGCCCGCGGCCGACTCCAGCGCCAGGGAGACCCGTTCCAGCCGGGGGGTTGCGCCGAGCGAGTCGATCAGCGCCAGGCTGTCCCGATAGGCGCCGACGATCAGGTGCTGCCCGTTGTCGACATCGAAGCGCCCGAGCGAGGTCGCCAGCGAGATCGTCCGGGCGCGGCCGCCAGCGTTGGGGGCCGCTTCGAACAGCTCGACTGTCAGCCCGGCCCGGGCCAGCGTCAGCGCGCTTGCCAACCCGGCCCAGCCGGCACCCACCACGGCGGCGCGCGGCGGGCTGGGGCCTGCGTGGCCGGCGTCGGTGCGGCTCACACCCGGGGCGGTCGGCTGCTGACGAAGGTGCGCCAGGCCAGCCAGAGCTTGCGGATCGGTGTCAGCGAGGTGTGCCGGTCGAGCACCAGGAAGCCGTCGCGTTCGATCTCCTCGAGCAGGGTCACGTAGATTGCGGCCATCATCAGGGCAGGGCGCTGGGCGCGGCGGTCGGCTTCGGGCAGGGTCGCGAAGGCCGCCCGGTAGTGGCTGCGGGCCCGGTCGGCCTGGAATTTCATCATTGCGCCGAAAGCCGGGCTGTGACGAGCGGCCAGGATGTCGTGGACCGGCACTTCGAAGCGCTGCAGGTCTTCGATCGGCAGGTAGATCCGGCCCTTGCGGGCATCCTCGCCGACATCGCGGATGATGTTGGTGAGCTGGAAGGCGAGGCCGAGTTCGTGGGCGAAGTCGCGGGTCGCCGCTTCGGTAGCCGAGAAGATGTTGGCCGACAGCTCGCCGACCACGCCGGCGACCCGGTAGCAGTAGAGCCGCAAGCCCTCGAAGTCGAGGTAGCGGTTCTGGTCGAGGTCCATCTGCATGCCGTCGATGATCTCGAGCAGCTGCCGGCGGCCGATCGAGCAACTGTCGAGATGGGGCTGCAGCGCGTGGGTTACCGGATGCTGGGGGTTGCCGGCAAACAGGCTCTCGATCTCCCCGCGCCACCAGTCCAGCCGGGCACGTGCGACACCGGCATCAGGCGTGTCATCGACGGTATCGTCGACCTCGCGGCAGAACGCGTACAGGGCGGTGATCGCCCGGCGGCGCGCGGGCGGCAGGAACAGGAAGCTGTAATAGAAGCTCGAACCGCTGCGTGCGGCCTTGTTCTGACAGTATTGATCAGGGGTCATTGCTTGGTCAGCCACCAGAGCCGGACCAGTGCCGGCGCATCGCGCCAGCCCAGTACGGGGCGCGCGGCGAACGGATCGTGCCCGTTTGCAGCCAGCCTGTCGAGGACCCGCAGGCCGCCAGAGATGATGGCCCGCAGTTCCCATCCCAGTCGCCTGGGAACCCGGGGGATCAGCGCGACACCGGATTCGAGCAAGCCGCGGGCGCGCCCGGCCTGCTGCCCGAGTACGGCCTGCAGCGCCGGGGATGCGCGCCCGCGCCGGACGGCCTGCGCGAATTCGGCCTCGTCCAGGCCCGCGGCAGCGAGCTCATCGAGCGGTACGTAGAGCCGGCCGCGCTGCCAGTCGATCGCGGTGTCCTGGATGAAGTTGATCAGTTGCAGCGCGCTGCAGATCGCCGATGAATGGACGGCGCTGCCTTCGTTCCAGGCCCCGAACAGGCGCAGCACCAGTTCGCCGACCGGGTCGGCCGAGCGCCGGCAGTAGTCGGCCAGGGCGGTGAAGTCGGCGTAACGGGTCGTCGTTACATCCTGGCGAAAGGCCGACAGCAGCGCCTCGAAAGGTTCGACCGGCAGTTCGTGGGCGAGCCGGTGGGGTTGCAGGCTGGCGACCACCGGGTCGCCCGGGCGGGGTTTGCGCAGTTCGGCGGCCAGCGCATCGAGCGCCGCCAGGCGTTCGGCCGGCCGGGCCTCGCCTTCGTCGGCGATGTCGTCGGCATGTCGGGCGAAGTGGTAGATCGCAACAATGGCCGGCCGCAACCGGGTCGGCACCAGCACGGAGGCGACCGGGAAATTCTCGTAGTGGGTGACGGACATGTGCTGAATCATTCCAGGAATCTGGCGAAGTATGGGCCAGCCGTGCATTGTGGCGGCCGGCAGACGAGCCCGGAGTTGACGCCTGGGCCGCCTGCTCACGATAATTACTGACTTCAGGGTCATTAGCGGATCATCAGGCTTTTCCCCGGGACGCTGCACCGACGTTCACTCCAGGCACACTGCACCGGCTGTCCGTCCTCGACTGTCCTCCTCCAATCTTCCTGCCATCCGCCTCCCTGCCACCTGCCGTCCGGTGCTGCCTCGATGTCTCGACTCCTGCTGCTGTTCACGAGCCTGATCAGCGTGACCCTGATCAGTGCAAGCCTGGCCGGCTGCGACCGTGAGGTGCCGGCCCACGAGGAGCGGCCACGGCCGGTGCGCACGGTGGTGGTCGCGCCGTCGCCGACGGTCAGCATGCTGGAGCTGCCGGGCGAGATCCGGCCGCGGATCGAAACCCGTTACGGATTCCGGATCGGCGGCAAGATCGCCGAACGCAATGTCTCGGTCGGTGACACGGTCAAGCCCGGCCAGCGGCTGGCGCGCCTGGACCCGCAGGATGTCGCGCCGGCGATCGCCGCTGCCCGCGCCCAGCGCGAGGCCGCCCGCACCGAGCTGAATCTGGCCCGGGTCGAGCTGGAGCGGCTCAAGGACCTGCGCGGTCAGAACTACGTCAGCCAGGCTCAGGTCGATCGTCAGCAGGCGCAGACCGATTCGGCCCAGTCACGGCTGCGCAGCGTCGAGGCACAGCTTGCCGAGGCGGCGAATGCGGCAGCCTTCCAGAGCCTGGTGGCCGATGAGGCCGGGGTCGTTACTGCTGTCGAGGCCGAGGCCGGGCAGGTGGTCGGCGCCGGTCAGACCGTCGTCCGGGTTGCGCGCACCGACGAGCTGGAATTGCTGGTTTACGTGCCCGAAGCCGGGCTGAGCGCGGTCAGGATGGCCGATGACTGGCAGGTGACGATTTCCGCGCTCGGCGATGCACAGTTGCCGGCCACGGTCCGCGAGCTTTCGCCGGTGGCCGATCCGGCCTCGCGCACCTATCCGATGCGGCTCAGCCTGGCCGGCAACCGGCAGGGGGTGGCGATGGGCATGAGCGCCACAGCGCGTGCCAGCCGCAGCGCCGATGCGGCGATCATCCTGCCGATGTCGGCGCTGCACTCGCTGGACGGCGATCCGCGGGTCTGGGTGGTGGACGAGGACCTGCGCGTGCGGTCGGTGCCGGTGCGCACCGCGGGGCTGCTCGACGATGCCGTGCGGATCGCGTCCGGCGTTTCCGCAGGCGATCGGGTGGTCACTGCCGGAGCAAGTCTGCTGGTCGAAGGCCAGCAGGTCAGACTGGCCGACGGAACCGGCCGATGAGCGACGGCAGCCGGGCACGGCCAGGCGCGGCACACCGTTTCAACCTGTCGGCGGCAGCGCTGCGCGCCCCGCAACTGACGCTGTTCTTCCTGCTGGTGGTGGCGATTGCCGGCACGATTGCCTACCTGCGGCTCGGCCAGAGCGAGGACCCGGATTTCACGTTCCGGGCCATGGTGATCCGCACGATCTGGCCAGGCGCGACCACCGAGCAGGTCGACGAGCTGGTTACCGACCGGATCGAGCGCAAGCTGCAGGAAACACCGTACTTCAAGTGGACACGCAGCTACTCCCGGCCCGGCGAGTCGCTGATCGTGCTCGAACTGCAGGACGTGGCGCCGGCCCGCGAGGTTGCGCAGATCTGGTACCAGGTGCGCAAGAAAGTCGACGACATCCGGCCCACGCTGCCGCAGGAGGTCATCGGGCCATTCTTCAACGACGAGTTCGGCGATGTCTTCGGGACGATCTACGCGTTCACCGGCGACGGCTTCAGTCATGAGGAGCTCCGTCAGACGGTGGAGGCTGTGCGCCAGGAGTTGCTGCGCCTGCCCGACGTCCAGAAGATCGAGCTCTTCGGGGTACAGGCCCAGCAGGTCTTCATCGAGATTTCTCCGCGCACCCTGGCCACGCTGGGCATCGATCCGCAGCGCATCGCCAGCGAACTGCAGGCGCAGAACATGGTTGCACCGGCCGGTACCGTGCAAGGTCCGAGCCGGGCGGTGCCGATGCGCGTGACCGGCCAGTTCGACACGGTGCGCGAAATCGAATCGCTGCGCCTGCACATCGATGGCCGCCAGATCCGGCTGGGCGATGTCGCGCGGGTGTTTCGCGGCTACGTCGATCCGCCGCTCTATACGATGCGCTTCGCCGGCCGGCAGGCGATCGGGGTCGGGGTCTCGATGGCGCCGGGGGGTGACGTGATCGCGCTCGGCGAGAATCTGGAACGGACGATGGCGCGGCTCGCGGCCGATCTGCCCTTGGGCATCGAGTTCGCCAAGGTGGCCGACCAGCCCCGCATCGTGCGCGATGCGGTCGGCCTGTTCATGAAAGTGCTGGCCGAGGCGGTGGCGATCGTGCTGGCCGTCAGCTTCCTGAGCCTGGGGCTGCGAGCCGGCAGCGTGGTCGGGCTGACCATCCCGCTGGTGCTGGCCGGAACCTTCATCGCGATGCTCTGGTTCGGGATCGACCTGCACCGGGTCTCGACCGGGGCGCTGGTGATTGCGCTGGGCCTGCTGGTCGACGACGCGATGATCGCCATCGAGATGATGTCGCGCAAGATCGACGAGGGACTGGACCGTTTCTCGGCAGCCACCTTCGCCTATCGCAGCACCGCGTTTCCGATGCTCACCGGCACCCTGGTGACGGCAGCCGGTTTCCTGCCGATTGCGACCGCCCGTTCGCTGACCGGTGAGTACACGTTCAGCATCTTTGCGGTGGTGACCATCGCGCTGCTGATCTCGTGGGTCGCGGCGGTTACGGTCACCCCGTTCATCGGCAACTGGCTGCTCAAGGAAAAGGGCGGCCACCACGAGGTGTTCGACACGCCTTTCTACCGGCGATTACGTGCAACGATCGAGGCCTGCATGCGGCACCGCTGGCTGACGCTGTTTGCCACGGTGCTGGCCTTCGCGCTCGGCGTGATCGGCATGGGCATGACCGAAAAGCAGTTCTTTCCGACCTCGAACCGTACCGAGGTCCTGGTCGAGATGTGGCTGCCCGAGGGGTCCAGCTACCGCGCGACCGAGACCGAGGCGAAGCGGCTCGAAGCCGTCCTGGCCGGCGATCCGGACATTGCCAGTTTCGTCGTCTACGTCGGCAATGGCTCGCCCCGCTACTACCTGTCGCTCGACCAGCAGCTGTTCCGACCCAACTTCGCGCAGTTCGTCATCCTGACCCACGACGTCGACGGCCGCGACCGGGCGCTGCTGCGCCTGCGCGAGACGCTCGAATCGGATTTCCCGGGGATTCGTGCCCGGGCCTTCCGCACGCCGCTCGGGCCGCCGGTCGCCTACCCGATCCAGTTCCGCGTGATGGGCGACGATCCGGCGGTGCTCAAGCGCATTGCCGCCGGCGTTGCCGAGGTGGTCGACAGCGATCTGCAGACCTTCGACACCCACGCCGACTGGGGCGAGCGCTCGCCGGCCGTGCGCATCGAGGTCGACCAGGACAAGGCCCGGGCGATCGGGCTGAGCTCGGCGCAGATCGCCCGCACCCTGGCGGCGTCGCTGTCCGGCGTCACGATCGGCCAGTATCGCGAGGACGACCAGCTGATCGACGTGGTGCTGCGCGCGCCGCCGGCCGAGCGGGCATCGCTGGCCAACCTGGGCAATCTGCAAGTGCAGACCGCCCTCGGGCGCTCGGTGCCGCTGTCGCAGGTCGCGCGGATCGACGAGACGATGGAGGAAGCGATCATCTGGCGGCGCAGCCGCACGCCGGTGGTCACGGTGCGGGCCGACATCGTCGAAGGGGTGCAGGCGCCCGATGTGGCGGCCCGCATCGATCCGCTGCTGGCGCCGCTGCGCGCCGGGCTGCCGCCCGGCTACCGGATCGAGCTCGGTGGTCCGGCCGAGGAGAATGCGATTGCGCAGGCGGCGATCGCAGCCGGTATGCCGATGATGCTGGCGATCATGATGGCGCTGCTGATGATCCAGTTGCGCAGCTTCTCGCTGAGCATGATGGTCCTGCTGACCGCACCGCTCGGCGTCATCGGCATTGCCGCGGCCCTGCTGCTCTTCGGGCGGCCCTTCGGTTTCGTGGCCATGCTCGGCACGATCGCGCTGGCCGGAATGATCATGCGCAACACGGTGATCCTGGTCGACCAGATCCGCCAGGATCTCGAGGAAGGCATCGCCCCCTGGCAGGCAGTGCGCGAGTCGACGGTGCGCCGCTTCCGGCCGATCTGCCTGACCGCCGCCGCGGCGGTGCTGGCGATGATCCCGCTGTCGCGCGACGTGCTGTGGGGGCCCATGGCCTTTTCGATCATGGGAGGCCTGGTGTTCGCGACCGTGCTGACCGTGCTGTTCGTGCCGGCCCTCTACGTGACCTGGTTCCGGATCCCGGCTGACAGATCGTCCGGCGCAGGTTGAGTGCGTCCGGCACAGGCTGAGCGGCTCCGGCTTGCGGCGCTTCATCCGGTTTCGCGTTCGAGCGTTTGGGGCAGCCAAGGTGCGAGGGGCTTGGCCGGCGACATCGTGCCATTCGACGAGAAACCCTCCGGGCCACGGCAGTCCGGTTGCCGGTCGCGAGCACGGTGCCGGCTCGCAGGCGGTCGTCAGGCCCGCCGGATGCGCACAGCCCGATCGTGCTGCCGAGTCCGATTCGCAGCCGAGTCAGGTTCGCAGCCGAGCCGGATTGAGACGATTTTGCGTTCGATCGCAGGCCATCGTCTGCCAGGACGCGGGGCGAAGCTTTCGGCGCCCGCCTTGTGCGCCGCCGAGAAGCGCAGCGCTCGTGGCCTGCGCGCGCAGCGCGCACCAACAATCTGACTTGCCGCCGACTGTTTGAGCGAAACGAACGGAGCGAAGCGTAGGGAGTGCAGCGAGTTTCGGCGGCAGGCCGCGAGCGTGAGCATCGCAGGGTACCCCGCGAAGCGGGGCAAGCACCCGGCGTGCGCCGAAAGCTTCGCCCCGTGTCCTGGCCCGGCGCCCCAGGTGCTCGAATGCGAGCGGTGATCAGTCCTGCGGCGTTTCCGGCCTGGCGAGATAGCGGTAGAGCTCGGTGTGATCGGCGTTGCTGCCCAGCGCCGCCAGCGCCTCACCCGTCATCGCCGATACCTTCCGGGCCAGCTCCATCGGCACGCCCAGCGCGGGCCCGAGGGCTGCGGCGATGGCGACGTCCTTCGACTGCAGGGCCAGCGAGAAACCCGAGTCGAAGGCGGCGTTCAGCATGAACTGGTGGGCCTTGTTCTCGGTGGTGTTGTTGCGTCCGGTCGATGCGTTGATGACGTCGACGATGGTGGCCGGCGCCAGGCCGAAGGCTGCACCGGCATGGATGGCCTCGGCGGTTGCGATCATGGCGGCGGCCGAGACGTAGTTGTTCAGGGCCTTGAGCGCATGGCCGGCTCCGACCGGGCCGACGTGGACGATCGACTTGCCCATCAGCTCGAGGATGGGTCGCTGCCGCTCGACCAGGGCCGCATCGCCGCCCACCATGATAGCCAGCGTGCCGTCGACCGCCTTGCGCACGCCGCCCGAGACCGGTGCGTCGATCATGTCGACGCCGTGCCCGCCCAGGAAGGCGGCCAGGGTCCGGGTCCGCTTCGGATCGGACGAGCTCATGTCGATCAGGCAGCTGCCGGGGGCGAACCGGGCGGCCAGTTCGTGCACGACGGCGTCGACGATCTGCGAGCTGGGCAGCATGGTGATCACCGTCGCGCACTGCGCGAGGGTCTGCCCGTCGCCGACACGCTCGGTGCCCGGATGGGCGTCGATGAAAGCCTGCTCGACGGCGGGGTCGGCGTCCCCGACGACCAGTGTGCAGCCGCCGGCATGCAGGCAGTGGCCCATCGGCCGGCCCATCATGCCCAGGCCGATCAGGGCGATGCGCTTCATGGTCGTTGCCATCGCCCGCCTTACTGGTCGATTTCCTTGAACACTTCCGAGGCGCTGCGGAACGCGTCGATGGCGGCCGGCACGCCGCAGTAGATGGCGGTCTGCAGGAAGACTTCCTTGATCTCGTCACGACTCAGGCCGTTGTTCAGCGCCCCGCGCACATGCAGCTTCAGCTCGTGCGGCCGGTTCAGCGCAGTGAGCATAGCCAGGTTCAGGAAGGAGCGGGTCCGCCGGTCCAGGCCCGGTCGGTTCCAGACGTCGCCCCAGCAGTACTGGGTGACCAGTTCCTGCATGTCGATGTTGAAGTCGGTGGCGTTGCTGACCGACGCATCGACGTACTGGCTGCCGAGGACTTCGCGGCGGGTGGCGAGCCCCTGTTCGAACAGTTCCGGGTTGCGGGGGGCGTAGGCGCGTGTCATGGATGGGCTCCTTGGGCTCTGTCTGGGCAGGATGTCCGGGCAGCATAACAGGGCGGCGCGAGGCAGCGCAGTGGCTTTCGTTTAGAATGTCGCGCTTCCCCGCGGCCGTGGCGGAATTGGTAGACGCACCAGGTTTAGGTCCTGGCGCTGCAAGGCGTGTAGGTTCGAGTCCTATCGGCCGCACCAGCGCGAGCCGGCGCCGCCGCTCCGCCCACTTCCCAAGACGCTTTGGAACTCTCTGATGGCAACTCAAATCGAATCGACCGGTCAGCTCGAACGCACGCTGCAGATGGATGTGCCGGTTGCCGAGGTCAAGACCGAGGTCGACCAGCGCCTGCGCAGGCTGGCACGCACGCTGAAGATGCCCGGCTTCCGCCCCGGCAAGGTCCCGATGAAGATGGTCGAGCAATCCTACGGCCCGCAGGTGCATGCCGAGGTGCTCGGTGACGCCGTCAACAAGGCCTTCGGCGCCGCAGTCGATGAGCATCAGTTGCGCGTGGCCGGCCAGCCGCAGATCGAGGGCCGTGAAGGCGCCGGCGACGATGTGCTGGGCTTTGTCGCGCGCTTCGAGGTCTATCCGGAGATCGAGGTCGGCGACGTGAGCGCGCTCGAGGTCGAACGGGTCGGCTGCCCGGTCGGCGAAACCGAGATCGACAAGACGGTCGAGATCCTGCGCAAGCAGCGCGTGAGCTGGGAGCCGGCCGGGCGCGCCGCTCAGGATGGCGATCGCGTCACCATCGACTTCGTCGGCAAGCTCGACGGGCTTGCCTTCGAAGGCGGCACCGGCAACGATTTCGCCTTCGTGCTCGCCGAGGGCCGGATGCTGCCGGACTTCGAAACCGGCGTGCGCGGCATGTCCGCGGGCGAGAGCAAGACCTTCCCGGTCGCTTTCCCGGATGACTACGGTTCGCAGGACCTGGCCGGCAAGACCGCCCAGTTCGAAGTCGTGCTGAAGACGGTCGAGGCACCGCGCCTGCCCGAAGTCGACACCGAGTTTGCCACCCAGCTCGGCGTGCCGGGCGGCGACCTGGAGAAGATGCGTGCCGACATCCGCACCAACCTCGAACGCGAGGTCGGCCAGCGGGTCAATGCCCGTACCAAGGCCAAGGTGATGGATGCACTGCTCGGGCTTGCCGACTTCGGCCTGCCCAAGGCGCTGGTCGAGGCCGAGAGTGCGCAGCTGCTCGAACGCGCCAAGGCCGACCTGCAGGCGCGCGGCATGAACATCAAGGATCTGCCCGAGATTCCGGCCGACACCTTTGCCGAGCAGGCACAGCGCCGGGTGCGCCTGGGCCTGCTGGTGGCCGAGATCGTCCGCGACAACGAGCTGGCCGCCAAGCCCGACCAGATCCGCAAGCAGATCGAACTGCTCGCGCAGGCCTATGAGAATCCGGGCGAGGTGGTCCGTTACTATTTCAGCAACCGCGATCGCCTGGCCGAGGTCGAAGCGCTGGTCGTCGAACAGAACGTCGTCGACTGGGTGCTGGCCAAGGCCAAGGTGACCGACACGGCCGTCGGCTTCGATGAGCTGATGGCGCAGCAACAGGGCTGAGAGCAACCATGACCTTCAACAGCATCGTCGAAGACCTCGTCAATGCCCATCTGGCCTCGCACCAGCCGGCGCAGGGGCTGGGCATGGTGCCGATCGTCGTCGAGCAGAGCGGGCGCGGCGAGCGCGCCTACGACATCTACTCGCGGCTGCTGCGCGAGCGTCTGATCTTCCTGGTCGGCCCGGTGATGGACCAGACCGCCAACCTGGTGGTCGCGCAGCTGCTGTACCTGGAATCCGAGAACCCGGACAAGGACGTCGCGTTCTACATCAACTCACCGGGCGGCTCGGTGTCGGCCGGGCTGGCGATCTACGACACGATGCAGTTCATCAAGCCGCAGGTCAGCACGCTGTGCATGGGCATCGCCGCCAGCATGGGCGCCTTCCTGCTGGCCGCCGGCGAAAAGGGCAAGCGTTTCGCGCTGCCCAATTCGCGGATCATGATCCACCAACCCTCGGGCGGTGCCCAGGGCCAGGCCTCGGACATCGAGATCCAGGCGCGCGAGATCCTCTATCTGCGCGAGCGCCTGAACGCGATCCTGGCCGAAAAGACCGGCCAGCCGGTCGAACGGATCGCACGCGATACCGATCGCGACAACTTTCTGTCCGCAGAAGATGCGGTAAGCTACGGACTGATTGACAAGGTGCTGTCCAGTCGCGGCGAAGCGGCCTGAGGTCGGCACGGAACACGAGCACGCATGTCGGAAAAGAAAGGGTCGAGCGAAAAGCTTCTGTATTGTTCCTTCTGCGGCAAGAGCCAGCACGAGGTCCGTAAACTCATTGCAGGGCCGTCGGTCTTCATCTGCGACGAGTGCATCGACCTGTGCAACGACATCGTCCGCGATGAGGCGCAGGCCGACTCGACCCAGGGCAGCCAGAAGAGCGGCCTGCCGACGCCGGTCGAGATCTGCGCCATCCTCGATCAGTACGTGATCGGCCAGTCGCCGGCCAAGCGCATCCTCTCCGTTGCGGTCTACAACCACTACAAGCGGTTGCGCCACAAGGCGCGCAAGGATGAGGTCGAGCTCTCGAAGAGCAATATCCTGCTGGTCGGCCCCACCGGCTCGGGCAAGACGCTGCTGGCCCAGACGCTGGCGCGCCTGCTCAACGTGCCCTTCGTGATCGCCGACGCCACGACGCTCACCGAAGCCGGCTACGTCGGCGAGGATGTCGAGAACATCATCCAGAAGCTGCTGCAGGCCTGCAACTACGAGGTCGACAAGGCGCAGAGCGGGATCGTCTACATCGACGAGATCGACAAGATCTCGCGCAAGTCGGACAACCCGTCGATTACCCGCGACGTCTCCGGCGAGGGCGTCCAGCAGGCGCTGCTCAAGCTGATCGAAGGCACGATCGCGTCGGTGCCGCCGCAGGGCGGGCGCAAGCACCCGAATCAGGATTTCGTCCAGATCGACACGACCAACATCCTGTTCATCTGCGGGGGCGCCTTCGACGGGCTGGAGAAGGTGATCCGCGACCGCTCCGAGCGCTCGGGTATCGGCTTCGGTGCCGAAGTCCGCAGCGAGAGCGATCGTTCGGTCGGCGAGGTGCTGCGCGAAGTCCAGCCGGAAGACCTGATCAAGTTCGGCCTGATCCCGGAACTGGTCGGCCGCCTGCCGGTGGTGGCCACCCTCGACGAACTCGACGAGGCCGCCCTGATCGAGATCCTGGTCGAACCCAAGAACGCGCTGATCAAGCAGTACGGGCAGCTGTTCGCGATGGAAGGGGTCGAGCTCGAGGTCAGGCCCGATGCGCTGCAGGCCATCGCACGCAAGGCCCTGCGCCGCAAGACCGGTGCGCGCGGCCTGCGGGCGATCCTCGAGCAGGCGCTGCTCGACACGATGTTCGAACTGCCGTCGCAGAAGAACGCCCGCAAGGTGGTGCTCGACGAGAACACCGTCGACGGCGACGGCAAGCCGCTGATCATCTACGCCGACGCCCCGAAGGTTTCAGGCTCGAACTGAGCTCCGGACCCGGATCAGCGTCGCCGTTGTTGCCGCCCCGAAAGCCCCGTGCCACGGCAGGGGGGCCGCCCGTTCCGGGGTGCGGATCCGCGTATGCTTTCCCTGAACACTTGAAATCCCGGCGGATGCCGCAACATCCGACGGGATAGCCTCATTGGAGAAATCGATGTCCGAAGAACAGACCCGAGCGTTCGAAGCGCCGTTGCCGCTGCTGCCGCTGCGCGATGTCGTGGTCTTTCCCCATATGGTCATTCCGCTGTTCGTCGGTCGGCCGAAATCGATCAAGGCGCTGGAATCGGCCATGGAGGGCGGCAAGAGCATCATGCTGGCCGCCCAGAAGAACGCGTCGAAGGACGAGCCTGCCGAGGCCGACATCCACCGGATCGGCTGTGTGTCGAACATCCTGCAGATGCTCAAGCTTCCTGACGGGACCGTCAAAGTCCTGGTCGAAGGGGTGCGTCGTGCGCAGATTCTCGAAGTCGACGACAGCGGCACGCATTTCACCTGCAGCATCGGGCCGGTGGCCCCCGACGGCGAGCTGAGCCCCGAGGCCGAGGCCCTGCGCCGCGCGATCCTGGCGCAGTTCGACCAGTACGTGAAGCTGAACAAGAAGATCCCGCCCGAGATCCTGGCCTCGCTGAACGGCATCGACGAACCCGGTCGCCTGGCCGACACGATCGCGGCCCACCTGCCGATCCGGATCGAGCAGAAGCAGGAGATCCTCGAGACCACTTCGGTTTCCGAGCGGCTGGAACGGCTTCTGGCGCAGATCGAAACCGAACTCGACATCCTGCAGGTCGAAAAGCGCATCCGTGGCCGCGTCAAGCGGCAGATGGAGAAAAGCCAGCGCGAGTACTACCTGAACGAGCAGGTCAAGGCGATCCAGAAGGAACTGGGCGAAGGCGAGGAGGGCGCCGATCTCGAGGAGCTCGAGAAGAAGATCAAGGCGGCCCGGATGCCCAAGGAAGCCCTGAAGAAGGCCGAGGGCGAGCTCAGGAAGCTCAAGCTGATGTCGCCGATGTCGGCGGAAGCCACGGTCGTGCGCAACTACATCGACACGCTGATCGGCCTGCCCTGGAAGAAGAAGAGCAAGATCAACAACGATCTGGCCAACGCCCAGAAGGTGCTCGACGACGACCACTTCGGCCTGGACAAGGTCAAGGAGCGGATCCTCGAGTATCTGGCCGTCCAGCAGCGGGTCGACAAGCTGAAGTCGCCGATCCTGTGCCTGGTCGGCCCCCCGGGGGTCGGCAAGACCTCGCTGGGCCAGTCGATCGCCCGCGCGACGAACCGCAAGTTCGTGCGCATGGCGCTCGGCGGCGTGCGCGACGAAGCCGAGATCCGCGGCCACCGGCGCACCTACATCGGCTCGATGCCGGGCAAGATCCTGCAGAACCTGACCAAGGTCGGCGTGCGCAATCCGCTGTTCCTGCTCGACGAAGTCGACAAGATCGGCATGGATTTCCGTGGCGATCCGTCCAGTGCCCTGCTCGAAGTGCTCGATCCGGAGCAGAACGGCACCTTCGTCGACCACTACGTCGAGGTCGAATACGATCTGTCCGACGTGATGTTCGTGGCCACGGCCAACACGCTGAACATCCCGCCACCGCTGCTCGACCGGATGGAGGTGATCCGGTTGTCCGGCTACACCGAGGACGAGAAGGTTGCGATCGCCCAGCGCTATCTGCTGCCCAAGCAGATGCGCAACACCGGGCTGAAGGCCGAAGAGATCGCGATCTCCGAGGCGGCGATCCGCGACATCGTGCGCTACTACAGCCGCGAGGCCGGCGTGCGTTCGCTCGAGCGCGAGATCAGCAAGATCTGCCGCAAGGTCGTCAAGATGCTGTTGCTGGCCAGGCAGGAGCGCAAGATCTCGGTCACGCCCAAGAGCCTGGACAAGTTCCTCGGCGTGCGCCGCTACACCTTCGGCATCGCCGAAAAGGAGAACCAGATCGGCCAGGTCACCGGGCTGGCCTGGACCGAGGTGGGTGGCGAGCTGCTGACGATCGAGGCGGTCGCGGTGCCCGGCAAGGGCAAGACGACCTTCACAGGCAAGCTCGGCGACGTGATGCAGGAGTCGATCAAGGCGGCCATGACCGTGGTGCGCCGGCGTGCCCAGCGTCTGGGCATCAAACCGGATTTCCACGAGAAGCTGGACATCCACATCCACGTTCCGGAAGGCGCCACGCCCAAGGACGGTCCGAGCGCGGGCATCGCAATGACCACGGCCCTGGTGTCGGTATTGACCGGCATTCCGGTCCGGGCCGACGTCGCGATGACCGGTGAGATCACGCTGCGCGGCGAGGTGCTGGCGATCGGTGGCCTGAAGGAGAAGCTGCTGGCAGCGCATCGCGGCGGCATCAAGACCGTGCTGATCCCCGAAGAGAACGTCAAGGATCTGGCCGAGATTCCGGACAATGTGAAGAACCGGCTCGAAATCCTGCCGGTCAGGTGGATCGACCGGGTCCTGGAGATGGCTCTGGAGCGGGTGCCGGAGGCCTTGCCGGAAGATCAGGCAGGGTCGACCCAGGCCGTGCCCACGTCGCCGGCGGCGGCCGGTGGCAGTGATCTGGTCACCCACTGAGGAAGACCGAGGCACGGTCCGAAACGGATGACGGGCGGCAGCCGGGGGGCGACGAACGTTCAACCCCGGCTGCCGCCGCCGGCATCCGGCTTGACACTGCAGAGCCCCGGCGATTAAATACGCGCTCTGCTTCGGCCAGCCCGAGACTGGCTCGCCAGACAAACAATTGCGCGCCTCAGGGTGCGTTCAATCCATCCAGTTCCTGAGGTGAGGGGGTTCTAGTGAACAAATCCGAATTGATCGACCAGATCGCCGAGCAAGCCGAGCTCAGCAAGGCTGAGGCCGGCCGCGCACTCGATGGCATGCTTGCGGCAGTGACCAAGACGCTCAAGAAAGGCGGGACGGTGACCCTGGTCGGATTCGGCACCTTCGCCGTCGGCAAGCGTGCGGCGCGCACCGGTCGCAACCCGCGTACCGGCGAGATGATCAAGATCAAGGCCGCCAAGGTGCCGAAGTTCCGCCCGGGCAAGGGTCTGAAGGACGCGATCAACTGAGTTCGGTTTTCGAAATGCGGGTTTTCACAGCCCGGAAAACTCGTATATAATCCGCTTTCTTCGGGGCTGACGGAACGAGAAGTCAGCCAGGGCGGGGCAAGGCCGGGTGCTTAGCTCAGTTGGTAGAGCGGCGCCCTTACAAGGCGTAGGTCGGGAGTTCGAGCCTCTCAGCACCCACCAGAGCAACGCCCGAAGAAAGCCGGATTCGATTGAATTCTGGAGTGGTAGTTCAGTTGGTTAGAATACCGGCCTGTCACGCCGGGGGTCGCGGGTTCGAGTCCCGTCCACTCCGCCAACACGCGAAGGGCGAACGAAAGTTCGCCCTTTTTTTTTGATCGCTCGCCAGGGATCTTCCAGGCAGTGGTCGCAGCACGCACGAGCCGTCTCGCATGTTCGATTCGATCCGAAAGCACCAGCGAATCCTGCAGTTCATCCTGGTGGTCCTGATCTTTCCGGCCTTCGCACTGTTCGGCATCCAGGGCTACGACCGCCTGATGTCCAGCGGCGATGGCGTGGCCAAGGTCGACGATGCCGAGATCAGTCGCCAGGAGTTCGATCAGGCGCACCAGCGCCAGCTCGACCAGATGCGCCAGATGCTGGGCGGGCAGGTCGACCTCGCCACGATCGACACCCCGGCGCTGCGCGGCGAGGTGCTGGAGAGCCTGGTCACGCAGCGTGCGCTGCTGCTCGAGGCGTTCAAGCAGCGGATCTTCGTTTCGGACGATGCTCTGCGCCGGATGATCCTGTCGATTCCGGACCTGGTGAAGAACGACGGCAGCTTCGACATGGACCGCTATCAGGCTCTGCTGGCGGCCCAGGGACGCAACGAGGAGATGTTCGTGGCCGAGTTGCGCCGGGACCTGACGATGCAGGCCCTGCCGGGGGCTATCTCGCAGGCCTCGGTGATTCCCGATGCCTTGCTCGACCAGATCACCCGCCTGGGTGAGCAGCAGCGCGAGATCCGCCAGCGGCGCTTCGCGCCCGCCGATTTCGAGGCCACGGTCGACCTGTCCGACGCGACGCTGAGAAAGTTCCACAGCGATAATGCCGCGTCGTTCGAAACGCCCGAGCAGGCCGTCGTCGAGTATCTGGTCCTCGATGCCGCCGCAATCGAGGCGAGCATCGTCCTGAACGCCGATGAGGTCCGGGCCTACTACGAGCAGAACAAGGCGCGCTATGCAACGGCCGAGCAGCGGCGGGCGAGCCATATCCTGATCATGGCCGACGAGGGGGCTTCGGAGGCCGAGCGCCAGGCAGCCCGCGACAAGGCGCAGACCCTGCACGCGCAACTGGTCGGCGGCGCCGATTTTGCCGAGCTGGCCAAGGCCGAGTCCCAGGATGCCGGCTCGGCCCCGTCCGGCGGTGACCTCGGCTTCTTCAGCGAATCGATGATGGTCAAGCCGTTCGCCGACGCCGCTTTCGCGCTCGAGGAGGGCGGGATCAGCGATGTGGTCGAAACCGAATTCGGCTTCCATATCATCAAGCTGACCGGCATCCGGCCGGGGATCGAGCGGCCCTTCGCAACCGTGCGCCCGGAGATCGAGGCAGAGATCCGCACGCAGCAATCGGCCGGTCGCTTTGCCGAGGCCGCCGAGACCTTCAGCAACCTGGTCTACGAGCAGGCCGAAACGCTGCAGCCGGCCGCCGATCAGTTCAAGCTCGACGTGCAGCGCGTCGAAGGCGTGCAACGCAGCGGCGTCGACTCGCTGCCGGCCGACCATCCGCTGAACCGCCAGCGCCTGCTGCGCGAGCTCTTCAGTGCCGACAGCCTGGCCAACCGTCGCAATACGCAGGCGATCGACGTCGGCGGCGGTCAACTGGTTTCGGCGCGCATCGTCGAATACAGCCCGGCCGCGCGCCAACCCTTCGAGGCCGTCCAGGAGCAGGTGCGCGAACGCCTGCTGGCCCTGGAAAGCTCGCGGGCGGCACAGGCTGCCGGCGAGGCCCTGCTGTCCGATCTGCGCACCGGCAAGGCGCAGGTGGGCGAGGATTTCGGCAAGGCCGTGACGATCGGCCGGGTGCCGGGCGAGCAGATGCCGGCGGCCGCGATCGAAGCCGTTTTCCGTGCCGATGCGTCGCACCTGCCGGCCTATACCGGCGTGGCCGCTGCCGACGGCAGCTATTCCGTCTTCGAGGTCGTCGGACTGATCGACATCGACGATGCCGCGCTGGCCGAGCGCCGGTCGCTGTACAAGGGCCAGCTCGAACAGGCCTACAGCCAGGCCGCGCTCGGCGCCTACATCGACGCCGTCAAGGCGCGCCGGACCATTACGCGCAACGACGCAGCCATCGCGCGGTCCGACGACCTGCAGTAGCGGATATCAGGCGCCGCCGTCGACTCGCTGCTGCAGTTCGCGCGCGCAGGCGTCCAGGGCTGCGTCGCTGTCGTCGGGCAGAACCAGGGTCGCGCCTTCGCGGCTGACTGCCGGGTAGTTGCGTCCGATCGACTTGTCGTAGGCCGGATCGTAGTGGGTCGTCAGCAGCGCTTCGACGAATTCCGGCCAGCGGCCGGCTTCCGCCAGTGCTCGCCAGTCGTCGACCCTGGCACGGCTGTGCAGCGGCACCAGCCGGTCCAGCTTCTCGAACAGGATGTCGCGGTCGCTGACGAAGTGCTGGTACTCGCGCAGCAGCAGGGTGGCTCGATGCCCGGGGGGCAACTCGATCCGGGTGCCGGCCGAAGCGCGCATCCGGGCAAGCAGGGGGTCGGGGACATGGCAGCGGCCGATCCGTTTGCTTTCGGACTCCACGAAGACCGGACGGGCCGGGTCGAAGCGGCGCAGCGCATTCCACAGCGAACTCTCGAAGTTCTTCTGTGAGGGCTGTTCGCTGGCGGGGATCTGTCCGAGGACCGAACCCCGGTGCCGGGCGATCGCTTCGAGATCGAGCACCTGGGCGCCGATCGCCTGCAGCCGCTGCAGGATCAGGCTCTTGCCGCTGCCCGTGCGCCCCGCAACGACATGCCATTGCAGGCGGGTCGGGAGTTCGGCGAGTCCGGTGACGACCTGGCGGCGAAAGGCACGGTAGCCGCCGTCGAGCACGGCCGTGCGCCAGCCGACCCGTGCCAGCACGGTGGCCAGTGCCGACGAGCGGTTGCCGCCCCGCCAGCAGTAGACGAGCGGCTGCCAGTCACGCGGCTTGCCGGCCAGTGTGGTTTCCAGCAGGGTGGCGATGTTGCGCGAGACCAGCGCCGCGCCGATGCGGCGCGCTTCGAACGGCGATTGCTGCTTGTAGACCGTGCCGACGTGTGCGCGCTCGCGATCGTCGAGTACCGGCGCGGAGATCGCGCCAGGCAGACGGTCTTCGGCATGCTCGGAAGGGCTGCGAGCATCGAGGATGGTGTCGTAGCGATCGAGCGATGCGACCGCCTCCTCGATGCCAACGACCATCGGGGCCTTCATCGGCGGGGCTCCGTGACCGGGGATCAGGATTCTATCAGTGCGCTCCTCGGCGCGCTCCGGCAGCGCATGGCCGCCGGTTCTGGCGTATCTTTGCGGCCGCGACCGTTTGCAGCGGCCGCGACCCTTTACAATCGAGGGTGCAAGGAATCCGATCGATGAAAGTATTCAACCTGGCTTGCCGCCAGGACCACCGCTTCGAAGGCTGGTTCGCCTCGGCAGACGATTTCGACTCGCAGCATGCGCGCGGGCTGATCGAGTGCCCGATCTGTGCCGGGCGCACGATCCGCAAGCTGCCGAGCGCTCCCCGGCTCAATCTGTCCGGGGCGAGTGCGCCAGTTGCCGAAGACAAGGCCTCGCCGCCAGCCAGGGGCGCCGAAGCCGGGGCGCCCACGCCCGAGCAGGTGCATGCGATGTTGTCGCGACTCGCCCGGCACGTGATCGAGAACACCGAGGATGTCGGTGAGAAATTTGCCGAGGAGGCGCGCCGCATCCACTACAATGAAACCCCCGAGCGCGGCATCCGCGGCGTTGCCACGGCGGAAGAGCGCGCCGAACTCGCCGACGAGGGTATCGAGGTGTTCTCGCTGCCGCTGCCCAACTCCCGCAAGGGGCCGCTGCAATAGGCTATGCGACAGGCTGAGCCTGTCGCCGGCGGTCGACGAGCACCGTCAGGGCGCGCTGGACGGCCGGCCGTGCCTCGATCGTGGCGTGCCAGCGTGCGACGTTCGGGTATCCGGACAGATCGACGCCGTGGCGTTCATGCCAGCGGGCCCACGACCAGCAGGCCATGTCGGCGATCGTGTAGTCACGCCCGACCAGCCAGGCACCGGTATGGCCGAGCTGGGTCTCCAGGATCTGGTACAGGCGCCCGGCCTGCTCGCCGGTGGGGGCGAGGCTGGCCCCGAGCGCCGGCCCCAGCTGGCCGACCTCGAACATCAGCCATTGCAGGGTCTCGTAGCGCCCGCGCGTGCTCCTGGGCAGGAAGCGCTCGGTCTTGCCGGCCAGGTAGACGAGGATCGCGCCGGATTCGAACAGCGTCATCGGCTTGCCGTCCGGACCGTTGCCGTCGACGATGACCGGCAGCGCGCCGCCCGGACTGAGCCGGAGGAGGGTCGAGCGGGACGATTCGCGGTCCGCCGCGGCGGACCGCGGCGGCCTGTCGACTCCGGCCTCGGCTTCGGCCTCATCCTCGGGATCGACCGCATGCACGGCGTAGGGCAGGCCGGATTCCTCCAGCATGATGTGCACTTTCTGGCCGTCCGGAGTCGGCCAGGTATAGAGATCGATCATGATGGTTTCCGGTTTCCGCTCAGCTGCCGCGTGTGACCGGCATCTCCTCGTGGCTCGAGCGCGGGATCGGCGCATGGCGGCCCAGTTCGATCCTGGCGATCGCGTTGCGGTGGACCTCGTCGGGGCCGTCGGCCAGGCGCAGCGTGCGCTGGTGTGCATACATCATGGCCAGCGGGAAGTCGTCGCAGACGCCGCCGCCGCCATGAGCCTGGATCGCCCAGTCGATGATCTTCGTCGAGACATTGGGAGCCAGGACCTTGATCATCGCGATTTCCGCCTTGGCGATCTTGTTGCCGACGGTGTCCATCATGTAGGCGGCCTTCAGCGTCAGCAAGCGGGCCTGTTCGATCATGATCCGCGATTCGGCGATGCGCTCGTGCCAGACGTTGTGCTGGGAGATCGGCTTGCCGAAGGCGACGCGTGAGGACAGCCGCTTGCACATGTACTCCAGCGCCCGTTCGGCGGCGCCGATCGAACGCATGCAGTGGTGGATGCGGCCCGGGCCCAGGCGGCCCTGGGCGATCTCGAAGCCGCGGCCCTCGCCGAGCAGCATGTTGCCGGCCGGTACGCGCACGTTCTCGAACAGCACCTCGCAGTGGCCGTGCGGCGCGTCGTCGTAGCCGAACACGTTGAGCGGGCGCACGATCGTGATCCCCGGGGTGTCGGCGGGCACGACGATCATCGACTGCTGCTGGTGGCGGGCGGCGTCGGGGTTGGTCTTGCCCATGAAGATGTAGACCTTGCAGCGCGGATCACCGGCGCCCGAAGTCCACCACTTGCGGCCGTTGATCACGTAGTGGTCGCCGTCGAGCTCGATCCGCGACTGGATGTTGGTTGCGTCGGCCGAGGCGACCGCCGGCTCGGTCATCGCGAAGGCCGAGCGGATTTCGCCGCGCAGCAGCGGATCGAGCCACTGGCGCTTGATTTCCTCGCTGGCATAGCGCTCCAGGGTTTCCATGTTGCCGGTATCGGGCGCCGAGCAGTTGAAGACCTCGGGCGCCCAGCCGACCCGGCCCATGATCTCGCACAGCGACGAGTAGTCGAGGTTCGACAGCCCCTCGGGCACGCGCTCCGATTTCGGCAGGAACAGGTTCCACAGGCCGGTTTCGCGGGCCTTGGGCTTGAGTTCCTCGACGATTTTCGTCGGCACCCAGGCATTGCCGGCCCGGCGGTTGGCTTCGACCTCCTCGTGGAAGCGTTGCTCGTTCGGGTAGATGTGCTCGTCCATGAAGGCGAGCAGCTTCTGCTGGAGGGCCTTGCAGGCAGGGGAATGATCGAAATCCATTTTCTGTCGCTCCTTTGAAAGCGTGGGTCGGGGCAGTCGCTACCGGATCCGCTGGGCGATGGCCCAGCCCTGCTCGGCGAGCGGGCGGGCGCGACGGCCTTGTTCGAGCGCGCGGGCGCTCGAGGCCGTGCCGTCGACCGCGCGCTTCATGATGCCTTGCAGGATCGCGGCCAGGCGGAACATGTTGAAGGCGATGTAGAAATCCCAGTGCGCCATGACCGCGTCGGGGTCGCGCTGCGTGCGCCGGCAATAGGCCTCGACGTACTCGCGTTCGGTCGGGATGCCGAGCGCCTTGTGATCGAGGCCGGCGATTCCGCGGAACTGTCCGGGGTCGATGTGCCAGCTCATGCAGTGGTAGGCGAAGTCGGCCAGCGGATGGCCGAGCGTGGACAGCTCCCAGTCGAGGATGGCGCGGATCTTCGGCGCGTGGGCGTCGAACATCAGGTTGTCGAGCCGGTAGTCGCCGTGCACGATCGAGGTCTCGTCCCCCTCCGGAATGTGCTGAGGCAACCATTCGATCAGGCGATCCATGGCCTCGATCGTCTCGGTTTCGGAGGCCTGGTACTGGCGGCTCCAGCGGCCGATCTGGCGGGCGAAGTAGTTGCCGGGCTTGCCGTAGTCGGCCAGGCCGATGGCCTGGTAGTCGACCGAGTGCAAGGCGGCGATCACGCGGTTCATCTCGTCGTAGATCGCCGAGCGTTCGGCCGTGCCCATGCCCGGCAGGCTCTGCTCCCACAGGACGCGGCCCTCGACGCACTCCATCACGTAGAACGCCCGGCCGATCACCGATTCGTCCTCGCAGAGCAGGTCGACCCGGGCCACCGGCAGGCCTGCGCGGCCCAGGGCTTCGAGCACCCGGTATTCGCGCTCGATTGCGTGGGCCGACGGCAGCAGCCTGGCAACCGGGCCGGGCTTGGCGCGCATCACCCAGTCGCCGGTCGGAGTGATCAGCTTGTAGGTCGGATTCGACTGGCCGCCCCGGAACATCTCGACCGTCAGCGGGCCTGCAAAGCCTTCGATGCGCTCGCCAAGGAAGCGCTCCAGGGTCGGAATGTCGATGCGGTGACGCTCGGGCACCCCGGTAGTACCGCTGTTGGCTTGCTCGATGTCGAGCGGTGCAGCCTGGTCTTCAGGCCTGGCGGGCTCGGTCACGGTCTGGCTTCCTCTCGTCTCGTTCATTGTCGGGTTCCGGCGCGCGCAGGGCAGGTCGGTTCATTGCGCACGGCACGCGAGCGCCGGTCAGTCTTCATGCAGCAGCGACAGGCCGAGCTGGGCCCGGCGGCGCAGCCAGGCACCCGGACGATAGCGCGGATCGCCGGTGATCCGGTGCATGTTGGTCAGGATCTCGAGCACCGTCGAGGGCCCCAGCGCGTCGCCCATGGTCAGCGGGCCGCGCGGATAGCCGAGTCCGATGCGTACTGCGGTGTCGATGTCGGCCGGTGAGGCGATCCGCTGCTGGGCGATCTCGGTGGCCACCGAGATGATCATCGCGAGCACGCGCTGCGCGATGAAACCGGGGCTGTCGCGCAGCACCGAGACGCGGGCGCCGTCGGCGGCGAACAGCGCATGGGCGGCGTCGCGCCACTCGGCCGTGGTCGCCGGCGTGGTCATCAGCACGCGGCGCTGGCAGGCTCCGCTGGCAATCGGAAACAGCGCGTCGATCGCCACCACCCGTTCGGCGGGCAGCCCGGCTGCGGCGGCAGTCGCGTCGAGACCGAGCGGTGCGACCAGGACCAGCGCTGCCGCCGACGGTTCGGCGCCGGTTTCGATGGTCGCGCCGAGACTGGCCGCGCAGGTGGCGACCGCAGCCTGACAAGGGCCAGGGGCGACCCAGACCGGCGGCAGCACGGTGACGGCCGGCACCTCGGCTTCGGCGGGGCCGGTGACGGCCTTGCCGTCGACGTAGCGGTAGAAGCCCTCGCTGCTCTTGCGGCCGTACAGTCCGGCCGCCAGCCGCTGGGCGGTGATCACGCTCGGCTTGAAGCGGTATTCGTCGTAGAACTGCCGGTAGATCGACTCCATGACCGGGTGCGAAACGTCGAGCCCGGTGAGGTCGAACAGCTCGAACGGGCCCAGCCGGAAGCCGTTGCCGTCGAAGTCGACCTGCTCGCGCAGGATCCGGTCGATGGTCGGTATATCGGCCACTCCTTCGGACAGCGCCTTCAGCGCTTCCGGTCCGTAGGCGCGCCCGGCGTGGTTGACGATGAACCCGGGAGTGTCCTGGGCGCGCACCGGCAGATGGCCGGTGCTGCGGGTCAGGGCGAGCAGTGATTCGGCCACCTCCGGCCGGGTGCGGGCGCCGTCGACGACCTCGACGACTTTCATCAGCGGGACCGGGTTGAAGAAGTGCCAGCCGATCACCCGACCGGGCCGCCGGCAGCGCGCGGCGATCGCCGTGACCGACAGCGACGAGGTGTTGGTGGCCAGCACGCAGTCTTCGCCGACGATGGCCTCGAGTTCGCTGAACAGCGCCTGCTTGGCGTCGAGCCGCTCGACGATGGCTTCCACCACGAGATCGCAGCGGGCCAGCGCCGGCAGCGAGTCGGCCGCTTGCAGGCGGGCCGTTGCCGCGGCAGCGGCGGCTTCGTCGAGCCGGCCTTTCTCGGCCAGGCGGGCAAAGATGTCGCTGATCTGCCCGATGGCGGCGGCGACGGCGTCGCGGTTTGTGTCGAACAGCAGGACGGGCAGGCCGGATTGTGCGAGGAGCTGGGCGATGCCGCGGCCCATTGCCCCGGTGCCGACCACGGCAGCCTGACGGTACGCGTGGGAGGAAGTGGTTTCGCTCATGCCGGGGATTCTACTGGACGGCAAGCCGGTCGCGCTCGGTGGCTGCCTCCAGCCAGTCGCGTTCGATCTCCTCGCGCAGCTTGTCGAGCTGGCCGCGCTCGCGAGCCAGGGCCGCGGCCTGCGCACCGTTCTCGTGCGTGACCGGATCGGCCAGTTCGTTGTCCAGCGTGGCCAGGCGCGCCTCGGTGTCGGCCAGCCGGGCCTCCAGTGCCTGCATCCGGCGTTCGAGGGGGCCGACCCGGGCGGCCAGCCGGGCGCGCTGTTCGGCCGCCAGACGGCGTGCTTCGCGCCGGTCGAGCCCGGCGCCGGTGCTCGCTCCGGCGCTGGCCGACCGGTCGGCTGTCTCGCTGGTCGATGGGTCCCCTGTCGTGCCGGCCGGCCGGGACTTCAACAGCCATTCGGCGTAGTCGTCGAGGTCCCCGTCGAATTCATGCAGGCCGCCGTCCCGGACCACCATCAGCGTGTCGACGGTGGCGCGCAACAGGTAGCGGTCGTGGGAAACCAGCAGCAGTGCGCCATCGAAGTCGGCCAGCGCATCGGCCAGCGCATCGCGGGTCTGGGCGTCGAGGTGGTTGGTCGGCTCGTCGAGCACCAGCAACTGCGGCTCGTCGTGCAGCATGAGCGCCAGCGCCAGCCGGGCCTTCTCGCCACCCGACATCGGGCCGACCGGGCGGGTCGCGTCTTCGCCCGAAAAGCCGAAGCGGCCGAGGCGATCGCGCAGGCTCTGCTCGCGGGCTTCGGGGTCGATGTGCTGCAGGTGCCACAACGGGGATTCGGCGGCGCGCAACTGCTCGACGCCCTGCTGCGCGAAGTAGCCGATCCGGATCGCGCGCGATGGCCTCACGCTGCCGGCCAGTGGCGCCAGGTCGCCGACCAGAGAGCGGATCAGCGTGCTCTTGCCGGCGCCGTTGCGTCCGAGGATGCCGATGCGTGCGCCGCGGCGCAGCGTCAGGTCGACCTCGCGCAGGATGGCTGTCTGGCCGTAGCCGGCCGTCAGCGCTTCGGCCACCAGCAGCGGATCCGGGCAGTCGCCGACCTCGTGCAGCGTGAAGCTGACGCCGCGCAGGGCGCGCAGCGGGGCGGTGACGGCGATCTTCTCGAGCGCCTTGATCCGGCTCTGCGCCTGGCGCGCCTTGGTCGCCTTGGCGCGGAAGCGCTCGATGAAGCGCTGCAGATGGGCGATCCGGGTGATATCGGCTGCCTGGCGGCGCTCGGCCTGCAGCGCATGGGCCGCGCGCAGCCGCTCGAACTCGCTGTAGCCGCCGGCGTAGCGGACGATGGTGCCGGCGTCGATATGCAGCGAGGCGGTGGCGACCCGGTCGAGGAAATCGCGGTCGTGCGAGACGATGATCGCGGTCCCCTCGTAGCGCAGCAGCCAGCGCTCGAGCCAGAGCACGGCATCGAGGTCGAGGTGGTTGGTCGGCTCGTCGAGCAGCAACAGCTCGCTGGGGCAGAACAGGGCGCAGGCCAGGTTCAGCCGCATCCGCCAGCCGCCCGACAGGGTGTCGACCGGCTGCCCGGCCTGGCTGTCCGAAAAACCGAGCCCGGCCAGCAGGGCCCGGCAGCGTGCCTCGGCGCTGTGGCCGTCCAGTTCGTTCCAGCGATCGTGGGCCTCGGCCAGGGCAATGCCGTCATGGGCCTGTTCGGCTGCGGCCAGCGTCTCGCGGGCAGCCATGAGTTCGGTGTCGCTGTCGATGACGAAGCGCCAGGCGGGCAGCGGGCTGGCAGGCGGGCTCTGCAGCAGGCGGATCACCCGCCGCCACGGTTGTTCGATCTCGCCGCGGTCGGGGGAGAGTTCGCCGGCCAGTGCGCCCAGCAGGGTGGTCTTGCCTGAACCGTTCGCGCCGATCAGCGCGATCCGTTCTCCCGGCGCGATGCTCAGCGTGACGCCGCTGACCAGCGTGCGTCCGCCGCGCGACAGCGCGAGCTCACGCAGCCGGATCATCGGTCCGGGGGCGCGGTCGCGTGCCGGGCGTCGAGCGCGGCCCGCGTCGCCGCGACGATCATGCATTCGCCGGCCGTCACCGGCAGCCAGGCGAACTCGAGATCGGGAAAGGCTGCTTCGAAGTGCCCGGCTTCATGACCGATCTCGACGACCAGCAGGCCGTTGTCGCTCAGGTGTGCCGGGGCCGCGTCGAGGAGCCGGCGAACGAGGTCCATGCCGTCCGCGCCGCCGGCCAGTGCGAGCGCCGGTTCGGCCTGGAACTCCGGAGGCAGGGCGGCCATCGACGCCGCATTCACATAGGGCGGATTGCACAGGATGAGGTCGAAGCGCTCGCCGGCCACGGCATCGAACAGGTCTGCCTGGAGCAGCCGGATCCGGCCGTCAAGGCCGTGCAGGGCCCGGTTCTCGGCAGCCAGCGCCAGCGCGTCGCGGCTGAGATCGCTGCCGGTGACCTCGGCCTCGGGAAACAGCAGTGCCGCACAGATTGCGAGGCTGCCGCCGCCGGTGCACAGATCGAGGATGCTGGCCGGCCAGCCGGCGGGCCAGGCGCGGTCGTCGAGCCATGGCGGCGGCCCCTCGCCCAGCCACTGGCCGAGCGATTCCTCCAGCGCCTCGGCGATCAGCGAGCGCGGTACGAGCGCGCGCGCGTCGCTGTGAAAGCGCAGGCCGCGCAACCAGGCCTCGCCGGTCAGCCAGGCGGCGGGCAGGCGCTCGCTGCAACGACGCTCGATCAGGTCGAGGACGGCATCGATTTCGCTGCCGGTCAGTCGGCAGTCCAGCCATTCGGCAAGCGAGTCGGGTGGCAGGTGCAGTGACCACAGCACCAGCCAGGCCGCTTCGTCGCGGGCATTGTCGGTGCCCTGGCCGTAGGCCAGGCCGGCCGCTTCGAAACGGCTGACCGCATAGCGAAGGACGTCGCGCAGCGTCTGCAGGTGGGCGCGCGCATCCTGCCGGGTGGCCGGCATGCGGGGAGAGACGGTCATTTCAGCAGGACTTCCAGGGCGCGGCGGTAGATGTTCTTGAGCCGCTCGATGTCGGCCGCCAGGATGAATTCGTCGATCTTGTGCACGCTGGCATTGCAGGGACCGAGTTCGGCCACCTGCGGGCAGATCGACGCAATGAAGCGGCCATCGGAGGTGCCGCCCGAGGTCGACAGGCGCGTTTCGACGCCGGTTTCGGCACGGATCGCGTCGGCCAGCGCCTGGCACAGTTCGCCGTGCGGGGTCAGGAAGGGTTGGCCCTGCACCGACCAGGCGATGTCCCAGTCGAGCCCGCCTTCGTCGAGCAGGGCGGCGACCCGGGCCTTCAGCCCGTCGACCGTGCTGGCTGTCGAGAAGCGGAAATTGAAGTCGACGACGATTTCGCCCGGAATCACGTTGCCTGCGCCGGTGCCGGCCCGGATGTTCGAGACCTGCCAGGTGGTCGGCGGGAAATGCGCGTTGCCGGCATCCCATTCGGTGGCGGCGAGCCGGGCCAGCACCGGCGCGAGCAGGTGGACGGGATTGCGCGCCAGCTGCGGATAGGCGACATGGCCCTGGATGCCACGCACCGTCAGGCGGCCGGACAGCGAGCCGCGCCGGCCATTCTTGATCGTGTCACCGAGCGTGTCGACCGAGGTCGGCTCGCCGATGATGCAGTAGTCGAGCTTCTCGCCGCGCGCGCGCAGCGCCTCGACGACCTTGACCGTGCCGTCGGTGGCCGGCCCTTCCTCGTCGGAAGTGATCAGCAGGCCGATGCGCCCGCGCCAGGGCTGGCCGCCGGCGAACAGTTCCTCGACCGCGACGACGAAGGCGGCAATCGAGCTCTTCATGTCGGCGGCGCCGCGCCCGTAGAGTCGGCCGTCACGCCCGGTCGGCACGAAGGGGTCGCTGTGCCACTGCTCGAGCGGACCGGGCGGCACGACGTCGGTATGGCCGGCGAAGACCAGCGTCGGGCCGGCGGCCTGGCCCGGGCACAGCGCCCAGAGGTTGGTGGTGTCACCCGATAGCAGGCTTTCGCAGCGGAAGCCGAGCGGCGCCAGCCGTTCGGCCAGCAGTTGCTGGCAGCCGGCATCGTCGGGGGTGATCGAGCGGCGTCCGATCAGTGCCTCGGCCAGTTTCAGGGCGCCGCTCATGGCCGGGCTCCAAAGAGGTCTTCGTAGGTGGCTTCGGAAAAACCGACGGTCAGGCCGCCCGGATGTTCGAGGACCGGGCGCTTGACCAGTGTCGGATCGGCCAGCAGCAGTCCGGTCGCACCGTCTGCATCGACGGCCAGTGCCCGGCGGGCCGGATCGAGCTTGCGCCAGGCCTGGCCACGCCGGTTGAGCAGCACCTCCCAGGAGGTCTGGGCCAGCCAGTCGGCCAGCCGTCCGGCGTCCAGGCCGTCGCTGCGCAGGTCGTGGAAGCGGTGATCGATGTGGCGGGCGCGCAGCCAGGCGCGGGCGCCACGCACCTGGTCGCAGTTCGGGATGCCGTAGACGGTGATCGGACTCATGGCTCAGAGTTTCAGCGTGAACTCGGCAAACGACGGGGTGTCTTCGTCGGATACCGGTTCGGCTGCCGAACCGGAACGGGCGCTCGCTGCGCTGCGGTCGCGTGCCAGGGCCTCCGGCTCGTTTTCGAGCAGCCACAGCAGGTTGGTCGGCGAATCGGCGTTGATCAGCGCCTCGTCGCGGCTGACCAGGCCGCTGCGCACCATCACGGCAAGCTCCTGGTCGAAGGTGCGCGAACCGGTGGCCAGGCTCTTCTCGATGGCCTCCTTGACCTCGGTCAGGCGCCCCTGTTCGATCAGTTCGGCAATGTGCCGGGTGTTCAGCAGGATCTCGACGACCGGGATCCGGCCGTCGTGCCGGGCAGCATGCAGCAGCCGCTGCGAAACGATCACCTTCAGCGTGGCGGACAGGTCGGAGAGCAGCACGCGGCGATTCTCCGGCGTGTAGAAGCTGACGATCCGGTTCAGCGCGTGGTTGGCGTTGTTGGCATGCAGCGTGGCCAGGACCAGGTGGCCGGACTGCGCATAGGCCATGGCCGCCGACATCGCCGTGGTGTCACGGATCTCGCCGATCAGGATGCAGTCCGGCGCCTGGCGCATGGCATTGCGCAGCGCGATGTCGAGCGATTCGGTGTCGCTGCCGATCTGGCGCTGGTTGACGATCGAGCGCTTGCTCCTGAACGAGTACTCGATCGGGTCCTCCAGCGTCAGGATGTGTCCGGAGCGGTGCTGGTTGCGATGCTCGAGCATGGCCGCGATGGTGGTCGTCTTGCCCGAGCCGGTTGCTCCGACGACCAGGATGAGTCCGCGCTTTTCCATTACCAGGTCGCCGAGCAGTGCGGGCATGCCCACCGCTTCCAGCGTCGGGATGTCGGCGGGGATGTAGCGCACGACTGCGGCCGGCGTGCCGCGCTGGCGGAACACGTTGACCCGGTAGCTGCCCACGTTCGGGATCGCGTAGCCGATGTTCAGCTCGTTGCTCGCGACGAAGGCCTCCCACTGGCGTTCGTCGACGATCTCGCGCATCAGTGTCTCGGCCATCGCGGAGTCCAGGCTCTGCGCGTTGATCGGCGCCGTGGTGCCGTCGACCTTGAGCTGGATCGGCGAACCGGGCGACAGGAACAGGTCCGAAGCCTTGCGTTCGGCCATGAGCCTGAGCAGTCTGTCCATCATCGCCATGAGCCGATCTCCTGTCAGTCGTCGCGCAGCAGCGCATTGATGCCGGTTTTGGCTCGGGTTGCTGCCGTGACCTGCTTGACGATCACCGCACAGTACAGGCTGTGGCTGCCGTCGGCTGCCGGCAGCGAGCCGCTGACCACCACCGAGCCCGGCGGCACGCGTCCGTAGGTCGTCTCACCGGTCAGGCGGTTGTAGATCCGGGTGCTCTGGCCGATGTAGACCCCCATCGAGATCACCGAATCCTCGCCGACGATGACCCCTTCGACGATCTCCGAGCGCGCACCGATGAAGCAGTTGTCCTCGATGATCGTCGGGCCGGCCTGCAGCGGTTCGAGTACCCCGCCGATGCCCACGCCGCCAGACAGGTGGACGTTCCTTCCGATCTGCGCGCAGGAGCCGACGGTGGCCCAGGTGTCGACCATCGTGCCTTCTCCGACATAGGCGCCGATGTTGACATACGAAGGCATCAGCACGACCTTGCGTGCGATGTACGCACCGCGCCGCGCGACAGCCGGCGGAACGACCCGGAAGCCGGCCGCGGCGAAGTCGGCGTCGCGCCAGCCAGAGAACTTCAGCGGCACCTTGTCGTAGAACTGCAGCGTGCCGGCCGCGGTCGCCAGATTGTCCTCCAGCCGGAACGACAGCAGCACGGCCTTCTTGAGCCACTGATGGACCTGCCAGTCGCCGTCGATCTTCTCGGCCACGCGCAGGCGGCCGGCGTCGAGTTCGGCCAGGATATGGTTGACCGCGTCGCGGATCCCGGCCGGCGCGCTGGCAGCCGACAGTTCGGCGCGGTCTTCCCAGGCTTGGTCGATGAGGGTCTGGAGGGTGTCGTTCATGGGAATCGCTCGGTGAAGCTCCGGATGCGCCGGGCAGCCTCGGCGCAGCGCTCGAGCGGTTCGACCAGCGCCAGCCGGACGAAGCCCTGGCCAGGGTTGCGGCCCTGGTTGTCGCGGGCGAGAAAGGAGCCGGGCAGGGTCAGCACATTGCATTGACGCAGCAGTTCGCGACAGAAGTGCTGGTCGTCGCCACCGGGCACCTGCGCCCACAGGTAGAAGCCGGCCTCGGGGCGCCGGGTGACCAGGGCTGCCGCGACGATCGGCGTGACCGCGTCGAACTTCTCGCGATAAAGCGCCCGGTTGGCGCGAACATGCGCTTCGTCGTTCCAGGCGGCGATCGACGCGGCCTGGAAGGTCGGACTCATGGCGCTGCCGTGATAGGTCCGGTACAGCAGGAAACGCCTGAGCAGTGCCGCGTCGCCGGCCACGAAGCCCGAGCGCATGCCCGGCGCATTCGAGCGCTTGGACAGGCTGGAGAACACCACCAGTCGTTCGAAGCTGCCGCGGCCCAGCGCATGGGCGGCCTCGAGCGCGCCCAGCGGCGGCGCATTCTCGTCGAAATGGATCTCGGAATAGCACTCGTCGGCGGCGATCGCGAAGCCGTGGCGTTCGGACAAATCGAACAACAGCCGCCATTCGGCCAGCGGCATGACGGCACCGGTCGGGTTGCCGGGCGAACAGACATAGAGCAGTCGGGTCTGCGCCCAGACTGCCTCGGGCACCGAGCCCCAGTCGCAGCGAAAATCCCGCCCGGCAGGCTGGTCGACATACCAGGGCCGGGCCCCGGCCAGCAGGGCCGCCCCCTCGTAGATCTGATAGAACGGATTCGGGCAGACCACCCAGCCGCCGGCGCCGGGGTCGATCACCGTCTGGGCAAAGGCGAACAGCGCCTCGCGCGAACCCAGCACCGGCAACACCTGGGTCCGGGCG
>Ga0172382_10001656_pt1 | contig 39381 bp, 41 predicted proteins | sample Leawel138RmetaG_FD_122245 | JGI IMG/M metagenome (GOLD analysis project Ga0172382, IMG submission 122245) | Leachate microbial communities from a municipal landfill in Southern Ontario, Canada - Leachate well 138R metaG | ecosystem: Engineered > Solid waste > Landfill > Unclassified | place... | reverse complement strand
TTCCCCACCAGCACCAGCGACAGGTAATCGAGATCCTCGACTTGGATCTGATCGAGATCGCGGATGACCGTCTCCCCCGGCAGGCCGACGCGCCGGACGTAGACCGCATTTTCCAGCCGGCCGAGTTCCCGCAGCAGGTTGCGCACCTGGTCGAAAACCCGGTGCACCTTCATCAGGACCACGGTGTCGAACTCGCGCAGGGTCTGGCGCAGCCGGTCCTGTTCGAAGGTGGCCGGCAGGATGGCGATGCGGTCGGCGCCCAGACCGAGAGGGCGGCCGGCGACGGCGGCGGCGGCGTGGATGCTGGAAATGCCGGGCACCACCTCCACCGCTGCGCCGGGAAAACGCTCGGCGAACACCTGATGAAAATAGAGAAAAGTCGAATAAAGAAAAGGATCGCCGAGGGTCGCAAAAACCACGGTCTTTCCCTGGGCGAGCAGCCCGGCGACCTCGACCGCCGCCGCCTCCCAGAAGGGCCGCATTTCGGCAAGTTCCTTCTTCATCGGAAAAACCCGGGTGAGCAATTGCTGCCGCCGCGGATCGACAAGGCCGTCGATAATCCCGTGCGCCACCGAAGCGGTGGAATTGTCCCCCACCGGGGCGATAACCACATCGGCTTCGCGGATCAGTCGCGCCCCCTTCAGGGTGATCAGCTCCGGATCGCCGGGGCCGACGCCGACGGCGATCAGCCGTCCACTCATTCTTTGACCCCGACGACGATGAAGACCGGATTGTAGGCTTCGAACATTTTGTAGTCCGTCAGGGGACGGGTGCGGGAGATGTTGACGGTGGTGACCTCCACCTGATAGCCGGTATTCTCGAAAAATTCCGTGGCGGCGGTCAGGGTGTCGAGGGTAACGGCGTTGAGCACCACCCGGCCGGCCGCCGGCAGGCGCGAATCGATCGCATCGAGGATGTCCCACAGGTTGCCGCCGGAGCCGCCGATGAACACCCGGTCGGGATCGGGCAGGGATTCGAAAGCGGCCGGCGCTTCTTCCTCCACCAGGGTGACGTTGCGGGCGTTGAAGCGTTGCAGATTCTCGCGGATGAACTCGCGGCATTGGGAATTGCGCTCGATGGCGAACACCCGGCCGTTGGGCAGCAGGTGATCGGCCTCGATCGCCACCGATCCCGAGCCGGCGCCGACATCCCACAGGACCATGTCGTGCCGCAGCTTGAGCTTGGCCAGGGTGACCACCCGGATTTCCTCCTTGGTGATCAGCTTCTTCACCGTGGCGAACTCCTCGTCGGGAATCCCCAGCACCGGCACGTACTCGCCGGGCGCCTCATACTCCTTGATCAGAATAAGGACATTGAGGGGCGAGGCGGCAATCTCCAGCAGTCCGGCCATATCGGTGTCGGTGATCCGCTCTTCGGGGGTGCCGAGATTTTCGCACAGCCAGGCGGCATAGCCGTCCCGGCCCCGGCGGATCAGTTCGGCGGCGATGGCGGCCGGTGTGTTCGTATCATCGGTGAGGACCGCCGCCTTGTCGTTGGCGACGATGCGATCGACCGCCCCCTTCAGCCCCCGGCCGTGGGCGGAAATAAAGACCGCGTCGTCCCAGGGCTCCTTGATTTTGGCGAAGGCGTACTGGACGGAACTGACGTTGGGCACGAATTCAAGCTCTTCGGCCGGAAAGTTGCGCAGCAGGTAGCGGCCGATGCCGAAGAACAACGGATCGCCGGAGGCGAGAACGACCGCCCGCTCCTCGGTTTCCTGCAGCATAGCTTCAACTTCGGCGAGGTTGCTGCCGATGGCCACCTTCTTGCCGGGAAAATCGGCGAACAGTTGCAATTGCCGTTCCCCGCCGAAGAGAATTCCGGCCCGCCCGATCAGGTCGAGAACTCGCGGGCTGAACCCTTCGTGCCCCTCGATGCCGGCGCCGATGACATGGATGCGTCTCATTTCATACTCCCCTGTTGTCCTGCTTTGGCCAATCGCCATAGGACTCGGCCGGTTGCCCGTCGTAGCCGGCCAGCAGCACCCCGATGGCCGCCCCCGGCGCCCGGCGGCGCAGCGTCGCCAGCGCTTCGGCCGCCACAATGGCGGCCAGGCGTTGCCGGTCGGCGGCCGTTTCCAGCGCCTGCCGGGCCGTGTTGGCAGACTCTATCCGTTTCGTCGCCGCTTCGTCAAGACCGGCCTGCCGCGCCCAGCCGGCCAGCCGGCCGAGGTCGAGGCGGGAATCGCGAACGTGGGTCCGGTCATGCCCGGCGGCGATTTTGACCAGTTTGGCGAACTGCGCCGCCAGCACCAGTTGCGGAATGCCGCGCCGGTGGCAGGCGTCCAGCGTGTGGCCGACGAAATCGCCCATCATAACGAAAGCTTCTTCCGGCAACGGCAGGACCCGGCGCGCCGCCGCTTCGCTGGTGCGGCCGGTGGACAGCACCACCGTGTCGAGGCCGGCGGCCTGCGCCACGTCGAGGGCCACATCCAACGTATCGGTCCAGGCCAGGTGCGACAGCGGCCGCACCACGCCGCTGGTGCCGAGGATCGACAAGCCGCCGACGATGCCCAATCGGGCATTCAGCGTCTTTTGCGCCCGCGCTTCGCCGTCGGGGATGGAAATCGACACCCGCAGGCCTTCGTCGGCCGAAAAAATCGAGTGCACCGCTGCGGCGATCATCCGTTGCGGCGCCGGATTGATCGCCCACTCCCCCACCGCGACGGCGAGACCGGGCTTGGTCACCCGGCCGATGCCGGCGCCGCCGACAATCTGCAACCCCGGCGACCGCCGCCGCGCCACCTCGGCATGCACTTCGACCCCGTGGGTCACATCCGGGTCGTCGCCGGCGTCCTTGACGACGAAACAGCGCGCCGAATCGGCATCGAACATCTGCCCATGCAGGGTGAAGGGGGCGGCAAACCCGGCCGGCAGGAAAATTTCGACTTCCTCCACCCGCCGCTGCTCGCGCAGCATTCTCGCCGCCCCCAGAGAAGCGGCGGCGGCGCAGGCGCCGGTGGTGTAACCGTGACGAAGAGGAGTGCGTACCAAGCGAATTTTCCCTGTAAGGGGGCACCCGTTGCGGGTGCCCGTCGGCGGCGTTCCGCGGCTGATCAAAAATGCTCAGATGCAAGGCGCCCGAAGTCCTGAGGAATAAGGCGTACCGAAAGGTGCGTCGTTGACGAAGGACGAGGGCAACGCCGCAGATGAGCGTTTTTCATCAGCCGAAGCCTACACCTTGGCCATTACGTCCTGGACCGACAACAGCCGCAAAATCTCCCGCCGCGCCTCGCCGACGGTCAGCGGCACGTGATGCAGGTTGACATGGTCGCGGGTCTTCAGGGCGTGCATCAGCTCGGCCACCAGGGGCAGATGCAGGCGCGCCCGCTCGATCGCCTCCGGATCGCCGAAGACCTCCTCGGGGGTGCCGAAGCGGATGACCTTGCCCTTGCTGAGGATGGCGATGCGGCTCATGAACAGCGGCACCAGATCGACCACGTGGGTGGCCATGATCATGGTGATCCCCGCTTTCTTGTTCAGATCCTCCAGCAGATGCATGAGGGAGTGCACCCCCATCGGATCGAGGCCGGCGGTCGGCTCGTCGAGGACGATCACCTGCGGCTCCATGGCCAGAACGCCGGCGACGCAGATGCGTTTTTTCTGCCCGTGCGAGAGGGCGTGCACCGACTTGCGGGCGAAGTCTTCCATGCTGACCTGATGCAGCGCCCGGTGCACCCGCTCCTTGATCTCCTCCGGCGGCAGGCCCATGTTGGTCGGACCGAAAGCGACATCCTCCTCGACCGTCGAGGCGAAGAGCTGATCGTTCGGATCCTGGAAGACGATGCCGATGCGGCTGAACACCTCCCGGTCCTCCACCCGCTCCACCGGCCGGCCGTCGAGGAACACCCGGCCGAGGGTCGGCCGCAGCAGCCCGTTGAGGTGTTTGATCAGCGTCGTCTTGCCGCTGCCGTTGGAGCCGAGGATGGCGAGAAAATCCCCCTGGGCGATTTCCAGATCGATGCCGCTCAGCGCCGGCGTGCCGTCCTCGTAGGTGTAATGCAGATCTTCGATTTTAAGCATGATCATCCAGTGCACAAGGGGCGCCTTTTATGGGCGCTCTGGTTCGCGTCCGGGCGGGGCCGCCTCGCCCCTACCGCAAAAGCAACAATCCCGTCAATATGGCCAGCCCGGTCGCCAGCGCCGCCCAGTCGTGCGACCGCAGCTTGCCGGGGGTGACGGCGGTCAGCACCCCGCGGTAGCCGCGGCAGCGCATGGCGGCGAAACTGCGTTCGGCGCGGTCATAGGTGCGCAGCACCAGCATGCCGCCGAGAATGCCGCTGGAGCGGATGCCGCAGCGGGCGTCGACGAAACCGAGGCGGGCCTTCTGCGCGTTGCGGATGCGCCCGCCTTCCTCCAGCAGCAAAAAGATGTAGCGGTACATGATCAGCGCCAGCTCCACCAGCACCGGCGGACAGCGCAGGGCGCGGGCGGCGCGCATCAGTTCGGGCAGCGGGGTGGTCAGGGAGAAGAACAGCAGCACCCCCATGCCGCCGAGAATCCGCGCGGCGATCTCCAGTCCGCGCACGACGCCGCCGGCGTAAACGATCATTTCCCAGCGCCAGACCGGTATGCTCAGCAGCGGCGATCCGGTCTGAAACCAGAACAGCTGGGTCACAAAGGCAACGCTGGCGAGAATTGCGGGCACCGCCATGCGCTTGAGAAAAGCCGCCGGCCGCACCCCGGCCGTCCAGACGAGAAAAAATGCCAGCACGGCCAGCAGCAGGGGGACGCGGATGCCGCCCGCCGTCAGGTTCACCGCCAGCGCCGCCGCCAGCAGCACCAGCTTGATCCGGCCGTCGAGGGTCGCGAGAAAACGACGGCTCTCCCCCTGGGCGTCGATGAAGTGATGCGCACCGCCCATTACTTTGGTTGTCCTTCGTCCTTGCGCCCGGCGACGAAGACCTTGTGCCAGTAATAGCCCATGACGAAACCGCCGATGGCCCCGGCCAGGGCGAAGACGAAGAGGAGCAGGTCCCCCTGATCGGTATTGATGAAGGGTTCGCGGGCTTCGCGGCCGAGCTCCTTGGCATATTTTTCCACCACCGCCTCATCGACCCCGGGCCATTTCGGCCTTTCTTCTTCCTGGGCGAAAGCCGGCAGGGCCAGGGCGAAGCAGAACAGGGGAATCAGCAAAAGCCGTCTCACGCCTTCACCTCCTGGAGAACTTTCAGCTTGCGCAGGATGTCCGGACGATGTTTGCGCACGTAGACGATAATGCCGCCGGTCACCGCCCCTTCGAGCAGGGAGAGGGGAATTTGCGTCGGCATGAACGCCAGGTAGATCGGACCGAGAACCGTCAGGAAGGGCTCGGTGCCGTGCAGGGCCAGCGCCATTTCGAAGGCGGTGCTCAGATAGGTCAGCAGGTCGGCGGCCATGCCGGCGAGAAAACCGCACCAGAACAGGGGCAGACGCAGCAGGCGGCCCAGGCGAAAGGCGCCGAAGCCGGCGAAGGAGCCGACCACGCCCATGGAAAAGGTGTTGCCGCCGAGGGTGGTCAACCCGCCGTGGGCGAGAAACAGCGCCTGCAGCAGCAGGGAAATGAAGGCGACGACGACGCTGGCGAAGGGGCCGAGAAAGATGGCGCTCATGCCGGTGCCGGCCGGGTGGGCGGTGCTGCCGGCGACCGGCACCGGAATCGGAAAACAGCTGAAGACGAAGACGGCCGCGCCGAAGATGCCGAGCAGCGGAATGTAGGAGGGGTCCGTGTCCTTTTTCCGGGTGATCTGCCGCACTCCCCAGGCGACGAAGGGCGCCGCCGCCAGAAACCAGAATACCGCCCAGCCGGCTGGCAGAATTCCTTCGGAAATATGCATGGCCAGAGCCGGTGTCGCCGCCGACAGCAGGATCGTTATCGACAGCAGGACTTTTCCGATCATGCGCCCTTCTCCTCGGCAAGAATCATCAAGGCGTTGAGAATCGTCGCGGCAATGGCCGATCCGCCCTTGCGCCCGCGACAGGCGATAAACGGCAGACCGGAGTCGAGGAGGGCTTCCTTGGCTTCCGCCGCGCCAACAAAGCCGACCGGCGTGCCGACGACCAGCGATGGGCTAACGCTCCCTGCGCGCACCAGTCGCAGCAGTTCGAACAGGGCGGTGGGCGCGTTGCCGATGAGGTAGATGCCGCAGCCGTCCGCCACCCCCTGGCGCAGGGCGAAGATGGACCGGGTCACGCCGGCGGCGGCGGCGTCGGCGGCAACCTGCGGGTCACCGATATGACAGTGAATCGCCCCGCCGAAACGACTCAGATTTTTCTTGTTGACGCCGGCGAGCAGCATCCCGGTATCGCAGTAAATGCCCTCCCCCCGACGCAGGGCCGACAGGCCGGAGGCGATGGCTGCGACGGAAAAAACGGTCGTTTGCAGAAAATCGAAATCGGCGGTGGTATGCACGATGCGTCGCACCACCGGCCACTCCATGGCACTGAAACCGTGCGCGCCCGCTTCGGCATCGATGATTTCGAAACTGCGCGCTTCGATCGCGGAAGGATTCAGGATATCACCGGCTTGCGGGTTTGTAAAAGTGGCGGGCGCATTCCAGTCGGCGGCGGCAATCGCCTCTGCGACCCGCTCGCGGACGATCTCCGCCAATTTTGCGTGCACCCCCAGCGGTTTTCCCATCGCCATCCGCACTCCGGGGTGGCGTTCGGCGGCCAACTGCATCTCCGCCGGCAAATCCTCGAGAACGTGGGCCCCGGTGTAGAGAAAATAAGGATAGAGCAGGATGCGCTGCGCTCCCCGCGCCACGCAACGATCGATGCCGGTCTGGATATTGGGGGCGTGCTGCTCGCGGAAGCAGACTTCGACGATTTCAAGTCCGGCGTCCTGCCGAACGAGAGCGGCGATGCGGTGCAGGGCGTCGTTGGCTTCGGCGACTCGGGAACCATGGCCGATGAGCAAAAGGGCGGTTTGCATATTTAACTCCATGATGCGGATTCAGGCGGGCGCCCGATCCGGCAGAATTCGACAAAATGGGCAGCCACCTGTGGATGGCTGCCGAAGTGCAGATGAATGTACGAACCGAGCACGTTGTGCAGCAGGTATCCCTCGACGCCGAGGTCCTCGCCGCCGCGACGGCTCAGGCGGTAAACCCGTGGGACCGACGCCGGGACCTCCATTGCCGAGTAGTGAAATTCGTGGCCGCGCAGCACCGTGCCGGCCGGACCGAGGGGGCAGTCGACGGCCAGGGTCACTTCCCGGTAGCCGAGGGCTCTGCGGCGGGAAAGCATGCGGGCGGCGGCAGGGAAAATTCCGACAAATTCGCCTCCTCCCTCCCGCATCCCCCGACCCAGATAGACCAGGCCGCCGCATTCGGCATAGATCGGCAGCCCGGCCAGAGCCGCCGCGTGGATTGCGGACGCCAGCGCGGCGTTGGCGGCGAGGCGCTCGGCATGCAGTTCCGGATAGCCGCCGCCGAGATACAGGCCCTGGATACCCGCCGGCAACGCACCGTCGCGCAGCGGCGAGAAGAAAACCAGCTCGGCGCCGGCTGCGACCAGCATTTCCAGATTTTCCTGATAGTAAAAGCAGAAGGCCTCGTCGCGCGCGACGCCGATGCGGACCCTAGCCCCATTTCCCCGCATCCGGCCTGCGGCCACCCTCTCCCCTCGGGGGAGCTGGGACTGGGGGTTTTCCCGGTTCAGCAACGCCGCCACCTCGGCATGCTTCTCCACCCAGTCGGCCAGCCGCGCGAAATAATCCTCTGTGTTTCCCAGATCCGCCGCCGTCACCAGCCCCAGGTGGCGTTCCGGCATCCCGAATTCCTCGGCGCGCGGCAGGCAACCGAGAACCGGGGGGAGGCCGGGAACGGAAGCGACCGCCTGCCGCAGCAACTCCGCATGGCGGGGACTGCCGACCCGGTTAAAAAGGATGCCGGCGAACCGCAGCCGTCGGTCGAAGCGGCAAAACCCCTGCACCAGGGCGGCGGCGCTGCGCGCCTGCGAGCGGGCATCGACCACCAGCACGATGCGGCCGTCGAGCCAGCGGGCGATCTCGGCGGTGCTGCCGGCATCGACGTCGCCAGCGGCGCCGTCGAACAGGCCCATCACCCCTTCGACCACCGCCAGATCGGCGTCGGCGCACCCCTTGCGATAAATCCGCCGCACCCGCTCCTCATCGCACATCCAGCCGTCCAAATTGCGCGAGACCCGGCCGGCGGCCACCGCATGGTGGCCCGGATCGATGAAATCCGGCCCCACCTTGAAGGGCGCGACACTCAGGCCCCGCCGCCGCAGGGCGGCCAGCAAGCCGAGGGTAACGGTGGTTTTGCCGCAGCCGGACGACGGCGCGGCGATAATCAGAGGGTTCAAGACAATGGCCCAGTAACGGGTAACGTGGATTGAATCTTTCGCTGACGCTGACGGCCTTAGCGGTCGCGGGTCACGGGTCGTCCGTTACCGCCCCATTCACCAGTTTCACCACACTGATTCCGTCGGCGAAGTAATCAATGATGTTCAGACAGCCGTAATTCTGTTCGACGGAAAAAAGCCGGTCGGGCGGGGCGCCGATGGCGTCGAGAAGAATCAGCCGGTTGACGCCGCCGTGGGCGACGACCACGACGTCCTCTCCCTGGTGATCGGCAACGATCCGCCGTATTTGCGGCCGCACCCGGTCAAGGACATCGAGCAGGTTTTCCCCGCCCGGCGCCCGGTAGTGCACGACATCGTCAAGACGCGCCTGCCACTGCTCGGGATAAAGGCGTTTGAGATCCCGCCAGACGGTCCCCTCCCATTGCCCCATGTTCAATTCGCGCAGCGCGGGACAAGGCACCGGCTGCAGTCGGTGCGGCGCGGCGAGCATCCGGGAGCCGATCACGCAGCGGGAAAGATCGCTGCTGTAAATCGCCCCGATCCGCTTTTCCCGCAAGCGCTCGGTCAGCGCGGCGTACTGCTGCATTCCGAGCGCCGTCAGAGCGACATCGGTCTGCCCATTGTAGCGCTTTTCCTGGTGTCCTTCGACCTGGCCGTGGCGCACCAGGTAAATACGTGTGCGGGTTACCATTGAATCCCCCCTTTTAAACGCCTGGCCGGGCAAACAAGGCCAGCACCAGCAACAGAGTGAAGACTTCCGTCCTTTCGGTGGCCGCACCGAGAACGTCGCCGGTGACGCCGCCCAAGCGCCGGCGAAAATAAACGATCGCCGCCCAGGCGGCGAGGGCGAGGAGAAGAAACAGCGCGAGGCCTTTCCCGCCGAAAAGCAGGAGCAGCGCCAGCAGCAGGGTGCTGCTGGCGAACAGCGCTTCCCGCCGGCCGACATGCTCGACGAAAGCACCACCCGTCCCCCCTTCCGGGCGGGCATAGGCGCAGGCGAAGGCGAGCACGACCTGCATCCAGCGCCCGGCGGCGGGCATGCAGATCAGCGCCGCCGTCTTCTGCCCCGCCGGCACGCTGTTCAGAGCGAGAAATTTGAGCAGCAGCAGCATGACCAGAGCGATCACCCCCATCGCCCCGACGCGGCTGTCCTTCATGATGCGCAGAATTCCCTCGCGGTCCTTGCCGCCGGCCAAGCCGTCGGCCAGGTCGGCGACGCCGTCGAGGTGCAGGCCGCCGGTGACGCCGATGAGGGAAAGAATAAGCAGGGCGTCGAGGACCGGTCGGGGAAAGATCGCCCCGAGCACCTGGTCGAGGAGGACCAACCCGAGGCCGAGCAGCAGGCCGATTGCGGTGGAAAACGCCATGCTGCGGCCAAGGCGCGGCGGATCGCACGGCACCTTGTCGGCCACCGGCAGGATGGTGAGAAAAGCGCCGGCCAGGCGCAATTCCTCCCAGGCCTTTTTCATTCTTCCGTTCCTTCGGACACCCCGGCCTCTTCGAAGGTGCGGATTTCCCGCAGGCCGCAGAGGGCGGCTTCGATCAGCCCCATCGCCAGGGCCGCCCCTGTCCCTTCGCCGAGGCGCATCTGCAGATCGAGCAGGGGGCGCATTCCGAGGCGCTCCAGCATGCAGGCATGGCCGATCTCCACCGAATGATGGGCGGCGAAAACATAGTCGCGCACATGGGGATGGAGTTCGCAGGCGATCAGCGCGCCGGCGGTGGAGATGAAGCCATCGACGACCACCGGCACGCCGGCGGCGGCGCAGCCAAGCACCAGCCCGGCGATGCCGCCGATTTCGTACCCGCCGACCTTGGCCAGCACATCGATCGGATCGTTGCGGTCGGGCGCGTTGCGCCGCAGACCTTCTTCGATGACGCGGATCTTGTGAGCGAGGACGGCATCGTCGATCCCGGTGCCGCGCGAGGTGACCTCGGCCACCGAGCGCTCGGTCAGAACGGCGGCAATGGCGGCGGACGGGGTGGTGTTGCCGATCCCCATATCGCCGGTGCCGACCAGATCGATCCCCACCTCTTTGCAGTTAAAGGCGATTTCGATGCCGATCTCCAGGCAGCGCACCGCTTCGGCCCTGGACATCGCCGGGCCTTGGGCAAAATTGCCGGTGCCGCGCCCGACCTTCTTCGCCAGCAATCGCGCGTGGGGAGGGAAATCGTGATCAACCCCCATATCGACCACAATCACCTCCGCCCCGACATGGCCGGCCAAGGCATTGATCGCCGCCCCGCCATCGAGAAAATTGAACACCATCTGCGGCGTGACCTCGCGGGAGAAGGCGCTTACCCCCTCTTCGACAATCCCGTGGTCGCCGGCAAAGGTGAAAACGACCTTTTGCCGGATGTCCTCGCGCCCGGCGATGGCGACGAAGCGCCGGGCCAGTTCTTCAAGCTGGCCGAGGGAGCCGGGTGGCTTCGCCTGCCGGTCGATGCGCGCCTGCACCTCGGCTATTTTGTCCGAATCGACCGGGCGGATGCGCTCGAGCGCGTCGGCAAGGGTCGGCTTTTCATTCGGCATCGGGTCGGCTCCAATTGTTTTTTTCATGCTCATCCCTTCATTTCAGACGCAAAGGCAATCCGGCGACCACCAGCCATGCTTCGTCCGCCGCCGCCGCAAATTTTTGATTCGCCTCCCCCGACACATCGCGGAAGAGGCGGGCGAGCCGGTTTTCCGGCACAATTCCCCCGCCGACCTCGTTGCTCACCAGGAAAAGGGGCGCATCGAGGACCGGCACGACGGCAAGCAGGTTTTCCACCTCGGCGAGAACCCGGCCCACATCCTCCCGATGCTGGAAAAGCAGATTGCTCAGCCACAGCGTCGCGCAGTCGAGCAGCATGGCGCCCTGCCCCGTCGCCGCCGGCGGCAGCTTTTCGGCCAGAGCCAGCGGCTCCTCCAGGGTGCGCCAACGCTCGCCCCGCTCCTGCCGGTGGCGGCGCACCCGGTCGGCCATTTCGCTGTCGCCGATGCCGGCGGTCGCCACGTACAACAACGGTCCGGGACAGGATTCGGCCAGCTTCTGCGCGTAGCGGCTTTTGCCGGATCGGGCGCCGCCGGTGACGAAGACCAGTTTGCCCATCAGTATTCGATTCCTCGCCGGGCGGCGATTCCCGCCTTGAGCGGATGCCGCACGTTGTCCATGCGCGTCACCAGGTCGGCCCGCGCCAGCACCTCCGGCGGCGCATGGCGGCCGGTCAGCAGCAGTTCGGTGCCGGGCGGCCGCTGGTCGAGAAACGCCAGAAACTCGCCGAGGGGAAGATATCCCCGATGCAGGGCGTTGTTGATCTCATCGAAAATCGCCAGATCGAAGCCCCCCGTCGCCACCGACCGCCGGGCGCGGTGGAAGGTCTCGCGCACGCTCGCCGCCACCGCCGCCGGATCCGGCACACCGGCAATAATGCCGATGCCGGAGGTGAGTATTTCCACCCCCGGCGTCGGCGCCAGAAAGGCAACCTCACCGCTCGCCGGTTCGGCCGGCTTGAGAAAACGCACCAGGAGCACGCGCATCCCCTGGCCGAGGGCGCGCACCGCCTGGCCGACGGCGGCGGTCGTCTTGCCCTTGCCATCGCCGGTGTAGACCTGAATCAGCCCCTGTTCCATACGTTCCGCCTTCATGGCTGAGAAAACCACACAGTTGCGGCACGGTCCGCATCCGGCCCTTTTCGCTCCCGCGAAAGGGAAAAACCCCGGATTCGCAAAGAATCCGGGGTCTGCATGCGCCGCCCCGGACCCTTCCCGCGAAGGTCCGCTTGCTTCTTTCGGGCAGGTCTCCTGGCTCGCGGGTCGTCCTACTCGACCGGGCCTTCCCGCCCGAGGGCAGTGGCTGGTACCGGTTTTTCGTCGCCGCTTACAGTTGCGGGGCAGCGAGGGATTTGCACCCTCTTCCCTATTCTCCCGCCTTCGCCCGGAGGGCTTCGGCGGGCACCCGAAAGGTTATAGTAATTTATTCTTGTAGCAAAAGGATGCGCAGGGGTCAACGAAATAGCGCGGAAACCCCGGCGCACCGTGTTTTTATTGATCCTTAGAAAAAAATAAAGTAAAAGGAGATTCTGCCATTTTCTTTCGCTTTCGATTCGCAGGAGGATTGCGATGCGCCTGTCCCGAGAGACGGTTCGCATAGGGTTTCGAAGCATCGGCTGCAAATTGTCCCTGGCCATCTTTTTGATGGTTCTGCTGCTGACCGGCGGCCTGGCGGCGCCGATCATGCGCATCATGGACTCTTTCCTCCTGCAGGAACTGATCAAGCGCGGCGCTTCCGTTTCCCAAAGCGCTGCCACGCCCGCCGCCTACAGCCTGCTCGCCAACGACCGTCTCGCCCTGGATAATCTCGCCGCCAAGATCGCCGCCTCACAGCCCGACATCGGTTATCTGGCCATCGTGTCGCCCCAAGGCAAGATCCTCGCCCACAACCGTCTCGACGCCACTGGCCTGCCCTTCGAAAGCGCGGCCGGAGAAGCGATCGCCGTTTCGGCGGGGACGCAGGTGCGCAAGATTTTGCGGGAGGCACGGGAGTTTTACGAATTCAGCACCCCCATTCTCTTCTCCGAAAAGGTCGTCGGAAACATTTATATGGGGATCGACGCCGTCACTCTGGAAACCTCCCGGCAGCAAGCCCGGCGCGCTATCGCCACCGTCGCCATTATCACGACGATTCTGGGCGTGGCCGCCATTCTTCTTCTTTCCACTCTGATCACCGCGCCGGTGAAACGCCTGGCCGCCGGTGTCGCGCGGCTCAAAGCCGGTGAGTTGCCCACGACGATTCATGCCACTTCAGGAGACGAGCTTGGTCGCTTGACCTGTGAGTTCAACGAGATGGCGCATACCATCGCCGGCCAACGGAGCCGTCTGGAACAGCATGCCCGCGAACTGGAGGAATCGTACACCTCGATGGTGCGCATCCTGGCGGCCTCCATCGAAGCGCGGGATCATTACACTCTCGGTCACTCGACGCGCGTGGCCAACCTGTCGGTGCTGGTCGGTCGCCATTTGGAATGGGACCCGGAAGTGCTCAAAGATCTGGCGCTTTCATGTTTTTTGCATGATCTGGGCAAGATCCGGGTGCCGGATGCAATTTTGAAAAAGCCCGGCCCCCTCGATCCGGAGGAACTGCGGGCGCTACGCCGCCATCCGGAACACGGCGCCGATATCCTGCGGCTCTCCGAATCTTTGCACCGGCACATTCCAACGGTTCTGCATCACCACGAATGGTACAACGGGCAAGGCTATCCGGCGGGGCTGCGCGGAGACGAGATTCCCCTGCCGGCCGCCATTGTCAGCCTGGCCGACACCTACGACGCCCTGACCTCATGCCGCCCTTACCGCGCCGGACGCAGCCGCGAGGAGGCGGTGCGGGAGATCCATCGTTTCCGGGGCATCCAGTTCGCCCCGGCGCTGACCGACCTGTTCATCGAAGTCCTCAAGGATTATTCCGCCGAAAGTTCTCCGATGGGATTGGAGGTCGCCGTATGAAAACTGGCTTCCTTCTCGCCATCCTGACGGCAGCTCTGCTGCTGGCCGCCTGCGCGACGCGCCAGCCGCTGACGGCTGCGCCGCCGCCGGCCCCTTCTCGGCAACCGCCGAAAACCACCGCCGAGCTCCGCCCCACTGCCCGGCAACAGGTGGCGGCGCAGCTGCAAGCAGGGCGCTTTGCGGCGGCCTTGGCCATCATCGGCGAGGCACGCGAAAAAAACGGTGCTCTGCTGGAAAAGGAATATTTACAGGCGCTGCAGGCGCTGGCGGCAGCCGGCGAGAAGAATTTTCAGCGGGGCGATTATCGGGAATCGGGCAGCGCCGCGCGCACCCTCCTCGATCATTTCCCAAAGACGCCCGCTTTGGCCGCCCGCCTGCCGGTCGACCGGGAAGCGGTGGGCCGCCGCCTGCGCGAATGTGCCGAACGCCTGATGGACGGCGGCCTGGCCGAATACCGGGCCGGCAACCTGCAAGGGGCCATCGTCGCCTGGAAAGAGATTCTGGTCTTCGATGCCACCCACGAAGGGGCAAAAAAAGCGATCCACACCGCCGACACCCAACTCAAAAATCTTCGTTCCCTGCCGTAAGCCGGCGCACGGCCCCAGGGGTAGCAGTCACAAGCCGGGACCGACCCCGCGGGACAGGCGCGATGCTTGACTTCCTCGCAATAAGAATTATTCTTAAATGGAGCGTCGATGCGCACCGACCGGAAGAAACCTTCAATGATCGAGGCGGTCTGCAAGCAGGCCGGTCTCAGACTCACCACCCAGCGGCTGGAAATTTTTCGCGAACTGACCGCCGCCACCGATCATCCCTCGGCGGAAGCGCTGCACCAGCGGCTGCTGGCGAAATTTCCGACCATCTCCCCGGACACGGTTTACCGAACTCTGGGCACTTTCATCCAGCATGGGCTGGCACACAAGGTCGAAACCATCGAGAGCCAAGCCCGCTTCGAGGCGTGCAAGACCCGGCACCACCATCTCATTTGCAAAAGCTGCAAAGAAATTCTCGATTTTGAATGGATGTCCTTCGATGCAGCGCTCCTGCCGGCGCAACTTGCGGCGTGGGGCCGCGTTGAGAACAGGAATGCTATCGTTTACGGAATTTGCCGCAAGTGCGAGGAAAGCAAAGAACTGAAAACCCCAATCCGAAAGGAATAAATCGATGAGCGAAAAGAAACGATTAACCACCCGCGCCGGTGCGCCGGTGCCCGATAATCAGAACGTGATGACCGCCGGCGCACGCGGGCCGATGTTGCTGCAGAATGTCTGGTTTCTGGAGAAGCTCGCCCATTTCGACCGCGAGGTGATTCCCGAGCGCCGCATGCACGCCAAAGGCTCCGGCGCTTATGGCGCCTTCACCGTCACCCACGACATCACACGCTTCACCAAGGCGAAGATCTTCGCCGAAGTGGGGAAGAAAACGGAGACCTTCACCCGCTTCTCCACCGTCGCCGGCGAGCGCGGAGCCGCCGACGCCGAGCGGGATATCCGCGGTTTCGCCACCAAGTTTTACACGGAAGAGGGGAACTGGGATCTGGTCGGGAACAACACGCCGGTCTTTTTCCTGCGCGACCCCCTCAAGTTTCCCGACCTCAACCACGCGATCAAGCGCGATCCCCGCACCAACATGCGCAGTTCGGCCAACAACTGGGACTTCTGGACCTCCCTGCCGGAGGCGCTCCACCAGGTGACCATCGTCATGTCGGACCGCGGCATTCCGGCCACCTACCGCCACATGCACGGCTTCGGCAGCCACACCTTCAGCCTCATCAACGCCGCCAACGAGCGCTACTGGGTCAAGTTCCACCTGCGCTGCCAACAGGGGATCAAGAATCTTTCCGATGCCGAGGCCGAGGCGATCGTCGGCAAGGACCGCGAAAGCCACCAGCGCGACCTGCTGGAGAGTATCGATGCGGGAGACTTCCCGCGCTGGACCCTGTTCTTCCAGATTATGCCGGAAAAAGAGGCGGCGACCTACCACGTCAATCCCTTCGATCTGACCAAGGTCTGGTCGAAGAAAGACTATCCCCTCATCGAGGTCGGCGTCCTCGAACTGAACCGCAATCCGGAAAACTACTTCGCCGAAGTCGAGCAGGCGGCCTTCAACCCGGGCAATGTGGTCCCCGGCATCAGCTTCTCCCCCGATCGGATGCTGCAGGGGCGGCTTTTTTCGTACGGCGATGCCCAGCGCTACCGGCTCGGCGTCAACCACCAGCAAATCCCGGTCAACGCGCCGCGCTGCCCGTACCACAGCTACCACCGCGACGGCACTATGCGCACGGACGGCAATTACGGCGCAACCCTCGGCTATGAGCCCAACAGCTACAGCGCCTGGCAAGAGCAGCCCGCTTTTACCGAGCCGCCCTTAAGTCTGGAAGGGGACGCCGACCACTGGAACCATCGGGAGGACGATGATTACTACTCCCAACCGGGCGCCCTTTTCCGCCTGATGAGCCAGGAGCAGCAACAGCTTCTTTTCGCCAATACCGGCCGCGCCATGGGGGACGCCCCACAGGCGATCAAGATCCGGCATATCGGCAACTGCCTGAAAGCCGACCCGGCTTACGGCGCCGGGGTCGCCGACGCGCTTGGCATCCCGCTGACCGAGGTCACCGGGATGGGCGAGACGGGTGCGGCCTCGGCAACCTGACCGAGGAGAGGCAAGCGACTGATTGCGTTCAACAGGCCACTGCCAGCCAACCGGCAGTGGCCTCAATACCCAACCCCATGCAACGGACAAGGCGTCCGACATGCACTTGCCGCACCGCCGGCCGGCGCCATCCCCAGCGGCAACACCGCAGGGCAGCATGCAGGAAAATTTAGAACCCCATGGAAACCGGTAACGTTCTTTTCGCCTTTGGGCTTACTCTGCTCGCCGGTCTTGCCACCGGCATCGGCAGCCTTCTGGCCTTTATTACCCGTTCCACGAATACCCGATTTTTATCTCTGGCCCTCGGCTTTTCGGCAGGGGTGATGATCTATGTCTCCTTTGTCGAGATCTTGGCCAAAGCCAAGGTGGTGTTGACCGCGGCCCTCGGGGAAGGGCCGGGGACGTGGGCGGTGGTAGGCGCCTTCTTCGGCGGGATCGCCCTCATTGCGCTCATCGACTGGCTGGTTCCCAACTACGAGAACCCGCATGAGCTTCATTCCATTGAGGAGATGGCGCAGGGAATCGAAAGCCTGCCCCGCGATCAGTCGCACGATTTTGCCAAGCTGCATCGCATGGGTCTGTTTACCGCCCTGGCGATCGGCATCCACAACTTTCCGGAAGGACTGGCGACCTTCACTGCCGCCCTGACCGATCCGCATCTCGGCATAGCGATCGCCGCCGCCATCGCCATCCACAACATTCCCGAGGGAATCGCCGTATCGGTCCCTATCTACTTCGCCACCGGCAGCCGCCGCAAGGCGTTCAAGCTCTCTTTCCTCTCCGGTGTCGCCGAACCCATCGGCGCCCTGGTGGGATTCCTCATCCTCCTGCCGTTCTTCACGCCTGTCCTTTTCGGCATTCTCTTCGCTGGCGTGGCGGGAATCATGGTCTTCATTTCTCTGGACGAGTTGCTTCCGGCCGCGCAGGAATTTGGCGAACACCACCTTGCCATCGCCGGCCTCATCGCCGGCATGGCGGTGATGGCCCTGAGTCTTCTGCTGTTTTTGTGACGGGATGGGGATGCAGCCAGGCAGGATTCGGGTTTTCAGGTGACCATGAGCACGGGCCGCCGCCGTCAACGGCAGCGGCCCGCGCTTTTTCAGTCGGCTGCGGCTTGCTTGCGCGCCGGCAGATAGCGCCACATGCCGCCGCCGTTCAGTGAGGCGAACAACTCCTCATAGGCGGCCAGCGCCTCGGCGCGATTGGCATCGTCGATCTTGACCGCCCTGGCGGCGAAGTCGTGGCACCATCGGCAGTCTTCGCAATCGACCCCGAGGCAGCTGGTGGCGCGGAAGCGTTCCATGAAGCCGTCGAGCGCCCGGTTGTCGATAACCACCGGCGGCGCACCGGCGACGGGCCGGGTCATGCCGCGCAGTTCGGCCAGGCGCTTGAGCGGCAGCATGCGCAACGGGTTGGCCAGGCCGGGACGGATGATAAAACGCAGCAGCCAGCCGAGACCGCGCCGGTAATAGGCGTGGTCGGCGCGAATCCCCTGAAAACCGTAGGGCTGAACCAAATCGAGCAGATTGCCGTCGTAGCGGCGTCCGGCATAGGCCTTGATCCGGGTCATCATCATTTCGGTGGGAATGTCGCGCTCGGCAATCTTGAACAGGTCGTAGCCGAGATCCTCATAAAGGCGCAGGTCCTCGGGGCGGATCCACTCCGAGCGCAGGTAGTGCACCGGATCGCGCATCTTCATCTCGGTGCATTTGAGAAAACACCAGTCGATGAAAAACCCCTTGTTGGCGTGCCACGCCTGACCGGCGTGGGCCAGGGCGTTCATATGCATCGGCGACATGGCGCAGCCGGCAAGACAGTTGTTGTTGGCCATCAGCTCCAGGTCGCAGTTGACCGCCTGGCGGATTTGTTTCAGCGTTTCGAACTCGCGGTTGACCAGGATGCTGTCGAGGACGATGCAGTCGGCGCCGAGCTCCTCCCACATCTGCGCCTTGCGCACCCGGTCGACCCCGGCGAAAACAGAGATGCGCACCTTGAGCTGCGGCTGGCGGGCCTTGATCGACTGCAGCATGAACGGCGAGGAGACGGTGACCGCCGTGACGCCGATATCGCCGATCCAGTCGAGCAGCCGATTGATCTCCCGCTGCCCCTGGCGGGTGATCTCGCGGTTGCCCATGCAGGCGGCGTTGAGCAGGTAGTTGAAGGCGAAACCGGCGTCGCGGCAGTGCCGGACATGCGCGGCCAGTTGGCGGCGCGACACCTTGGCCAACTGATAGGGCGCCCGGCCGCCGCCCACGCTGTCGGTGCGCAGCTTGCCGAACAGTTCGGTGACCGGATAATCCCGGCATTGCTCGACCAGTTCCGGATCGAAGTTGGTGGCCACGCTCAGTCGCATCGCGCAAATTCCTTAAAGTGGAAGTTTTGAATTCCCCAAATGACTTCGGGGAGTGCGAGCCGCTGCCTTGATGTTAGTGGATACCGGACAATCCGTAATCTTCAAGCCGGCTTTTTCATTCCGCCGCTGCCGCCCCGGTCGCCAGCGCCGCTTCGATGCGCTCCCAGATCTCCTCCCGCCCTTCTTTGCTGAGGGCGGAAAAAAGGGTGAACGCGTCCGCCGGCAGTCCGCTGGCTTCCACGATCGGCGCAATCTGCGCCGCGCGCCGGTTGCGGCTGATCTTGTCCGCCTTGGTGATGACCGGAATCGTCGGAATGGCCAACTCCTCCAGCCAGTCGAGCAGCTGCTGGTCCTCCTCGCGCGGCACCCGGCGCAAGTCGAAAAGCAGCACCACCGCCCGCAGATTGCGACGGGATTCCAGATAGGTGCGCACCATCGGACCCCACTGTTTTTTCACCGCCAGCGGCACGCTGGCGAAACCGTAACCGGGCAGATCGACCAGGGTGAATTCGCCATTGACGGCAAAAAAGTTCAGAAGCTGGGTGCGCCCCGGGGTGGAGGAGGTGCGCACCAATCCCCGCCGATTCACCAGCACGTTGATCAGCGAACTTTTTCCCACGTTACTGCGCCCGGCAAAGGCCACCTCCGGTGCATCCCCTTCCGGATAGCTGTGGGGGTGCACGGCGCTTTTAATGAATTCGGTCGTTTTAACAATCACGGCTGCTCTCCCGGACCCGCAGCGTTGAAAACCGCAGGCGCAGTTCAGGTCATCGGTTATAATGGACTGTGATTAAAAATATGGTAACATGAGTCAGTTCGAGCCAACCCGGCTCCATTTCAATGAGGAGGATATTCGGGCATGATCACCCCCAGACTGCAGGACGCTCTCAACGAGCAGACGAAGAATGAGTTCTTCTCCGCCTATCTTTATATGGCGATGGCTGGTTACTTCCAGTCGGAAGACCTTCCCGGCTTCGCCAACTGGATGCGCATCCAGGCGATGGAGGAGATGACCCACGGCGAGCGCTTCTTCAATTTCATCTGCGACGCCGCCGGCCGCACCGATCTGCGCGCCTTCGATGCACCGAAAAACGAATTCGTCTCGCCGTTGGAGGCTTTCGAGTACGGTCTGCAGCACGAGTATTTCGTCACCGAGCGCATCGGCAAACTGATGGACCTGGCCCAGGAAGAAAAACACCATGCGGCGCAGGTCATGCTGCAGTGGTTCATCACCGAGCAGGTGGAGGAAGAAGCCAGCTTTTCCCTCATCATCCGCAAATTGAAGCGGGTCGAAGGGGACGGCCGCGGCCTGCTCCTGCTCGATCAGGAGTTGGGGCAGCGGGTCTTCGTCCCGCCCGCCGCCTAACCTGAAACGTCAGAAAAGCAACAGGGGCGGATCGTCCGATCCGCCCTTTCCTTTTCTCTTGTCCACCCGCTCAGGCCGCTTGGCTCTCCCGTCCCGATTTTTGCAGATAATAGCCGTAATCCCCCTCGTACACCCGCATCTCGCCGTGATCGATCTCGAAGACCCGGTTGACCAGGGAGCGCAGGAAGTGGCGGTCGTGGCTGACCAGCACCACCGTGCCGGCAAAATTCTGCAACGCCTGGAGCAGGATTTCCCGTGACTGGATGTCCAGATGGTTGGTCGGCTCGTCGAGAATGAGGAAATTGATCGGCCGCGCCAGCAACGTCGCCAGCACCAGCCGGCTCTTTTCTCCGCCCGAGAGTTTGTCCACCCGCTTGTCCACGGCGTCGCCCTGGAACAGAAAAGCCGCGCAGAGGTTGCGCACCACGCCGATGGTCGCCTGCGGAATAGCCTCCTGCACCGTCGCGAAGACGCTCTTGCCCGGATCGAGCACGTCCAGGGCGTGCTGGCTGAAATAACCGGCGACGACGTTGGCGCCGATGGTCAGCGATCCTGTGCTCGGCTGGGTCTGGCCGGCCAGCATCTTGAGAAAGGTCGATTTGCCGGCGCCGTTGACGCCGACCACGGCGATCTTCTCCTGGCGGCGGATCAATCCGGAGACGCCGCCGAAAACCGATTTTTCCCCGCCCTCGGGCAGCGCCCAGCGTTTGCCGAGCCCCTCCATCTTGACCACGTCGTCGCCGCTGCGCGGCGGCTCGGCGAATTCAAAGCGGATCGTTTTCTGCTCCGGCGGAATTTCGATGCGCTCGATCTTCTCCAATTTCTTCACCCGCGACTGCACCTGCGCGGCGTGCGAAGCGCGGGCGGCGAAGCGGGCGATGAACTCCTCCTCCTTGGCGAGCATCTCCTGCTGCCGGCGGTGGCTGGCCAGCAACTGCTCGCGGCGAATCTCCCGCTCGCGCAGATAAAAGTCGTAATTGCCGGCGTACGTTGTCACGGTGCGGTTGGCCACTTCGACGATGCGACCAACGATGCGATTCATGAATTCCCGGTCGTGGCTGGTCATCAGCAGCGCGCCCTTGAATTCGGTGGCCAGCCATTGCTCCAGCCAGACGATGGACTCGACATCGAGATGGTTGGTCGGTTCGTCGAGCAGCAGGACGTCCGGATTCAGGGTGAGAATCCGGGCGAGGGCGATGCGCATCTTCCAGCCGCCGCTGAAGGTCTCCACCGGCCGGTCATAGGCGTCGGGACCGATGCCGAGTCCGGTGAGCACGGCCTGGGCGCGCGCCTCCAGATCGTAGCCACCGCAGTGCTCGTACTCCTCCTGGACATCGCCGTAGCGCTCCAGCAGGTCGGCCAGGGCGTCGTCGGCCATCGGCTCGCACATGGCCGCCTCCATCCGCCGAATGTCTTCGCCCAAAGCCACCGTTTTCGCCGAAGCGGCGATGACCTCCTCCAGGGCGGAGCGGCCGGACATTTCCCCGACATCCTGGGAGAAGTAGCCGATCACCGCCTTTTTCGCGCAGGAAATCTCGCCGGCGTCGGGCGCCTCCTCGCCGACGATCAGGCGAAAGATGGTCGTTTTGCCGGCGCCGTTCGGGCCGACCAGGCCACTGCGGGCGCCGGGCAGAAGCTGAAAACCGGCATGGTGAAACAGCACCTGCGAACCGTGCTGCCGGCTGATATTGGTCAGATGAATCATGCGGAACACTCCGAAAAAAATTTCGGGCACTGTTACCACGGGCGAATAAAGGACTGCAAGGGCAATCTTTTGCCGGTTTACCCCGGTGCGGAATGGACAACGCCATTCTTCGATCTATAATTAAACACTACCCCCACGCGCATTTACTTTCAAGGAGAGCAGCATGTTTGAGAATCTCGACATCCAGGAGGCCATCCGAAGATCCATGCAGACGGAAAAAAACGCGATGGATTTCTACCGCCGGGGCGCCGGCTGCATGCGCAATGAAGCGGCGCGCAAAACCTTCGAGCTGCTGGCCCGTGAAGAGCGCGAACATGCCGAATGGTTCCATCGCATTTACCAAGGAGGCGATATCCCCGATTTCGACGACTTCATCTCCCGCCAGCCGCACCCGGAATCGGATTGGCTGCGCGAACTGGACAAGATCGTTGCCACCGACTTTACCGAGCGCAAGGCGATGGAACTGGCCATGGAGAAGGAGTTGAATCTGGAAAAAAGCCTGCGCGAGATCGCGGCGATGATCGCCGACCCCCAGGTGCGCCAGGTTTTCGAGGCCAACGCCACCTCGACCCGGCACCATTACGAGTTGATCGAATCGGAATACGCGCGACTGATGGGGATGGTGCATGAAACGGATATGAATACCTATGTCCGGGAATAACCAGACGCCGCGTTTCCATTCCACCTGAAAAAGCCCGCCGGCCGGCGGGCTTTTTCAATTGTGCGCGGCATCGATCTCCACCGCTTCGGTCACGGTGTCGAGTTGCTCATGGTCGCGCTGGCGTTATCGCTCGAGCTTGACGCTTAAACGTCAAAACGCTAAAGTGTCTAAAAAAAGGAGATGCCATGACCGAACTCACGAAACGCGCCACCATCTATCTAGACCCCGACCTGCATAGAGCCCTCCGCCTTAAAGCCGCGGTAGCCAACCGGAGCATCTCGGATCTGGTCAATGAAGCCCTACGTCAGTCATTGCGCGACGACCAGGAAGATCTGGCCGCCTTCACCGACCGGGTGGCCGAACCCACAATGACTTACGAAGAACTGCTGACCGATCTGAAGACCCATGGCAAGCTATAGGCTGGTTTTCAAGCACTCGGTTGCCAAGGACTTGCGGGCGTTACCTAAAGCCGCTGTCCTGGCCATCCTCCAACGCATCGATGCCTTGGCCGAAGACCCCAGACCTGTAGGTTGCGAAAAACTTTCCGCCCAGGAACGCTATCGGGTGCGCCAGGGCGTTTACCGCATTTTATATGAGATCCAGGACCGGGATCTTGTCGTAACCGTGGTCAAAATTGGCCATCGCCGCGAAGTTTATCGCAACTGAGCGGAAACGCTTCTTCCCCCCTTTATTTGATCTCGGACGTGCATTGCGGACAGCGCCGGGCCTGCAGGGGGATGGCCATGGTGCAGTAAGGGCAGTCGCGGGTGACGGCGACGACTGCGGGCGGTTCTTCCAGTGCGCGTTTAAGCCGATTGACCCCCTTCATCAGGAGGAAAACGGCGATGGCGATGATGAGGAAATTGATGACCGTCTGGAAGAAGATGCCGTAGGTGAGAATAACGGCGCCGGCCGCCTTGGCGTCGGCCACGGTGAGATAAGGTCCGGCAGCAATCCCCTCCCGCAGAACGACGAATAAATTGCTGAAGTCCACACCGCCAAGGAGCAATCCGATCGGCGGCATCAGGACATCATCGACCATGGACTTGGTGATGGCGCCGAATGCGGCGCCGAGAATGATCCCGATTGCCATGTCCATGACATTACCGCGAGCGACAAACTCCTTGAACTCCTTCACCATGCCCATGCCCATGCCGTGCCTCCTCTTCAGGAAAGTTGCATCAATCGAAGCTTTTTGCTCCTGTATACTCCGGCGGAATAAGATTTTATCTCGACATGCCGCCCTTTACTTCTTTACCTGCCCCGCCTCCTGAATTTTCTTCAGAATATTGCCTTCAAAGATGAGGCTGTAATAATAACCTTGTTGTTCGATAATCCATTCTTCGACCTCCAGAACTTTAATTCTGCTGCCACTCCTCGTCTCATCAATGTAGCCGATATTATCGATGGAGATGGGCTCACCGCAGGCGAGCCTGACCTCATGCTTCAAATCGCCCTCGTTGACCATCTCAAGTCCACAACGCAAGGCAAACGCATTGGTCGCCAGCAGGAGAACAGAAAAAAGCGATACCATAAGCACACTTTTCATGACTCACCTCACTTGCAACAAGAAAATGACGGAATTACAGGGCCTTTCGCAAACAGCTTCCATCCTGTAAGGCTTTTAACTTTTTGCAGTTTATCAGGAAAATCTTCTTCATGGACGAGCGTCTCGCCAATAGGATCCCCCCCCCGCCATCTCGAACACAACCTTCACCCATTCCCCTGGAACGATAGTCGGCCCAGATGCAGCGCCTCGGTCAACCTCTGCGGGCAATCTCAACCGCAGCGCGCCGCCTCGATGGCCGCGATGTCGATCTTTTTCATCTGCAGCATCGCATCGAACGCGCGCTTGGCGACGGCGGGATCGGGATCGGTGACCGCTTGCGTCAGGACGATCGGCGTAATCTGCCAGGACAATCCCCATTTGTCCTGGCACCAGCCGCACGCGCTCTCCTGGCCGCCATTGCCGACGATCGCGTTCCAGTAGCGATCCGTTTCGGCTTGGTCGGCGGTTGCGACCTGAAACGAGAACGCTTCGCTGTGCTTGAACGCAGGTCCGCCGTTGAGGCCGAGGCAGGGAATGCCCATTACGGTAAACTCGACCGTCAGCACATCCCCTTTCTTTCCGGACGGGAAGTCTCCCGGTGCGCGATGCACCGCGCCGACGGACGAATCGGGAAAGGTCTTGGCGTAAAACCGCGCCGCTTCCTCGGCGTTGCCATCGTACCAAAGACAAATCGTGTTCTTTGCTGGATTCGGCATGTCGCTTCTCCACCGTGAGGCGCCGCGCCGCAGTTACAATGGGCCGCCATCGAAGGGCGCCGGCGCGGCCGACGCTTGCGCGTCAAAGGGCCACAGAATCCCTACCATTTTAGCCGATCCAGAAGCCCAGGCCAGTCACGTCCCATGCCGTGAGCCAGGACGGAGAAGGCATTCAGGCCAAAATGCAAAAAGGGACAATCCGGTTTATCTCCGTTTTGTCCCTTTGACTATCTGCCCCGCTCTTCAGCGGCATTTGATATAGCCCGGATTTATACTTCAGAAACTGATGGTCAGCGCCAGCACGGCCGCCAGGGCGATGCGGTACCAGCCGAAGACGGCCATGCCGTGGCGGGTGAGGTAGGCGAGAAATCCCTTGACGGCGACCCAGGCGACCACGAAGGAGACGGCCATGCCGACGGCGAGGCCGGCGATGCCGCTCCCCTCCAGAAGTGCCGGGCCGTGCTTGAGCAGATCGTAGGCGGTGGCGGCGCCGAGGGTGGGCAAAGCGAGGAGAAAACTGAATTCGGCCGCCGCTTTCGGCTTGAAGCCGAGCAGGCGGGCGGCGACGATGGTGATCATCGAGCGGCTGGTGCCGGGCCACATGGCGATGCACTGGGCGAAGCCGATGAGCAGCGCCGCGCGCCAGGTCATAGCGGCGAGGGGCTTTTCCAGGCGCGCTTCGTCCGCCGATCCGGCCTTGCGGGCGTGATGCCATTCGACGGCCAGCATCAGCGCGCCGCCGCCGGCGAGGGCGAAGATCACCGGCTGGACGCCGAACAGGTTCCCCTTGATCCAGCCGGCGAAAAGCAGACCGATGACCGCCGCCGGCAGAAAGCCGGCCAACAGTTGCAGCAGCAGAGCGCGGCCGGCGGCATCCCGGCCAAGGACGCCGTTGGCCATCGAGCGCAGGCTGGGCAGATAGATCCCGGCCACCGCCAGCAGCGCCCCGGACTGGATGACGATCTCGAAGGCGTTCACGCCGGCTTTCGCTGCCGGATCGTTATACAGGCCGAGCCACTCGGAGACCAGAATCAGGTGCCCGGTGGAGGAGACGGGGAGAAACTCGGTCAGCCCCTCGACAATCCCGAGAATAACAGCGTCGAAAATGGAAATAGCAGGTTGCATAGGTTTTTCCGCAAAAAACTGTTCGGGCCGGAGAAGTTCCGGGGCGTGCGGCGTACATCCGTACGCCGCAGCGACTCGGGATGGGGGCAACGCCGCAGCTGGGCGTTTTTCAGCAGCCTAGCGCGTCAACTGCCGGTACTTGATCCGGTGCGGATGCTCGGCAGCGGCGCCGAGGCGCTTTTTGCGGTCGGCCTCGTACTCGGAGTAGTTCCCCTCGAACCAGACGACCTGGCTCTCCCCTTCGAAGGCGAGGATGTGGGTGGCGATGCGGTCGAGAAACCAGCGGTCGTGGCTGATGACCACCGCGCAGCCACCGAAATTCTCCAGCGCCTCTTCGAGGGCGCGCATGGTGTTGACGTCGAGATCGTTGGTCGGCTCATCGAGGAGGATAACGTTGGCCCCCTCCTTGAGCATCTTGGCCAGATGCACCCGGTTGCGCTCGCCGCCGGAGAGCATCCCCACCTTTTTCTGCTGGTCGGTTCCCGAGAAGTTGAAGCGCGAGACGTAGGCGCGGGAATTGACCAGCTGCTTGCCCAGCTGAATCTGCTCCTGACCGCCGGTGACCTCCTCCCAGATGCTCTTGCTCGCATCGAGTTCGCGGCTCTGGTCGACATAGGCGAGCTTGACCGTCTCGCCGACGCGGATACTTCCGGCATCGGGCTGCTCCTGTCCGGCCACCATGCGGAACAGGGTCGTCTTGCCGGCGCCGTTGGGGCCAATGATGCCGACAATGCCGCCGGGCGGCAGGGCGAAATCCATCCCCTCGACCAGCAGGCGGTCGCCGTAGGCCTTGCTCACCCCGGCCGCTTCGATGACGACATTGCCCAGGCGCGGTCCGGGCGGGATGTACAGTTCCAGATCCTTGGCCTGCTTTTCATTCTGTTCGCCAAGCAGCTTCTCGTAGGCGCTGATGCGCGCCTGACTCTTGGCGTGACGCCCCTTGGGACTCAGGCGAATCCACTCCAGCTCCTTCTCCAGGGTCTTCTGGCGATTGGACTCCGATTTCTCCTCCCGGCGCAGGCGCTCCTGCTTCTGCTCCAGCCAGGAGGAATAATTCCCTTTCCAGGGAATCCCTTCGCCGCGATCGAGTTCGAGAATCCAGCCGGCGACGTTGTCGAGGAAGTAGCGGTCGTGGGTGACGGCGATGATGGTGCCGGGGTACTGCTGCAGATGGTGCTCCAGCCAGGCGACCGATTCGGCGTCGAGATGGTTGGTCGGCTCGTCCAGGAGGAGGATGTCGGGTTTTTTCAGCAGCAGGCGGCAGAGGGCGACGCGCCGCCGCTCGCCGCCGGAGAGGACGGCCACTTTGGCGTCGCCGGGCGGGCAGCGCAGCGCGTCCATCGCCATCTCCAGGCGCGAGTCGAGATCCCAGGCATCCAGGGCGTCCAGTTTTTCCTGCACCACCGCCTGCCGATCGCAGAGCTTTTCCATATCGGCGTCCGGATCGGCAAAGGCGGCGTTGATCTCTTCGAACTCCTTGAGCAGATCGACCGTCTCCTGCACCCCCTCCTCGACCACCTCGCGCACCGTCTTGTCCACATCGACCAGAGGCTCCTGCTCCAGAAAGCCGACGGTATGGCCGGGGGAAAGAACGGTCTGGCCGTTGAACTCCTTGTCCACTCCGGCCAGGATGCGCAGCAGCGTACTCTTGCCGGAGCCATTGAGGCCAAGCACGCCGATTTTGGCGCCGTAGAAATAGGAAAGAGAGATGTCCTTGAGGACCGGTTTTTTGTCGTGGAATTTGCTGACCTTCATCATCGTGTAGATGATCTTGTTGCCTTCGTTGCTCATGGCCGAGGCGACCTCCTGTGTCGATGAATTTTCGATATTACGGCTGTGTTGCCGGCCGCTTTCGCGCAGCGGCCGATCATAGCACAGGCTATTCCGCGATTCCACCGCTATGGCGCCCGCTCTTTCCGGTCAATTCGCGGCACTTTAAAAAAACATTAAATTATCCCATTTGGTAAAAAACCGCTTAAATCTTTAAATTTGAATACTTAGATTTCGAGATATGCAAATGGCATAGATTATGAATTCTATATATCTCAAATATATAAACGACGCGTTTTCGCGCCCATTCAGAAACGGAGGTTTCGATGAAGCACACTGCCAAACTGATCGCCTGTCTCGCTCTGGTCGCCATGGCGACCGTAGCCATCGCCGCCGAGGGGGGAAACCCGAAAAAAGGCAAGTACCTGTACAAAAAAACGTGCAAAACCTGCCATGTGGCCGGGAGCGAAGGCAAGGCGATGACGCCCCTGTCCAAAACCCAGGCCCAGTGGGACCGCTTCTTCAACAAAAACGGCCATCCGAACCAGGCCGATTCCTGGAAAGGCCTCTCCGAACAGGACATCAAGGATATCAATCAGTTTCTTTTCGATCACGCCGCCGATTCCGATCAGCCGGAAACTTGCGGGTAATACATTTTCCACCGCCGCTCCGGTCCGCCGGGCCGGCGGTTTTTTATTCTTAACCTGGTGTCCATAGGAGGCAAAACCGATGCGTAAACTGATTGCCCTCGCCCTGGCGCTCTGCCTGATCCCCGCCGCCGGCCTGGCCGCCGTCGACGACCGCGCCACCCTGGAATCGCTGCAGAAGAAAATCAACGAACTGAGTATGGAACTTGAGGAAATGTCCGGACGGGTGGACAAGAACGAGCGCCACACCGCCATGGACCGCATCAGCTGGTACGGCGACCTGCGGGTCAAGGCCGACACCCTGCATTATAAGGATGTCACCGCAAGCCAAGGTGTTTTCTTCGACTTTGCCGATTTCGGTCAGAGAGCAATGACCGGGGAATTTGGTGCTCTCGACCCAGCAACGGGGATGCCGACCGACCCCACCTCGGCGATCGCTCAATTTATGGCTGCCTACCCCGATCAGGCAATGCGTTGGGCAACGGGGGGATATGCATCGCAGGATTATTTCGTCATCGCCACCCCCAAAAAATCGGACATTAACAACGACATCCTCTATACCACTCGCCTGCGTCTCGGGATGAAAGCCGAAGTAGCGAAGAACGTCAACTTCTCCGGCCGCCTGCTGATGTACAAGAACTGGGGGGATTCGACCGGCGTCAAGGTGTTCGATTCCTGGAACAGCTTCACCATGGACGGCACCAACAGCGGCAACACCACCGGTGACTGGTTGCGGGTGGAGCGGGCCTATTTCGACTGGAAGGATATCGCCGGGAGTAATTTTTATCTTTCCATCGGCCGCCGTCCCTCCACTTATGGTCCTCCCACCCAATACCGGGAGAATGAGTTGCGCGGGGGAACCCCTTCAGGGCACCTCGTCAACTTCAATTTCGATGGCATCACAGTCGGCTATAAGCTTTCAGCACATACCGGTATCGAAGGGCAGACCGTCCGTTTCTGTTACGGGCAGGGATTCGAATCCGAGTGGGGTAACGGCGAACTCTTCAATGAGATCAACACCAAAGACGTCCACCTGGGCGGTTTCAACGTCGACGCCCTGAACGACGGGACAAATCTCCTGCAGTTTACGCTTTTCCAGGCAATGGATGTGACGGACGGTTTCAAAGGAGTCATCGCATTTCCCGGTCAATTTGCTCAACAGATGGCCCCGACCATGTGGACTGACCTGCAGAATTTCTCCAATTTTAATTTCGTCACCCGCGTCCAGCCGTCCACCAACATCGGTGACATCACTTTGGGCGGTATCGGTTTCAGCCGCGAGGAAATGAACGGCGTCAACTGGTTTGTTTCGGGTGGCTGGACACAAGCTGATCCCAATGGCAAAGCAGGTCTCTTCGGCGGTCTTCTTTCCGACCCAGTTTACCGCACGGCGCTTGTTCCTAACGGCAGCGGGGGACAGATGATTGTCCCTGCGGCAACCACGGACGCTTCCAGCAGCAAAACTCGTGATGGGTACTCTGCCTATGTCGGTATTCAGATACCGGCCCCGATGGGTAAACTTGGGTTGGAATACAACTACGGCTCCAAATACTGGACCCCCTTCACCCAGGCTCAGGACGACGCCATCGGCGGCAAACTAGCCACCCGCGGGCAGGCGGGGGAAGCCTATTATATTTTTGACGTGAACCCCAACATGTTCATCAAGATCGGTGGGATCTACTACGATTACAAGTACACCGGCAGCGGCTCGCCGGTCGGTGCTCCTGTTAAGATCGAAGACGTTCAGAGTGGGAAAGCCGCTTCCATGTTACCGGCAATCGATACCGCCTGGGACGGCTACGCCAGCCTGACCGTGAAATTCTAGGATGATGCAAAGAAGGGGAGAAAAGCGATTTTCTCCCCTTCCTGCTTTTGCGAAAGGAGGTCGAGAACGTCGAGACGACCATGGCGCTGCTGGCCGGCCCGCTGGCAATCAATTTCTGGGTCTTCGAGGTGCTGCTGGGAATGCTCATCCCCTTATCATTCTGCTCAACAGAAAAACGCGCACGGTCTTTGGCGTCGCCATGGCCGGGGTTTCAACCCTGACCGGCATCTTTTTCATGCGCTATTATACGACCTGGTCATCGCCGGCCAACTCGTGCCGATGCGGGAGGATGCCGGCGAGCACCTGGGCGGCCTGCTGCATTACGTCCCCTCGCCGGTGGAAATCACCATCGTCGTCGGCGCGATCTGCCTCTGTCTGCTGCTTTATTCTCTGGCGGAGAAGATTTTCGATCTGGAAGGAGGCCACCGGCACTGATCGCCGACCCGCCCGCTAGTGCCGCTCTCCCTTGCCCAGGCGCTCACGCCAGCGCCTGGGCAAAATCCTCCCACAAATCCTCCACGTCTTCGATCCCCGCCGAAACGCGCAGCAATGTATCCCGGATGCCGAGCCGGCGTTTGCTCTCCACCGGGATGGCCGCGTGCGACATCGACCAGCAGTGGGTGAGGATCGTTTCGACCCCGCCGAGGCTGGGGGCGATGATCGGCAACTTCACTTTCCGCAGCAGTCGCCCCACCTGCTCGTTCTCTTTCAGTTCGAAGGAGAGGACGGCGCCGGGTCCGCTCGCCTGCGCATGATGCAGCTGCCGACCGGGGAAATCGGGCAGCCCCGGATAGAGGACGCGCCCCACCGCCGGATGCGCCAGCAGATGCTCGGCCAGAATCGCGGCATTGTTCTGCGCCGCCTCCAGACGCACCTTGAGGGTCTTGATCCCCCGGGCGAGGAGGAAGGAGTCGAAGGGGGAGAGGACGGCGCCGAAGGCGTTCTGGAAATGTTTCAGCCGTTTGCCGAGCTCGGCATCGGCCACCGTTGTCAGCCCGGCCATCAGATCCGAGTGGCCGCCGAGAAACTTGGTGGCGCTGTGGATGACCACGTCGATGCCGAGCGCCAGCGGCTTCTGCAGCAGCGGCGTCATGAACGTATTGTCGAGAAAGGTGAGCACGCCCCGGCGGCGGGCGATCTCCGCCACCCGGCGCACATCGGTGATTTTGAACAGGGGATTGGAGGGGGTTTCGAGAAAAATCCCCCGGGTCGCCGGGCGGATCGCCGCCTCCACCGCCGCCGGATCGGTGGTGTCGACGAAAGTGGTGTCGATCCCCTGCTGGGGAAGAACCGTGTTCAGGTAGCGCCAGGAGCCGCCGTAAAGATCCTCCGGAGCGATCAGGTGATCCCCCGATTTGAGCAGGGCCAGGGCGCTGCCGATTGCCGCCATCCCCGTCGGATAGGCGAAGCCCCGCACGCCCCCCTCCAGCAGGGCGATGGCCTCTTCCACCTGATCGCGGCTCGGATTGCCGCTGCGGCAGTAATCGTACTCCCCGGCTTGCCCCTCCGGATGGTGATAGGTCGAAGCGTTGTAGATCGGAATCGCCGCGGCCCCGGTGTACGGATCGCGGTCCCGCCCCTGGTGGACGAGAAGGGTGGCGGAACGCAGATTTTTGTCGGTCATATAGTGTCCTCCGTAGGGGCGCCCCTGGTGGGCGCCCGCCTGCAAACGTCTCATGGGGGCGATCTCGCCCATCAAGCCAGCGCCTGCTGCAAATCCGCGATAATATCCTCCACCGCCTCGATCCCCACCGACAGCCGCAACAGGCTGCCGCAGATCCCCAGGCGCAGGCGCTCCGGCTCCGGGATGTCGCCGTGCGTCTGCACCGCCGGCAGCGTCATCAGCGACTCCACTCCCCCCAGGCTCTCGGCGAAGGAGATCAGGCGCAGCCGCTTCAGCAGCGCGCAGGCGAGTTCCGGCGAGCGCACCCGAAAGGAGAGCATGCCGCCGAACCCCTTCGCCTGCCGCCGGGAGAGCGCGTATCCGGGATGATTCTCCAGCCCCGGATAGTAGACGGCGGTGACCTGCGGATGCCCCTGCAGCCAGCTGGCGACCTGCAGGGCGTTGGCGCAGTGGCGCTCCATGCGCAGGGAGAGGGTTTTCAGACTGCGCACCAGCAGCCAGCTGTCTTGCGGCGGGAGGATGGCGCCGGTGGAGTTTTGCAGGAAATAGAGACGCTCGCCCAGCTCCGGGTCCCTGGTCACCAGCGCCCCGGAACACAGATCGTTGTGGCCGCCCAGGTACTTGGTGGCCGAATGTATCACGACATCCGCCCCCAGCTCCAGCGGCCGCTGCAACACCGGGGTGAGAAAGGTGTTGTCGACGACGAACAGCAGCTGCCGCTCCCGGCACAGACGGCCGAGGGCTTCCAGGTCCGCCACCCCCAGGAGGGGATTGCCCGGCGTCTCCACCAGCAGCGCCTTGGTCCGCGGCGTTATGGCGGCGGCGACCGCCGCCACCTGGGTGGTGTCGACGTAGCTGGTGGCGAGCCCCAACTTGCCGAACACCTGCGCCAGCACCCGGTAGGTGCCGCCGTAGAGATCTTCGGAGACGATCAGGTGATCCCCGGCGGAGAAGTGGAGAAAGAGGGTGGTCAGGGCGGCCATTCCCGAGGAGAAGGCAAGCCCGCGGGCGCCCCCCTCCAGCACGGCGAGGGCCTCCTCCAGGAGCTGTCGCGTCGGGTTGCCCGAACGGGTGTAGTCAAAACCGGTGCTCTCCCCCACCCCCGGATGGCGGTACGTCGCGCTCGGGTAAATGGGGAAGCTGATGGCGCCGGTTTTCTCGTCCCGGCCGACGCCGAGCTGAACCAGGCGGGTCTCCAGGCATGATTGAAAATCCGCATCCATAAAGTGCCTCCTTTTAAAACTCGGCAAGCGGTGCAAAACGCTGCGGATGGCGCTGGCGACCAGCCGCTTTAAATGAACAAAGCCCCTTCCCGGATCAAATGGGAAGGGGCTTCGATGATGTCGAACACAGTGGATGGCGTTCGCCCGTCGAAGCGCCATCCTCATCTTTTCCCGCCTTCGCCCAAGGAGGCGAGACGAGCTGGAATTAGCACCTGCCATCCGCCTTCGCCTGACGGCGACGGTGGATCGGTTGCTGTGGCTTCGCAGGGCCAGTCCCTCTGCCACTCTTGATAAAGACGGTGCTTGGTCGGCCATGAAAGGCCGAATGTTGACGTAAAAGATAGGGAATGCTTTGCACCTTGTCAATAGAAAAGATGTCAAGAAACAGCGAGGGTCCAACCATAAGCAGAACCGGTTTTTTTATCCTGCGTTCTGCCGCTGGCGACTTCCGCAGCAGCCGACTACCCTCATTCGGCCAGCAGGGCGTCCACCTTGGCCGCGCAGATGAAATCATTTTCGGAAAGGCCACCGATAGCGTGGGTGGTCCAGGAAACCCGGCAGGTGGTGAAACCGACCTGGAGCTCCGGGTGGTGATTCTCCCGTCGGGCAATCCAGGCGACGGCATTGACAAAGGCAATGGTCTGGCCGTAGTTTCTGAAGCCGAAGAGTTTGGCGATCACGCCGTCCTCCCGCGTCCAGCCGGGCAATTCGGCCATTAGGCGGTCGGCTTCGCCGGCGGCCAGGGGCGGCGTTCCCCCGGCGCAGGGTGTGCAGCGGCGCGCCGCCAGATCGATGTCCTCTCCCGTCGCCTTCGCCATAATCAGTCTCCCGGAAAAAGTCTTACTGACATTTTCGCCACATTCACCGGCTCTTCGGCTATTTTAACAGGTCAGCGGCCGGTTGCCCGGCGCCGAACCCCCATCGCAGAGGGAAAGAACGAAATTGGTCGCCAACAAAACAAAAGGAACCGCGCTGGCCCTGGCCCTGTTCGCCATCTTTGTCTGGGGCGCCTCCTTCGCCGTGACCCGGGCGGCGGTGCGGGAGATTCCGCCGCTGGCGCTGGCGTTTCTGCGCTTCGCGCTGGCGGCGGCGGTCCTCTGGCCGGCGGCTCGGCGCTTCCCGCTGCGGGTGGCACGGGCGGATCGCCTGGCGGTGTTCAGCCTGGGTTTCGTCGGCGTCACCCTTTATTTCGCCTTCGAGAATGCCGGCCTGGCGCGCACCACCGCCTCACACGGCGCCCTGCTGGTCGCCATCATCCCCCTGATCACCGAATTGTTGGCCGCCCGTCGGCGGCGGCGGCCCCCGTCTCGCCGGATCATCTTCTGCCTGCTGACAGCGCTGGCCGGCATGGCGGTAATCTTCGGCCAGGACGAAGGCGCGGGAGCGAGCGCCGCCGGCGACCTGCTGATGCTCGGCGCCGTCGCCGCCTGGATCGGCTACACCCTGCTGGCCGAGGACCTGACCCGCCGCTATCCGGGTCTTCCCCTCACCATGCGGATCATGGCCGTCGGCGCCGCCACCCTCCTTCCGCTGGCCCTCATCGAGGCTGCCTTTCTCCCCTTCGGCCGCCCTTCCGTCGCCTCCTGGAGCGGCGTCGCCTTTCTCGGCGTCTTCTGTTCGGCCCTCGCCTACCTGGCCTGGAATCGTGCCATCCCCGCCCTCGGCGTCACCCGCACCAACGCCCTGATCAACCTGATCCCCCTCTTCGGCGTCCTCGCCGGCGTCCTGGGCCTCGGCGAACCGCTGAGCCTGCGCATCGTTTTCGGCGGCGGGCTGATCCTCGCCGGCGTCGCCGGGACGATCAGCACCCGGGACAATTACGGCAAAACTTGACCCGCCGGCAACCTGCGGTACGTTTGCTTGGCTGGAGACCAGCGGGCCATTGCAAACCCCATCGCGGAGAAGCGCATGAAAGAAAATGTCGGACAAACGGACCAGACGCTGCGGGCGGCCATCGGGCCGCTGCTGCTGACCACCGGATATCTCTTTGGCGGCAGGAAAGGAAGGGGAAAAGGGCTGATGACGATGCTGGCCGGCGCCATGATCACCGAAACCGCCATCACCAAAACCTGCCCGCTGAACCGGCTGTTCGGCATCGATACGACGCAGTCGGACCGGCAACCGGCGGCAAGACCGACCTCGGCCGGCGGCGGCCGGGGCGCGAGCCGGCGGCCGGGCCGGGAATCGGTGGAGCGAAGCCGTCGCAGCGGCCTCGGTCTCGATTTTAGCCAGTTCGTCAACGCCGCATCCGGCCTGAGCTTCATTCAGGACAAAGAACTCGCCGAGGCCGCCGTCAAAGCGGTGATTGGCATCCTCGCCAGCCGCCTGGAAGAACCGGAGGCGCAGCGTCTGGTCGCCACCCTCCCCGATCCGCTGAGTCTGGAAAACCTGCGCGGCCATCAGGCCAAAGTGACCGATCTCTCGGTGGACAATTACTACGGCAGTCTCGCCAGCCAGTTCGACATCACCGCCGAGCAGGCGCAGGTGCTGGCGGTGACGATATTGCGGCTGGTCAAGGAAGCCCTGGATACGGACGGAATGCGCCAGATCGAAAGATCGCTGCCCGAGGACTGGACCGCGCTGATCGAGCGGGTCTAGGGGCGGAAAGAATCGGCAACCGCGCCTACGACGGTTCCAGCCCCAGCATGCGGCAGGCGGCGGTGAAGGCCTCCTCCAGCCGCTGCCGGTCCGCGGGCGCCTCGGTCTCGCTCATGGCGACGATCTTGGCGATCGCCTGCCGCACTACCTGATCGCCGACTCCGAGTGCAAGGGCGAGGAGTGCGTGTTCAACGAATAACGGTGCAGCTCGGCCGCCATAGTGCAACGGAGGGCCGGCTCCGCAATGGGCCGGCCTTTTTTCGTATCGGCCGGATCGACTTTCGGCCGGGCAGCGGAAAGGCGATTACGGCTTCTCCGGCGGCACGAACAGATCGGAGGCGGTCTGCAGCCCCGTGGCGACCTCGGGAAGAATGCCCATCCGCACGTAGATCGGATGGACGAGCTGGCGCAGGGCGGGAAGATGGGTGGCGAAGACGACGGCGGCGAGGAGGCAGGCGAGGCCGCCGGCGGCGATGGTGACGGTGGGGCCGACGGATTCGGCGAGCACGCCGGCGGCGAGGCTGCCGAGGGGAGTCATGCCCAAAAAAGACATGGCGAACAGGCTCATCACCCGGCCACGCATTTCGTCCTCGACGATGGTCTGCACGATGGTGTTGCTGGAGGCGATCATCGCCATGGCGCCGAAGCCGCCCAGGGCGACGAACATCAGGGACAAAGGCAGGGCGCGGGAGATGGCGAAGCCGACCAGGGCGAGGCCGAAGAGGGCGGTGGCGGCGATGATCACCCGGCCGAGGCCGAGGACGCTTTTGCGCGAGGCGAGAAAGAGGGTGCTGGCCAGGGCGCCGAGGCCGGCGGCGGTCATCAGGAAGCCGAAGGTGTCGGCGCCCCCATGCAGCACCTCGCGGGCGAAGACCGGCAGGAGGACCGAATAGGGCATCCCAACCAGGCCAACCACGGCGATCAGCAGCAAAATGGCGCGGATCGGCGCGAAACCGAAGCCGTAGCCGATCCCCTCGCGCAGTTCGTGCAGGACGTGCTTGCGGTTGGCGCGTCTTTGGACCGGCGCCAGGCGCATGGCGCCGACGGCCAGAAGCACCGCCAGATAGCTGGCAGCGTTGATAAGGAAGCAGAGCTGCTCGCCGACGGCGGCGATCAGCAGGCCGGCCAGAGAGGGGCCGATCAGGCGGCCGCCGTTGACCAGGGAGGAGTTGAGGGCGATGGCGTTGGGCAGGTCCTCCTTGCGGTCGACCATCGCCACCACCAGGCTCTGGCGCACCGGGATATCGAAGGCGTTGACCATCCCGAGCAGGGCGTTGAAGGCGACCAGGTGCCAGACCTGAACGATCCCGCTGAAGACGAAGGCGGTGAGGACTCCGGCCTGGAGCATGGACAGCCCCTGCGTCCAAAGCAGCAACCGGCGGCGGTCCCAGCGATCGGCGAAGACCCCGGCCAGGGGCGACAGGAAGAAGGCGGGGATCTGTCCGGCGAAGCTGACCACGCCGAGCAGGACCGCCGAGCCGGTGAGCCGGTAGACGAGCCAGCTGATGGCCACCTGCTGCATCCAGGTGCCGACCAGGGAGATGCTCTGCCCGGCAAAGAACAGGCGAAAATTGCGGGACCTGAGGGCCCGGAGAAGTTGCAGGCGCACGACCTTTTCGTTCCTCTTCCCCGCCGTGGCGGGCGGAGCCTTTGGGAGTAATCGCAAATCCCGTCGCCCGCGATGAGCGCCGAAAAACAGAGACTAATCCTTCGGCCAAAGCAGGTCAACATCGCCGCGCGCGGATCAAGCGATCCTCGCAGATAAACTTCGCCGCGGCCGGCTAAGAACCGAAAAACGGATATTTGTCCGCCCGGCGCGGATTCGACCTGCGGGAAGCGGTTGAAAAATGCTATGGTGGCGCCTTCTTCCAAGAAGGTATTTGGCCGCCATGACCAGCAATCCTCCCCCTGCGCATCCCATCCCGCCCGCCCGCCGGCCGCTGTGGCGGCTGCTGGCCGGTTCGGTCTGCATCAGCTTTTCGCCAATCTTCATCAAACTGGCCGACGTCTCTCCAGACAGCGCCGGCTTTTACCGCATGCTTTTTTCCGGATTGGCGCTGCTGCTGTGGCTTATTCTGGCGCGCCTTCCTTGGCGCATGCCCCGCCGACCATGGTTGCTGCTGGCGGCCGCCGGGCTCTTTCTCGGCGTCGACTTTATGTGCTGGCATCGCAGCATCCACCTGGTCGGCCCCGGGCTGTCGACCCTGCTCGGCAATTTCCAGATCTTTTTCACCGCCTTGTTTTCCTGGCTGTTTCTCCGGCAAAAAATAACCGGATGGTTCATGGCGGCGGTGGTCCTGGCCCTGGCCGGATTGCTGCTGATCACTGGAGTCGACGGACCGGGTCTCGACGCCGGCTACCGGCTCGGCATCCTGCTCGGGCTCGGCACCGCCGTTTTTTATTCGGGCTACATCTTGTTCCTCCAGCAGGGGATGGAGCATTCGGAGACCAGCGGCACTGCCGCCATGCTCGTCGTCTCCGTCGTCTGTATGAGCTTCATGGGGACGATAACCGCCGCCACCGGCGCCTCCTTCCACATCCCGGATGCCGGTTCGCTCTTCGCCCTCATCGGCGTCGGCGTGGTGAGCACCACCCTCGGCTGGTCGCTGATCTCCTCGGCCATACGCCACATCCGGGCGACCGTCGCCGGTCTGGTTCTGCTGCTGCAGCCGGCCCTCTCCATGCTCTGGGATGTCCTCATCTTCGCGCGGCCGACCGCCGGCCACGAGGTCTTCGGGATCATCCTGATCCTCTTCGGGATTTTTCTCGGCTCCTGGCGCCGGTGAATATGGAATATGGAAAACACCTCCTTCAACGACGCTCCCGCCGCCAGTCCGCCGGCGAACTGGCGGGTCTATATCATTCTCTGTTCGGACAACTCTCTGTACACGGGGATCACCACCGACATGGAAAGACGTTTTCAACAGCATCTGACGGGACGCGGCGCCCGGTATTTTCGCGGACGGCAACCTGTGCGGGTCGTCTATTTTGAAGAAGGCCACAGCCGTTCCTCGGCGGCCCGAAGAGAAGTCCGGATCAAGTCGATGAAACGGGCGGAAAAAGATCTCCTCATATCCCGGACCAGGCCGTAAACGGCGGCCCTGGACGCTTCCCCTATCACAATGCCGACCAAAACCAGCGAAATCTCCAGCGCTGCGCAAGACGCAACCGCCACCTGGCAAGTGGCGGTCCGCGCCCTGTGCGAGTTCACCGCCAAAACCGGCGATCTCGACCTGCGCTTCACCCCCTCCCCTTCCGCCCAGGAGGGCATCGCCGGACACGCGGTGGTCGCCGCGCGCCGTGGCGAGGGATATCGGGCCGAGGTTCCGCTCAGCGGCGAGTACCAAGGGCTGCAGGTGCGCGGGCGGGCCGACGGCTACGATCCGGCGCGCCATCGGCTGGAGGAGGTGAAAACTTATCGCGGGGATCTGGCCCTGATGCCGGACAACCACCGCCGGCTGCACTGGGCGCAGGCGAAGATCTACGGGCATCTGCTTTGCCGGACCGAAGGCTTGTCCGAAGTGCGTCTGGCGCTGGTCTATTTCGATATCGTCGGCCAACGGGAGACGGTGCTTGAACAACTGTTTCCGGCGGCGGAGCTGCGCCTCTTTTTCGAGGCGCAGTGCGCGCTGTACCTCGCCTGGGCGGAACGGGAGCGCGCGCACCGCGCGGCGCGCGACCGGGAATTGAGCGTGCTGCGCTTCCCCTGGCCAGCTTTCCGCGCCGGCCAGCGGCCCCTCGCCGAAGCGGTCTACCGGACGGTGGGCGCCGGCCGCTGT
>Ga0172382_10001655_pt1 | contig 39384 bp, 37 predicted proteins | sample Leawel138RmetaG_FD_122245 | JGI IMG/M metagenome (GOLD analysis project Ga0172382, IMG submission 122245) | Leachate microbial communities from a municipal landfill in Southern Ontario, Canada - Leachate well 138R metaG | ecosystem: Engineered > Solid waste > Landfill > Unclassified | place... | reverse complement strand
GGAACGGGCTACTCGGGCATCGAGAACGCATTGTTCTACAAGGACAACTGCCGCATGCTGTACGGCAGCGCGCAACAGGCCATCGGCGAGGTGATTACGCACGTGAAGGCGCTCGAGGGTTGATCGCTCAAGTTTGATCGCGATCGGGCCGTAGACTGGAAGGTGTCCCTTTCCGGTCTGCGGCCCGATGCGTTTACCTGTACTTATTGTGCTCATCAGTGTTGTCTGCATGCCGCTGGCACATGGCCAGGGCGCGCTCGCCACCGCTGCCGCTCCGGTCCCGGAGGCAGCGAAGGATGTTGCCTTGGACAAGGACTGGCGCAGCACCGAGGGCTATTCCTTTCCGGCGATTGCGCAGACGGTCGCTGCTATGCAGAACCTCGCCCATGCCATGCATCTGCGGGATTACTGTTCGGATCGGAAGGTGTCAGACGACTTCGTGCGCGCGCGCCTCGCCCGCTTCAGTCAGCTGACCGGTCGTCAGGAGAGCTGTCGCAGCTTGCTGGATTACTGACCGTGTTTCAGCTGCGGAAGATGAAATACACTGCGCCCAGCATGCACAGTGCGGCCCACAGGTAGTCCAGCTTCAACGGCTGTTTCATGTAGAGCAGCACGAAGGGGACGAAGACCACCAGCGTGATCACCTCCTGCATGATCTTGAGCTGCGCCAGATTCAGCGTTGTGGCGCCGATACGGTTTGCAGGCACCTGCAACAGATACTCGAACAGGGCGATGCCCCAACTCAGCAGGGCGGCGACATACCAGGCGCGATGCTGCAGGTTTTTCAGGTGTCCGTACCACGCAAAGGTCATGAACACGTTCGAGAGCGTCAGCAGCGCAGCCGTCTGCATCCATGCAGGAAACGATTGCAGCGCAGCCGGGAGGTTGAGCCAGGTTGGCACGGTGGAAGTGTCAGAGCAGGGATATCTGCTGGTCGCCCACGCCGGGGAGCAAGGCTGCAACAGGGCCGATGCCCGGTACTGAGGCGTCGGGGGCAATCTCCGCAAGCGGATGCAGGACGAAAGCACGCAGATGCATGCGCGGGTGCGGCAGGATCAGGCCTGGCTCCTCGACGATTGAGTCACCGTGCATGAGGAGGTCCAGATCCATGGTGCGCGGCGCCTGATGATAGTCGCGCGTGCGCCCACCGGCATGTTCGATTGCGAGCAAGGCCTCAAGCAGGGGGCGTGGCGCAAGCGTGGTGTCAATCGCAATGACGGCATTGGTGTAGTCCGGCTGTTCGCCTTCAACCCCCAGCGGGGCGGTGCGATAGCAGGACGAATGGGAGACGACCCGGGTTTCCGGGAGTGCGGACAGGGCTTCGATGGCGGACAGGAGCGCGGCGCGTGGCTCCCCAAGGTTCGCCCCGAAGGCGACATACGCACGTACTGAGGTTGCAGTCATTCTGCGTTGCTGTCCGCCATTGCTGCTTCGCCGCTGGCTACCGCCGGTTTGCGACGTTTGCGGCGGCGTTTCTTCACTGGCGCATCGCCACTCTGCGGGGCTGCCCGCAACAGCTCTTCACGTTGCTCGTGACCCGCATGAGCAAAGTCGTTCCACCAGTCCGGAATCTCCATCGGAATCTCGCCCGACTGCGCACGCAGGCGCAGGAAATCCCATCCTGCGCGATAGCGCGGTTGCTCGATGAGGCGGTAAGGCGTCTTGCCGGCGCGCTTGTCGAAGCGCGGCTGCAGCGCCCAGATATCCTTGATGTCACCGACGATACGGCGCGTGATTGCGAGCTTGCGCGCCTGTGAGTCGAGCACTTCATCCATTGCTTCGAACAGCGCGGGCTGACTTGCGACGCCGGCCTTCTTGCGCGTTTCCCAGGCCTTAAGGACCTCATGCCAGAGCAGGGTGGCAAAGAGGAAGCCCGGTGAGACGGATTTGTCCTGGCGCACGCGTTCGTCGGTGTTCTCCAGCGACAGCCACACGAAGCGCTCGCCCATCGGCTGCCCGAGGATGACGTCGAGCAGCGGCAGCAGACCGTGGTGCAGACCTTCTTCGCGCAACTGGGTCAGACACTTGACTGCGTAGCCAGAGAACAGCAGTTTGAGCATCTCGTCGAACAGGCGTGCGGCAGGCACGTTTTCCAGCAACACCGCCATTTCCCGGATCGGTGCGCGCGCGGCCGGGTCGATCGACAGCCCGAGCTTGGCGCCAAGTCGCACTGCACGCAGCATCCGCACCGGGTCTTCGCGATATCGAGTGCGCGGATCACCGATGATGCGCAGCGTTTTTTGCTGGACATCGGCAACGCCGTGGTGATAGTCGATGATGACCTCGGTGCCGGGGTCGTAATAGAGCGCGTTGACGGTGAAGTCACGCCGGCTGGCGTCTTCTTCCTGCGATCCGTATACGTTGTCGTGCAGCACCCGTCCGTGTTCGTCGGTCTCTGCGTCCTGGCTGGCGCGGAAGGTCGAGACTTCGATGGTCTCCGGGCCGCTCATTACGTGCACGATCTTGAAGCGCCGCCCGATGATGCGCGAGCGGCGGAATAGTGCGCGTACCTGTTCCGGCGTGGCGCTGGTGGCCACATCGTAGTCCTTGGGGGGGTGGCCGATCAGCAGGTCACGGACTGCGCCGCCGACCACATAGGCCTTGTGCCCGTTTTCCTGGAGAACCGCGCAGGTTTTGCGCGCAGCGGGTGAAAGTTGTTCGCTGCGGATGCCGTGCCGGTCGACTGGAATCAGGGCCGGGTCGGTGCGGACAGGGGTGGCAACGCGGGTAAAGACCTTGCGTAGCAGTTTTCGAATCATCGAGGCTTTAGTTTTTCGTGCGAGTCAAGCCTGCAATCATAACCGATGCAGCCACAAGCCATGACGGATTGGCGTGTTCAGGGCGACGGGATCACCGTCGGAGCACGCGCTGTGGCCGATGTGCGCCGGAATCGTTCGGACCGACCGCGGTCGCCTGCTCGACGCACGGCAACAGCAGCGGGCCATGGGGCGCGTCGCAGTGTCAGCATGATGTTGTGGGCTTTCTGCGATCAGTTTGATGCGAGACGACAGAATCAGGCGCGCTCCAGATCGCCTTGTTCGTGATTGACGTCAGCCACGATGACGCGTGTCCCGGGGGCGAGCGCCTGCACCAGCTCGGCAGGTGGTTGCGAGTCGGTGACGAGGACGTCGATGTCGTCGAGGCTGCAGGTGCGGACGAGGCCTGCACCGCCGAATTTGCTCGCATCCGCAAGCAGGACGACCTGCGCGGCGTGCGGGATCAGTGTGCGCTTGTACTCGGCTTCGTAAAGGTCGAAATCCAGGCAGCCGCCCGTCGTCAAGGCAGCGACCGACAGCATGAACAGGGCAGGCGAGAACTGTGCCGCAAAGCTGATTGCAGAGGCACCTACCATCGTCATGTCACTGGTGCGCAGCTCGCCCCCAGGAACGATGATGCGGTTGCCGTTGCCTCCTTCGGCAAGCAGTCTGGCGACCTGAATCGAGGGGGTGATGATGGTGAGGCCCTTGCGTCGAGCAAGTCGCCGCGCGAGGAAACAGGCCGTGCTGCTGTTGTCCAGAAACAGCGTGCTGTCCTCTGCGACCAGTTCGGCGCTGGCGCAGGCAATTGCATGCTTGCTTGACGCCCGGGTGCGCAGGCGTTGCTTGAAAGGCGCCTCGGAATTCTCCGCGCTCAGACGGGCTCCGCCGTGAAAGCGCTCGATGAGGCCTTCGTCCGCAAGGCGTTTGAGATCGCGGCGAATGGTCTCATCCGAAACGTTGAGCGAGCGTGCCAGTTCCAGAATGCTCAGGGTGGGGGTGCCGTGGAGGATTTCGACTATTTTTTCTTGTCTGATATTCATTTCTGTCGTGCTTGGCTCAGGCGTGTGCGTATCCGGAAACAGGGTCGAAAAGCCGTGCGCGACGGGTGTCGATGCCGAGCACGACCTGCTGTCCGGGTTGCGGCAGCTGTTCGGTGCTGACCCGAGCAACCAGGCGATGGTGCCCCAGATTCACCTCTGCCAGCGCGTCCGCTCCGAGCAACTCGACCCGGCCGACCGTGCCGTGGGCCATGAGTTGCCCCCCAGGCAGTGTATCCGCCGGCGCAAGAAAGAGTTCCTCGGGGCGGATCCCGAGGAGGATGTCGTCGCCTGCCGGTGCTGGCGTTTGACCGTCGAGCGTGATCCTGAACGACATGCCATCGATGACCCTGCCTTCAGCTGTTTGACTGTGACGGCATCGCAGGAGGTTCATTTCAGGGGCACCGATAAAGGCGGCGACGAAGGTGTTGGCGGGCTTGCGGTACACCGTCATCGGCGTGTCGAATTGCTGCAACCGGCCTGCAGCCATGACGGCGATCCGGGTCCCGAGTGTCATGGCCTCCACCTGGTCGTGGGTGACGTAAACCACAGTGATGCCCAACTCCGAATGCAGGCGCTTGAGTTCGGCGCGCATGTGGTTGCGCAGCTTTGCATCGAGGTTGGACAGGGGTTCATCAAACAGGAACACCTTGGGTTTGCGGACAAGGGCTCGCCCAATGGCCACGCGCTGGCGCTGACCACCGGAGAGTTCGTTGGGTTTGCGCAGCAGCAGATCCTCGATGTGCAGGATGGATGCAGCCTCGTGCACCCGTGCTTCGATCTCGCGCTTGTCCAGACGTGTGGTCTTCATCAACCCGAAGGCCATGTTCATGTATGCCGTCATGTGCGGATAGAGTGCATATGACTGAAACACCATCGCGATGTCACGTTGTTGTGGCGGAACCTCGGTCACATCCTTGCCGTCGATCAGCAGACGGCCGGAAGTGATGCTCTCCAGGCCGGCGATCATCCGCAGGGTGGTGGATTTTCCGCAGCCCGAGGGGCCGACGAGAACGGTGAATTCGCGGTCGGCGATGTCCAGATCGAGGGCTTCGACGGCGGTCTGGGTACCGTAGGTCTTGCCGACCTGTTGCAATGAGAGGCTTGCCATCAGTGTGGTCCTTTCTGCGTATTCGATTTACTTGATGCCGGCATGCATGAAGCTGTCGACGAAGCGGCGTTGGAAAATGACGAAGAACAGCAGCAGCGGCGAGACAACGACGATCGTGGCGGCCATCAGCCTGGTCCAGTCGGCGCCGCTGTCGGCCTTGGCCAGCAGTCCGAGTCCGATGGGCAGGGTGCGCACTTCCTCGCTGTTGGTGACCAGCAGCGGCCACATGTAGTCGTTCCAGTGTGTCACCACGGAGATGATGGCAAACGCCACCAGGGTCGGTTTTACCAGCGGAAGATATACGTGCCACAGCGTCGACAGGTGCCCGCATCCGTCGAGGCGGGCGGCATCGGCCAGCTCCGCGGGGACCTGGCGGAAGGCCTGGCGCAGCATGAAGGTGCCGTAGCCGCTGGCGACGAAGGGGACGATCAGCGCCCACAGGCTGTTCATCAGGCCGAGCTCGCGGATGGTCACGAAGTTGGTCAGGAAGATCGCGTAGATCGGAAACATGATCTGCACCAGAAACAGCCCGAACAACAGGTTCTTGCCCGGGAAGCGCAGGCGGGCAAAGGCGTAGGCGGCCAGGGTGATGGTGATGAGCTGGGCAGCGATGATGCTGCCCGTCACCAGCACCGAGTTGATCAGGTAGCGGCCGAAGGGCGCAACCGACAGGGCCGCAGGGTAGTTCGACCACTGTGCGACACTGGGGAGCCAGCCGGCTGCGCTGTCGAAGACCTCGGACTTGGTCTTGAGCGAAGTGACGCCGATCCAGAGCATGGGGCTGAGCCAGAGCAGTGCGAGCGGCAGCAGCACGAGGTGGTGCCAGTACTTGCTTAGGGTATGACGCATGAGCGAGTCCTTCTCTAGCTGCCGAGGTAGTGAACCCGACGCCCGAGCGTGGCAGCAAGGATGGCGATCAGGGCAATGATGAACAGGAGCAAGGCATTGGCGACGGCCGACGCATAGCCGATGTCCTGAAACTGGAAGGCGTTCTGGTAGATGTAGAAGGTCAATACATTGGTTGCGTCTGCCGGCCCGCCCTGCGTCATCACGTAGACGTAATCGAAGATCTGATACGAATGCAGCACGCCGATGATGATCACGAAGTAGAGCGTCGGCGAGATGAGCGGGATCGTGATGTGCAGCAATTGGCGTGTGGCGGAGACGCCGTCCAGCCTCGCCGCTTCGTAGAGGTCGCGCGGTACCAGCTGCAGGGCCGCCAGCAGAATCAGCATGAAATAACCGGCGTATTTCCAGATGCTCATCAGGATGATGGCCGGCATGGCCCAGCTGCGGTCGTAGAGCCATTCGAGGCGGGGCAGCCCGAGTGCCGCCATGAGCCCGTTGATCGGGCCGTAACCGGGGGCATACAGAAATACCCACACCATGCCGGCGGCGACCGACGGGATCATGACCGGGTAGAAAAAGGCCGAGCGGTAGAAGGCCATGCCGCGCAGCCTGGTGTCGAGGGCGACGGCAAGCAGCAGTGCACAGATGATGGACAGCGGGATCGTGAGCAGCGTGTACAGGGCGGTGTTGCCGAAAGACTTCCAGAACAGGCCGTCGGCGAGCAGGCGGGTGTAATTCTCCAGCCCGAGGAAGAAGATCTCCGGCGAACCGAGCATGACATCGTGAAAGCTGAACCAGACCGAACGCAGGATCGGCCAGTAGGTGAACAGGGCCAGAAACACGAGCGACGGCAGCAGCATCAGGGCCGCGGCAGGAATGTCGCGCAGGTCTTCGTGCTTGAATCGGGGCATTTGCAGATCGTCCTTGCGGAAGGGGCGGGGCACGGATACCTGAGGTATCCGTGCCCCGGGTGCAGGCTCAGCCGCGACGGCGCAACATGCGCTGAATCTCGCGATTCGAGCTGGCGGTTGCCTCACGCAGCGCAGCGTCGGGGCGGATTTCACCGATCAGGGTGCGGTCGATCGCGCTCTTCAGATACTCGCGCACCTTGTGATAGCCCGGCACCTGCAGGAAGGCGCCGGCGAAGGCGGCCTGGTCGAGGGCAATCCTTGCCTCCGGCACCTCGGCAACAAAACTCGTCATTTCGGCGCTTTCCCACGACGACTTGCGCGCGGCGAGGTAGCCGGTTTCCTTGCACCACATGGACTGGTTGGCCGTGTTGGTCATCCAGCGCGCGAAGGCCCAGCATGCACGCTTGTGCGCGTCGGGCTGATGCTTGGCGATCAGGATCGGGCCACCGCCCATGCTCGCGCCAAAGGTCTTGTTCTTGGGCATCGGTGCGACGCCGACCTCGAACGGGGAGGACTTGCGCAGATTGGTCATCGACCCGGTGGAGTGGTAGAGCATGGCCGTGCGTCCTGCCATGAAGTCGTTGGCCGAGCCCTGCCAGGTGGATGCGGTCGGCATTACGCCGGCTTGCGCCATGCGCAGCCAGAATTCGAGCGCATCCACCGATTCGGCGGCGTCGAACATCACCTTGTCCTTGGTCCACGGCACCAGCCCGTTCTGCCGGACGTAGCTCTCGAACATCCAGTCGTGCCATCCGCCGCCGATGGTCAGGCCCCACTGGGTGACGTCCTGCCCCTGACGTACGGTCAGCGCCTTTGCAGTCGCGAACAGTTCGTCCCAGTTGTTGGGGGCGGACTTGATGCCGGCCTTGGCCAGTGCGGCCTTGTTGTAATACAGGACAGGCGTGCTGCACTGGAAGGGCAGGCCGTAAAGCTTGTCGTCCGAAATGCAGGTGCCAAGGAAGCCGGGCAGGAAGTCCTGGTAGATGTCATCCGCCTTGGCCAGCGCAGTGACGTCCTCGAGCGCACCCATGCTGAGGAAGGTCTGCAGTGCGGAGTTGATCGGCAGCCACGTGCCCGGAGGGTCGCCAACACCGAGTGAGGTCATGACTTTCTGTTCGGTATTGTCGTAGCTGCCTGCGTAGATGGCCTCGACAAGAATGTCCGGGTGAGCGGCGTTGAAGCCACTGATCATGCCGGAGACGATGCGGTTGATGTCGCCGGATACGCCGACCGGATACATGAAGCTGAGCTTGACCTGTTCCTTGCCTGATGCCAGCAGGGGCATGCCGCCGAGCATGCCGGCGACTGACAGGGCTGCGGTGTTGCCGAGGAAAGTGCGCCTCGAGATGCGGGTATTGCTGGAATTCATGATCGTTGATCCTTCTTCGCGATGGGAGGGTAGATCGCACGACATTCGCGGCGGGAGCGTCTCACGAACACCGGAGACCGCCGAAAACCGGGCCCCCGCACTTTCGGTCTGTCTGGTTACGACAGCGTGACGATTTGTTGATAGTTGTTGATTGGTGAGGTTTCAGTGTTGAAATTTGTTGGAATGATGTGTTCTTCATCGTGGTGTCACAGCAGAGTGCTTCGATGGCAGCTGGTGACACGCCGGTTCGCCGCCCGGGTGGTGTCAAACGAAGGATGAAGAGGAGGCATGCATGCTCGTTGCCCAGGTCTCGGACCTGCACATCAGCCGTGAGAGCGGCTTTCTGGACGGAAGGGTCGCCCCCCTGCAGTGCCTTGAGCGGGCGGTTGCCCACCTGAACCGCCTGGTGCCACGCCCCGATGTCGTGTTGGTCAGCGGTGACTTGACCGAGCACGGCGGTGCGGACGAGTACGCCCTTGTCCGCGAATCACTGTCTGCGCTGCAGATGCCGGTATTTGCCGTTCCCGGCAATCATGACTCGGCGGCGATGATGCGTGACTGTCTGCCGGTTCAAGTCCCCGCGCGTGAGCCGGGGCACGCGTCGTTCGTGATCGAAGGGCCGCAGTTACGGCTCATCGGGCTGGATACGTCGGTAGACGGCAAGGCTTATGGCGAACTATGTGCGAATCGTCTCGCATGGCTCGAAAACGCATTGACCGGGGGCGGCGGGACGCCGGTGCTGATCTTCATGCACCACCCGCCGTTCGACACCGGCATCGAGGCAATGGATCGTTGCGGGCTGCTGCACGGGCGTGATCGGTTTGGAGAAATCGTCCGCAGAAACGCCTCCGTGTCGGGCATCGTGTGCGGGCACGTGCACCGCCCCATTCAAACAACGGTGGGCGGGGTGCCCGTGCATGTCGCCAGTTCGGCGGCGCACCAGGTTGCGCTCGATCTGCGCCAGGGGGCGGCACTCGCATACTGCCTCGAGCCCGGGCGGGTATCGCTCCACCGCTGTGTGCCCGGCATGCCGATGGTCAGCCACTCGAGCTATATCGACAGCTTCCCCGGGCCGTTTCCGTTCTGAGTGTTCAGCGCAGCGAGATCACCGGCCAGGCGTGGTTTGCTGCGTACGCGCGCAGGGTGTCGTCCGGGTCGACCGCCACCGGTTGCTTCACCCGCTGCAGCAGCGGCAGGTCGTTGTGCGAGTCGCTGTAGAACCATGTGCTGTCGAAGCTGCCGTCGTGGAGGCCGAGGGATTCGAGCCAGGCGTCGACGCGTTCGATCTTGCCCGCCTTGAATGAGGGCGTGCCGCGTGGCTTGCCGGTGAACTGGCCGTTCTCCTGTGCAGGGATGGTGGCGATCAGGTGTGGGATGCCGAATTCGCGCACGATCGGTCCGGTGACGAAGCTGTTGGTGGCGGTAACCACCGCGACCAGCGCGCCGCTCGAAAGGTGTTGCTCGACGAGGGCCCGCGCTTTTTGCGTGATCATCGGCCGAATGCTCTGCGCCATGAACTCCCGGTGCCAGGCGTCGAGTTGCTCGCGCGGGTGGCGGGCGAGCGGTGCGAGCTGGAAGTCGAGGAATTCGAAGATGTCGAGCGTGCCGTCCTTGTACTGTTCGTAGAATGTGAGGTTTTTCGCCTCCTGCACCTCACGGTCAAGCACGCCCTTGCCGATCAGGAATTGAGCCCAGGCGAAATCTGAGTCACCGGCAAGCAGGGTGTTGTCGAGGTCGAAAAGTACGAGATCCATGGGGCAGTCCGGGGTTAAACGTGGTGATGGTTTTGATGCGGGGGGCTTGATGCGGGATTCAGATCGCCAGCCCCTGCTGCATCATCTCGCGCAGCAGAGGCAGGGTGATCGGGCGTTTCTGTTCCAGCGATGCGGCATCTAGCGCATTGAAGGCCGCGAGCAGGCTGGGCAGGTCGCGCCGGCCGTGACGCATCAGAAAGTCGACGACTTCGTCGGCCAGGCGCAGGCCACGGCGTTCGGCCAGGGTCGCAAGAATTGCGGCGCGCGAATCGTCGTCCAGCGGTTGTACTTCGAAGATCAGGCTCTGCCCGATGCGGGTGCGCAGGTCTTCGCGCAGCGCGAGCGCCAGTGGCGGCTGCAGGCCTGCAAGCAACAGCGACTGTCCGTTGAGACGGGCGCGGTTGAAGGCATTGAAAAGCGCGACCTGCGCTTCCGGGCGCAGACGATCGATGTCGTCGATGGCCAGCAGCGCGTCGGGTGTTTCGGGGAGGGCGTCACGCACGGTGTCGGCGTTCAGATAATGTGTTTGACGCCCATTGGCCGTGGCAACTGCGACCGCGCCCTGCAGCAGGTGGCTGCGACCCTTGCCGCTCGTCCCCCACAGGTAAAGATGCGGCGCGGGCAGCAGGCTGCGGTCAGTCGCCAGAAGTGACAGGCTGGCGACGAGCTCGCTGTTGGCACCGACCACGAAGTTGTCCAGCGTGGGCGGTGCGTCGCTGCTGATGTCCAGTACCAGTTGCTTCATTTGTCGTTCCGTTGGCCAAGATAGACCGCGCTGGAAAACCAGGCGGTGCTGAGTTCGCGCAAACCGACCAGCAATGCAGCACTCACCGGCAGTGCGACCAGCACGCCGACAAAACCGAACAGCTGGCCGAAGGCCATCAGGGCAAAGATGACGGCCAGCGGATGCAGGCCGATGCGCTCGCCGACCAGGTAGGGGGTAAGCAGAAAACTCTCAAGAAGCTGGCCGAGGCCATAGACGACGGCGACGCCGATCAGCGGTGACCAGCTCTCGCCCTGCAACAGGGCCGCAAGAATGGCCAGCACCAGGCCGCCACCAAAGCCGACGTAGGGGATGAACACCAGCAGGCCGGTGATGACGCCGACCGGCAGGGCAAACTTGAGCCCGGCAAACCAGAGTCCAAGGCTGTAGAAAATGGCCAGCAGCAGCATCACCGAAAGCTGCCCTCGCAGGAACTCCGACAACACCGAGTCAACGTCCCCGATGATGCGCATGGTGCGATCGATCCACGGGCGTGGCACGACGTGTTGCAGCCCTGCAACAATGCGGGGCCATTCCTGCAGCAGGTAGAACATCACCACCGGAATCAGGAACAGGTTTGCGAGTACACCGACGATCGCCATGCCGCCCGTCTTGAGGTGGCCGAGCAGGATGGGGACGAGCTCCTGCGCGTTGTCCCAGTGCTGGGTCATCCAGCTGCGTACCTGCGCCGAATCGAGCTGCAGATCGATGCTGAAGCGCGCTTGCAGCAAGGGGCTTACCCTGAGGTTGAACAGCTCGATCAGGTCGGGCAGGCGCCGCATCAGGGTCACGGCTTCGCGGTACAGCATCGGCATCAGGATCAGCGTCAGCGTGACCAGCACCAGCCCAAGGCCGGTGATGACCAGCAACACCGCTGCGGCACGCGGCACCTTGCGCCGCACCAGCCAGTTCACCGCAGGGTCGCAGATATAGGCGAACACCGCCGCAACGACGAAGGGAGTGAGGATCGGGGACAGCAGCCAGAACAGCCCGACCAGGGCCAGGGCGGCACCTGCCCAGGCAGCAGTTTGCAGACGGTCGGCACGGGGCGTGTTCATTTCAAGTAAAATTATGGGCTAGCTGCGGGCCGATATGACCCGCGAAACACGTAAATGTAGCCACTTGGCGGTATTGCCTCAAGCTCGGGGTGCCGCCACAGGGGTTGAATTCCGCTTCCGCACTGCCAGAGGAACGATCTTGAGCGCGCACAAAACCTCCCTTTCCTATCGTGATGCCGGTGTCGACATTGAGGCCGGCGACGCCTTGGTCGACCGTATCAAGCCTTTCGCCAAGCGCACCATGCGCCCCGAGGTGCTCGGCGGTATCGGCGGTTTCGGCGCGCTGTTCGAGCTGTCGAAAAAATATCGCGAGCCGGTACTCGTGTCCGGGACCGACGGTGTCGGTACCAAGCTCAAGCTGGCTTTTCACTGGAACAAGCATGACACCGTTGGCCAGGATCTGGTGGCCATGAGTGTGAACGATATTCTGGTGCAGGGCGCAGAGCCGCTGTTCTTTCTCGACTACTTTGCCTGCGGCAAGCTCGACGTCGACACCGCTGCCGATGTGGTCAAGGGCATCGCCCAGGGCTGCGAGCTCTCGGGTTGTGCCCTGATCGGCGGCGAAACCGCCGAGATGCCCAGCATGTATCCGGACGGCGAGTACGATCTCGCCGGTTTCGCAGTGGGCGCAGTCGAAAAGGCCGACATCATTGACGGCTCGAAGATCGTCCCGGGCGATGTGGTCCTTGGCCTGGCCTCGAGCGGTGCGCATTCCAACGGCTACTCGCTGATCCGCAAGATCATCGACGTCGCCCAGCCCGATCTGGATGCCGATTTCCACGGTCGCAAGTTCCGTGACGTGGTGATGGAGCCGACCCGCCTCTACGTCAAGCCGCTGCTCGCACTGATGCAGGCGATGCCAGGCGTGGTCAAGGGCATGGCCCACATTACCGGTGGCGGCATCACCGAGAACGTGCCGCGCATCCTGCGCGACGAGCTCGTTGCACGCATCGATGCCGCGAGCTGGACGCTGCCGCCGCTGTTCCAGTGGCTGCAGGAGGCCGGCAATGTTGACATGCAGGAAATGTATCGCGTGTTCAACTGCGGAATCGGCATGGCCGTGGTGGTGGCCGCAGAGCAGGCCGATGCCGTGACCGCACAGCTGATTGCTGCCGGCGAGACGGTGCATCGGATCGGTCGCATCGATGCGCGTCAGGATGGCGAGGCACAGACGATCGTCGGCTGACGTCGTCATCCACTGCTGATACCGCACGAAGGCCGGAGATGTTTTCCGGCCTTCGTGCTTTTGTACGCAGCCCTTGCCCTGGCGCGAGGTCGGGTCGGACACTTGTTTCGTGCGCCATGCGGGTGTCCGGTCGACGTGTTTTTTGCGCCAACGGAACTTGCGGGATGAACCGCGTTCTGAAAGCGGCCTGCGCACGGGTTCTGCTGCGCCAGAATTGGCGGGCGTTGTCCGCCGTTTTGAAGCGTGTTGTGTGTGACAATTCCGCTACCCGTCTGTCGTTCAACCTGTCCAGAGTTTCGTCGTCATGGTCATCCGCCGTCCGCTGCTTATCGCCTTGAGCGTTGTTGGACTCCTTGTGCTTGGTGCCTATGCCTGGCAGGCCAGTCGTCTGCCCCTGGTGCCTGCGCTCGTGGAGCGAACGCCGGCTTCTCCCGTTGCGCAACCGGGCGCCGGCAAGACCGGCGCCGCACCGGTGGCGGTCGAAGTGCAGCCGGTCAGGGCTCGGTCCATGGCCGACGATGTCACCGCGGTGGGGTCGCTGGTGTCGAACGAATCGGTCGTTCTGCGTCCGGAAGTGGCTGGCCGCATTGCGGAAATCGGTTTTCGTGACGGTGCGCCGGTGCGCAAGGGCGAGGTGCTGGTGGCTTTCGATGCGGCTGTGCAGCGTGCCGAACTGCAACAGGCGCAGGCGAGCCTGAGCCTGGCCGTGGCCAATCACCGCCGCGCTGAGGATCTGTTCGCGCGCAAGTTCGTCAGTCAGAGTGGTCTGGACACGGCCCAGTCACAACTGGAAGCGGCGAAAGCGTCGGTGGCGCTGGCGCAGGCGCGATTCGAACGTACCCGGATTCGCACCCCCTTCGACGGCATCGCCGGAATCCGCAAGGTGAGTGTGGGCGATTACATCAAGGATGGCGAAGCGCTGGTGAACGTCGAGGATATTGCGACGCTGAAGCTTGATTTCCGTTTGCCCGAACTGTATCTCGGGCGCCTGCAGGTCGGGCAGCGGCTCGAAGTGACGAGCGATGTGCTGCCGGGCGAACGTTTCGACGCCACGCTAGATGCCATCGATCCGCTGGTTGATGCCCAGGGACGGGCAGTGCAATTGCGCGCCCGTCTGGCCAATGCCGGCAATCGTTTGCGCCCCGGCGTTTTTGTCCGCGTGCGCCTGATTCTGCAGTCTCGGCCCGAGGTCCCTGTCGTTCCCGAGGAGGCGCTGGTCGCAGCGCCGGGAAATATCCAGTTCGTCTATCGGGTGGATGAGGGCAGAGCGAAGCGGGTCGAGGTGGTCACGGGGGCGCGCCGTGGCGGCATGGTCGAGCTCGTGGAAGGGCCCGCGGTTGGCGATCAGGTGGTGACTGCCGGTCAGCTCAAGCTGCGTGACGGCGCCGCGGTGAGCATCGTCCCGGTTGCCGCGGTCGCGGCTGCGGCTGACTGAGCGAGGCTGCCGCCGTGGTTATTTCGGAAATCTGCATCAAGCGCCCGGTCTTCGCAACCGTGCTGTCGTTGATGGTACTGCTCGTGGGGCTGATGTCGCTGTCGCGCCTGACCGTCCGTGAGTACCCGAATATCGACGAACCCGTGGTGACCGTGGACACCACCTATAGCGGCGCGAGCGCCGAGATCGTCGAGTCCCAGGTGACCAAGCCGCTGGAAGACTCGCTGGCCGGGATTGAAGGCGTCGACGTGCTGTCGTCGATCAGTCGCCAGGAGCGCAGCCAGATTACCGTGCGCTTCCGCATCGAGCGTGATGCCGACAGCGCAGCGGCAGACGTGCGCGATAGGGTGTCGCGGGTACGCCGCAAGCTTCCCGATGACGTTGATGAACCGGTGATCGCCAAGGTCGAGGCTGATGCGAGCCCGATAATCTGGGTTGCCTTCTCTTCCGACCGGCACTCCCCGCTGGAAATGAGCGACTTTGCCAGCCGCATCGTCAAGCCCAGGCTGCAGACCTTGCCCGGTGCGGCCGATGCCCGCGTGTACGGCGAGCGACGTTACTCGATGCGGATCTGGATCGATCGTGACCGCCTCGCGGCCTTCGGTCTGGTGGCTCAGGATGTCGAGGATGCCATCCGGCGCCAGAACGTCGAGCTCCCTGCCGGGCGTATCGAGGGGCAAGAGCGCGAATTCGCGGTGGTGGCGCGCACCGACCTCGTCGATCCGGAGCAGTTTGGCGCGGTGGTCGTGCGTCAGGCCAGCACGCCGGATGGCTATCCGGTGCGGATTCGAGACATCGGCCGGGTCGAGGTTGCCCCCGCCAATGAGCGCACGTCGGTACGGTTCATGGGCAAGCCGGCAATCTCGCTGGGACTGATCAAGCAGTCCACCGCCAACCCGCTGGAGCTCAAGAAGGGCCTGCTGGAAATGCTGCCCAGGCTCGAGGCCGAACTGCCCGAGGGCATGTCGATGACGATCGCCAATGACACGACCGTATTCATCGATCGCTCGATTGCCTCGGTGTTCTCGACTATATGGGAGGCCGTGCTGCTGGTGGCGGTCGTGTGTCTGTTCTTCCTGCGCAGCTGGCGCGCAATGCTGGTGCCCCTGGTGACCATCCCGGTGTCTCTGGTCGGGGCTTTCGCGCTGATGTACGTGATGGGATTTTCGGTCAATACGCTGACCCTGCTGGCGCTGGTGCTCGCCATCGGGCTGGTGGTCGACGATGCCATCGTGGTGCTGGAGAACATCTACCGCCATATCGAGGCGGGCATGGCACCGCTGCCGGCAGCCTTTCGCGGCGCAAAGGAGATTGGTTTCGCGGTCGTGGCGATGACCGTCACCTTGGCCGCAGTGTATGCACCGGTTGCCTTCATGACCGGGCGGACGGGCAAACTCTTCGCCGAGTTTGCGCTGACGCTGGCGGGGGCCGTGATCGTGTCCGGCTTCGTTGCGCTGACGCTGTCGCCGATGATGTGTTCCAAGCTGCTGCGCCATGAACGCAGCCATGGATGGTTGTATCTTCTTATCGAGCGTTTTCTGGTGGGGCTCGGCGCCGCTTACCGGCGTGTTCTCACACGCATGTTGACGATGCGCTGGCTGGTGATGCTCGCCTTCGGCCTGGTGGCGGCGGTGGCTGTCCTGTTGCTTGGGACGCTCAAGTCTGAACTGGCGCCGGTCGAAGACCGTGGTCGCGTCGTCAGCATATTCAGTGGCCCCGAGGGCGCAACGATCGATTACATGGCACGCTACGCGGCACAGGTCGAGGACATCTTCAGCCACACTGCCGACATTGATCGCTATCTGGTCGTTACCGGTAATCCGACGGTGTCACAGGGGATTTCCTTTGCCGGCTTTACCGACTGGTCGGTGCGCGAGCGCAACGCATCGGCCATCGCGAGCGAGCTGGGGCCAAAGCTGAGGGCGATTCCCGGCATCAACGCCTTTCCGGTCTTGCCGGCCGCTTTTGGGCAGAGTTCGCGCTCGCGTCCGATCAATGTGGTGGTACTGAGTTCGGCGTCGTATGAGGAACTGGGCGAGTACACCGACCGGATAGTCGACGAGATGCAGGCCAATCCCGGTTTCATTTCGCCGGACACCGATCTGAAGCTCACCAAACCCGAGCTCGGGGTGCTTGTCGACCGCGAGAAGGCCGCAGACCTCGGGGTTTCGATCGATGTCGTCGGACGCACGCTTGAAACCATGCTTGGCGGCCGGCAGGTCACGCGTTACAAGCGCGATGCGGAGCAGTACGACGTGGTGGTGCAGATGGACGCCGACAGCCGGACCGACCCGCGCGACATCCGCGATATCTTCGTGCGCGGCAAGGATGGCGGGATGGTGCCGCTGTCCAACCTGCTCACCGTGAGCGAGAGTCTGAGCCCGCGTGAGCTCAATCACTTCGGCCAGCGTCGTGCGGTGGCGATCACCGCCAACCTGGCACCCGACTACTCGATGGGGGAGGCGCTGGCCTTCGTCGAAGAGGTCAGTCGCCGCGTTCTGCCGGCTGGTTACGCCATCGACTACGATGGGCAGTCGCGCGAGTTCAAGAGCAGTTCCGCGAGTCTGGCGCTGACCTTCCTGCTCGCACTGGCCTTCATCTACCTGGTGCTCGCCGCCCAGTTCGAGAGCTTCCGCGATCCGCTGATCATCATGCTCACCGTGCCGCTGTCGATGGCGGGGGCGCTCGCCGCACTGTGGCTCACCGGCGGCACGCTGAACGTATACAGCCAGATCGGGCTGGTCACCCTGGTGGGCCTGATCACCAAGCACGGCATCCTGATTGTCGAGTTCGCCAATCAACTGCGTGAAGGGGGCGAATCGCTGCGTACCGCAGTCATCGAAGCATCGGTCACGCGTCTGCGTCCCATTCTGATGACTACGGGCGCCATGGTGCTGGGCGCGATTCCGCTGGCGCTGGCGACCGGCGCCGGGGCGGAAAGCCGTCAGCAGATCGGCTGGGTGATTGTCGGTGGGCTGTTGCTGGGCACTTTCTTCACACTCTTCGTGGTGCCAACGGTCTATACTTTGATCGCACGGCGCGAGCGTCAGCCTGAACAGGTCGCTGAACGCCCGGGCCGTATGGCGCCAGAAGACGCCTGATACCGGAGGGCACCATGGATACCACAATGCGGCTTCCCGCTGCAGATACCGCAGCGCTGCAGTCTGCTCGCCAGTCGTCACGACCGGCCGCGCAGGATGTTGTGCGCGATTCGGGGATGGAGGGCTCTGAGTCATCGGTTCAGGTCAGCATCAGCGATGAGGGGCGGGCGGCAGAGGAGGCAGCGAGCTTGTCGGCCACTTCGGCTCAGGTGCCTGCAAGCGGGGCCGAGGTCGTGACCCGGCCCGCAGAGGCCAGGGCAAGCCGCGACCCTGAATCAACCGTGGCAACGGCAGGGCCGGCAAGCGACCCTGTGCGTGTGCAGTCGCAGGCACCGGATGCGTCGGCAGGTTCGCGCGGCGTGTCCACCGCGACTGCGCAGGCCGAACGCAATCCCGATGCTTCTTCGGCAGCGAACAAGCCTGCGGTTCAGCTCTACCTCGACAACTCGTCGCGTCCAAGCAGCCAGGCAGCGCCTTCTACCGTTCGCGTTTCAGCCTGATCGCTTGCTCGGGGCGTGCGCAGCCCTGCCGTACATGAGCGTGACGGGCTGAAGGCCGGAGCGTCTGGCTGCCCGGAGGTCAAGCAGTTCTGGCTACTGGATTTCTGAGCCGCCCCGGCTCCTTTCAGGCAGGCCACTCAAGATGGAATGTGGCACCCTTGCCGGGGGCGCTTTCAGCCCATGCCCGCCCGCCCATGCGCTCGATGGCTTTTCTCACGATCGCAAGCCCGATGCCTGTGCCGGGATATCGGTCTGAAGGGTGCAGGCGCTGAAAGATGTCAAATATGTGCGAACTGTGCCGCATGTCGAAGCCGATTCCGTTGTCGCTGACCGAAAGATGCTGGCGCTGTCCGTTCTGCTCGAAGCGGATTTCGATGCGCGGTGCCGGTTCCGATGCCACGAACTTCACGGCATTGCCGATCAGGTTTCTCAGTGCAAGTTCGATTCCCTGACGATCTGCACGCAGGCTGCCTGCGGCCACGGTGGTGACCTGTGCGTGGCAGGCATCGAGTTCGTGTTGATAGCTCGGCAGAATGTTCTCGATGAGCGGCTGCAGATCCAGCGTAGTGTTGTTCAGCGTGCTTCTTTCGATACGGGAATAGACGAGCATGTCGTCGATCAGGGATTTCATGTGCGCAACACTGTGCCCGATGCGCTCCAGGTAATTCTGTCCCTCCGGTGCAAGACTCTCGCCATAGTCTTCGATCAGCAGTCCGCGATAGCCGTCAATTGCACGCAATGGTGCCTTTAGATCATGCGCAACCGAATAGGCAAAGGCGTCGAGTTCGCGGTTGGCTCGGGTGAGTGTGGTGTTCGCCTGCTTCAGGTCATCGCGTGATTCTTCGAGTTGGCGGTAAAGTGAGAGCGTGCGGATCACGGAGCGAAGCTTGGCTTCCAGAATATCCACGTTCATCGGCTTGACCAGATAGTCGTCGCCCCCGGCTTCAAGCCCCTCGATCAGTCTTGCAGAACTGTCGAGGACTGTGAGGTAGATGATCGGCACCCAGCGTGTGCCACAAAGCGTCCGCAGGCGGCGCGTGGTCTCGAAGCCGTCGATCGTCGGCAGCAGGACATCCATCAGGACCAGATCGGGTTGTTCGTGTTCGAACAGGGTGATGGCGTCATCGCCATTGGCTGCTGCGACGGCACACTGCCCCAAGGCCCCGAGAAAGGCTTCACAGGCTTCACGCTGCAAGGGGTCGTCTTCGACGACCAGAACCTTCAGTGAGGGTAATGCTTCCATGGGCGTGCTCCTGTGTAGACTGACCGCTGTGCGGACTACGGGGATGGGGCGAGTTCGATGCGGTTGCGCCCGCGCCGTTTGGCGTAGTACAGCGCGGTGTCCGCGGCCGCCCTGAGGGATGAAGCGTTCGAATGGGCCGGATAATCGGCGATACCGCAACTGAAGGTGACGTGAAAGCTGGCTGTGTCCACAATGTGCTTCAGTTCCGCGAAGTCTTCACGCAGTGACTCGAGAATTCGAAGTGCGGATGGTCCGTCGGTGTCGGTCAGGATCACCGCGAATTCCTCGCCGCCATAGCGGCCAGCCACGTCGGTACGGCGCAAGCGGCCTTCAAGCAGTCGTGACAGGGCTCTCAGCACATGGTCGCCTGCAGCATGACCATGATTGTCGTTGACCGACTTGAAATGATCGAGATCGATCATCGCGAACGCCAGCGGTTGTCCGAGCCGTCTTGCGCGCAACAGTTCGAGTTCCAGCCGCTCTTCGAGCTTGCCGTGGTTGAGCAACCCGGTGAGGCTGTCGTGGTCGATTTGTTCGCGCAGCACGCCCGCCCGTCGTGCCCGACTGCGGACGACGGATATCAGGCGTGCGGGATCGACCGGCTTGGTGAGATAGTCGTCGGCGCCGTGCTTGAGCGCAAGCAGGGGTTGCTCTTCGGCCGTTTCGCTGGAAAGAAATACGATGGGAACGCTGACATAGGCATCTTGCTGCCGGATCAGTGATGCGAGTTCGATTCCGTCGCACACGGGAAGGTAGAGGTCCATCAGGATGAGGTCGGGCTTGGACTCCGAAAGCGCTTGTGCAAGGCCGGCCGGGTTGCTGAGAAGCGTCGCGGTCATGCCTGCCGCATTGAGAGATTCAGCGTAGAAGCGGGCAACGTTTTCGTCGTCCTCGATGATGAGTACCTTCGCTGGCGCTTGCGGAACGCGTTCGGTCAGGGTGTCGAGTGTGGCCGCGAGCTCGGAGATTCGTACCGGCTTGGTGAAGTATGCCTGCCCGCCATGGCGTACTGCTGCGAGACGGGTGTCGAAATCGTCAAGCTCCGAAATGAAGACGAGAGGTAATTTTCGGGGTGCCGTTGACAGGCGCTCGGTCAGCGCCTGAACGCCCAGCTTTTCGCCAGCGGAAAAGTCGCAGTCGACGATCAGCGCGAGTGCGCTCTCATCTTCCACGTCTCTTAGCGCAGCATCCAGCGTGTCGTAGGCATGAACCCGATATCCGAAGTGGAGCAATTTAAGGCGGATGTCACTTGCCTCTTCCTGATTGGCCTCGATCAGGAAGACCGTTCGTCCAAGCTCGGCTGTGGTGGAGGCCGGTCTTCCCGGTACCGGTCGCGACGTCGAATCGACGCGCCAAAGCGCCTTGGAGGCTTCTGTTTGGAGTTCCTCGAGCAAGGGTGGAATGACTTCCGGGCCACTGTTCCCGCCCGGTTCCTGAAGCGCGTCGCCGAGGGCGCGTGCGGCGTCGCTGATCTCCGGAAATCCGAACGTACCCCCTGATCCCGCCAGTCCATGCGTCAACTCGCGGGCGGTACTCAGGGAAGCTTCACGATCGGCTGCCGAGGGAGGTGCCTGTTCTCCCTCTGGTGGGTGCAAGGCTTCCTGCAGCCGCTTCATGCGGTCGGGAAGCTGGTTGATAAAGCGGTGCTTCAATTCCGCGAGGCGGTTCGCAAGTTTTTCGTTGCTCAAGGTCGAGTGTCTCCGCATGGAGCTGTATCTGGTGCACCTGATCCGCAAGGTTCATGGCGTTGAAGGGCTTGTGGATGACACAGCGCGTCTGCTAACGCTCCGCATCCTGTGTCTGCAAATTTGCGGCCAGGAAAATGAGCGCTGCAAGGGACTCTCTCGCCAAGCCGCATCGAGGTTGTGGTGCGGAAGGGCAACCCATTTCGTGCGTCATGATGCCAACCGGACCCGGGGCGGACTCGTCCTTGAGGTTGCGGATTTTCCTGTGCACGCCGGGTTCCATTGGGTTCCCGGCAGGCTGCATTCAATCCGTGCTTTGAGTATAGACAGTTGCCGGTAGTTCGGGCTGCGAACTCGCGATGGTGGCAAAACGCCTGTTGCACCGGATTCGCCCTCGTCAGCCGCGCCGGCGCACGGGCAAGCCCGGGCGCCCATGTCGTCTTCTCCGCGCCAGCGGGGGCGTTGGCGCGGAATGCTCTGCTGTGCGCAGTCGCCGGGCAGGTTGGGATCCGGTTCGGTGTAGATCCCGTCAGGCGCAGCGCAGACCGAGTTTTCGGGTGATCCAGATCGCCAGCAAGGGGAGGCAGAGCCCGAGCGCGGTGACGGCAAGCAGCAGCATGCCGAGTTCGCTGTAGTCTGCCGGCAGCTTGATGGCGCCGCTGACGCCATCCTTGACCTGGCGAGTGATGATGAAGATCTCGTTGAGGTATTTCGTCCCCAGCTGCGAGGCAGACAGCGCCAGATTGGTAAATGAGGCCATGACGGCAAAGAAGGTGGCCTTCAGATGCTGCGGTGCCGAGTTCGCGATCCACGCCAGCATTGGCACCATGGCCACCTGACCCAGCGGTGATTCGAGCGCAGTGTTGGCAATGGCGATGAAGCGCGCGTCGACGATGCCGCCGGTCATGCGTGCAGTCCATTCGTGCAGGCCGTGGTACATGCCGATGATGGGCAGGGTCAGCAGGGTGGAGGCGAGGGTCAGGAAAATGACGATGGAGGCAATCGGCTTTTCTGCCATGAAGCGGCGGAACAGGAACAGACCCGCCAGGGTCAGGGCGCTGGTGATGAGGTCGAGCCTGGACAGGAAAGACTGGTCGAAACCGAGCTCGTCGATCATCCACCACCCGGCGCCGGCACCGGTGCCGGGCATGGCGCGAAACACGAAGATCACGATGGCGGTGCCAAGCAGGGTGCGTGCGGCCTCCGGCGGGAGTTCGCGCAGCAGTCTGCTCATCATCATCGTGATCACGGCGAAGGAGCCGACAAAGATGAGCTCCTGGCCGTATTCGACGCCCGACAGACCCACCGCAAGCGTCAACGCAACGAAAGCCGCGCTGCCGCCCAGAATCCACCAGTTGGGCTGGGTTTTCTCTTCCGGATCATGCACCAGCCGGTCGATTTCGCGCTGGCTGTGGCCCAGGCCGGCGAGGCGACGCGCTTCGGCGCGCTTGAGGAAGCCGGCCAGAACAACGCCGCTGATCGACAGCAGCGGAATGATCAGCGCCATTTCATAGATACGCAGATAGATCGCAACCTTCTCCGCTTCCGGCAGGTTCTCTGCGCCCTGAAACATCACCACGTTGGCAACGGAAACGAGCACGCTGCCCCCGATGATGGCCACCCGGCCCAGCATCTGCATCGTGGTGTGCATCAGCCGGATGGTGTCGGCTGCGATCGGATTGCCGACAGCGTCGATACGCGGGACGGCTTCGACTGTCATCGCATCGGCCACCGCGTCCTGCATGACGTAGCCGACCGGTGCCAGCAGGGCCGAGAGTACGAACCAGGCTTCCACCGGCATGACTGCACGCATGGCGTCGGGCTGCCCGATGAGGCCGCACATGATCAGCAGGCTGGCCGCGATCAGGCTCGCCCCCAGGTACACCAGTCCGCTCTTGTAGCGCCACAGCAGATCGACCATGTGTCCGATGGGCATCTTCAGCGCCCAAGGGATGCCTGCCCAGAAACCGAGGGCCGCGAGAAAGGCGGCCGAGAGCTCCAGATAGTCCTTGATGAAGAAGGTGCCGACGATGCCGGTGAGCCCTGACACGCCGGCGGCGCAATACACCATCAGGGGCGGGAGGTAGGACAACCGCATTTCGCGGCCGAGTTCAAGGATGTTGCGATCAATCCAGCGCGATACCGCACTCAGCATTCAGTGGCCTTTCCGTGGGGGCGAGAGTTTCAGCGGGTGAGCAGGTTTTCGATCCAGGGCAGGATCCATGGCAGAGACAGGGCAGTGACCAATCCGTTCAACCCCATTGCGAGCGCAGCGAAGGCCCCGGCCTGCTCGCTGACCTGAAACGCGCGTGCGGTGCCGATGCCATGTGAGGCCAGACCGATGGCGAAACCGCGGACAGCGTGGTCTTCGATGTGCAGCCAGCGGTAGATGTAGCGCGCGCCCACTGCGCCGAGGATGCCGGTGATGATCACCAGTACCGCCGTGAGTGAAGGCAGGCCGCCGAGGCGCTCGGCGACGGCCATGGCGATCGGGGTGGTGACGCTCTTGGGGGCGAGCGACATCAGCGACTCGCGGCTGGCGCCCAGTGCGGCGCCGATGGCGCAGGCCGACAGCGCCGCCGTGAGCGAGCCGGCGCACAGGCTGATCAGGAGCGGCCCGGCCATGGTCTTCAGGCGCGGCCATTGCGCATGCAGCGGAATGGCCAGCGCAACTGTTGCCGGGCCGAGCAGGAAGTGCACGAACTGGGCGCCGTCGAAGTAGGTTGAGTAGGGGGTGCCGGTCAGCAGCAGCACGCTGGCGAGCATGGCCACGGCAATCAGCACCGGATTGGCCAGGGGATGAAAGCCGAGCCGCTTGTAGATCCAGAACGCGGCCTGATAGGCGATCAGGGTCAGGGTGAGGCCGAGCAGCGGCGTGGTCGATAGATAGACCCAGATCTCGTTCAGATTGCCGTTCACGACGGACGCTCCGGGTGGCGGCTGCGTTTGCCGAGTGCGCGCAGCAGGAGCGCAGTGATGGCGATGGTCAGAAAGGTGCTGCCCAGCAGCGCTGCGGTCAGCGGCAGCCATTCATCGGCAAGCCGGGTGCCGTACAGGATCACCCCGGTGCCGGCCGGCACGAACAGCAGGGACAAGTGCTGCAGCAGCGAGCCAGCGGTGTCACGCAGGGGCTTGCTGGGCCCGCCTCGCAGCATCAGGGCGATGAAAAGAAGCGCCATGCCGATCACCGGGCCGGGAACGGGCAGTGCGAAGGCGCGCACGATCACTTCGCCGACGAGCTGAAAAACGAGCAGAAGGGTCAGGGCCTGGAGCATGAAAGTTCTCGGTGCGGATGGAAGCGGCAGCTTAACTCGGTGTGCGGCAGGCGGTCAGCCCGCCGGGGCGGGAGTTGGCGGTCAGAGCAGGGCATGGCCTGCGGTGCGGATCACGATGCCGATGGCAGCGCCGAACACGGCCGGCTTCCACACCTTGGTCACGCGCCGGCCGGCTGAGATCAGCACTGCCACGCCGGGAACGTCGAGCGGACTGATCAGGAAGCCGGCACTGCTGTTGAGCGTGGTGGCCGTGGCCGAGCCAGCTTTCAGCATGTCGTCCATCACCCCCATCATGGCGGTGCCGCCGGCAACGAACTTGGTGAGGGTGGGCAGGATCAGCGCCGGGTCGATGCCGACCATCGTCAGGCCCGGGGCGAGCAGGCGGGTGAGCAGGTCGATGGAGCCCGTCAGTCGCAGCACCATGACGGCGACGAGGGCCAGCACCAGCATCGGGATCGCACCGATGGCAATCTTGAAGGCCTCGGCGCCGGCGCGGTTGATGACATCGAGCACACCCTTGGCGTCGTCTGCCACCCGGTGGTGGAGGGTTTCGTCGAGCGGTGCTTCGGCGGCCGACAGACCACGGCCAAAGACATGATAGGTGACCGCAGCCGCAATCAGGCCCCCGATTGCGGACAGCAGCAGGGTGGGACCGAAAGCCAGGCCCATGGCTGCCATCGGAAAGGTGACGTTACCCTGCGCCATCGCCAGCACCATGGCCAGGGTGGCCGCAAGGTGGCGGTCGGAACTGCCGCGGCTCTCCATCATGGTGAGCGTGGCAACGGGCGCCGCGAAACTCACGAAGCTGATCTGCAGCGCCGCAAACGCGCCCAGCCCGGTCAGGCCCAGGGGGCGCAGCGCCGGGGTGATGCGCGTAATGATCACGTCGATGATGCCTTTTGCCTCGAGCAGCCGCATCAGCGAGAGCATGACCACCATGATGGGCAGGAGCACAAAGAGGGAGAGCTCTACTGCCGAGCGGCCGGCGCGCAGGATGATGTCGGTGAGCAGGTCCATGGCAAGGGATCGTTTGTGCGGTGCGGCGATCGTAGCGTGAAACCGCCTGGCCGGGGAGTCCGGATGAGTGTGACAGACGATTGCAGGCCTGTCCGGGGCTGCCGCGGAGGGTAGAATATCCGCATGAAAAAGCGCCCATCTCCCCTTGTTTTCCGTTCGCTGCTCCTGTCCGTGCTGCTGGGGCTGTCTCATCCTGCCCTTGCTGATCAGGCCTTTGGCGATTGTCTCGATCGCCTGCGTTCGGAAGCCGGCCAGCATGGTGTTACGCAGGCCACTTTCGACGCGCAGACGGCTGCGCTTGAGCCTGACATGGACGTACTCGGCTTTCTCGATGCCCAGCCGGAATTCGTTACCCCGATCTGGGACTACATCGCGTCACTGGTCGACGACGAGCGCATCGCCGATGGCCGTGCGATGCTCGCACAGTGGGACGAAGTGCTGCAGCGGGTCGAGGCGGTCTATGGCGTGGATCCGGCCACGGTGGTCGCGGTCTGGGGCGTGGAGAGCAACTTCGGCCGCAATTTTGGCAGCCGGCCCTTGCTGACCTCGCTGTCCACCTTGTCCTGTTTCGGGCGCAGGCAGTCCTTTTTTCGCGGGGAGTTCTTCACCACGCTGAAGATCATCCAGGAAGGTCATGTTGCGCCCGAGCGTCTCAACGGGTCATGGGCCGGTGCCTTTGGTCACACTCAGTTCATGCCGTCCACCTTCATGCGCCTGGCGGTCGACTTCGATCGTGACGGTCGGCGCGATCTGGTCGACAGCGTGCCGGATGCGCTGGCGTCGACGGCCAATTTCCTGCGTCGCGCGGGTTGGCGCAGCGAGGAGCGGTGGGGCTTCGAGGTGGCGCTGCCGGCAGACTTCGATGCCGGTCTTGCAGGGCGCCGCAGCAAGCGTCCGGCCAGAGAGTGGATCAAATACGGGGTGACGCAGGTCGATGGCAGCCCGCTGTCTGCGGATACGCCGGTGAGCGGGCTGCTGCTGCCCGCCGGCAAGGAAGGGCCGGCTTTCCTCGTGGGACGCAATTTCGACGCGCTCTACGGCTATAACGCAGCTGAAAGTTATGCGCTGGCGATTGCGCATCTCTCCGACCGTCTGCGTGGCGGCGGCGCATTTGCTGCGCCGTGGCCGACGGATGATGCCGGTCTGTCGCGGGCCGAGCGGCGCGAACTGCAACGCCTGTTGCTGGATCGTGGCCACGACATCGGCGAAGTCGACGGCATGATCGGCTCACGCACGCGTGAGGCGCTCAAACTTGAACTGGAAGCCCTTGGGCTGAAGAGCGACGGGCGTGCGGGGCAGGCCGCGCTGAGGGCGTTGCGCGAGGCCGGAACGCCCCCGCGCTGAGCCACTATTCAGCTGCCCGCGTGTTTGCTTCGGTAGCTTTCCATCCAGTCCTGCAGCGCGTCGGGCGGCATGGGCTTGCCTAGCAGATAGCCCTGATATTCGCCGCACCGGGCCGCAATCAGGTGTTCGATCTGGGCTGGCGTTTCCACACCTTCCGCGATGACGTCCATGCCCAGATTGTGAGCCATCGACAGGATGGTGGCCACGATCGAGATGTCGTCGCGGTCGTTGGGAATGCCCTCGACAAAGCTGCGGTCGATCTTGAGCCGATCGGCTGGCAGGCGTTTCAGGTAGCTCAGAGAGGAGTAACCGGTGCCAAAGTCGTCAATGGCGAGGCTGACACCGAGAGTCTTGACCCGGTGCAGTTCGGCGATACACTCCTCGACGTGCTTGAGCACGTGGCCTTCGGTAATCTCGAGTTCGAGCAGGCCGGGCGAGAGTCCGGTGCGGTCCAGCACGGCCTTCACTGCATCGAAGAGTCGGTTCCGCACGACCTGATGGCTCGACAGATTGACCGCGACCCGCAAGGGGTGACCGGCCTGTGCCCACTGCCTGGCCTGCGCGCAGGCCGTGTTGAGCACCCAGTCACCGATCAGTCCGATCAGTCCGATTTCTTCTGCGAGCGGGATGAAGCGGTCCGGGAGCAGCAGTCCGCGCTCCGGGTGTTGCCAGCGCACCAGGGCCTCTACGCCGAGCAGCCTGCCGTCTGCGCAGGCGGCCTGGGGCTGGTAGAACAGGCGCAGTTCGCCGCGCTCGATGGCTCGGCGCAGCCCGCTCTCAAGTTCGAAGCGTTCACGGCTGATGCGCGTCTGTTCGGCCGTGTAGAAACGATAGGTGCTGCGCCCCTGCTCCTTGGCTTCATACATGGCCGAATCCGCACAGCGCAGCAATGCTTCGCTGCTGTCTCCGTCGGCCGGGAAGAGGCTGATCCCGATGCTGCCGCCAACGAAAATCTCGTGTCCGTCGAGGATGACGGGGGCTTCGAGCGTTGAGAGAAGCTTGACTGCGACCCGTGCGGCATCGTCCGGTTCGTCGATGTCCTCGAGAATCACGACGAATTCGTCGCCGCCCTGACGGGCAAGCGTGTCCTGCTGGCGCACCGTCGAATTCAGCCGGCGTGCCACCTCCTGCAGCAGGCGATCCCCCACCGGATGGCCGAGGCTGTCGTTTACGTGCTTGAAGCGGTCGAGATCGATGAACAGCAGTGCTACTCGGTGTTCGCCTCGACGCCCCCTGTCCAACGCGTGTTCGAGGCGGTCGGCCAGCAGGCTGCGATTGGGCAGGCCGGTCAGGGAGTCGTGCTGGGCGAGGTGGCGAATGCGGTCCTCGGCTTGTTTCTTGTCGCTGATATCCGAGATCATGGCGATGTAGTGGCGGGGTTTTCCGCTCCCGTCGCGTACCGCACTGACGCTGCACCACGCGGGGAAGGGCTCACCGTAGCGGCGCACCAGATGGGCTTCACCATGCCACTGGCCGGTCTTGGCAATCTCACGCCAGAGTTGATCGCACATGCCATTTTCATCCGGACGGAGGCAAAGGGCCTGGCACATCGTCCTGCCCCGCAATTCGGCGAGGCCGAAACCGGTGATGGCGTAGCATGCCTCATTGGTCTCGAGAACGCGGTGGCCTGCGTCGAGAATCAGCACTGCCTGCGGGCTGCCTTCGAATACGGAGGCGGCCAGCGCCATGCTCTCGCTCATTTCACCGAGCTTTCGCGACTGTTGTAGGACCTTGTCGGCGACCGGACGAATGGCGCGCGCGGTCAGCCATGCCCCTGCAAGGACCAGCAAGGCGATCATCAGCAGCGGGCTGGCAAGGCGGAACAGGATCGGCGTGCCGAATGTGCTCGCAGGGGTGACCAGCGCCAGACTCCAGCCCGGAACTTCTGGCACGGGGGCAAAGGCGATCATGCCACCCGAGCCATCGCCGTTTTTCAGCAGTTCGAGCCCGGACCCGCCGCCCGCCGCGCGCTCCAGGAAGGGGCGTTCCGGCTGCCCCGCATCCAGGAGCCGACCACCGGGCGTCTGACGGTTGAACTCCACCAGCGCCTTGTCGGCGCTGTTAAACAGGAGTTGGCGGGTGTGCGGCTCATCGTGCGACTCGCGGCTGAGCATCTCGCCGAGTGCGGCCATTCCAAAGGACAGGATGTCGGTCCCGGCGCGCGCGCCGTCGCGCGACAGGATGGGCATGCTTACCAGGAGCATGACCTTGTCGTCGATGCTCAGTGGCCCACTGGCAACCGGCTCTTGCGATGCGGCAATCCGCAGGAGTTCAGCGGGGAGCTGTTGCCCGATCTCGATGACCGGGTGTTTGTCCCGATCGAGCCGCACCAGGCCTGCGATATTCGGGTCCTGGGTCAATGCGTCGCGAAGGCGCGGGGTAGCGTAATCGACGAACTGGGATTTGTTGATCTCCCAGCGGTTGTAGGCTTCGAGCTTAGTGCGGATGCCGCTGCGACTGGCGATCTGGCGTGCGATGTCGGTTGCCTTGCCAATGGAACTGGCCGGCAGACCGGGCGCGGGCATGGGCGTCCTCAATGTATGAGGTCGTGGCATGCTCGCGCGCATCGTGGTACAGCGGAATGGCCGTTGCGATGGCAACCAGCAGGCCCGTCACAAGAATGCCGATGGTGGCGTAGGTCCGGATTCGCCGCTGGAGCTGGATGCTGTGGGCCAGGTTCATGGAGGTGGGTAATAGCCATTCTTAAGAGATGGTTATTCGTGCGACCGTTCGCCATCGTGGTGAGGGACACAAGGGCCGTGAGCGCGCTGAAAACGGGTGCAGGCAAGACGGGGGCTGACACTTTCCCCCTCATGGATATCAGCGTCCGGCGATCTTCATCTGCTCAATCAGGATCGAACCGCAATGCTTGGCGCCACGGGGCAACGCATCGTTGCCGATGGCCACGATATTGCGGAACATGTCGCGCAGATTGCCGGCAATCGTGACCTCTTCGACTGCGTGTTTGATCTTGCCTTTCTCCACCCAGAAACCGGCGGCGCCGCGTGAGTAATCACCGGTGACGTAGTTGACGCCGTGGCCGAGCAGTTCGGTTACCAGCAGGCCCTTGTCCATTTTGCGGATCATGGCCTCGAGGCCGTCTTCGCCGGCGCTCACCCGCAGATTGTGCGAGCCGCCCGCATTGCCGGTGGTCTGCATGCCGAGCTTGCGCGCGGAGTAGCTGGACAGGAAATAGCCTTGCAACACGCCGTCGATGACGACATCGCGGTCGTGCGTGGCCACCCCCTCACCGTCGAAATAGCCCGAGCCGAAGGCTTTCTTGATGTGGGGGCGTTCAGCGATGCTGACGACGGGGGAGAACACCTGCTGGCCGAGGCTGTCGAGCAGGAAGCTCGACTTGCGATACAGCGAGCCGCCGCTGACGGCCTGGACAAAGTTGCCGATCAGGGCGACCGCCAGTTGTGACTCGAAGATGACCGGCACCTTGCAGGTCCGGATCTTCTTTGCGCCGAGACGGGCCAGTGCGCGCTCACCGGCAATTCGGCCCACGTCGGTGGGGCTCATCAGGTCGGCCGCGTCGCGCCGCGAGTCGTACCAGAACTCGCGCTGCATGTGCTCGCCTTCGCCCGCGATCACCGAGCACGACAGGCCCTGCCGGCTGCTGGCGTAACCGCCCATGAAGCCAAGGCTGTTTGCGGAGACGAAGTGCGACTGCTGGATGGAGACGTTGGCGCCTTCCGAGTTGCTGATCTTCGGGCTCACCCCGAAAGCGGCTGCCTCGCACTCGCGCGCGAGGTCGAGCGCGCCATCCACCGTGATGTCCCACGGGTGGAAAAGATCAAGGTCAGGGCAGTCCTTTGCCATCAGCGCCTTGTCGGCCAGTCCTGCGCAAGGGTCGGGTGCGGTGAAGCGGGCGATGGACAGCGCTGCATCCACTGTTGCCTTCAGCGCGGCCTTGGAAAAATCGGAGGTGCTGGCGTGGCCGCGCTGTTGCCCGAGATACACGGTGATGCCGATACCCTTGTCGCGGTTGTACTCGATCGTGTCCACTTCGCCCTTGCGTACGGCGACCGATTGCCCGAAGCCTTCCGAAACATCGGTTTCGCAGGCAGAAGCGCCGCGTTTTTTCGCATATTTGAGGATATCTGCAGCGATTTCACGCAGATGGGGCTGGGAGAAAGAGAAGCCGGAAGCGGACATGGACTGAAGACCGGTAAGCAAAGGCTATAATCTTAACCCGATCCCGCCCGATGCTTGCCTTACGATGGTCTCTCACGCTGATTCCCCCCGTTCCAACGGCCCGCAAGACGACGAGTCCGAGCTCGAACCGCCGAGCAAGAGCAGCCGCAAGCGTGCAATGCAGGCGCTGCAGGACCTGGGCGCCGAGCTCGTTGCGCTGCCGCCGAGCCGCCTGCGCAAGGTGCCGCTGCCCGAATCCCTGTTTGTTGCGATTCGCGACGCGCAGCGCCTGACCCGCCGGGACGAAGCCCTGCGTCGCCAGATGCAATACATCGGCAAGCTGATGCGAGGCGTCGATCCGGAACCGATTCAGGCTCAGCTCGAACTCTTCCGTGGTGCGTCTTCGGCCGAGGTGGCCCGGCAGCACCGGCTGGAAAAGCTGCGTAGCGACCTGGTCGAAGATGAGAAGGTCATCGAGTACGTGGTCGAGACCTGGCCGGAGGTTGATATCCAGCACCTGCGCACCCTGCGCCGTAATGCGATCAAGGAGCGTGAGCACAACAAGCCGCCCAAGGCCTTCCGCGAGATCTTCAAGGTCTTGCGCGATCTCGATCGTGCGGGTGCAGCCGAGGATGCGGGTGATGAAGACGAGCCCGACGACAGCGATGACGTGGAGAATGCATGAGCGAACACATCAAGATTGGTCTGGTCTCGATCAGTGACCGGGCTTCCGACGGCCGTTACGAAGATCAGGGCATTCCCGCGCTGAAGGACTGGCTGGGCAAGGCGCTGACCTCGCCGTGGTCGGCCGAGACGCGCCTGATTCCGGACGAGCGGCCGGTCATCGAGCAAACCCTGATCGAGCTCGCAGACCAGGCCGGCTGTTCGCTGGTCCTTACCACCGGCGGCACCGGTCCTTCGCCGCGCGACGTCACGCCGGAGGCGACGCTGGCCGTGGGCGACAAGGAGATGCCCGGCTATGGCGAAGAGATGCGTCGCATCAGTCTGAATTTCGTGCCGACGGCGATTCTGTCGCGCCAGGTTGCTGTGATTCGTGGCAAGACGCTGATCATCAATCTGCCGGGGCAGCCGAAGTCGATCAAGGAAACCCTCGAAGGGGTACGGGCGGCCGATGGCAGCGTGGTGCATGTGGGGATCTTCGCCGCCACGCCGTATTGCATCGACCTCATGGGCGGTCCCTATGTCGAAACCGATGAAACGGTGATCAAGGCCTGGCGTCCGAAGCACGCGACCCGGCCAAAGCAGGCCTGATTCCGGCATTGATCCGGTCCGGAGTCATCGGCCCCGCCTGCGCATTTCCGGCGCAGCCGGGGCCGATGTTCATTTGGGCACGATGCGGATGATCTTGCCCTTGATCGAGGGTGCGACCGGTGGCGGTGTGGACAACTGCCTGCGTCGCTCCTGTTCGCGCCACCAGGCGCGCACGCCCAGCAGTGCGGCGAGAATCACGCCGTAGAGCACCGGCTGCAGGATGTCTGCCTTCACCAGCCACCAGTAGTGCAGCACACCGAAGATCGCAATGGCGTATATCGAGCGGTGCAGCGCCTGCCAGCGCCGCCCGCCGAGGCGCTTGATGGCGGCATTGCTCGAAGTCGCTGCGAGCGGCGCCATCAGCACCAGTGCAGTGAAGCCGACCGTGATGTAGGGACGCTTCAGGATGTCCTTGGCGATGGCAGCCCAGTCGAAATACTGGTCCAGCCACAGATAGATGGCGAAGTGCGCGACCCCGTAGGCAAACGCAAACAGCCCGAGCATGCGGCGCAGCCGCACCAGCCAGTGCAGGCCGGTATAGCGCCGCAGCGGTGTGACGGCGAGCGTGATCAGCAGAAAGCGCAGCGTCCAGCTGCCGGTGGCGTGAGTGATGTACTCGATCGGGTTGGCACCGAGCTGGTCGGCACGCCAGCCGAGAACGAGCTGGGCACCGGGAATCAGGCACAACAGGAAGAGAAAGGCCTTGATCGCGCCGATCTGGTCGGCGCTGACGGTTCGCATTGCAGTAGTCATCCGGCGAGGATACTCAGAACTGCTTGCGCAGGTCCATGCCTTGATAGAGGCTGGCAACCTGATCGGCGTAGCCGTTGAACATCAGCGTGGGGCGCTTGCGCAGATCACCGATACGACGTTCGCTGGCCTGGCTCCAGCGCGGGTGGTCGACCTCCGGGTTTACATTCGAATAGAAGCCGTATTCCTGCGGCGCGGACTTGTTCCACGCTGTCGCAGGCTGGGTTTCGTGCAGACGGATCGCGACGATGGATTTTGCGCTCTTGAAACCGTATTTCCAGGGCACAACGAGGCGGATGGGCGCGCCATTCTGGTTCGGCAGCACTTCGCCGTAGAGGCCGACGGCAAGAATGGTCAGCGGGTGCATGGCCTCATCCAGGCGCAGACCCTCGGTGTAGGGCCAGTCGAGGATCTGACGTCGGGTCATGACCTTGGGGTCGTAATGGGTGACGAACTCGACGAACTTGGCGCTGCCCAGTGGATCGACCTGCTTGAGCAGGGCGGCGAGCGGAAAGCCCACCCAGGGCACAACCATCGACCATGCTTCGACGCAGCGCAGGCGGTAGATGCGCTCTTCCAGTGGGGCGAGCTTGAGCAGGTCGTCGATGCCGAAGGTGCGCGGCTTGCCGACGAGACCCTCGACCCGCACGGTCCATGGGCGCGTCTGCAGCACGCCGGCGTTCATCGCTGGGTCTTCCTTGCCGGTGCCGAACTCGTAGTAGTTGTTGTAGCCGGTGACCGCCTTGTACGAGGTCTGTGCTTCGCTGATGCTGAATGGGGAGGCTTGCAGGGGTGAAAGCTTCATCGGTGCAGCATTGGCTCTGCGGGGCAGGCCGTTCCACAGTGCGGCGCCAGCGATCATGCCGGCACCGGCCTTGAGCAGAAAACGACGGCGATCCTCGAACATGGCGCGGGGCGTGATTTCTGAAGCAGGGATATCGTCAGGGCGTTTGATGAGCATGATCGTGGTCCGTATTGGGGAATGGCGGCAGGGCAATGGAGTCCGGTTTCCAATCAGTCGCCGAATGGGGATGGATTCTTACACCGGTCCGCAAGCGCGCCGCGCAGGTCGCGGTAAAGCCCCCGTATGACGCAGTATGGGCAAAAGGGTTCTCCGTACATGCATCGGTGCAGATGTCCGGAGCGCGTTCGGTGCACGACTTCTCCAGCGACGACGGGATCCCGTCCTTTGCGACCGGGGCGCAGCGTGGCAGGGACTTGGGCTAGAATTGAGGGCTTCCTTCCGCCTGAACGCAGGGTTTTTGCCATGTCCGCCTCAATGAAGATTCATATCGACGACGTCCGCATTTCCGAAATCAAGGAGTTGGTACCGCCTGCGCACGTGCTGCGGGAGTTTCCAGCTACGCCGAAAGCTGCGGAAGTTGCATACGAGGCACGGCAGGCCATCCATCGAATCCTTTACGGTGCCGACGATCGTCTGCTCGTGGTGATCGGGCCGTGTTCCATCCACGACCCCAAGGCTGCGCTGGAATATGCTCGCAAGTTGAAGGCGGAGGCAGAACGGCTCAAGGATGATCTGCTGATCGTGATGCGTGTCTATTTCGAGAAGCCGCGTACGACGGTGGGCTGGAAGGGGCTGATCAACGACCCGTATCTCGACAACAGCTACGCCATCAATGAAGGCGTGCGAATGGCGCGCAAGCTGCTGTGGGAGATCAACGAGATCGGGTTGCCGGCGGCGACCGAGTTCCTGGACATGATCACGCCGCAATATATCGCCGACCTCATCACCTGGGGCGCAATTGGTGCGCGCACCACCGAGAGTCAGGTGCACCGCGAGCTGGCGTCGGGCCTGTCGTGTCCGGTCGGGTTCAAGAATGGCACCGACGGCAATGTGCGGATCGCGGTCGATGCGATCAAGGCCGCGCAGGCACCGCACCATTTTCTCAGCGTCACCAAGGCCGGGCATTCAGCCATCGTCACCACGCGCGGCAACGAGGACTGCCATGCCATTCTCCGCGGCGGCAAGGCGCCCAACTACGATGCCGAGAGCGTGGATGCCGCGTGCAAGGATCTTGTGGCCGGTGGCGTGCCGGGCAAAGTGATGGTCGATTTCTCCCACGCCAACAGCCGCAAACAGCACCGCCTGCAGATTGAGGTCGCCAAGGACGTCGCCGGGCAGATGGCCGCTGGCGAAGATCGCATCATCGGTGTAATGGTCGAGTCACACCTCAAGGAGGGCCGTCAGGACCTCAAGCCCGGCGTGGAACTGGAGTACGGCCAAAGCATTACCGATGCCTGCATCGGCTGGGACGACAGCGTTCTGGTGCTCGATACCCTCGCCGAGGGTGTGCGCCAGCGGCGGGTGGAGCGTGCTGCCGAGATGGAATGATTGCCGGCGGAGGCCAGTATCGAAACGGGGGCTGTGTGCTCCCGTTTTTCATTGTCGCGCACGATGAGGCGGGTTCAGTAGAACATCTTGCCGATGTTGACCGAGGAGCGCCGCCCGAGTGCGGAATAGTGCGCCGCCAGCCAGGCCTTGGTCCGGGCCCGGCCCTGATCCCGGAGCATGTTTACGAAGGTGAGGCTCGGTGTCAGTCGTGTTTCGGACGCAAGCTGGCTCAACAGTTCGTCGGCCTCTATGAGGTGGAAGTGGGTGCGTTGCAGGCGCCGTTCCAGCCGGCCACGGGGTAGCAGGCTGTTGCCGGCATATTCGCGGGCGTGAGCGAACATGCGCATCTCGCGCAGAAAGGTCGAGTTGAAAGCAAGGTCCAGCGAGCGCGCGCGGATTTCGTCTGCGCTGTGCGGTGTTTCACCGTGCAGCAGAGGGCTTAGCAGCACGAGCAGGATGTCGCGCGCAGCGCAGTCGTAGAACAGCGGGAAAACCGCAGGGTTGGCCGAGTAGGCACCGTCCCAGTAGGGCTCGCCATCAATCTCGATCGCGCGGTGAAGCGAAGGCAGGCAGGCCGAGGCAAGCACTGCGGCTGCGCTCATTTCGGCGGCGGAGAACAGTCTGAGCTTGCCGGTGTTGGCATGGGTGGCGGCGACGAAGAGCTTTACCGGACAGGATGCGCGCAGATGATCGAAGTCGATCTGGGCGTTGAGAAGGTCGCGCAGGGGATCAACGTCGAAAGGATTGAGCTGTTCGGGCGAAAAATTGCGCGCCCACTGCAGCATCATCCGAATCCCCGCAGACATGCCTGCGCTGGCCTCGTCCCCCTGATTGAAGGGGAGTTCGGCCGGCGCGCTCGCTGCGACGGCATGCCAGAACCGTTCGAGCGCAGCGCGAGCTCCGTCGCGCCCGCCCTGCAGCAGTCCGCTGGCCAGCACCACCGCGTTCATTGCGCCAGCGCTGGTGCCGCTGACACCGTCGAAGCTCAGTCGCCCATCCTCCAGCAAGGCATCCAGCACGCCCCAGGTGAAGGCGCCATGGGCGCCGCCGCCCTGCAGGGCGAGGCTGACGGTATTGGAGGGACGATGGCGAAACAGCATGGTGTACTCCCGTGCCCGGTCGGTGGACTCAAGCATGCACGTATGCTCGCGTGCTGTCAGCCTGTGTGTCAACGGGCTGCGGCTTGTGGCCGTCGTTGTTTTACCTTGGGCATGAAGTTGCGCTTGCGCCCGGGGAGGCGTGGCCCGATCATCCGGGTTCGGGCGCTCAGCGGGTTCGCTGCGCTGCCAGACAAGGGGGGAGTGATTCAATTGCAGGTGGGCGAGGCGGGCGCTTCATATGAAGTTGCCGAAAATGCGACAAGCTCGCGCAAGATCATTCACTGCGATTGCGACTGTTTCTATGCGGCGGTGGAGATGCGCGACAACCCGGCGTTGGTCGGGCGACCGGTAGCGGTCGGGGGGCGTGCAGAGACGCGCGGCGTGATCGCTACCTGCAACTACGAGGCTCGCGCCTTCGGCGTTCATTCCGCGATGTCGACCATGCGCGCGCAGAAGCTGTGCCCGCAGCTCGTTCTGCTGCCGCCTGACTTCGAACGTTACCGGGCGGCTTCCCGCCACATCCTCGACATCTATCGCGATTACACGCCGCTGGTAGAGCCGCTATCGCTGGATGAAGCTTATCTCGACGTTACTGGCGTCGAGCGCTGCAAGGGGTCGGCCACGCTGATGGCGCAGGAAATCCGTGCCCGCATCCACACCGAGGTTGGCATCACCGCGTCGGCCGGCATTGCGCCGAACAAGTTCATTGCCAAGGTCGCCAGCGACTGGAACAAGCCGAATGGCCAGTTCGTGGTGCGACCACGCGATGTCGATGCATTCGTGAAAGCACTTGCAGTCAAGAAGTTGTTCGGTGTGGGCAAGGTGACCGCAGCAAAGCTCGCGCGACTTGGCGTCGATACCTGTGGCGACCTGCGGTCATGGGCGCTCGCAGACCTTGCGCGTGAATTCGGCAGCTTCGGTGCCGCTCTGTATCGGCTGTGCCGTGGCATCGACAACCGGCCCGTATGCCCCGATCGAATTCGCAAGTCCCTGTCGGTTGAGACAACCTATGTGAAGGATCTGCCGGATCTGCTTGCCTGCCATGCCGCACTGCCGGCGTTGGTCGACGAGTTTTCGCGCCGTTTCGAGCGGGCTCGCGATACGCGGCCGGTGCACAAGGCGGTGGTGAAAATAAAGTTTGCTGATTTCTCGCAGACGACGGTGGAGTGCGTTGCGACCGCCCCCGATGCCGCTGTGTGGAGCGCGCTGCTCGACGAGGGGCACGCCCGGCGCGGTTTGCCGGTGCGTCTGCTCGGGGTGGGGGTACGCTTTGCGGAGGCGCAGCGCACCGTACACGACTCGGGGCAGATCGCGCTGTTCGGCTAGGGCTGGCCTTGATCGCAGTCCCACTGTGGCAGGCACGCCAGGCCGGGGTCAGTGATCATGTGCTTGATGCGGCGTCGATGCGCGAGCCAGCATCAAGCCGGGCTGCGCGTCGATGCCCGCGGGTGGATTGTGGAGGCGGCCACCTCGTCGTCAGTGCGCAGGGGGCTGACGTCGATCAGGGATGAGGCATGATCGGAGGCGGTCGCGTTCCTGCAATACGCGCTCAGGCGTTCTTGTTCTTCTGCCACAGTACATCGCCCCGCCCACCCGCACGGTTGAGCACGCGACCGAGAACGAAGAGCAGATCTGACAGGCGGTTCAGGTACTGACGCGGTCCATCATTCACGGCCTCTTCGAGCGCGAGCGCGACAATCGCGCGTTCAGCGCGGCGGCACACGGTACGGGCATGGTGTGCCAGTGCGGCGGCGCGCGTACCGCCGGGCAGGATGAAGTCCTTCAGCGGTTCGAGCGGTTCGTTGAAGCGATCGAGTTCGGCCTCAAGGTGGTCAACCTGCTTCCCGGTGATCATGCTCATGCCGGGAATGCACACTTCGCCGCCGAGATCGAACAGGTCGTGCTGGACATTGGTCATCAGCGTCCGCACATCTTCTGGCAATTCTTCGCACAGCAGCAGGCCGATGATGGCGTTCACCTCGTCCACCTCGCCGAGCGTGTGGATACGCAGGCTGTTCTTCGATACCCGCTTGCCGTCGCCGAGGCCGGTGGTGCCGGCGTCGCCGGTGCGGGTGTAGATCTTGGAAAGTCGGTGTCCCATGCGGGCCCCTGTTGTTGAGTTGACGTAAACGTAAATTATAGATGAGTGCGGCGGGCGCTGTGCGTGCGCGGAAGGGCTTTGCGCTCATGATAAACTGATGCATTCGCCTGCTGTGCCGGGTAACTCGTCCTGTCTGAATGCCAACCCCATGAAATCTGCCGAAATTCGCGACAAGTTCCTCAAGTTCTTCGAATCGAAGGGCCACCAGATCGTGGCCTCTTCGTCGCTGGTGCCACACGAGGATCCAACCCTGCTGTTCACTAACGCGGGCATGAATCAGTTCAAGGACGTCTTTCTCGGCTTCGACAAGCGTCCCTACACCCGCGCGACCACGTCGCAGAAATGCGTTCGTGCCGGCGGCAAGCACAACGACCTCGAAAACGTCGGCTACACCGCGCGTCATCACACCTTCTTCGAAATGCTGGGAAATTTCAGCTTTGGTGACTACTTCAAGCGCGATGCAATCAGCTACGCGTGGGAGTTGCTGACCGAAGTGTTCAAGTTGCCCAAGGACAAGCTGTGGGTGACCGTCTATGCCGAGGATGACGAGGCCTACGACATCTGGACCAAGGAAGTGGGCGTGCCGGCCGAGCGTGTGATCCGCATCGGCGACAACAAGGGCGCACGCTACGCATCCGATAACTTCTGGATGATGGGCGAGACCGGTCCGTGCGGGCCGTGCACCGAGATCTTCTACGATCACGGGGACCACATCTGGGGCGGCCCGCCGGGATCGCCAGAAGAAGACGGCGATCGCTACATCGAGATCTGGAACAACGTGTTCATGCAGTTCAACCGCGACGAGGCCGGCGTGATGCATCCGCTGCCCAAGCCCTCGGTGGATACCGGCATGGGGCTGGAGCGGGTGTCGGCAGTGCTGCAGGGCGTGCATGCCAACTATGAGATCGATCTGTTCCAGACGCTGATCGCAGCGGCGGCGCGCGAAACCAGCAGCGCAGACATGGACTCGCCCTCGCTCAAGGTGCTGGCAGACCATATCCGCGCCTGTTCCTTCCTGATTGCAGATGGCGTGATTCCGGGCAATGAAGGTCGCGGTTACGTGCTTCGCCGCATCATCCGTCGTGCCATTCGCCACGGCTACAAGCTCGGTGCACGTGCCGCCTTCTTCAACCGGCTGGTGCCGGATCTGGTCTTGGAAATGGGCGCTGCCTTTCCCGAGTTGAAAGCGTCCGAAAAGCGGGTGATGGACGTGTTGCGCCAGGAAGAGGAACGCTTTTTTGCGACCATCGAGAATGGCATGGCGATCGTCG